>Ga0233425_10002238_pt1 | contig 39047 bp, 37 predicted proteins | sample Watercolumn_Towu_2_FD_181712 | JGI IMG/M metagenome (GOLD analysis project Ga0233425, IMG submission 181712) | Freshwater microbial communities from Lake Towuti, South Sulawesi, Indonesia - Watercolumn_Towuti2014_140_MG | ecosystem: Environmental > Aquatic > Freshwater > Lake | place... | reverse complement strand
TCAATTGAATGGCTCATAGAGAGCGTTACGAGGGGTGGCTCCATCCGGGAACGTAGCTCTTTTATTATAATTCCCAAGAATTTTGAAGCTGCTAACTGAGCAGAGCGAAGATTTTCTACAGAGCCGGGAGATTCTAAACAATCACCTTTAAAAAACAAACAGCTTTTCTCAAAAAAAGGTGAAGGAAATGAGTATCGATACAGTATTAAATGACGCAGCAAATACAATTGTTGGAATCTTAACAACAGGAAATCCACAAAGAGTTCTTGGACCAGATGATAAAGTTGTTTTACTTCAAGATTATGATCCTGTAAAAAGATTAAGTCCAGAATATACAAAACATATTGCAGATGCAATAGCACGCTGGCAGCGAGATAATCGTGGCAAACCAAATGTTGTCGTTCATTCTTTTCCTCAACAGCGCCCATTAACAGCAGATAATCCTCTTCCTCCACAACTTGCAGCAGATATTGCAACAGCGCAATTTGTTATTGGAACATATGGAAATCCTGGAAATGAGATATTTCGTGCAGAATCTTCTCAAGTAAATGCGAGCCTTTTAGTTCCAGTTCAAGGAAGAATACATGCACCAGATTTCAAAGCATATGCTGTTGCTGCCAGGCCAGTAGAAAGTGGGCTTGTTGCATTAGCAGATACAGATGCAATCACGCAAGCAAGAAGATTAGGATTAGGAATAAAAGCATATTTAGAGGCACATCGTGGAAAGCAGATGACTGTAGAAACAGAGGGGAAAAAGTTTCGGGTCATGATTCCATATAAGTATCCTATTATCGCAGATTGCTTTCAAATGACAGAAGAGCCAATGATAAACATTCCTGGTGGAGAAACATTTTTCAATCCAGGAAACAGCTCTGGTACAGTTGTGTTGCATGACGGCGCATTTTATCATTTAACAGATCCTGTAGAAGGAATTGTTTGTTTATATTTCAAGAATGGACGAGCAGTAAGAGTAACAGAAGATGCTGCAGGAAGAAGAATCGCTGATATAATAAGAGAGCATTTCAAAGATCCAAGAAATACGTTCCTTGCAGAAATGGCAATAGGTACGTTTGAAGGAGCACTACAAATGCCATTAGCTGATAGAATTTATCAGAAAACTTGTTTAGAAAAAATATTTGGTTGGCATTTTGCATATGGAGATTCACATGGCATGACTGGAAATCTTAAAGCTCATGAAGCCAGCGTACATGTTGATACTGCATGTACATATGGAAGAATAACAGTAGGAAGAGAAGTAATTCTGGAACAAGGAAAACCACAAGTAGATGTGTTCAGACCATACATGCGTTAAAAGCCCCTGGAGGGAGTTGCACCCTCGACCTGCTGCTTACGAAGCAGCCGCTATAGCTACTAAGCCACAGAGGCAGAATTACAATTTTTCCAAAATATCTTTTTTCTCTTTCAATGTTCTTTGGCAATTGCTGCAAATAATGTGCTTCTTTCCTTTAGCATCTTTTACATATGTGCCAACAACTTTCTGCAAAAAGAGTTCTGGAATAGTTGCTTTGCATATTTCGCATTTCATAGAAGCAATGAATAGTCTCTAATTTAAATAATTATAGCATCACTTTGAACTTTTTTTCCAAAAAGAATCAAAATAGACTTTGTAACTTCTAGCTATCTCTTCATTCTCAATGTAAAATGCAACAGGATCTTTAGCCCAAAGAATGATATATGTTTTATGCTTATAGAATAGAATTTGCATGTTTGTAATCAAATACTTAGGCAAAAACCTAACATCAGAACACAATGCTGTTGTTTGTACTAGTTTAATCCCATAATTAGCAAGCATTTTCAGAATAATGCCTTTTTCAGCTCTTCGTTTGTGATGTTGAAAAAAGAAAGCACGAAGTGCAGGAACTTCCCCATAAGAAGCACCTAAAACATAATACTCATCGCCTTTCTTCAATTCATCAGTTAGATTTCTAAATAAATTTGTAACCGCTTTAAATCCTGTATAAATCGCAGCTTCATGTTTAATGCCTGACAATAATCGTTCCTGCTCAAGCAGAGGAAGCATGTGTTGAATAGATAATTTTTGTTCTTTCAATTGTTTTTCTTTTGTATGAACATAGTCCAATAAACGTTCTGGGTTCATTGCTGTAAAAAACTTTACCTTACCTTGTAAAACGTGACCCACAAGCCCTTTTTTCTCAAGTCTATCAAGAATTTTGTAAACCTTTGATGAAGAAACATTTGCTTCTTTAGATAACTGCCCTGTTTTTGAATGTCCTAATCGTAATAAAGTAAGATACACTGCAGATTCTCCTTTTGTTAATCCGATATCTTCAAGTGCAGATATGTCCATAATAGATAAAAAGATTTACAAGTATATAAACATTACGACCCCCTAAGGGGACAGAAGTTTATTTATTGCACATATTGATACTACACAAAGAAAAATGAACAAAAAAATAATCAGCATAATCCTCGGCATTTTGATACTTATAACACTCAATGGATGTACACAAAAGCAAGAAACAATAAAAATAGGATATCTCCCTGTTGTTCATTCATTACCCTTGTATGTTGCGATAGAAAAAGGATATTTTGAAGATGAAGGGATTATAGTAGAAGCAATTTCATTTGAATCGCCAAATCAATTAGTTGATGCAATAATGCAGGGGCAATTGGATTTTGGTTCTGCTATGGGCACAGGAATTATAGGGATTGCAAATAGCAAAAATCCAGGAAAAGTAAAGATATACGCAGTGAGTGGAGAGATGAATAATAATTGTATAGAGGAGATTGTTATCCCCTTAAGAAGCACCATAACATCAATAGCAGAATTAAAAGGAAAAAAGTTTGGCATTCTTGCAGGAACAATACAATGGAGAACTATTGCAAGAGATATTTTAACAAAAAATGGATTAAATATGGATACTGATGTAACGATTGTAGAATTACCCGGGACAGTACAAACACAAACAATGGCATCTGGACAAGTAGATGCGTTGCTTGCTCTTGAACCAATCCCAACAACAATAATTCAAACAGGTGTAGGAAAAATTTTGATGCAAGGACCAGCAAAAGAGTACATCGCTGATCCATTTTGGCCCGGTGCAGATGTTGTAAATCTGGAATTTGCAATACAAAATCCCGAAACAACAGAAAAGATTATTGCAATTCTGCAGAAAACTATTGATGAAATAAACGAAAATCCTGAAGAATATAAGAAATACTTGAAAACATATACACCATTAACAGACGAGATTATTGCAAAAGTTTCATTAGCAGATTATAAAACATGCAATGACCTCACAGCAGAAGATATTGCTGCAATAAACACATTTTACAACATTTTTACAATATATGGTGTCGTGGATGATGCAATAACAATTGAACCTTTATTGTATTGTTAAAATGACCACAATCAGCAGCATTATCTCCATCAAAAATTTAAACAAATGCTTTGGAGAACAACAAATCCTTAATAATATTTCATTTGAAGTAAATAAGCAAGAGATTATTGCATTATTTGGTCCCAACGGCTGTGGGAAGTCAACTATTTTGAATAGTATAAGCGGCGAAAATAAAAACGAAGTTCAAAAAAAATTCAATAGCACAGAATTAAGTTATGTATTTCAAAATTATAGAGATTCTTTATTTCCATGGAAAACAAACTATGAAAATATATTGTTTCCACTAAAAGTCCAGAAGAAGAATGAACAAGTAATAACAGAACGTATAAACCAAATTACAGAAATTTTTGATTTCAACGAGTTACAGAAATATCCATATGAATTAAGTGGTGGCCAGCAGCAGATAGTAGCACTGATGCGTGCATTAATCACGTTACCAAAAATCCTCCTTATTGATGAACCATTTTCGGCATTAGATTATAAGAATAATCTCATGGTCCGCCAGTATATTCTTAAATATTATGAAAAGTACAAACCCACAATTATTATTGTAACGCATAACATTGAAGAAGCAGTATATCTTGCAAATAAAATAATAATATTATCAAAGTCTCCAACACAAGTCAAGAGCATAATCCACAATCCAAAAAAATATCCCCGAGACATCAATTTTCTACAATCACAGCAGTTTCATGAAATTAAAAACAAAGTATTAACTGCATTTCAAGAGGCAACATGAGAAAAAAGAAATGGATTGTCCCTATAATAATTTTAGGAATATGGCAAATTGTGGTAAGTGGAAGGATAATTGACACATTCTTTTTTCCAAGCCCCATAGAAACCATGTCTGAAATCATACGTTTAATTATACAAGGGACAATCGTAAAAGATATTTTTGCAACAATTGTAAGAATTATCATTGGATGGGGTATCGCAGTAATTTGGGGTGTCCCACTTGGTCTCATAGTAGGATATTCTAAGAACACATATGACAAATTTGAGTTGATTATTGATTTATGCCGTTCAATTCCTGCAATAACTTTGTTCCCATTATGTTTGTTAATTTTCGGGATAGGTGATTTATCAAAGATAACTGTCGCAGTATTTGCTGCAACAATAATTATTGTGTTTAATACTGCACAAGGAGTTATGCAAGCAAAAAAATCAAGAATTATTGCTGCAAAACTTATGGGAGCTTCAAAAATGCAGATATTGAAACATATTTTTTTCTGGGAAAGTCTACCACAAACAATGATTGGTATACGAATAGCATTAAGTTTTTGTCTCATTGTAATAATTCTTACAGAAATGTTTATTGGCACATATGCGGGAATTGGAAAAAAGATTATTGACTTTCAATATGTGTATAATATTAAAGGAATTTACGCAATGATAATCATAACAGGGTTGTTAGGGTATGCCTTAAACGTATTTGTGATTTATGCTGAGAAAAAGATAATTCATTGGTCAGGAAATTAAATCACATATACCTTTTCTTCACATACATGCTTAATCCGAACAACACAACTGCAAAAAGCAGTGAAACACCTAAAATATCCATAAATATAGAATAAAAAAACTGTTCTGGAAATAGCTGAATCAGTTTGTCAACAGCAGGATCCATGAGCCAGTAATCATTAGTAAAAACAAAGGTATGAAATAGAGTAAAAGACTGCGTAAACCAAAAACACAACGTAACAAAAAACACCAAAAGAATAAAAACAAGCGTGCTTGCAGAAAAAAACACATTGTACAGCCAGAATGCAAATTCTTCTCTATTAAAAGAATAAAAATAAAGCAGTGATAGAAGAAAAACAATGCAGCAAACGTATAATATATTGCTAACTGTGCGAATCATATTTCTAACATCTATCATGTGTAATTTATCTTGTGTAGAATAAAAATCAGAAAGTTCATCTATGCGAAAATGCATATAATTCCACAATTCTGTTGTGGCATTCCATGTTTCATCATAGCTAAAAGTTTGATAAATCCCATTTTGAGAATATTGGTGATCATAAAACCGAGGATTGTACAAAAACAAGTAAAAGCTGAAGATAAAAACAAGAATAACAAGAGCAATAACTCCAGAAATAAATATTGGTTTATTCAATTTTTCGTTTGCCATTACATGTAGTACAGCTTTCCTGCTGCTTTTTGTTCTCGATCTTTGTAAGAATCTTTTTTGTTAATTCGCGGTCTGTGGCTGAACTCATCTCTGCGTAAACTAATGCCTAAATGTGTCAGAAGCATGTTCATTCCTTTTTCCATAGCATACGGTCCAGAAACAGTTCCTGCAACAGCTGGCTGGCCTGCAAATACCAGCAGTTTGTCAGAGATGTAATCAATAAACAGTAAATCATGGTCAACAACAAGAACTGAAACTCCTTTTGTTTCAACAAAATAGCGAATAACTTTTGAAACTGCGAGGCGTTGTTCAACATCTAAATATGCAGAAGGCTCGTCTAATAAAATAAGGCTTGCTTTTTTAGAGAGCGCGTGCGCAATAGCAACCCGTTGCAGCTCCCCGCCGCTGAGTTGATTCAATTGTTTCAGCATAAGTGGCATAATCTCTAAGGGTTTCAGCACCTCATTTGTATATTGCTGTGCGTCTGATAAAAATGCCTGCACAAGCTCATCAGATTGTGACTCAAGATATTGTGGTTTGTATGCAACAGTTACGTTGCTGTCAACAGTTCCAGAATCAGGCTTCAAAACTCCTGCAAGTAATTGAACAAAGGTTGTTTTTCCAATGCCGTTTTCTCCAAGAATTCCAACAACAAGATGTTTATGCAGCTCTCCTGGTTCAACAGCAAGAGAAAACCTTCCTTGTTTTTTTGTCAATTCTGGCCACGACGTTAAAATAGTCCGTGTTTTAATATCAACAGGCGCTTTGACATCAAATTGAATCTTGTAATCTCTAAATCGAACGTTCTCGTCTTTCAAGTATCCGCCAAGATAAAGATTGATTCCTTCTTTTGTTGATTTTGGCTGGCTCACAACCCCAAAACTGCCTGCTTTTCCGTACATAATATGAACAAGATCAGTCATAAAGTCAAGAGAAATAAGATCGTGTTCAATAACAAGCACAGCATTTTCTGCATGTTCTGGGTTATTGGTGTCTGCAAGACTTCGAATAATTTCAGCAACACGTAATCGTTGTTTAATGTCAAGATATGATGTTGGCTCGTCAAAAATGTACAAATTTGCTTTCTTCAATAATGTTGCAGCAATTGCAATTCTCTGCAACTCTCCGCCAGAAACATTGCCAATGGGAGTATCAAGGAATCTCTCAAGTGCAAGTGTTTGGACAATCTCGTTTAACTTGCCAGTCTCATTGACTTTTTCCAGCAGCTCTTTGACAGTCCCTTTGAACGTTTTAGGAATCATGTCTATTGCCTGTGGCTTGTAAGCAACTTTTACTTTTCCTGCTTTGATATTTTCAAAAAATCGCTGTGCCTCTGTTCCTTTGAAATACTGAAGTAATTCATCATAACTAACCTCTTTGTCTGTCCCTAAATTTGGTTTGAGAACACCTGCAAGAATTTTTAATGCAGTGCTTTTTCCAATGCCGTTCTTGCCGACTATACCGACAACTTTTCCAGGAATAGGGGTAGGTAAAGAAAACAAGACAAATCCATTCTCTCCATATCTATGAATAGGCTGGCCATGAAAATCTTCAGGAAGATTAATGACATCAATCGCCTCAAAAGGGCATTTATGCACGCAAATCATGCAGCCAATGCAAAGCTTTTCAGTAACACCTGCTTTATGGCCTTCTGCATGATAAATGCACTCCTCACCTTTTCTGTTGATAGGACAAAATCTGCTGCATAAATAGGCGCCGCACCCTTCTGGGTTGCATTTGTCTTTTTTGACAACAGCAATGCGTTTCATAGCACTAAAAAAGCGTGGTTGATATATATAGTTTACCGTCTCTTTCTATTTCCATAATACGAAACTACAACAAGCACTGCAAAAAGAATAATGTACAAACCTAAAATTCCAAACTGAAAAATAAATGAATGAAAGTCATGTCCGTAAAACAAAATCTGCCTGAACAAGTCTTCTGCAACAACAAAAGGATTAAATTGCGCTAAGAATGCAGCACTTTTTGGCATAATTTCAAGAGGGAAAATAATGTCTGAAAAAAAGAACATAATCAAGGCAAAGAATAGAGAAAGCAGCAGTGAGGTTTGCCTGTCAGAAACCCAGTATGCAAAAAACATGCCTGCAAGAATGTACAATACCATTGCAACAATAACTGCAAGAATAAACAATGGCAGATTCATGAAAAAATTAATTGTAAAACTGAAGTACGCAACAACAAACAGCACGAATAACTGAAATGCAATAAGGAGTATATTAGTAAAAAACAATCCAAGAATAAACCACACATTATTGACTGGGATTAAGAAATTTCTAAAGTATGCAGGGCTGTGCGTTTCATTTAAGACAAGCATATTAGACAGTAATATAGCAATAAAGCTCAGCATAAATATAAGGATAATAGGAAAAACAATTGCTGTTTTTTGTTTGTCTGCTTCAGGAGGAATTGATTCAAAACCTGCAGTAATAGGATGCAAGAATCGTTCTGCATCTGTTTCATTAATGCTGGAAAATTGTGTAATGTAAACATCAAAAGAAGCAGATAAACCTTGAAGATTAATTACCCCTGCATCAATGTTGACTATGTGATGTGCTAATTTTTGTTCTGTCTCAGCCAAGCTTGTGTTAATGTCATCCAAGTGCCTAACAATTTCATTACCTTGATTCAAAATAATCGTGGCTTCCTGAAGTGTAATTGCCGAAACATTGCCTGTAGATGTTAATGTATCAAGCGTTATCGTCATCTCGCTGTCTGCTCGCTCAAGTGCATTGTGTACTTGTTCAAAGAGTGTTGCGTTGTAAAAAGGAGTGATTGAAACAGCTAATTCAGCAGCAGTAAGCGTTGTATTAACATCATGCAATGTTTCCTGCAATGCAATTAAGTCAGTAATAATAGTTGTGGCATTTGCACTCTCTCCATAGGTTTCACTAAACCTCATCACAGTATCATTCAAGCGCTGTTGTGCATCTTTTATGAGCATATATTTTGGCACAAATACTGCTTGTGCAGCAGCAACATCATCGTGTGCATCAACAAGATCCTGCCGCAACAATACTGCGCTTACCTGCAGATCATTAACCTGCTGCTGTCCTATCTTCATATCTTCAACAAATTGGTTTATGTCAGAAAAAATTTGTTCAGCAGCCTGCAGGCTAACTTGTTCGCTGGATAAAGCAACTTTTTCTTTTAAGTATTCAAGAATGTATCGCACAAGATTATACCGCGTTGCATCATAATAAAACGTAATCGCTCCCTCTTGGCTAAAATCATCTGCAAAATCTGCACAGATGTTAACTGCAGAATGATTCATTGCAGTAATGCACTGCTCTATTTTTGGAAAATACATAATCTGCACATCTGCAGAAGCAAGCGCATCAGTCACAGAAGTAATGTTAGCGTCTTTAGAAGCATGAACGCCTAAAATAATATCATGAAGTTCATCTCCGCTGAACGCAAACCCTACAATAAGAATAAGAACCATTGGCCCAAGAACCAATAATGCAAAAGTAGTCCAATTTCTGAATACGAGCCGCAGATTTTTTTGAAGAATAGTAAAGAGTTTCATGCAAGCACCTCTGCAAAAATATCGCAAAAGCTTTTGCCGTGATATTTTTTCTTGAGTGCAGCAGGAGTTGTATCAAGAACAATTGTGCCGTTTGCCAAAAATCCTACTCTGTGGCAGTATTCTCCGATATATTCAAGCATGTGAGAGATAATAATAATAGAAATTCCTTGTGAAGAAAGATTTTTTATCAAATCCCATATTGCTTTTTCAGTAATAGGGTCTAATCCTGTTGTTGGTTCATCAAGAATAAGCAGCTGCGGTTTATGAATTAAAGAAATTGCAAAATCAAGTCTTCGTTTCATACCACCGGAAAGCTGTGATGCAACAACATCCTTGCTCGACGCAATATCCATCAGTGTAAGAAGTTCAGTTTCTCGTTTTTTAAAATCTGCAATCTCATAGAGTTTGCCATAATAAGATAAATTCTCATGAACAGTCAGCTCTGGATAAAATGAATTTTCTTGTGTGCAGAATCCAACGTGCATTTTAATTTCAGAACCTTTAAGAACTTTCCCTTGAAAGAGAATTTTTCCAGAAGTAACAGGATAAAATCCAATAAGCATTTTCAGCAGCGTGCTTTTGCCTGCACCGCTTCTGCCAATAATTCCAAAAATTTCATTTTTGTAAATAGAAAGTGTCAGTTGATCAATAACTGTTTTTGTTCCAAATTGCTTCGTAATCTTATCAAAGACAATATATTGTTCAGGCATATAATATTCTGAACAATGCATATTTAAAAAGATTTATATAAGTAAAGAAATCACTGCAAGACATGATACAAAAAAGGTTACAGAGTATAAAACAAGTGGGAGAAGAAGTACTTACAGATGAAGAGCTCCAAGAATTATTGCAGAAAAAAGAGCATCCTGTTGCATATGACGGTTTTGAGCCCTCTGGCACAAGTATTCACATTGCGCAAGGACTTTTGCGTGCAATCAACATCAATAAAATGACTGCTGCTGGCTGCAAATTCAAAATGTTAATCGCAGACTGGCATGCATGGGCAAATAATAAGATGTCAGGAGATTTAACAAAAATCCAAAAAGTAGGAGAATTCTACAAAGAAGTATGGAAAGCATGTGATATGGATTTGAAAAATGTTGAATTTGTGTGGGCAAGTGATCTTGTTAAGGATCAAGAATATTGGAAAATTGTGATGAATGTTGCGCGAAATAGCAGTATGAACAGGATTTTACGAACAGTAGAAATTATGGGAAGAACTGAAAAAGACACCCTCAGTGCAGCGCAGATTATGTATCCGTGCATGCAGGTGGCAGATATTTTCTATCTCAATGCAGATATATGCCAATTAGGCATGGACCAAAGAAAAGTAAATGTGCTTGCAAGAGAAGTAGCAGAAAAGCTTGGCTACAAAAAACCGATTGTTGTCAGCCATCATATGCTTATGGGTCTTGGCGAACCGCCAAAAGAAGAATTAACTGGAGCAGAAAGAGGCATTGCATTAAAGATGTCAAAATCAAAGCCAGATACTGCAATATTTATGCTTGACAGTAAAGAAGAAGTAGAAAGAAAAATAAGAAAAGCATATTGCCCAGAAAGAATCATAACAGAAAATCCTATGCTTGAATACTGCAAATATATTTTATTTGAAAAATTTAATGAAATAAAAATCAAACGTCCAGAAAAATTTGGAGGCAATCTCACAATAAAATCATATGCAGAGCTTGAAGCAATGTTTGCAGATGGCAGACTGCATCCAATGGACTTAAAAACAGCAGTTGCAGAGTATCTTAATACGTTGCTCGACCCAATCAGAAAAAAACTGCATGATGACAAAAGAATAATGAAACTGTATGAAGAAATACAGAAATTCCAAGTAACGAGATAAAGAAGATAAAAAATTCTATTTTTTGACTTTTGCTAAGACATAAATATCATCTTCTTCAAAGTGTTTTCCTTTAAAATGTTCTATATTGACCTTTAATATAGTAAATCCTACCTTATTTAAAACTTGTATAATCTCTTTTTTAGAATAACCTGATCCATATAATTGCAATTTTTGATTATAAAATCCACCAAATAATCCTTCACCTTTTCCTTTTACCATCCCCAATAATAATAAACCATCTTTTTTTAGAATTTTTTTAGAAAGAGCCATAGTTTTTTTAAATTCTGATTTAGGGACATGGTTCAAAGCAAAAAAAGAGATGACAGAATCAATTGAATGAGGTTTAAAATCAATTGCAGTAAATTCTTTTTTGTAAAAAGTACCTTTAGGAACATGCTTTTTTGCGAGAGATAACATATTATCTGAAATATCTATCCCAATACCTTTAAGTCCCCGATCAATAAAATATTTTATTGCTCTACCATTTCCGCAACCTAAATCCAACACAGTATCTCTTTTCTTAAGTTTAGAAATTAATAAGTCGAGCCAATGCTTATATTGAAGATATTTGTAGTTAAATTCTTCATGATGTAATGTTATTATTTTATCATAAAAAGTTGATGCTAATGTAGCGTGTAATTTTTTCATTATAATCATTTTTCCTGTTCCAGCACAGCCAACGTATACTGATCAGTAAAATACTTTTTTACAACTCGCTGAACGTCTGCAGCAGTAACAGCACGAAGAGCAGAAAGATAATTTTCATATGCTTCAAGAGATGCAGTAAAATGCCAGTATGCAAGCTCATCTGCAAAAGATGCAGTATTTTCATGCCGTAATGCAAGAGCTCCTTCAACAAATGTCTTGGCATCAGAAACCTCTGCATCAGAAACAGATTTCAGTTTTTCAAGCTGTCCAAGTATCAGTTTCTGCACACGAGAAATATTTTTTTTGTGCATTCCGCAGTAAATTCCAACACCACCATAAGTTCGTGAACCATCATATTCTATACCCACAGAATAGCATAATCCTCGCTTTGCGCGAATCTCATCAAAGAGCCAGCCAGACTGGCCTCTGCCAAGAATGCCGGAAATAACATCAAAAACAACACTGTCAGGATGATTCCGAAGAACTGTTTTATATCCCAGTACAAGATATGAATGGCTTAATTTTTTCTTTTCTTTCAAAACAGAATAAACATTTGGCGTCATTTCTTGTACTGTTATCTGCAGAGGTTTTCGTTCCCATGAACTGCACACCCGCTTAATCTGTGCAACTGCATCAGGAACATCGCCAACAACTGTAATAGTCATGTTGTTTGGAACATAATGCCTCTGAAAATAAGACAAAATCTGTTGCCGTGTCATTTTTTTCAGTGCTGCGGTATTGCCATACACAGGCTTTGCTGCAGCATGAGTTCCATAGAGAGCTTTGTGAAATAATATCCATTGGTACTGCCGCGGATTGTCATTCACAAGATTAATTTCCTCGAGAATAACTTTACGCTCTTTTTCTATCATTGCATTGTCAAAAACTGAATGCTGAAACATGTCTGCAAGAATATCAAGCGCAACAGCAAAATGTTTTTTTGCAATCTTAACATAAAAGAATGTGCGTTCAGGAGAGGTTGCTGCATTAAACTCTCCGCCGTATTTTTCAATTTCATTCGCAATTGCTTTTGAGCTTGGCCGTTTTTTTGTTCCTTCAAAAAGAAGATGCTCAAGAAAGTGCGACATGCCTGCTTCAGCAGCAGTTTCAGCAACACTGCCTGTATGGACAGAAAATTCAACAGTAACTGTTTCAAAAGCAGCAGGATGATGAATAATCGTCAGTCCATGAGAAAGTACTTCTTTGTGAATCATGAAAAAAGAAAGTTTAAATATGTATAAAAATATTTGTATTTCATGCAAAAGAGAAAAATAGATTTTGTGTGTATTATTAATGCAACAACAAAAGATCCGACAATGCAGTATCTCACAGGAATTGCTCCAGAATACGCATTCCTGCTAACCAAAAAAGGAAAAAAATCGATTCTGTTTATTTCAGCAATGGAGTATGAATGGGCAAAAAAACACAGCAAAATAAAAAATATCAAAATGTTGAAAAGTCTGGACCAAATAAAAAAAGTAGTGAAGAATAGATGTGTAGGAATTAATGAGCGCTATGTGACTGTTGCAGTAGCAAAACAACTCAAGAAAAAGTTCAGAATAATTTCTGCAGATAATATATGCAGAAATATGCGAATAATAAAAACTAAGAACGAAATTGAATGTATAAAAAAAGCAGCGCAAGAAACAGACAGAATATTCACAACAGTATGCAAAAACATACAGAAATTCAAAACAGAAAAAGATATTGCAGTGTTTATTGAAAAGACTGCAAAATATCCCCTTGCGTTTGATACAATAGTTGCATCTGGCAGCAACGCATCTATGCCGCATCATACTCCAGGAAAGACAACAATAAAGGGGTTTTGTATTCTTGATTTTGGTGTCAAATACAAAGAATATTGTTCAGATATGTCCAGAACAATATATGTTGGAACTCCGACACAAAAAGAAAAACAAGCGTATGCAAAAGTAAAAACTGTTCAGGAATATGCTATTGAAAATGCCACAATTGGAAAAAAATGCGCTTCAACTGCAAAAGAGATATGCAAAATCCTCAAGTTTCCGCACAGTCTTGGCCATGGCATAGGCATTGCTGTGCATGAAGCGCCAGCCATTAATGAAAAAAGCACAGATGTGTTTAAGGAAAATATGTGTTTCACGATTGAACCAGGCATGTATGTTCAAAAAAAGTTTGGAATCCGCATAGAAGATGATGTTGTGCTGACAAAAAAAGGACCTATTGTCCTGACAAAATCAACAAAAACATTGCTGTGTTTTAAACACAACGTTTAAATATACACGACGTTTACTTTCTGAAATGAGTTCAGTAGACAACCCTCTTGATTCTGTCATGTACAGCTATGCAGCTGACAGTACAAGAATTGAAATGGAGAATAGGATTCTCAAAGAAACAGTTTCTCATTTGCAGAATGAACTCAATAAATTTAGGCAGCCTGCATTGATGGTGTGTGATGTTGTTGATGTAATGGAAAATAATGCAATAATCCGAACACCAAATGGCAATAAATTTTTTGTCAGCATTTCCAATGAGTGCCATGACCTTAAAGCAGGAGAAACTGTGCTTGCAGAGCAGAAAAATCTGACAATTATCAGGAAAATTCCTGCAAATAAGCGGTTCCATGTTGAAAAGTTTGTGATTATTGAAAAGCCAACAACAAAGTGGGATGAAATAGGCGGCCTTGACAAAGAAATAAAAGAAATTGTCGAAGTCATTGAACTTCCGCTCAAAAATCCAGCATTGTTTAAGAAAGTGGGCATTGATCCGCCAAAAGGTATTTTATTGCATGGTCCGCCAGGAACAGGAAAAACACTGCTGGCAAAAGCAGTTGCTGCATCAACAAATGCAACATTTATTGAAATTGTAGGTTCAGAGTTAGTGCAAAAATTTATTGGAGAAGGAGCAAAGTTAGTCAAAGAGATTTTTGAGCTGGCAAAAGAAAAAGGTCCGTCTATTGTATTTATTGATGAGATCGATGCCCTTGCAGCCCGCAGGATTGAGCTTGGCACTTCTGGAGAGCGAGAAGTGCAAAGAACATTTATGCAGTTGCTTGCTGAGCTTGATGGGTTTAAGCCATTAAGCAATGTCAAGATTATTGGCTGCACAAATAGAAAAGATATCCTTGATCCTGCAATTATTCGACCAGGAAGATTAGACAGGCTTATTGAAGTAAATATCCCAACACGAGAAGGCCTTCAGCAGATATTTAAGATACATACAAAAAGAATGTCCTTAGATAAAAGTTTGAGTATTGAAAATATCCACAAAAAATTGTATGGTCTCAGTGGTGCAGAAATTCAGGCAGTATGCACAGAAGCAGGCTATCATGCAATCAGAGAAAATAGAACAACTGTGACAGAGAAAGATTTTACTGATGCAGTTGTCAAAATAATGACAAAAGATGACTCAGCAGAAATGAAGAACATGTTTGGCTAAACATTTATAAAGCAGATTTCTTGTATAGGCTTTGCACACGATGATGATATGAACACCATCTGATCAATGATTGACGGAAGTAACTGCTGAGTGTGCACTTTTACTCAACCTTCACATCAACACAAATTCTAAATGTTCTTGGACTGTACTGCCCACATTTTACTGTTCGCAAAATCCTGCATTTTTTCTTAGCAAGGGCGCATGCTTTTTTGATTTTCTCATCTGCTTCTGCAAAATGTTCTTCATGTAAAAAATCATAGAAATGGATAATTCCTCCTTTTTTCACAGCAGCAAGTGCAACATCAAGAAAATCCTCTGCAGATTTTGGCAAAGGCATAAGCACTCTGTCAAATGGTGTGTGTAGTGCTGGAACAACTGCTTGTACATCGCCCTGATACAAGAATACATTCTTCAGTTTATTTAATGCAACATTTTTCAATCCATACTGGTGGCCAAGAGGATTTAATTCAACACCGTAAATTTCTTTTGCAGCGCTGTTTTTTGAAAGTACGCAGGGAAAAGGAGCGCAGCCAGAGAACATCACAAGTATTGATTCTCCTTTTTTCACAAGTTTTGCAATGCGCATGCGTTCAGTGCTTGATCGAGGAGAAAAGTAAACATGTTCAACATCAAGTTTTAAAGAAACACTGTTTTCGCGGTGTACTGTTTCACGAGTGTCAATACCTGCAAGCAGTTGCATGTTCTGCGTTCGAAATACTCCTTCATGAATCCCTGCTTTTTTCAGTACAGTTTTAACAGAAGGCAGTGCATCAAGCAGCGCGCGTGCAATAATTTTTTCTTTTTTTTGCAATGCATCATCAATTTCAAGAATAGCTATAGTCCCGACATGATCAAAAGAAGTTTTTAAAATTTCCAGCTCTTTTTTTGTAAGTTTTTTTTGAAGTAAAACCCTCAAATCTTGTTCATGCTTTTCATGCTTTTGCATGGTTTTTGAAACAACAGAATATCCCTTAACTCTTAATTTTGAGTTGACAGGAAAATAAACAAAACCCTTTTCAGACATTATTTTATACTCGTGAGATAGATTCTGTGTTTCCAAAAGATAATTTTTTGCTTTTTCTGCTTTTTTTGCAAGAACTTTGAGTGCGTTCATGTTAAAAAAACTCTCCAAGACCTTTTTGTTTTTTTGAGGTATGTAATTGCTCAAGTTTATCTAATGTTGTAACAACCCTCTCTTTGGAGAAATCATGAGTATTGCAAAGCAATTGAACAATCGCATTCGTATCAAACGAATGAAATTTTAAAGAATAATCTGTTGAAATATTCATGTGAAGAATTAAGTCATAAATATCTTTCCATGAATAATCATACTGTTTTTGCCATTCAGCTGCTGCAAACATTGCAGGGAAATCTTTTTTGTATTCTTTAACAAGCTTCAATGCCTTTTTTGGTCCAATGCCTGGAATCCCTTCTTTGTTGTAATCTGTGCCCATGAGAATTGCAAGCGTAATAAGTTGTTCTCTGTCAATGCCAAGGGTATTTAGAACATCCTGTGTTGAAATAAGCTGAGGATGCACAATTTCATAACTGTGTGTTCCTGGTTTTTTTCTTTTGCCTGCTATAGAGAGATTTCTAATAAGTTTAGGAATGCCGTATAACAGAGTATCATAATCTTGACTAGCACCATAATCTGCATCGCCGTTGTTCACAAGATATGCAACCTGAGCTTCTCCCTCGCTTGCTGCCTGAACAATAGGAAATCCTAATGCAGTAATCAAAGCCTTTGCTTCAGTAAGCATTTCTGGTGTTAAGCGGGCAGTTCTGGCTGCAAACTTTTTCATTGCATCAATATCTTCTTCATCTTTTGCTTGTTCGTATGCAGCATGTGCTTCTTCTTTGACAGCTCTGCGTCTTTCTTGCTCTCGTCTTTTCAGTTCAGGTGCTTTGCCGTCAAAAACAAAAATAAGCTGGATATTGTGTTGCATAAGATGTGTTGTTCTGCTGAATAATCCCATAAGGTGCGACGTTACATTGCCGTGAGAATCTGTCAGTAAACTGCCGTCAGCAGAGCGAATAGATGCAAGAAATTGGTACAGAATATTGTAGGTGTCAATTGCAATCTTTTTTCCTGCTAAATCCTTGAGTTCAATTTCTTTTCCTTGTACTAAATCTTTTAATTGTAAGCCCATACAAAAAGATAAATGTGTAGATACATATAAATACTATGTTCTTTCTTCTATTATTGCATCACATTTTTATTCAAAAATACATACATTTCGATACTTCTTCTCTATAAAAATTCAGCAGTTTTGTTGCCCAGCAACGCTATTGCTTGTGCAAGTATTGAAAAATGATAGCGTAAAAAAATGAAAAATAAGAGACAAAGGTTAATCATAATAATCAATCATAACATTTCTTCCACATAACCTCAAATTGATCTTTCAGGAGAGAAGCGAATGCTTGAGATTCTATCCAGAATGTCAGATAATCTTCTTGCTTTGGAATCTCTGGTTCGCCGATAGTAAGCCGACATATTTTTCCATCAAAAGTTGAGAATCGCACGCTTTTCTGTTCTTCTCTAGGATAATATCGTATTTTTACTCCTAATTGCTTCCATTGTTTGTACACTTCTTTATGCAAAGGATGTTTGTGTGCAATAAAACGAACATCAACTCTGCGATTTATAGCAGCAGCAACAGGTTTTGCTGTCTGATAATCAAAATTCAGATTGCCGACAAAAGAGTAGGCAAATTTTTCCACATTCTCTGTTGCTTGCGTCAGCATATCAAGAATTTTGTCTTTGCCTTTTAGCACAAGAGCAGTATCTTGTAATTGTTTTCCTTTGCTGAACTGCTCTAAAGACAATAACGCTCGTTCCATGTCTTTCAAGCTGTTTTTCTTTTCCTCAAGTGCAGCATGAAATCGTTGAAATCCTAGAAGTTTGTATTTTCTTGGTCTAATGCCTAAACTTGCAATGAAACCATTTTCAGCTAAGTGAATAAGACACTCATAGACTTTGTTTGAAGGCACGCTAGAATGCTTTGCAACGTCATTTCCTGTTGCAGTGCCTAACTGTGCAAGAGCCATGTAGACTTTTGTCTCATACAGAGTAAAACCCATTGATGTAAGCAATTGTTGATCGTTCATAGTACTTTTAGTACTATTAATAGTCCTTTATTTATAAAAATGATGCTGTGTTTCTGAGCAGAGACAATGATAGGAAAATTAATCACCCCCTTGGAAGAAATTGCAGAATCTGAGGTTAGATTAATCACAGGAATTCCCCCAACAGGGGTTCTAAGAATTGTAAGATATGGCGAAGGTGAATATAATATAGGGACTGTATCCCATCAGCCTCTATGGGTTGAAATTAAAGGAAAAAATAATCCAAAATATAGGATAGCTTTTGCAAATTTTTTCTATATGTTTGCTTCAGAATTAACATTAGTGGGAAGAGAAAAAGTAATACTTTTAAGGATATGGAGAGATGGATATGAACTGCAAGAGCATGTAGAAGACCGTGATACACGAAATGATATTTCTCAAAAAATAGAACAGCGTGTACCTTTCGAAATGTATTGGAACAGAATAAATGGAAACCTTACGAGTGTAAGCACATCAGGATTTTACTATTCTTCCTGTACAATATGCAATGAAATCGAACGAGGTTTTTTAGAGATTCAAGGAATAAATCATGGACAACGAGATATTTACAGGACAGAAAATTTCATAGTAAAACCAAGTTTAGGGCCTTTAGTCGAAGGCCACATGTGTATTTTTACAGAAGAGCATTATCAAAATATAGGCGATGCTCCAGCAGTAATGCATCCAGAATTAGAAGAACTTATGAGAAAAGTAGAACATACGTTACAACGCGTTTATCATTCTCCAGCATTATTTTTTGAGCATGGCCCTGCACCTGGAAACAGAGCAGGATGCTGTGTTGATCATGCACATCTTCATGCAATGCCTATAGAAGGCCGATTAAGAGAATGGATTCCAAAAGAAGCAAGAGAAATAACTAGTTTTGACGCTCTTTCAGAATTATATGCACACCAGATTCCCTACTTATTTTTTCAAGAAAATGATAGAAAAAGATATGTCATAGAACTAAGTGACCCCATTATAAGTCAGTATATTCGAAGAGTTATTGCAAAACACAAAGGATTGCCCCAGTTAGATTGGAGGCAAGATTTAAATCTCCCATGTGTATTTGCAACATATAACAAGATGAAACGAGCAATGAGTATATGAATAACAACATGTCTGAATGGATTTCAAAAGCAAGAAATTGTGGGCTTGATTTAAGTAATCTTCATCAAGACAAAGAAAGAATACAAAAAGATCTTAAGGTACGAAAACTTCCTACACCCAAAGCACATATAATTAAGCCAGATGAAATAACAAGCAAAAAAGTGCAGAAGATATTTGGAAAAACACATTGTTTTTGCAGGCTGATTCCAAAAAATACAGAAGCAATACGGCCATACGCACTCAAATTAACCACGACAAATGAATTCCAAAAATTTTGTGCACAGTATAATCTCTCAGAGTACGGTATTCAGCTTGTTGAAAAAGGAGATATAACGCATTCAGGGACTGCAATAGTAAAAAAAGAAGCAATAATTATTGAAATAGTAAAAGGAGATGGACCAGATATGACTCATGGATTAAAGACACCTTTAACAACCATAATAAAAAATAAAAAAATAAAATATCTCCAGAAAAAACAAACAATTTTGCAAAAAAACATCATAAACAGAGTAAAAAACTATGTAAAAAATAAGCAAGGATATTATGAATTTGATGTAGTAAAAAATAAAAAAATCCTTTTTCGGAATTATCAGCCAAAAAATACTCTGTGGACAAACATTGTAATACCATGACAACACAGCAAATTGGCGTAAAAGCAATAATCGAAAGAGATAATAAAATTCTCTTTATAAAACGTTCAAATGATTATGGAGAAATAAGCAACAGTTGGGACATTCCAGGAGGCAGAACAGAGTTTGGTGAAGAGCCAGAAGCAGGATTAAAACGAGAAATCAAAGAAGAAACAGGATTAGAAGTAGAAGAAGTAAAACAAATTCTTGATGCTTCAACAGTATTCAAAAATGAAGAAAAGCATATTATCAGAATCACATATCTCTGCACTGTGAAGAACGCAAACATCAAACTCAGTAATGAACATACAGAGATACAGTGGATAAAAAAAGATGAATTAAAAGAAGTAGTATTCAAAGATAAAATATTAAAAAAAGTAATAGAAAAATTTATTCAGTAACCTGTACAGTCATTATAAGATTCTGGTATTCGTCTGTACTTTCAGCATTGGTAATATATCCTACATACACATCATAAATGTATGTTCCAGGAACAACAGGATCTCCTTTTTCTGTCAGTTTATCGCCAATTTCTATAATTATGGGAAGTATTATTTCTTCATTTCTCTGCAAAGAATATGTTGTAAAGAGATTTTTACCCAACCATGCTTGAATGAGTTCATCATCTGTTTCCAAAACACTGCCGCTGAAGTCCTTTGCTTCTCGAAATTTAATGTCAACAACAAAATCTCTGGAATAAGAACCAAGAATATTTCTTATGCCCAGCCCAACAACATAAACACTGCCAGCATGCAAATCCTTTACAAGAGGTGTAGAAAGCACTGCACGAACTGATGGACTAAAGCGTTCTGCAAGCAATGCCTTTTCGCTGTCAGAGAGAATGTACGATTGTCCTTCAGTATTCTCAACAATACGTTCAAGAACCTCCTCAACACTCTCGTTAATTTCTTGTTGTATCGGTTCTGTATCAGCAATCTCTTCTGTGTGTGTACAATCTGCAGCAATATCAACTTGCGTCTCATCAGCACAAATATACACTGTTTTTTGTCCGCAACCAACTAACAACAAGAGTACCACTCCAAAAGCAATGTACCATTTCATACCAATCACCCCATTGTTAATAATTTCATGTTTGCATAATCTTGTATTTTAATTTTCTTAGAAACCTCTCCTGTTGTCAGGAATAATGCAGGCAGTTTCTTGAGCTGCGCTGCAACAAACGCGCTCGCAATTTCGCCTTCTGTGCATTTTTTCTTATTCTTGGCTTTGCAAAAATAATCAATAGTGCCGACAGCAGAGGGAATATGAACAATGCAATCCACTTCTCCTTTTTTTATAACAACTGCATCAGTCACTGTAATGTTTTTTGCAGAAAAGAATGATAAAATCTGCTGAACAAAAACATCATCAGGTACAACAGGGAGTGATTGCTGCTGTTCTTTTGGCTTTTTTATTTTAGCTGCTTTAGAGATTAATTTCTCGTCTTGTATTTCTTGTTTCACTTCTTGTTTTGGTGAAAGCAGGGAAGAAATCTTTGTATTAATTTCCTCATCTGTTGCAAGATACCATTTCCAAAACAATTGCGTAGTGCCTTGAGCAACAACATCAAGGGGTTTTGCATAATCTTTCAGATTTCTGAGAGAAACACGAACAAGCGGCTGTTGGCCTGCATCAGGAATGACTGTGTGCTCTTGTAAAAGCAGATACGTTTGTTTGTCTTTTTCATTAAGATATTTGAACAGCTCTTGTAATTTTTCTTTTGCCTCTGGTGCATAATAAACAGGGCTTCCGCCAATTTTGACAGTAGAAACAAATAATTTTTTTTCAGAAACAAGGTCAGACAGCATTGCACCCATGATAAAAGTGTCAACAGCAAATTGTTTTGAAACATCTGATGGAATAACATACCCCTTTGCTTTAACAGCAGACAAAACATCATCTTTGTTGATCATAAAAAAAGAAAGCAATGCAGGTTTTATATAGATTATGGCCTAATCCAGCGCGTTTCCCAATAACTGACATCTCCTTCTTGGTCAACAACAGCGAGCAAGAGTCTTTTTTTTGTGCTGTGCGCTACTCTGTTTTTTGCAGAAAATTCGTACCAAGTCATAACATCTGTTTCGTACACAGGAAACACAATCCATTTTGCGTGATCCTCTCCTGGCTTAACGCCCCTGTCATAGACGCGAAAATCAGCGCCAAACTTCAATGCTGTTTTCACAATATATCCTCGCTCACGCAGATCCTTGAACACGCAATATTTAATCCAGAATTGTTTTTCTTTTCGCTGTGCTCTTCGCAAAAAAGAGGTTTCAGAAACTTTTTTGCCTGTTTTGTCTGTTACCTTAAGTTTATTTTTCTGCACAAGATGATATGCTTCAAGAAAAGAGAGCTGGACTGTTTTGTCCTGTAGTGCGCCATAACGGCCTTGATTATACAATTCACGTGCAAGATCAGAATCCTCTGTCTGGACAATATCTGAAACAATTGCTCCTGAAATAAGTTTTTCTGCCATGCTTATTGAAAAACCTCATAAATATCTATTGCACCGAGAACAAGAGAAAGTTCTGCTTGTTTAATAAAACTATCAGATGAAAAAGTAATTAATTCATCATCAATCGCTTCTTGAAGAGTAATTTCTTTGTATTGCAATGCAGTAACAGTATCATATGTTGTTTCAATACGTATTGTCGGGTTTTCCTGTTCTCCTTCCTCAAGTTCAACAAGTTCATCGTCTTGAAGAACAGCATAGAGTGTAACTTCAATATCTGTCAGATAAATGTTCACAACCTCTTCACCAAAAAAAGTAAAGACAACGTCTGGCAGTCCATCAGCTTTTTCATTAAATGTGTCTTTATATGTCGTCAGCAATTCATTGTTGAAATAATCATCAGCAGTAACTGCGCCTGTAATGCCTGTAAAGGTGTTTGCAAGACAGATTGCAGCGAGAATAACAAGAAATGATGCAACAAGCATTATTGATTTTGTATGTTTTGGAGTAGGTTTGTGTTTTGCCATGAAAAGTTTGTATGAGAAGAAGTATATATACTTTTTGCACCAAAACTATATATAAAGGTACAGCAAACAACAAGGTATGGAACTCATATTTTTAGGAACAAGTGCAATGGTGCCGACTAAAGAGCGCAACCACAGTGCTTTGTTTATCAAAACAGGAAAAGAAGGCATTCTCGTAGATTGCGGAGAAGGCACGCAGCGCCAGTTTAAAGAAGCAGGAGAAACTGCAACGCGAATAACAAAAATAATTATCAGCCATTGGCATGGAGATCATGTTCTTGGGCTGCCTGGTTTGTTGCAGACATTAAGTGCGTCAGAGTATGCAAAAAAAGAAGAACCTTTGGAAATTTATGGTCCAAAAGGAATTAAAAAAAAGTTAAAGCAAATGTTAGAGGCATTTCCCTTTGACAACCGCTTACAATTGGCAATCAAGGAAGTGGAAAAAGGCACTGTTGTCAAAAACCAAGATGTTGAAATTGAGGTATTTCCATTAGAGCATGCCATCCTGTGTCTTGGATTTCAGATACGAGAAGCAGATAAGAGAAGAATTGATGTTGAAGCAGTAAAAAAGCTTGGAATTCCAGATGGTCCATTGTTAGGATTATTGCAAAAGAATAAAACAATTACATTCAATAAAAAAAAGATTTCACCAAAAAATACAACATATGTTGTAAAAGGAAAAGTCATCGGAATTATTACAGATACTGTGCAGTGCAAAAACTGCCTCAACATAGCTGAATCTGCAGACATCTTAATCTGTGAAGCAACGTTTATGGAGAAAGAAGCAGAAAAAGCAGAGCAGTACAAGCATTTGACAATAAAGCAGGCTGCATTAATAGCGCATACAGCAAATGTGCAAAAGCTTATTTTAACGCATTTTTCACAAAGATACAAAGAAAAAGCAGAGCAAGAGCAGGAAGCAAAAGACGTATTCCATAATGTCATTATGGCATATGATGGAATGAGAATAACGATTTAAAATTACTTTACTGCCAGCTTAATATCTCCTGCTTTCACAGTTTTTCTGCCTGCGTGGCTTGCAAATCGCAAAGAAAGAGTTGCAATCTCATGTCCTTTATCTTCAACAATGTCGCGAAGATGTTCTTTTGCCTTATCACTTACGCGAAAAGCCCCTGCTTTTTTCAGCAGTGCTTCCATTGCTGCTAGAGGAATCCCTCGTTTTGCCATACATGTATTAAAGAATGAATATATATAAATGTTATTGCTTCATCGGCTTTCCTTTAAATATTGTTCCATGTCACAAACACCTATATGAACATAAAGTGTTGTTTCAGAAACAAACAAAGACCTCTCTTTGTAAGAAAAACAAGTTACATTTGAATATGAATAAGAACTATCTACAAGAGCAAGACGGATATCAGTATATGTTGTGTAAATTTGACGATAACTACATCCAAGAGACTCTAATAAATCAGAAAGCTCAGCTGGCTGCAAAATATGATCATTATTTGTATCAAGCCGCAGCTCTACCTGCCTAAAAAGATAATCCTCGTATTTCTTTTTGGAACGCATATGCAACAATTTGTCTTCTTCTCCATATGCTGATAGAAAACCACAAGCAATAAGTCCCATAAGTCCAAGGGTCAAATTCCCAATACCCTGCCTATTTGGAACATATTTATTTAACCACGCCTGACGAGAATTAATAGATTTGTCTTCCATGATAATAAAAAAGAACAAAACAATTAATAAAACCCCTTTATAAAAAAAAGTAAAGCAAAAACTTTAAATTAAAGCAATAACTTCAATAAAAAATGGATTATGACATATTATTTCTTACAAGCAAAAAAGAGAATTCAACAAAAAGTTGTATTATTAATGCATTAGTTGCAGAACAACAAGCAACAAACACACAATTACATAACATACTCAAAAAACAATACAATAAATCTGTTTCATATCAAGCTATTCGCCAAGCACTGACAGAGCTAGAAGAAAAAAAAGCCATTATTAAACAAAAGAAAAATTATTCTCTTAATCCGTTTTGGGTGTTGGAATTAAAAGATCTTGTGTATGTGTTAGAAAAGAATATTATCAAAAAAGAGCAGATGAAACAAATTGACAAACAAACAACACAAATCTCACTAAAAAATATGTATGAACTAGGACATTTTGTACTTTTCAGTCTCGAGCAGCAATATTTTGACTGGAAGAAAAGTAATGAATTTTATGTGCAACTAAATCATTTATGGATTCCGTTTGCAGATAATATGAGACGAAAAAGACTCATTGACATGTTCAAGCAAAGCAAAACCAAAGTTATCATCAAAGGAACAACATTAGGAGACAAAATGTTGGCAAAATGGTATGAAAGATATTGTAAAGTACAACTTGGTGTGAAATGGGATAACTTTTGTGAATATATGGTGCAAGGAGATTGTGTTGTACAAATATATATAGAAAAAGAGCTTCAGAAAAAAATTGAGAGAATATATAGCTTAAGTAACATAATAAGAGGCAATTTATTCAAACAAATAGATGATATGACATATAATGAACATAATATACAAATTATTATCACACGAAATAAACACGTTGCAGAACAAATAAAACAAAAAATTAACACATATTTCTAAAAATATATAAAAAACAAGAATAAAAAAAGAGCATGAGTCGTAAAAGCAAAGGAATTAGTTATGAACGCGAATTAATTCATATGTTTTGGAAAGCAGGCTGGGCTGCTGTTCGTGTTGCTGGCTCTGGCAATACACAATATCCCTCTGCAGATATTATTGCAGGTACAGTAGGAAGAAAATTAGTTATTGAGTGTAAAAGTGCAAAAAACAATTCAATATATATCCCAAAGCAGGACATTGCAGCATTTCAGGAGTTTGCAAAATTATTTGGAGCAGAGCCGTGGATTGCTGTGCGGTTTAACAAAACACAGTGGCATTTTATCAGTATGGATAATCTTCAACTTACAGAAAATTGTGCTGTGATAACAACAGAGAATATTAAATACAAAGGCCTTTTGTTTGAAGAGGTCTTGGGAAGTTTTATTTCATCCAAGGATGCGTCTTTCTAACTTGCCTTAAAAACGTTGCAGGAGTTAAAACACCTAATTCAGAGATTATAGAAGTGATGTGTGGCATGATGATAGGTTCAAAAGCAGGATCTTCAACAACAATTTTTCGAGGAGCGCCATGCCAAACCTCTTCAGGATTTCGCTGTTCAATAATTTCTTTATGCTTCATTGTTGCTGTGGAATCAAATTTCCAAGAATTTGTGCAGATATGAAGAGGAATTTTTCTTGCATGCAGAAGTTCTGCAAAAATCCCAGACCCAATTTTATTGTAAACTGCATAAGACGTTATTGCATCGCAGCCAAAGAAACAAAGGTGTGCATCTTTCATTGCAACGCCTGCTGCGCTGTCAACAAAGTGCCTAACAGGAATGCCTGCTGCAGCAAGCTCAGCTGCTGTTTTTCTGCCTTGATAGAGTGGCCGTGTTTCTGTGTTGTGAACTGTAAATTTCTTGCCTTGTTTTTTTGCTTCTTTGAGAATAGAAACAACAGTTGAAGAATGGCAGTGTGTGTAAACAATGCTGTGGTGCCTAATCTTCGCTGCGCTGAAGCGAACAATTTTCTTACTGGCATTTTCAAAAAAATGCAATACCTCTTCAATGCGTTGTGAAACTCCCGTATAAAAATTATGGTCGTCAGTGTAAGAATAAATGTTTGCAAAAACATACTCAAGTGCGTTTCGCAGACAGGGTTCTGTTGGCCGTGCTGCTGTAATTTCTTTTTTTGCAAAAAAAAGTTCAGCAATAAGCGCTTCTTTTGTGACAGAATGAGATTCTTTCAATACAAGAAGTAAAGAACGAACACCTTCGCGAGCAACTGCCTCTGCTCCCTGAATGCGAAGGCTTTTAATATCTTGAACAACAGTATGAAAAGCCATAATAATGCATTATTTTTTGCGCTTTTTCTTTGTGCTTCTTGCATTGAGCTTGCGTTCTATTTGCGCTTCTTCTCGCTCAATCTTCATTTCTTCTGCAGCAATTCTTCGTGCAATCTTTTCAATGTTTATATCAACACGAGCAATGCGACGTTCAAGTAAAACAAGAATGCGTAAGCTATAAACAATTGCTGCAAGTGTTCCAACAATAATTGCTAAAATAATAATTTCCAATGAAACTCCTTCTACTGCCATATTTACACCCCTTTTCTGTTTTTATATAAATAGAGATATAAAAAGCTTTCTTTTTACTTAAGAAAAGTAACAAAAAGAAAAAATGCGCTTGTTTGACCCCTCCCCCCTTCTCTTCCTATGGAAATACATATGGAAAAAAAGTTATATAGATTTTTGAAATTCTTCTGCCTTTTCTCTATGCTTTTTCTATGTTTTCTCATGTTTCTTCTGTGTTTTCTTTGTGTTTCTTTTGTTTTTCCATCTGAAACTCTTTTCTTCTTTCTTCTTCTTATTCTTTTCTATATAGAAAATAAATAATAAAATAATAATAAGATAATAAATAAAATAATAATCAAAAACAAAAAAACACCACACAAAAAACAAACCCCACACACAACTTCTTTCCACACGAAACAAAGGGGACACCCTCATTTAATGAAAAGATAACTCCACTTTATCCTCTAAAATTTCCTATGGAAAAGAGGTGAAAAAAAAAGATTAAAAAACTATATAAACCTTGATTTCGCATGGAATTTTTATGCCCGACAACCAAAACAACATAAACAACATTTTTGAAAAATTTCTTAGTCAAGACCCTTTGTTTAAAGATAAAAAAGTGTTGCAGTCTTCATATACTCCTGACGCATTATTGCACAGGGATGAAGAAATTAATACTCTTGCGAAGATTTTAGCGCCAGCGTTGCGTATGGAGAGGCCATCAAACGTTTTTTTGTATGGTAAAACAGGAACAGGCAAAACAGTAACTGCGTTGTACACAACAAGCGAAATAAGTAAACTTTCACTCCAAAAAAAGATCCCTCTTAAAATAGCGTATATCAACTGCAAGCTCAGTAGAATTGCTGATACAGAATATAGGGTTGTTGCCCAGCTTGCACGGGAGTTTGACAAAGAAATCCCTGCAACAGGCCTGCCGACAGATGAAGTGTACAAAATATTTTTCAGTGCAATTGATGACAAAGAACAATTGATTATTCTTATTCTTGATGAGATTGACCAGCTCGTAAAAAAAGTGGGTGATGAAATCATCTATAATCTTACACGAATAAATACTAATTTGAAAAAAAGCCAATTATGCATAATTGGCATCTCAAACGATTTAATTTTTACAGACCATCTTGATCCAAGAGTAAAATCCTCTTTAAGCGAAGAAGAAGTAATTTTCCCACCATATAATGCATTGCAATTGCAGGATATTTTGCGGAGAAGAAGCAACAATGCGTTTAAGGAAAATGTTGTCCAGCAAGGAGTTGTAGAAAAATGTGCTGCGTATGCTGCGAGAGAACATGGCGATGCTAGAAGAGCATTAGAGCTTCTTCGTGTTGCAGGAGAAATTGCAGAGCGCAATGGCGAGCAGCAGGTAAAAATCGACCACATTGATATGGCAGAAGAAAAAATAGAGCGCGACAGAGTCATTGATATAGTCAAAACACAGCCGCGCCAGCAGCAAACAACCTTGTATGCTATTTTTTCATTATATACTGACCAAAAAACATCTATTTACACAGGAGATGTCTATGATGTCTATAAATCATTTTGTGCAAAAGTCGGCCTTTTTCCTTTAACTCAGCGCAGGGTGTCTGATATTATTGCAGAGCTTGACATGCTGGGCATTATTAATGCAAAAGTTGTTTCAAAAGGCAGGTTTGGCAGAACGCGGGAAATTTCTGTTGCTATTCCGCAAACAGTCAAGCCAAAAATAATGACTATTTTACAGCAGAGTCTTGGTATAGAGTAGGTGGCCTATGGCAGAGTTGAAAGACATAGTTGCAGCGCTCATTGAAAAAAAAATACTTGTCACGCCAGCGATTCTTGCAGAAGTAAAAAAAACAACTACAGATGAATTCCTTGCAGAAATAAAATCCTCTTCTGCTGAAGAAATAAAAAATAAATTTGCCTCTGATGCAGAAACAGAAGGAACAGTGTCCATACTATATTCTTGTACAACAAAAGATGTAAATTCTTCTGTTAATGATTTTGTCTCTTATTTCAATAATAGGTATAAATATATTGAAAAAATCCTGCGCAATCGGCAGGAGCTGCAGGGTGCATCAGCAATTCGCCGCATCTCGCAGAAAGAAGACAAAGAACCAGCTGCAGTTATTGGGATTATAAAAAATATTGATGAGACAAAAAATAACAATCTCATGATTACTGTAGAAGACCAAACAGGCGAAATCAAGCTTCTTGTCTCAAAATCAAAGAAAGAAGTATTTGATGCAGCGCGCCAGTGCGTCTGTGATGAAGTTATTGGTGCAGTGGGTTCTTCAGGCAAAGGCATAATCTTTGTTGACAAGATTGTGTTTCCAGAGATACCCATATATAATGAATTAAAAAAGTCACCAAAAGAAGAATATGCTCTTTTTTTGTCCGATATCCATGTCGGCTCAAAGCAGTTTCTTAGCCAGACCTTTGACAAATTCTTGAAATGGATTACAGGAGAAATTGGTGATGAAAAACAAAAACAGCTTGTAAAAAAAATAAAATATATTTTTATTATGGGAGACATTGTTGATGGTGTTGGTATTTATCCAGGTCAGGAAAAAGAGCTTGAACTTCTTGATATTTATGACCAGTATGCAGAAGCAGCGCGTTTGCTGAGTAGAATTCCAAAACACATGAAATTAATTATCTGTCCAGGCAATCACGATGCAGTGCGTATGGCAGAACCGCAGCTTCCTTTTTATGAAGACATTGCAAAACCATTGTATGATTTGCCGAATGCATGCATTGTCAGTAATCCAGCAGTTGTCTCTGTTGGTGCACAAGATTCTTTTCCAGGCATTGCTGTATTGTTGTATCATGGGTATAGTTTTGATTATTATATTGCAAATATTGATGACATCAGAAACAACGGAGGGTATGATAGGGCAGATTTAGTGATGAAATTTCTTCTGCAAAAGCGCCATCTTGCGCCAACACATGCATCATGTTTGTATGTGCCGTATGCAGATCATGATCCGTTGATTGTGTCAAAAATCCCAGATATTTTTGCAACAGGTCATTTGCATAAAACCTCTGTGTCAACATATAGAAATGTCACACTTATTTGCGGCAGCTGCTGGCAAGGAAAAACAGCATTTCAGGAAAAAGTCGGCCACAACCCAGAGCCAGGAAGAGTACCGTTAGTGAATTTGCAGACCCGCGAAATGCGAATTTTGAGGTTTGGAGAATGATAGCATCAGAACATATGCAGCAGTATTTTGCAAAAATAGAGAAAGAAGTGTTGCAGAATTATGATATTGCAAATACCGCAAGAAGCAAAGGGTTTGATCCTGATACAACTGTCGATATTCGTCTTGCAAAAAATATGGCAGAGCGCGTTGAAGGGCTTATCAGTGTTGTTGCTCCGCAGCTTGTAGGTTCAGGTGTCACGCAGCGCATTATGGAATTAGAAAAAGAATATTCTCCGCTAGATTGGCGTGTTGCGTTGAAGATTGCATTAGAGGTTGGTCAGGAAAAGTTCTGTAAGTTTAAAGACAAAAAAGAAGCAATGGAAGTCGGCATTCGTACAGGGTTTGCATATCAAACAGCAGGCATTGTTGCTGCGCCGCTCGAAGGATTCACGCAGTTAAAAATTAGAAAAACTTATGATGGCAAAGACTATTTTGTTCCATGTTATGCGGGCCCAATCCGCGGAGCAGGCGGAACAGCAGCAGCATTTTCATTATTGTTGACAGATTATATGCGTGTGCATATGGGGTATGCAAAGTACGACCCTTCTGAAAAAGAAATTAGCAGGTATAAAACAGAAATCGCTGATTATCATGAACGCGTGACCAACCTTCAATATTTTCCATCACAAGAAGAGCTTGACTTTTTGTTGCGCCATTTGCCAATTCAGGTTGACGGTGATCCTTCTGAAACAATTGATGTGTCAAATTATAAAGATACGCCAAGAGTTGAAACAAATAAAATTAGAGGAGGAATTTGCTTGGTTTTAGCAGAGGGGCTGTCGCAGAAAGCGCCAAAGTTATGGAAGCGCCTTGAAGCATGGGGCAAAGAATTTGGTTTAGAGTGGGAGTTTCTTGGAGAGTTTCTCAAAGTGCAGAAAGAGATTAAGGCAAAGAAAAAATCAGGTGATGTCAAAAAAGAAAAACTCTCTCCTAATTTTACATTTATTGCAGATCTTGTTGCTGGCCGGCCTGTCTTAACATTTCCTATGGCAAAAGGCGGGTTTAGGTTAAGGTATGGCCGTTCTCGAACATCTGGATTTTCTGCTGCATCAATAAGTCCTGCAACCATGGCTGCACTGGATAAGTTTATTGCAATAGGTACACAATTAAAAGTAGAGAGACCAGGAAAAGCAGCAGCAATAACAAGCTGTGATATGATTCATGGTCCTGTGGTGTTGCTTGACAATGGCTCTGTGAAGTGTATTGAAAATCCTGATGACCTCAAAAATACAGTAGTCAAAGAAATATTGTATCTTGGAGATATTTTGTTTAATTACGGCGATTTTTCTGAAAACGGCCACATTCTTGTTCCTGTAGGATATAATGAAGATTGGTGGTCCCAGCAGCTGGAAAAAGAAATGCAGAAAAAAAATGAAATTCTGGCAAAAGAGAAGAAGCAAGTGTATCGTGATCCAAGGCAGTACAAGTCTTGCAAAGAGTGCTGTGAACTCAGCAAAAGATATGGGGTTCCATTACATCCTGCGTATACGTATTTTTGGACTCAAATAACACAAGAGCAGTGGCAGGAATTTATCCATCATCTGAAAAAAATAAAAATTGTTCCTGACAAAATAATTTTAGTCTCAACTCCAGCAATAAAAAGAACAATGGAGCTGCTCGCTATTCCTCACATGTTTGTCAATAATGAATTTATTGTTGTTGAAAAAGACCATGCAGAAGCAGTCTTGTTTTCATTAGGAGTCAAACAATACGAAGATGTTGCAAAACTGCATGCCTCGTTCGATATGCAAAAGCCAATTCTCGATCAACTTTCAGAATGGTCAGGCGTGACGATAAAAGATAAAGCAGGCACAACAATCGGTGCGCGTATGGGCAGGCCTGAAAAAGCAAAAATGCGGGAATTAACTGGCTCCCCGCATATTTTATTTCCTGTGGGCAGTGAAGGTGGCAGGTTGCGAAGTTTTCAAGCAGCAATAGATGTAAAAAAAGTAACAGCAGATTCTCAGATGTTTGTTTGTCCGCAGTGTCATCAGCAAACAACACACAGTGTATGCCAAAAATGCCAGTGTAAAAACAACCAACAGTATTTTTGCAAAATCTGTGGCATAACGCCAGAAAAAAAATGCATGCATGGAGAAACCGCAAAACATCAGAAGAACGAGATTAATATTGTCACTGACTTCCAAGATTGTCTGCATTACATTGGTATAGAAAATCCTCCTGCATTAATTAAAGGAATTAGGGGAACAAGTAATGAAGATCACGTTGCAGAATATCTTGGCAAAGGAATCTTGCGTGCAAAACACGACGTGTATGTCAATAAAGACGGGACAATTAGATATGATATGAGCGAACTTCCATTAACACATTTTAAACCTGCAGAAATAGGAACACCTGTAGAAAAGTTAAAAGAGTTAGGGTATCTTTATGATTATGAAGGAACCCCTCTTGAAAATAGTAATCAAATTCTTGAGTTAATGCCTCAGGATATAATTCTGCCAGCAGCAGTGGATGCCCTTGATGAGCCGTGTGATGCAGTGCTCTGGAGAACAGCAGAGTGTATTGATGAGATGCTGGAGAGAATCTATAAATTGCCGAAGTTTTATAATCTCGCAAAAAAAGCAGACCTTGTGGGCCATTTGACTATTTGTTTAGCGCCGCACATTTCTGCAGGAATGGTTGGCCGCATTGTTGGATTCTCAAAAACACAGGGATTTTTTGCTCATCCGTTGTTTCATGCAGCATTGAGAAGAGACTGTGATGGTGATGAAGCCAGCGTCAGTCTTTTGTTAGATGGATTATTGAATTTTTCACGAAAATATTTGCCTGCAAGAATAGGTGCAAGAACAATGGATGCCCCTCTTGTTCTTACCTCGTGTTTAATTCCAACAGAGGTTGATGATCAGGCTCTTGGGTTGGATATTGTGCATGAGTATTCTGTTGAGTTGTATGAGGCAGCAGGAGAGTACAAAAACCCATGGGATGTGAAGATAGATCAGATTAAACACAAAGTAAACACTCCCCTGCAGTATGAACACATGGGTTTTACTCATAATACGACAGATATCAACAACGGAATAACATGTTCTGCATACAAAGAGTTGCCTTCTATGCAAGAAAAATTGCAAGGCCAGATGCAGCTTGCAGTAAAAATAAGGGCAGTGAATGAGAAAGATGTAGCGCAGATGGTTATTGAAAAGCACTTTTTGAAAGACACAAAAGGAAATTTGAGGAAATTTTCTCAGCAGAATTTCCGGTGTGTGAAGTGCAATGAATCCTATCGCAGGCCGCCGATTGCAGGAAAATGCCTCAAATGCAGTGGCAGGATTATTTTTACTATTGCAGAAGGCTCAGTGACAAAATATCTTGGGCCAAGCATAGATCTTGCAAAAAAATATGAAATCTCGCCGTATGTTCGTCAGACATTGGATTTGCTTCAACGAAGAGTTGATGCTGAGTTTGGTGTTGAAAAAGAAAAGCAGGAAGGATTGCAGAAATGGTTTATAGTAAACGACATAAATAATTAGACAAATGATGTCTTCAGCGATAGTTAAATCTTTGCATTAACGCTTTGTCGTGCGCCGCACGCCATGCATTTAAGGAAAACAAAATTCCCTTCTTTGAGCAGTTTTGTGTCTGGTTTTCTGCATTCTTTGCACAGAACAAATTCTTCTGTGTATTTTTCTATTTTCTCATTAATGCGTGATGCAGGAACCTTTGTGCCGATAATGACACCATTTTTTTTTAATTCTCCTGGTGCAGCAAGTTCTTTGAGAATATATTTCAGGAGATGTTGTGGTTTTCTGCCGAGGGTATCGGCAATAGTATAAAAATTACTGATGATTGTCCTATTTCCTTGTAAATGCCCTAATACTTTCGGAATAACAAATCGTTCTTCTTTTGCTGTTGTTTCAGGAAGGATTTTGTATGCTTTTTCTATGAGTGCTTCGTAACTTTCAACCATGTCTGTAAGAAAAGATATGTGCTTTTTAAATCTAGCGGTAAATTTAAATACTCTGAATAATAAAAAAAAAGAATGGTTTTAGAATCTCTTATCACCCCATTGGGTGCAGAACAACGGCCTTGGCAGATGTTTTTCTTGGGATTTTTGTTTACACTCGTCGGCATTGGTTTTAGTGTTTGGGTGTTTGAAGGCCAATCCTCATTAGTGATGGTGTTTATGATTGTCATGGCTTCAATCCCTATTGTGTTTAATACCATGCGTTTAGAAGAACGAAAAGATGAAACTGAGTGTACTGAAGCATATTTGTTAAAAGAGCACGCAAAGGCCCTCTCCTTATTTATGTTTTTATTTGTTGGTATTGTTGTTGCGTGTGCATTGGTTTATGTTTTTACGCCTGAAGAAAGTTTGTCCTCGTTGTTTAGCGTTCAATCGCAGGCAATTATGGATGTGAACAGCAGAATGTCTGGTAATGTTATTAATCCAGATGCGTTGCCGTTGATTTTTCTCAATAATTTGAAAGTGCTTATTTTTTGTATTCTCTTTGCATTTGTCTATGGTGTAGGATCTATTTTTATTTTAGTCTGGAATGCAACAGTTATTGGTGTTGCTCTTGGAGATTTTATTCGTTCACAGCTTGGTGCTCTTGCTTCAATGTTCGGCTATCTAAGCCTGTCGCATTATTTTCAAGTAATTTCATTAGGGGTCTTGCGCTATGCAACCCACGGCATATTTGAGGTGCTTGCGTATTTTATTGCAGGCCTTGCAGGTGGAATAATTTCTATTTCAGTTGTGCGTCACAATTTCGGCACAGCAAAATTTGACAGGGTTTTGCTTGATTCTGCAGGATTACTGATTATTTCGCTTGTTGTTCTCTTTGTTGCAGCAGTAGTAGAAGTGTATGTCACGCCGCTGTTTTTTGTATAATATAATATGTTTAATTCTACTCCAGCACTTTCACTCGTCCTGGCCGCATTTCAAATAAATCTCCTGATTCAAGAAGGTTTTTAATAAGTTTGTCTGTATGTTCAACTTCATTAGCTATCTCTTCAATAAGAACTCCTTCGCCAGTATCCTTTGCTTTGATGTATGCGATAATTCTATCCACTGGCCCAGGAGCAGTATCCTGAATATCATCTATAGGTACTTCTTCATGTTGTTCTTCTGTTATTTCAGAAACAGGAGCAGGAGTAAATTCTTGGTGCTGCTGCTGTAATAATAATTTGTGCAGTGCAATAAAGTGTTTGTTGGTTATTTTTTTTGCAATCTCAGGTACAAGGTACAGTTGTTCATTGAACGCCCGCACTCTTCCAATAATCCGAATAATGTCTCCGAGATGGAAGGAGGAAAAAAATTCAGGGTTTTCAAAATGCCGTGCAATGATTTTTCCTGTGCCATCGTCAAGTACAGCTTCATGATGGTCAAGAGAGACAACAACTGCAATAAAATGTATTCTGCTGAGTTCTTGTCCATCTGCTGTTTTAACGTAGCTTGGCTGCATCTGTGCTTCAGATTTCACAAAACTCCCACCGAGTACAGTGCCTATTGTAGTCAGGTATGCTGTTTGTCGTTCTGCCATTTTAAATCCGTGATATGAATCCTTTTCGCGGTTCGAAAAGATCGCCGCTTCTTTTGAGTTTTTCTAAGGATTCCATAACTTTGTCTTCACTGAGTCCTTTTTCTTGTGCTGCTTTAATAATTTCTTCTATTGCTATTGATTTTGCATGCAATTTTTCTTCAAGTTCGTGGATAATTTCACGAACTCCTAAAATCTTGCTGCGTTCTGATGTTGTAATGCCTGTGCTAATTCTGTCAATATCAATTTTTCCAGTTTCAGGGTCCATTCCAACCTGTTCTAGACAATAATGCAGGAGATTAATTGCATATTTTGCATCTTTTCGTGTGATAGTGTCAGAAAGTCTGATTTTTGCAGTAGCCTCTGCTAATCGGACTAGTGCTTCAAGTTGTCGTGGAGAGATTGGAATTGCTTTAATGCCTTTTTCCTCAGAAATCCCAGAGGAGCGCATCCGCACATAATACTCTTTTAATTCTTCCAGTGCCTGTTCGCTGAGTTTTGGTACAATTTTTTGTCGTGCATAAATGAGATATTTTCGTAATAAATCTGTATGTACCTCAACTTCTTCAGTTTGGTGTTTTTTGTGAAGAGTAAGGATAAAATGTGCAAGTTCCTCGTCTTTGTCTTTATCAGGAAGGTCTTTGATGCTGAAAATAAGGTCAAATCTGTTGATAAGTGCAGGAGGCATATTAATCTGTTTTGCAATAGGTTCATAGGGATCAAATCGTCCAAATTTAGGGTTTGCAGCAGCAAGTATTGTTGTCTCGCAGCGCAATGTTGCTTGGATGTTTGCTTTTGAAATGGAAATCGTCTGCTGTTCAAGGCCCTCGTGCATTGCACTTCTGTCATCATCGCTCATTTTATCCATTTCATCAATCATGAGAATTCCTTTGTTCGCAAGAACCATTGCGCCTGCTTCAAGGCTCCATCCAGAGAGAAATTCATCTTTTACAACTGCTGCAGTGAGGCCGGCGCCCGAAACCCCTTTACCAGAGACAAATCTGGCTTTCGGTGCAACAACAGCGCTTCTTTTAAGTAATTGTGAATTATGAACATAAATATTGTTTGCGATAAAATTATGAGTGCCGTCTACGTGAAGATCATAAATATATTCTTCAGAATCATGATATGGTTGTATAGATAGTATCTGGTCCCAAAATATGTTTGATGTAGCGAGAAGAGAAAGATTATTTAATTGTTGAAACAAAACCTCATCATCTAAAATTGTTCGTACTTTTTCTTTTAAGATGGTATAATCAAAGTCTTCTTCTTTCAATATTTTATTCTGCTCATATTGTGAAACGAGTGTCTGAGAACATCCAATCATAGCGCTAAATTCTTGTTGACTTGCATGAAAAATTTCTCTGTTAGATTCAAGAGAGATTTCTTCTGCTTTTTGAAGAATTAATAGTAATTCACAAACCCTGATTCTGAGGGCGTTGACAATCTTTTGGAGTGATTTTCTGGATGGATTTCTATCGCCTTTTTCAAAGTGTTGGTACGTTGATCGAGGAATATTCATATTTTCCTGTGTCATTCGGAGTTTTGAGCGAACTGCAGGAAGGATTGTCGAGAGATGTGGGATGACATCAAGGTTAGGATTATCATCACGAACCACTATTTCCTGTAAACAAGTATTCTTTTCTTGAGATAAAAATCCTATTTTTTTCGCAAAAATTCTTGCATGTGTTCCATAAATAGTTAATTTCCAATATGTTCTTTGCTTTTTTTGAATAGTATTTGTGGCATATTTTTTTACAGCTTTCGTATGACTGACAATTCCAAATCGTAGTAAAAGGTGCTGAATTTGTTCAATCATTTCTTTGCTTGCAAGTGTTATTCCAAGGCCATGCTTTTTTTCTACATAACCATCACATTCAAAGAACGCTGAGAGAAATGCAGAAACAACAGACGAAGGAGATTTCATAATACACTGCGGGATAGTTTTTTCAAAAGAATTTTTGAATATTTTAGGTTCTAATATGAAGAGATCATGAAGTATCTCTTTATTCATAACATAGACTTTTTTACATGCTTTTTTATAAGAATAGATTTTAGGAGTATAGTTAAATTGCTGGGATACTATTTCCATAAAATCAGAAACAAGGGCGTCATTTTCATTTGTAAATTCAATAACATACTTTTTTTTTGCTTCATTATAAAGACAATATGATTCCGCAAGTATATACGAAAAAAATCTTGCAAGATCAGGAGTAATTGTTACAGGCTTATTTTGAATACGTATTTCTTGTCGAGTGCCGTGTATATGAATATGTCGAGGAAGTGCAATCCAACGCCCAACAACAAGTTCTTTTGTTTTTGTTGCTTTAACAGAACCAGGAATAGCAGTAAACAAAGGGTTTGTTTCAGTACAGATTAATTCTTTTCCTGTTTTTGTTTTGATTTTGTAGAGTTGTTCAGCCTTTCTTTTCCATATACCTGCTATTGGCTTTTTTTCTGCTTTAGCAAGGCCATTTAATGAAGGGACAGATGCATGTGTATATTCTTGATATTCTCCGTTTTGTGTAAATTTTTTGTCAACAAATTCTTTTATAGTGCAGTAAGTTCCATCAGAAAGCGCAATGTTGCTTGAACCATGGATTGTTTTGCCTGCTCCCGGATCTCCAATGAGAAGGACGTGAATGTCTCCTCGTGTGATAACGCCGTCGTCTCTGACTTTTTTAACTCCGCCTGCAAATTGTAAAATGAGTGCTTCTTTAATTTTTTGATGTCCGTAAATTCCTGGTGCAAGGGCAGTTGCAAGTTTTTTGTACACCTGCGGATCTTCTGCAATTTTTTTAATCATTTCCTCTTCTTCTGGCGTAATTTCAATTGCAGAATAATCTTCTTCTAATGGGATGACATTGTTGGCTTCAACAAGAAGGTCATATTTTGTTGATTGTCCGCCGCTTCTGAGAATAATTGGTACTTCTTTGAGTATGCCGACAATTTGAATAGATGTTCCAGGGTTGGTTTTTTTGTCAGACATCGGACTGACAAGGTCTTGTTTTAGTAAGATGTTGATGCGCTTTGGCTGTGCTCCTCCTTCTAAATCTTTTGTTACTTCTTCTAAGACAATGCCTTGAACATCAATAAGTTCTTTGCTTAATAGCCGAAATTTTCCTTTTCTACCGCATCCGCATCTGCTTGGTTCTTTAAATTTTGAATCAAGTTGAAGAACATTCATGACATTTCCGCAGCTTGGGCATTCAAATCGTGCAGCAGTAACCTGTGGTCTGACATCAGACTTTTGTCTGATTGTGCCTTCAATAACAAGAAGTTTGTTGATGTGTTCGCTTCGTATGTTTCTGATGAATATTTTGTGTTTTTCTGGAAGATTTTGAAATCTGATGTGGAATTGCTTAATCTCTTTTGGGAGGTCAAAGTTGCTGATTGCAAGTTCGCAGGCCTT
>Ga0233425_10002237_pt1 | contig 39066 bp, 33 predicted proteins | sample Watercolumn_Towu_2_FD_181712 | JGI IMG/M metagenome (GOLD analysis project Ga0233425, IMG submission 181712) | Freshwater microbial communities from Lake Towuti, South Sulawesi, Indonesia - Watercolumn_Towuti2014_140_MG | ecosystem: Environmental > Aquatic > Freshwater > Lake | place... | reverse complement strand
GGTTATATACTTTTCGATAGGATTTCTACGCAGCCTACTTTACTATGCACTAAAAACATCTGAAGCTTTATAAAAACAACGAGAACACTATCAATAATGCAACAAGACGTAAACAGAATTGATCCTACTCTGCTTAACAAGGTAAAGAAATCTAATCAGCAATTTTATGATATTATATCCGATTCATATGAAACAGTTGATGGAAAGAGAGATAAAACAACAATCCGATGGATCACTAAAAAATTGAGAACAATTCAACGTGCAACAAAAGGAGAAACACTTTTAGATATAGGCTGTGGTAGTGGATTTATTCTTCGTTATGCACTGCCTTACTTCAAAACAATTGTTGGGATAGACATCTCTTTTGCGATTCTCAAAGGCTTACGAAAACAGGGCTATCTTGTTGTCTGCGCCGATATAGATCATCTGCCTTTCAAAAATGATGTCTTCTCTGTTGTTAGTTGTTTTGCTGTTCTTCATCATCTTTATATATACACTTCTTTAACAGAGGAATCCTATCGTATCCTGAAAACAAGAGGAATCTTTTACTCAGACCATGATCTTGATAGTACATTTGAGAAACGCTTTAGATTCTTCATGCAACTCTATCGAACCTGTTTCAATGAAAAGAAAAAATATCTTCGCGCAAATTCAAATATTACCTCAGAACTCTACCATTTTACAGAAATTCACCACAAAGGAATTAAAACAGACGAGATTGCTCAACTTTTTAAAAAACAGAAATTTTCAGAGGTACGGCTTTTTTATCATTGGCTTGGCCTATTTCCTCTTCTTACCCGCTTCTGTCTTTTCTTTAACATTCGCTCATTTCGAAAGGGAAATGCTCCTCTTGTATCAATCATCGCAAAAAAATAATTTACCTTAATTATCTTTATAAATATACCCTGATTCTCTTATTTCATGTTTGCATTTGATCTCGAATTCCTCATCCTTTATACACTTCTCTTTTTATTCTGCTGGTGGCTCTATTTTGGCTATCTTATTTTTATTTTTGTCCATACGTCTCTTTTCACTAAGAATATGGTTCAGCCACTACTTACTGAGAAACAGCTTCCTTCAATCACAGTTATTGTCCCTACTTTTAATGAAGAGAGCGTTATCAAACAGAAAATAGAAAACCTCCTTATGCTTCATTATCCAAAAAACAAATTAACCATCTCCTTTTGTGATGGTGGCAGCACTGATGATACATTACCTATTATTGCTCCATACGCTGGCAAAACCAATAATATTAAACTAGTTCATGCTCCAGATAGGGGAAAGATTCAGCAACTGAACTATGCATTGTCCTCTACTAGTTCTGAGATTATTGTTGTAAGTGATGCTGATGCATTTCTCTCCCCTCATGCGCTTCGTGTTATTGCTTGTCTTCTCTCAAACAAAAAAACAGGCGTTGTTGGTCTTTCTTCAGAGCCCATCCATGCTATCAAAGAAGAAGCATATTTCTGGAACCAACAAAACCGGCTTCGACTTGCGGAATCAAACTTTTATTCTCCACTTTATGTCATTGCAACATGTTATGCATTTCAACGAGATTTGATTAAGAGATTCCCTGATGATGTCATTGCAGATGATATTTATATGAGCTTTTGTGCAATTAGGAAAGGGTATAAAACTGTTTATACAAATCAAGCAACGGTCACTGAAATGAGATCACCCACAACTACTTCTGAACTTTTTACCCATAAAGCGAGAAAAACAAATGCCTTGCTTCGTGAACTCTTCCGTTATTTTACAGTGTTTCTTCATGCAAAAACAAGATGGCAGATTATTTTTTTCACACGCTTTTTCCAAGCAACACTTGGGCCTATTCTTTCTTTCCTCTTCATTTTAATTTTTGTTTACCTTTTGTTTACTTCTATTACAAAGCTACTCCCATTACTGACATTTGGGCTTCTTTCTTTAACATATCTTCTTATCAGGCCAAACGCATTTCGCGGCTTTTGGCTTAAACTCAAGATGTTTCTGTTTATTCACCTTATTCTTTATTACTGCCTTGCAACGTACTTATTTTATAGGCAGACAAGCATCTATAAGAAAGTAAAATGAATGTGGAATGATAAAATTTATTTATCTACAATTTGATTTTCAAAAAAAGTCTCATATAAAAACGCTGCATAAATTTCTGCTTTTTTCTGTGAACCCTCTTCAGTTTCATGCATAACATCTGTCCAATATTTACCGTCTTTTGGCATGACGCTTGCAAAATCAAATAAAGTGATGCTCTCCATTGACTCCAACCGCTTAATTGCCTCATTATGTTCTGCAACCCCTTGCATATAATATTCAGAAGAAGCACGGCGATCATCTGTCCCATTTGTTGTCGCTAATGTAGAGAGAACAACAGAAATATTAAACTCTTCTGCAATTGCAGCAATAATTCTTAAGTTTCTCTCAAAATAAATAGGTGGGTTTCTCTCCAGAGCATCGAGCTGCGTTCCATTGAGATACTTATAATACTTTGTTTCTGTCACTAATGTTCCCTCAAACCGATAATCAGACATAACACTCTTCAATAATCCTGGATTAGCTCCTGTCACAATTCGTAGGAAGACACTATTATCTAAATAAGATGGAAGATCTTGTTCTAAGGTTTCTAAAAAATAACTTGGATCGCCACTATAAAGTTCAGAAGGAACAACACGAACACGAACATCATTAAAGCCTTCGTAAAGCAATATCATATCGGGGTCAAGATCCAAAACACGAAACTCAAAGTTGATGAGAGTATCATAGGAGAGATACCCTCCAACACCACCGTTGATTACCTCAATGCTAGTGAGGTTATATTCTTCATGAAGTATTTTCTGAAGCAAGTAGGGAAATGATTGTGTATAGTCATCTAAAGATTCTGTATATGTCGTAGAAGAACCTATTGCAACAATTCTAAATGTATTGTTTGGTTTTTGAAGCGAAAAGTCTTCGCCTCTATAGCCTTTAGAGTTGTGTATGTTAAGACCACTAGGAGATGTCCAGTTTTGTGTGAGTGTATATCTTGGATATACATGTTTTTCATATTTTAGCCTATTGCCACAATCTTCCACAAGTGCATAGCTAATTACCTGATTTTCATCTGCAATGTTACATATCCAATAACGAGATGCTCCTTCAAATAAAAAGAACATTGCTATGAACGTCGCTGTCAACAAAAGAAGCTCCAATTTTTTCTCTTTAGCCTCTTGCCAAAACAAGGCAAGAAGTATGGAGAAGAATAAGATGATGTTGATAAAAAGATAATAAAAAAAGTAGAATTTTTCTGCCATATTTGGATGGTACCGCATCGTGTACATTGAGTAAAAAACAACTAAGAGTAAGGTGATGCCTCCATAAAGATAGATGCTGCTTCTTATATTAGGGAATTGATTATAAACAAAGACAACAAGCGTTGGAATCATGATGTTTAATATTATGAAGATGAGATAATAAAAGTAAAAATAACTTTCTGTGCTATAAATAGAATAGTAACCTATGCTCAAATAAACAAAAAAGATAAACAACAGAGACAAGAATACCTTTAGTATGCTTTGCTTCGATTCCATCTTTTTTAGAGAAGCTAAGTGGCATATAAATATTTTTAGGTCTATTGCAAAAACATAGACTTTGTTTGGGAATTGAATATACAACGAAAAAGATTAAAGTATAAAATAAACTGCCGTTCACTATTCTAGCGGTGGTCACAATATACTTTATTTATGTCGACCACTAAAAAGTGAATATCTTTTTAAATATCCTACACATTCTCGTGCAAATGGGAACTACTTTCTATAACAAGCTAAGATCATCATATGTTCATCTTTTCTTACTTTTTCTTATAGCATTTTCTCTTAGGCTTTACCAGTTTAGGAGAGGAGAAACATTTTTTAGCAGCGATGAAGTTTTTCTTTTTGAATATGCAGTCAAACCTGTTTATGCTTTTTTTCATCTGTCTTTAGAAACAATTGCAACAGAACTTTTCCGCTTCTTTAATTTTGGCTGGGGATGGGGCAATCTCTTCTTTGGAACACTTTTCTTTTTTTTTTACAAGCTGTTTAACATTCCATTTACAGAATTTACCATCAACCTTCCGTACATATTTGTTGGTACAGGAGCTGTCTTCATGGCGTATTTATTAGGCAAGGAACTCCATAACAAAATATATGGGTTTATTGTTGCATTTCTTCTTGCGATCCTTCCATCCCATATTGCATTTTCCAGAAGTATTGGCCTGAACTCGATTTCCGGCCTTTTTTGTTTCTTACTCACCCTATACTGGTTTTTACGTTATTTTAAGACAAAAAGAATACGACTCTTATATTTAGGATATATTTCTCTTGGCTTTTATCTCGTCACTGAAAATCAAGCATTAGGAATTTTTCCAGTCTTATTATTTACAAGTTACGTATATGCACCCCCACAACCATTTTTTAGCCGTCTTCTTGCTGCATTTCAACAATTGTACTCAGGAATTGGAATATCTTTTTCTTTAGTATTCCTTTTTCCTACCATACTTGGAGCAGTTTATCTCACTTCAATCGGCCGCTTTACAAGCTCATTTCTTAATATATTCCATTCAAAACCAATAATTATTTCTTTTTACTGGGAGTATGTATTGTCATCTTTTGTGACAGATATTGGACTGCTCTTTACTGCATTACTTTTATTAGGGCTGCTGAGCTATTTCTTCTTTCTCGTATTTTGGAAAGCTACGCGAGAGAGCATTATTATTTTTACATGGTTCTTCATCTATACTACTCCTTGGTTATTTTTAGTCTTGCCAACTTCCTATGAATTGCGATTATACAACACGTACACACTCACAGCTCTTGTCTTTTTGACAGGATATCTTCTTACCTGGATCATTCAGCGCATTCTCTCTATCCGCTCACAAATGGGTTCATATATTCTTACTTCTATTTTTATTATCATTTCTGCTGCTTTTATTTTTCAGACGCTTCTTATCACATCAAGCACTGTTTACAGAACAGACTTTTTTGGGGTACACATGCCTCCTGCTGTCTTTGGTTCTGTTCAGCAGAATAGTGGCATTAAAACCATTGCATACTACGTTCGAGAACAAACACCAAAGGATAGTATCATCTTTGTTGATGTTGAATCTTTTGTAGGACAGTATTATTTCAATCGTACAATAATTGGTGATCTTGATCTTACTGATGAACAGATTTATAATCAACTTCTCCACACTATTACTGAAAATACAACGCAAGATAATAAATATGCATTCGACTATGCCTTTATTTATCACAAACATTTTGCTCTCCTTGCCCCTCTTTTAGAGACAAGTGGATACACTATCAAAGCTATAGCAGTTGATGATGATGGAAAAACTATTGGGAGATTGTATGAAGCTGATGCAGAAGATCCTCTTCCTGTTGTTCTTAGAATACAGATGTATGACAACTTATTTAACAAAGAATACGGAACATTAGAGTCAATTTATATTGACTATGGATAAAAAATAAAAAATGCTCAAACAAACGGTAATCAAAAGCGCAGGCTGGGCTGGACTTGCGAGCATTGTTATTTATGGTATTAATGCTATCACTAAAATACTTCTTGCTCGATTTCTTTTTCCAGAAGATTTTGGTCTTTTTGCAATGGCTTTCTTTTTCATAAGTTTTCTAACAATGTTCATTGGCTTTGGCATAGGAGACTTTCTCGTTGTTTCCAAAGATAAATTTGAGAAGAATGCAAGTGTTGCTTTTCTTCTTACTACGGTGATTGGTGTAACGTTGTTTCTGCTCAGTTTCTTTTCTGCACCACTTATCTCCAGCTTTTTCCAAAATAAAGAGCTCACTTTAATCATTCGTGTTCTTAGTGTTATGTTTGTTTTTGATTCTGTTGTTGTTATCTTTCGCGCCTTTCTTATGCGCGAACTTCACTTTTTTAGAAAAAGTATGATTGAAATAACCTCTGCCATTGTTTATGGTGGAGTTGTTATTGCATTAGCGTATCTTGGTCATGGAGTCTGGAGCATTGTTTTTGCTTCGGTCATACAACATTTTATCCTTCTTCTTTTATTTGTTTTATTGTCACCCTGGAAGTCACTCTTTTCATTTACAACAATAACACTAAAAGATGCTATCTCCATTCTCAAGATTGGAACACAGTTTTTCTCAGGGACATTCCTCGCTTGGACAGTTACTACAATAGATAACGTCATTGTAGGAAAGCGGTTAGGAGAAGCACAGCTAGGATATTATAGTTTTGGATATAATATTGCAAATATGCCTGTTACTGGATTTACTCACATCTTCACAGGAATATTTCAATCAGTTTATGCAAAACTATCACAAGAAAAACAACGGCTCCAGAAGGCCTATATCCTTTCTTTACGATGGACGCTCCTCTTTGTCCTTCCTGCTGCAGGAGGCTTATTTGTTCTCTCTGACTTCTTTATTCAAGTAGTCATAGGAGAGAAATGGCTCCCTATGCTTCCAATTTTACTAATCCTTGCTCTTTACAGTCCCATGCGGTGTCTTTCTACTCTTCAAGCGCACCTTCTAGAAGCGCTTGGCTTTCCAAAAAAAGAAGCGTTCTTTCTTCTTATAGAGGTAGTGATTCTTCTTCTCCTCATTTACCCACTTATTACTTTCTATGGCATTATCGGCGCTGCATTGACTGCATTTTTTGCACGAACATCAACTCTTTTTTTGCGGACAAAATTTACATATCAGTTTACTGCTGTTTCCTGGAGAGAAATATTTTGTGCATGTAAATCGCAACTTTTTGCAATGCTTATCATGATTGTAACAATATATACAGCCAAAACATTGTTATTTCAAGCATATACGCTTTTGCATTTCCTTATCTTAATAGGATTAGGTGTCCTTGTTTACGGACTTGTTGTGTGTAGTACTGATAAACAACTTCTTCTTGAAGCAAAAGAGATACTTCGGACATATATTTAGAGAATTTTAGATTAGAGAACTTTAGACATAGAAGCTATCAGACACATAAACTAAAATCTTCCTTTTTCCTTCACCATTACACTCGCACTATGTAATGTCTCAATTGTACCTGCATCCATCCAAAAACCCTGGATAATGCTATAATCCATCTCATTCTGCTCTACATACCAATTATTGACATCAGTAATTTCTAACTCTCCTCTTGCAGATGGTTTTAATGTCCTAATAACATCAAATACACGAGAATCATAAATGTATAATCCAGTTACTGCATAAGGAGATTTTGGCTCTTTTGGTTTTTCTTCAATCCCTGTTACTCTTTTTGTTTCTTGATCTAAAACAGGGACACCAAACCTACGGTTATCATCAACTGTTTTGAGAAATATTCTTGCACCTGCTTTATGCTCGCTTATTTCATTCTTAAAATCATCTTCAAAAATGTTATCCCCAAGAATCACTGCAACTGTATCTCTTCCTACAAACAGCTCTGCAAGTCGCAGTGCATCTGCAATACCTCCTGCTCCTTTCTGAACTGCATAATGAAACTCAACAGGAGGATAGTTCTTACCAGTCCATTTATTGAGATCCTCAATAAACTTTTCTCCATGACCAAGAAGCCTGAGAAAATCTCCTGCAAATTCTATCCCAGTCACAACCATAATCTCTGTAATACCTAGATTAAGAAGTGTTTCAATAGGATAACAGATCATTGGTTTGTTATAGACCGGAAGAAGATGCTTGTTTGTTACTTTTGTTAATGGATGCAAACGCGTTCCAAAGCCCCCAGCTAAAATAACTCCTTTCATGACATCATCCGAGCAAGGGAATTAACAGGGCTTTTTATGTTTTAACCTTTTCCACCATGCTTGATGCTCAACATACCAGCGAACAGTTTCCTTTAGTGCATCATCAAAGGAGAACAGAGGGTTCCACCCTAATCTCTGGATTTTAGCACTCTCTATTGCATACCTTCTATCATGCCCAGGACGATCAGTGACATATTCTATAAAAGAATCATCTTTTTGCAAAAGAGAAATAATTTTCTTTGCTAGAATGATGTTTGGCACTTCATTATTCGCTCCGATAAGATATGTTTCCCCAAGAATTCCTTTTTTAATGACAAGATCAATTGCACGACAGTGATCCTCCACATAAATCCAGTCTCTCACATAAAGACCATCTCCATAAACAGGAACTTTCTTTCCTTCAAGGAGATTGGTTATAAACAGAGGAATTATTTTCTCTGGAAACTGAAATGGACCTAAATTATTAGAGCAGTTTGTTATCGTTACTGGTAACCCATAGGTGTGAAAATATGCACGAACAAGATGATCTGATGCTGCTTTGGAAGCAGAATATGGACTTCTTGGATTATACGCTCTTTCTTCTGTAAACTTCTGAGGATCATTCAGAGAGAGAGCGCCATACACTTCATCAGTGGATATATGATGAAACCGCTTTATGTTGTTCTGGCGCGCAACATCAAGAAGCGTATGAGTACCCAATACATTTGTTCTGACAAAAAGAGCAGGATCACTTATTGCACGATCATTATGACTTTCTGCTGCAAAATGAACAATCACATCAACTCCTTTTGTTACTTCAAGCATTTTCTCATTATTGCAAATATCTGCATGGACAAAGACATACTCTGGAGAATCTTCAACATCCTTTAGATTCTCTCTATTTCCTGCATATGTTAACGCATCAACGTTGATGATTATATCTCCAGGGTAATTTTTGTGCCAATAAAGAATGAAATTTGCACCAATAAAGCCACAGCCGCCAGTTACAAGAATTTTCATTTGACAATACCTTGTTTTAACTCTTCTTCTGTATACTCCACTTGTTCATCTTTCAAATTAGGATCATACGCGGGGTCTGGATAATTAACTAGCCATGCTTCTTCGCTGCCTATATTTTGTAGCCCTGTTGCTATGTTTGCAGGAATAAACAAGCGCTGCGGATTTGCTGCATCAAGAATGTGCTCTTCTCTCTTTTTATCTTTATAGAGAATGATTTTCATTTTTCCTTTAAGACACATATAGCGTGCGGCACGAACCTTATGAAGATGATATCCTTTAAAAGCTCCTGGCTTCGCTGCAGTGAGATAGAAAACCGTATTGCTTCCTTCTTTAAAGAGCTCAGTGAGAAAGCCATTTTCATTCTTATTGTGATCAAAGGTTTGTACTTTTCTTGCTGACTCAATACTCGCTATTCCCATAAACGCTTGAAATTTTGGCCGCTTTAAATAATTTATGCAGTTATTGCTGCAATTTTACCATTGAATTTTATACACATAAAACACAAAAGGGACGTTGTTCTTTCTCTCAAATAAAAGACAATACCATTGTTCATAAAATCCAATGGAACAGGGGTCTACTCTCTTTAAAAGGTCGATATTGAGTGAAGTCATATTGAATTCAGCACCTAAAGAAACTGCGTAAAATTCTACCCCTGCGTTCGCTTCTCTTGTCTCATTAATACTGTTTTCTACCAACTGCATTTTATATTCTGCAAAATCAAAAAAATTATAATTTGTGAATGTACTATTAATAAGTGTGTCATCCTTTGCTCGATAATAAGCATTCTCTTCACTAAAATTGTACACAGTTATTGTTGTTTGGTAATAATCATTATACAGTGTTGTAAATAATTGCACATTTGCATAATTATGCGCATTATAACCTCCACGCAAATGGACTGTGCTATGCGCAAGATTCAGAACAACTGTTAAAGCAAGGAAAATGGCAAAAAAGCAATTAAAGAGATTTGAAACTGACTGTATTTTTCCAAAGAAAGAAACATGCTTTTCTCTGAAAAGATTTGCACACGCTGAAGCACAGGTAAAGAGAAGCAAGAATAAAGGGACAATTGCAAGCGTCATATATCGCATATCTGTTCCAGAATAAAGCGGATTTTTCATCACATCGAACTGATAAAAGAAAAGAACAATCCAGAACCAGAGTGAAAAGAAGAAAATGAATTGAGTTTCTCTTGATGCATTGCTCATGAAAATATTTTTATTTGTTGTGTATTGAAAAATATTTTTTGCGCTATTTCTTTTTACATAGGCTAAATAAAGGACACAGCAGATAAGAAACCAAAATAAAAGAAGCCCGAATGATGCAGTCACTGTGTTTGGCATTCTCACGATTGACTCTTTTAGTGAAAATATTGCAGGAATAGTTTGCTCTGCATTATAGTCCCACGCATTATTCAAAATAAGCCGTTCATAAACATAAGCAAATCTGAATTTTGGCAAGATCTCTAATTCACTGCCTTGATCATGAAAGAGAGGATAAAAAGGATTAATTAATAAGAATGCAAAAATAAAATAAGGAGTGTAGAAAGCGATTCTCTTTCTCATAAATAACAGCAAATAGAGGAAAAGAAATGCAGGAATAATGAGTGCTGATGCTTTTGTCTTCAACCCAAGTAATGTAATAATACCTAGAATAAACAAATAAAGTAGCCCATTCCTATCTGTCAAGTATAACTTTTCTTCTTGCATCTCATACTTTAAAAACAAAAAAAAAGATAGTATAATAAAAAACTCTGCAATAATCCCGAAGTCATACATAAATAACAATGAAGAAAATACAGAGGGGAGGGAAATAAAAAAGGAAGCACCACTTATTGCAAAAAATTTTGAACGCGTGCTTTCATAAAGGAATAAAAAGACTATTGTTGAAGTTGCAGCAATGAAGAGCACTTTGATGAAAAAATACGGAAACGGGTTCCAGCCAAAAAAAGCATGAATCCCTTTTAGTACAAATGCCTCAACTATTCTCGTTCTCACTCCTTGCGCATGCGCCCCCCTAAAGAAATCTAACCCTGGAAAAAATAAGTCTCCAATCATTGTCTTTAGATTCATCTCAGCAGCATCATGAATAAACTCAAAATCCTGCCATCCATGCGTATCAAAATATAACCCATAGGCATACGTTGTTCCATATAATAAACTTAGAATAAAGATCAAAATAGATGTAATTACAATCTCTTTTTTTCGTATTTTTTCTTCTTTCTGCTCCAATCCCATCACTATCACAGTCGTCTTTTCTTTTCCCAATTATAAGACAAAAGCTTTAAAAGCGGACACTTAATAAACTTTTTCATGGAACAAACCAGTTTACCGCGTCTGCTTTCCTACCCAGAAAATAGTGTTCTTCCTTGGGAAGTATGGTTGTCATCAATGACCAGAGACAAAAAAAAATTGTCCATAGGATGGTGTGCACCATTTCCGCCTATTCCTAATGGGGGAGCAGTGATGACAGAAAAAGTTATTCAAGAGATGCTGAGAAGAAAAGAGAAGGAAAATTTTGAGCTTTATGCTATTCCAGAACATGGAAAGATTGATAAAACAAAATTCAAAGGCATAAAATATGCAGAAGTTAACAGCCCATTAGATGTTATTTTCTTCTTCTCGACAGAATATCTCTTTCAGCGATATAACTCTTTGACAAAGTATATTGCATGGCAAACTCTTCATTTTTTTCTTGAAGAGAAACCAACGGAACGGGAAATTTTTGACCTCATAAAACACACTGATTTTGTTGCAACACCAACAGAAATGGGAAAAAAAGAGTATAAAAAACATGGGATAAAAAATGTGAGTTATATTCCAGAGGGCATTGAGTTGCAACATTATCCTTTTACACTTAAGAAGAAGAGAAAGATTATTTTTATCTCCAGAAGTATGTACTATAAAGGAGTTATGCCATTTCTAGATGCAATCCCTTTCTTGGTTCAAAAACACCCTGACATCATAATCGAAGCAAACATCCCTATTGATAAAAATTCCCCATACCTCTCTCAGATTATTACAGCACTAAAAGAAAAAAAAGAACATTATTCTAAAAATTTTCACTACAACTCCCTGTGGCTCCCTGAAGAAAAGATTAGAGCAATGTATGCTGATGCAGCAATCTTGCTTTTACCAAGCAATAATGAAGGATTTGGTATTCCACTTGTTGAAGCAATGGCATCAGGAACTATTCCTATTGTTGCTGACAGACCTCCCATGAATGAACTTGTGGAACATAATAAAACAGGGATTTGTTTGCCACTCCAAAGACAGAAAGAATATCACTATGTTGAGTTTCCGTTAGTCAAAGACATTGTTGTCGCGTGTGATGATATCCTCTCATCTCCTAGAAAGTACACCTCTCTTCAAAAAAAAGGGAGAAAGAAAGTAGAAAAAAAATACACTATTCAACACACCGTTGATCTGCTTCTTTCGTGTGCAAAAATGATTGGACAAAAGAAATAACTACCTCTTCATAGTTTATATTCTTCATTATAGTCTTGATAAATTTTACATATTTCTTTTCTTCTCTGCAATAACAGTTATTGTGCCTCCTCTTTTGAGCAGTGCTTCAATCCTCGTGATAGGAACAAAGAGCATAACCATCCCATTATCAACGAACCAATAAAATATCTTTTTTGGAATAGAGAGAGGTGCTGTTTCTTTCTGTTTATCATTCACAATATCAGACTGATCACTATCATGATTACCTGAATCTTGCTCTTTACGGCCTTGGCCTTTGATTTTCCTCTTTATGTCTCGAAGACAATACAAAAAGCTGTAAATCCAACCACCTGGGTTATGTTCAATAGATTGATACGACATTTCTTTTATAGTCAGACCTGTTTTATCACAAAGAAGCCTTGCTGTCTCTGGTGTAAAGAAACAAAGATGCCTTGGAACATCCAAATGCAGCCAGTATTTTCCAAATATCTTTGCCTGAATGCTTCCCATGTTCGGAACTGCATATATTAAGATACCATCTTCTGTCAAGAGTTTTTTTGCTGCTTCAACAGTCTCAAGAGGATCATACACATGTTCTAACGTTGCCCATAACGTAATGACATCAAACTTTCTCTTTATTTTTCTTTCTAGCTTTACCACTTCACCAACGTAGAGTTCAAGACCAAGATGCTTCTTTCCATACGATATTGCCTGCTCTGAAAAATCTATTCCTGTCACATCCCATCCTTGCATTTTCATATGCTTTAGAAAAAAACCTTCTGCGCAGCCCACATCCAAAATGCTTCCCTGCTTTTTGTATTTTGTAACGTACTTCGCTTTTTCGTAAGATGCTGAAAATAGTGAAGGGGATATTTTTTCAATAAATTTACGCTTTTCCCCAATCCAATAATATTTTGGATAAAATAAAGCTATTTCATCTGGTTGTGGAACAGGATTCAGATAGAGAAAACCACAGCCTATACATTCTGCGATAATAAACTCATTAAACTCATTATCATGATTTTGATTATCTCGAGCAATGCAATACACTGTTTTTTTCTTCTCTCTACACAATGGACACTTTGTTTCCTTCATTTTTTGCTTATTCACTTTACTTTTCGTAATTTAAGATATAACGAGCCGCCTGGTGCACAATGAAGTGCCACTTCTATCCTCTCTTCTATAACTAACAAAATATTTATGAGCAAACGAAGATATCTATAAAACCAACTGTTTGTAGGGGTTGCAAGAAATACATGCCATCGTACGAGAAGCGTAAGAGAAATATCCATTTGTTCTTTCTTCAGCTGTTTCAAGCCCCACATAATATCCCCATTTAAAAAAAAGCCGAGATATTGTGCAGCTGAAAATGACTTCTCGACAACAAAACCTTGTTTTTCAAAAGACTCTTTTATTTCCTCATGTGACATAAGGTTAATGTGACCAACATCCTCTGCCCAAGGATCTTTCTTCAGGATGTTCATTATTCTTTTGTAAAAATACCTATCTCTGTAATGTATTGATTCTGATTGTATAGCAATTATTCCTCCTTTCTTTAGAATACGATAGAGCTCCTTCACACTTTTCTCTGGATTAGAAACATGACCAAACACATCTGCAGAGATAATTCCATCAAAAAATTCGTCTGGATATGGAAGTGTATATTCATCACACTGTTTCAAATTAATTTCTATTTTTTTTTCTTTCGCATATTCTTTAAGAACATCTAATGGATACTGTGCGGCATCACATCCATACGCATCCATGTTTAACTCTTTTTTTAATGGAAGAACTAAATATCCTGTGCCACACCCCCAATCAAGCACTTTTGCATTTTGTGGAAGCTCCTTTATAAAAGAAAATAGGAAATATCTCCGACGGTCTATAAAATTAAAAAATCCTCTTTTTAATTTATTTAGCTGATATACATATGTTGGGCACGATCCTTTCCACTGACCAACTGTATAGAGATCCTGGCTTATCTTTCTGCTTCTTCCTCCTTCCTTACTCTGAATCTCTTGTCCCTTGCGCAGTGCCATACAAACCCCTAAACAAGCTCCAAATAGTATCGTTATACTCTTTTTTTCTCTTTCCTCAAACTCATCAACAATGGTTTTATTAATTTCCACCAATCCACAGACATTCGCATTTTTGAGTAATTGGGGGGATAATATTTTTTGACAGGAACTTCTTTTACTTTATATCCTTCTCTAATAACCTTTGCAAGAAAATATTGTTCAATCCCATACTTGTCATCCAACCAACTCTCTGTTAAATCAATCTTATCAAGTAGCTCAATTCTAAATGCCTTGAAACCATTAGATGCATCTGTAATCTTTTTCCTGACAAATAATGAGAATACAAATGAATAAAGCTTTGTTGTGATTATTCTTTGTATTGGAATTGGTTCCATTTCCTTACTCAAATATCGCGACCCTTGAATCATGTCATTTTTTTCAACTAGTAATGCGTCAAGGAGTTTGATCATTTCCCTTGGATCATCTTGATTATCACCTGCAACAATAACCCCAACATCAAACTTCTTTTTTTTTGCATAGGAAAACATTTCTTTAAATCCTGGACCAAGACCTTTATTTTTTTCAAAGTTGATTAGTGTTCCAAAACCCAACTTCTTCAGCCCTTGTTTTATCTCTTCTTCTGTATTGTCACGACTTCCATCATTGACAATAACCACTTCATCAACATACGCTTTGGGAATATTTTCAATCACTTTACCAACATTCCCTGCATCGTTATAGGCAGGCATCATAAGAAGCACTTTTTGATTTTTGTACATAGATGTCATGAATCGCTGTTTCTTTAAAAATCTTATTACTCCTTGCATTTTGCGCATGGACAAAACATGAAATAATGTTTATAAAGGGAGTTATTCACCTCCAATCTATGAGCACATACTGGCATGGAAAACATGTTTTGATCACTGGTGGCCTTGGCTTCATAGGAAGCACACTTGCAATTAGATTAATCCAACTTGGTGCTTATGTTACGATTGTTGACGCAATGATCCCTTTTCTTGGAGGTAATGAATTTAATATTGATCCCATTAAAGACAGTCCACGTCTCAAAGTAAATATCAGCAATATCTATGATCGAGAAAGTATGGAACATCTTGTTAAGAATAAAGATCACATCTTTCATCTTGCATCTCAAGTAAGCCACGTTCTTGGCCAGACAGATCCTCTTCCTGACATTCACTATAATATTCTTGGAACAACAACACTTCTTGAAGCATGCAAGAAAAATAATCCTCAGGTCAAAATTCTTTATACTGGAACGCGAGGGCAATATGGACCTGCGATGCATAATCCCATTCCTGAGGAAGCATCACTTGCACCTCTTGGACTTCATGAAATTACAAAAGTTGCCGCTGAGCAGATTCTTGCACAATATCACAAACGCCACGGCATTACATCTATTCTCACACGCCTCACAAATATTTATGGCCCGCGTGCACAAATGAAATCTGACAAATATTGCGTTGTAAACTGGTTTGTCAGACAAGCACTTGAAAACCAGACAATTACACTTCATGGCGGAGGAAATTATAAAAGAGATTTTCTTTTTGTTGAAGATTGTGTTGGAGATTTACTTCAACTTGCGGAAAAAGAAGATGCATATGGAAACATATACAATGTAGGAAATGATATAGCTCTTTCATTTGCAGAGATCGCATCAGTTATTGTTTCTGTTGTTGGAAGCGGCAGAACACAAACAACTGATTTTACTCAAGAACGAAAGATGAATGAACCAGGAGATATTTATCTTGATATCTCAAAGATAAAAAGAATAATAGCTTGGAAAATGCGAACCGCGCTTCGTGATGGAATACAAAAAACTGTTGACTTTTACAAAACTCATAAAGAACATTACTACTAAAAATGTGAGAATGATAGTATGGATTTCCTCATACGAGCAGCTACATCTTCTGATGTACCTAAAGTTGCTACACTTCAACAGGAATTCATCATTGAACACCAGAAGCTCTATGATGACACTTTTTATGCACTCCATCCTGCTGCATCTAAAGAATGGTCTTCCTGGGCTTTGAAAAAAATTCAAACCAATGAGCTTGGCTTATTCATCGCAGTAGAAAATGATACCATTATCGGCTACATCAGTGGCTATATTGAAACACGCGCGCCTATTTACAAGCTCCTGACAATTGGATATATTTCCAACATGTATGTGCTCCCCAACTTTAGAGGTAAAAAAATCAGCTCAAAACTTCATCACGCATTACTCCAATGGTTTAAAGAGAAAAATGTTGCACATATTGAACTCAATGTTGATGCACGCGCAACTGCAACAATTGCAACATGGCAGCATCTCGGATACAAAGAAGTGGGAAAAAGAATGAGGATGACACTATGAGGATGACAATTCCTTTTATGGATCTCAAAAGACAATATACTTCTCTTATGCCCAGGATACAGCAAGCGATTGGACGTGTGTTCGACCGCTCTTTTTTTATCCTCGGAACAGAAGGAAAAGCATTTGAAAAAGAATTTTCTGCATATGTTGGTGTTCAGCATGGAATAGGTGTGAACTCAGGAACAGATGCACTCTTTCTTGCACTTCTCGCAGCAGGCATTGGCAAAGGAGATGAAGTTATTACAGTTGCAAATACTGCAATCCCTACTGTTGCAGCGATTGTTGCGACTGGAGCAATCCCTCGCTTTGTTGATATTGATGAAAAGACTGCACTTATTGACTGTGATAAGATAACTGCCGTGATTACCTCTAAAACACGAGCAATAATCCCTGTTCATCTCTATGGAAATCCCGTTCCAATGAAAAGAGTGATGGAGATTGCATCTAACCATAATCTCACTGTTATCGAGGATTGTGCACAAGCACACGGTGCATGTATTAATGGCCAGCGTGTCGGGTCATTTGGGCACTTGAGCTGTTTTAGTTTTTATCCAACAAAAAATCTTGGAGCATATGGAGATGCAGGCATGATTCTTACCTCTCATGATGACCTTGCAAAAAAGCTTACTCTCCTTCGACAATATGGTGAAGAAAAAAGATACCATACTATAATTAGTGGATTTAACAGCAGACTTGATGAACTCCAAGCAGCAATACTTCTTGTTAAACTGAAATATTTAGATCAGTGGAACAAAAAGAGAAAAGAGATTGTTGAAGAGTATAAAAGAAGTATACAGAATACAAAGATACAGTTTATTGATGAGACGCAGGAAGGCATTTCAGTGCATCATCTATTTGTTGTACGAACTCCTGACAGAGAAGAATTTCAGCAATATCTACAAAATCATGGTATCGGGACTGCAATTCATTATCCAATCCCACTTCATCTTCAGAAAGCCTATACTTATTTAGGCTATAAAGAAGGGTATTTTCCTGCTACTGAGAAGGTAATGAGTGAGATTGTTTCACTTCCACTTTTTCCAGAGTTAACAAAGCAAGAAGTTGACTATGTTATAACTACTATTAACAACTACTAATTAAGATATTAAAACTATTAAGATTTAAAACTAGACAAATTGCAAGACGGTAAAAACCATGAAATTGATCACAAAAACATGTACATCTATTAAGAAATGCCCTGTCTTTTTCTGTTTTCTCTTCATTGCTCTTTTTTATTTTCTTCCTACACTTATTCAGGTAGAGTTTGATAAAGATCTTCATATCACACGTTTTTATCTTGGACTCCCGGGTGTTTTATCAGGAGATGAACCTCATTATTTCGTAACCACAACAAGCCTCATTAATGATCATGATTATTACATTGAGAACAACTATGATAATGCATATTATTTTGGAGGATGTGATGTCAGCTTTCATTACATCAATAATACGAATCCATCTATAGAGAGACATATTCAACTCGTTGATCCTGAAAAAAAGATAGTTATTACGCAAGACATTAACAGAACATATGGCGGTAATGAAACAAAGTTATATGAAGACTTTAATGTCACGACACTTCGCCAAGTTTCTAACAGATCCATCGGATTGCCATTTTTTTCTGCGCTTTTTTTATGGCCTTTTCAGAATACGTGTTTTATTGAGCATGCAGCAATATATCTTTCTCTCCTTGTAAGTTTTGTTGGAATTATCTTCTTTTATCTTATTACACGATTTTTTATACAAAAATATTCAGGAATAAAAGACATAGCTTCTCAGAGAAATATTGCATTGCTCTTTACGCTTCTCTTTGCCTTATGTACCCAATACTGGCATTATTCAAAAACATATTTTACAGAGCCATACCTTGCATCGTTTCTTCTCATTGCATATTATTGTACCTTCGTTAAGAATAGAGCTATCATCGCTGGTTTTATTCTTGCTCTTGGTTTTTCGATGAAATATCCTTTTGGGATGTATCTTTTCCTCTTTACTGTACTTCTTCTTTCTCAGAGACTGTGGAAGAGAACTTTGTATTTAGGATTAGGAAGTATTATTCCCATCCTTGGCACATTATATTACAACTGGCTTCTTTCTGGCAATATACTCCAATTTGGCCAAGCAGAATTTGTCACATTTGGAAATTATTTCTATGGCATTTATGTTTGGCTTCTTGACCCCGTATTTGGGTTACTTCCTTCCACACCGTTCCTTATTTTTAGTGCTTATGGCTTTTTTGCTTTGTATAAGCTAGATAAGAAAGTGTACTTGCAATTTGCCATTCTTATTCTTCCCTATTTCTTTTTCTGGACATCCTACCTCATTACACAAACAGGAGCAGGTGGATACTCTGCTCGTTATATGGTTACACTCCTTGGCTTTTTTGTTCTCCTTTGTTTATTTGGGTATCTAAGGAACAGAACAAATACCTGCAATAAAAGTAAAGTATTTTTCTGGCTCTTTGTACTCCTTGTTATTTATTCCTTTATTGTTAACCTTCAAGCAGCATTCCTATACCCCCTCTTTTGGAATAATCCCCCATGGATTGTTCTTGACTTTATCTTGATGCACGCTGCTCGCATCAAAGAAATTATTATACACTCACTCTTTTCCTGAGGATACTATGAAAAAAACAGATAATAAACAGACAAAACACAAACGATTACTTGTGATTAATGACCACGGCATTTTTGGTGGAGGAACAGAAAACAGAATTCGAACACTTCTTGTAAAATTTCTTGAGACTTCTTTTTTTGAGGAGATTCATGTCCTTCAAATATACCCAACAGATGCACAAAAACAAGAACTCCTTCCTGAATCTATTAAAGCGCGTTTGTTTATTCATACCATAAAACAGAATTATTTTTTTCAGACACGAGAGCTTATTCAGAAACACGCTATTGATATTGTCCAATGCCATAATCTTATGGCTATCGGTCTTTTACCTCTCCTCGCTGCAAGAACAAAGAATATTCCTGTTGTTTTTTATGCACATGATTACTGGCCAATTTGTGGCTATCGCTCATTTATGGACCCTTCTTCTTTTGAGAAACCACAACTCTGCAAAAAAGACCATTCATTTGGAAGGGCAATTTGCCTCTCCCTTAAGTCACAGATAAAATATTTCTTTTGGAAGAAAGTTCTTAATTTATCTACACTCGGTATTGCAACAGGGAAAAACATGGTTGAAACCTATGAAAAGAATACCGTTCTTCATGAAAAATGGAGGATTATAACGCCATGGATCAATCCCTTCTTTTTTGAACGGACATATCCTACAAGAGCCCTGAGTTTGAGAAAACAAAAAATGATTCCTCACTCCATTCTCTTTGTTGGCTCTCTTCTTCCATTTAAAGGCGCTTTTGTTGCTGTTCAGACAATGAAATTACTTGTTGCAAAATTCCCTCATGCGCAACTCCTCCTTGTCGGAAGCGAACAAGAACATGATTCACCATACAGACAAAAACTTGAAAATATTGCAACTTACGATAATACTTTAAAAAATATCCAGTTCCTTGGCAAGAAAACCACTGAAGAACTTCGTCTTCTTCATCGCAGTAGCTCTGTCTTCGTCTTTCCTACAGTATGCATGGAAAGTTTTGGTCAAAGCTGGGCAGAAGCAATGGCAGATGGTTGTCCTGTTATTCTCACTGATATTTCTACTCTTCCTGAATATATTAATCATAAAGAGACTGGCTTGCTTATCAGGCCAAATGATCCGCGTGCACTTGCAGAAGCAGTCATCAGTGTCTTTCAGAACAATGATTTTGCTGCAACAATTGCGAAGAAAGGTACAAAATATGCCAGAACTCATTTTTCGCTTGATAACACATATCCACAGATTTGTACTCTTTATTCAGAATTATAGAGTCATTCAAAGATCTCTATAGAATACCTTATCTGTATATGCAATCCATTCATCGATTTCTTTCTGGTTTATGCCTATTTTTTTTCTTAATTCATATCGTGCAACTAAAGCAAAAATGACAAGGGGAGGAATGATGACAATCAGCTTTATAATAAAAAATATTTTTTTCCAGAAAGAACTATATTTTGTTTCCCGTAATTCTTCTTTAGTATGACTCTCTTCACTCTCAGGTTCACCTTTTTTCTTTTTTCTTAGAAAAGATGTGAGATATGTTATCATCGATTTGAGAATCTGAATATTACTTCCAAACTTCATAATAAGGTATAACCTATTTTTCCACGACCAGAAAAGGCGTTTTTCTGACAGATCAACTCGTCGTTCTTTTCCTTTATGAAACCATAATGCCTGATAATTTTGAAGGATTTTCCAGCCTTTTGCTTTTATTCTCCAGACAAGATCAACATCTTCCATATACATAAAATAATATGGATCAAAAAGACCTACTTCATCAAGTGCTTTTTTTCGAAAGATAATAGAGCCACACCCCATCCACAAACACTTCTTGACTCTTTTTGCTGCTTTTGTTATTTTTCCATACATGTCATAAGAATACTCTTCTGCACCACAGCAACCCGCATTATGGTTTTCTTCCATTGTTTTGATAAGAACTGAAAGCCAGTTTTTATCGACAAGACTATCTTGATTCAAAAGCACAACATATTCTCCTTTGCTCTTCTTTATCCCTATATTGTTTGCTCTCCCAAAACCAATATTTTTCTTGTTTCTTATGATATAAACATCTCTGAACGTATTTTCTATAATTTCTGGTGTTTTGTCTTTTGAAGCATTATCAACTGCAATGATCTCAACGCTTCTTTTATCATAAAGCTGTTCTTTTACAGAACGGAGGCAATTGATAATATAGTCTGCACCGTTATACGTCACAATAATGATTGAAATAAAAGGATCTTTCTTTGTCATTTTAATGTCTCCATACTACTTATACTGCTTCTTTTTTTCGCGCGATTATGACATATTGCTTCGCAAATGGCCGCAGGTATTTTGATAACCTTGAGTACTCTATCCCAAGCATTTTATCATGAATTTTAGAGCCATATTTATCCCATACAGGTTTTGTTACCCTATTCCATGTCCACCCAGTATAATCTATACAATATTCTTCTTCTATTGAGAAATCATTTCGGCGCAGTATCTTTTTTATAAATCCTATTGGATGAATATATCTGCTCTGCATTCCTTTATTTTTGAAAAAATAATCCCCATGACCACGTACTTTTTCAAGGTAAAACATGTAGATTTTCCAGATTATGCCCCACCAATCAAAAATAAGAACAAAATATCCATTGTTTGCCATCACTCTATTATATTCTTTCATGATTTCTTCTACTTTTTCTTTTGGAAGATGATCCAGTGTTGAGAGATCTGCAAGAATTTCAAAATGATGGTCTTTAAAAGGGAGCTTCGTAATAGATGCATTTGCGATATTGATATTTTCTGTTGCTTTTTTTGCAGAAGCACAGACATGATGAGAAACGTCAATTCCATATAATCTGTTTTCTGCTGTTTTTATATGTTTGAGGATGTTCCTTTCAAAATCAATTCCTTCATTCCATAGATCAACTTTCAGTATTCTTTTCGTTTTTTTTCCTTGGACTGCTTCAATCTTTTTTATTGCCTTCATTATAGGAATGAGAAAGATTTCTGTGAGATATGGACCGCGAACTTTTTCTGTCTCTGGATTTTTCGCAGCTTCATCCCAAAGGCCTGCAACAGTTTGCTTGTTTTTAACAAGCTCATACACCTGCTTTGTTTCCTTGTCAAATCTCTCCTTTGTGAATTTTTTCACTTGCTTCAGTCCCTTCTTTTGTAATTCTTCCTGCATCTTCTTATTTTCAAGTATGCCTACTATCTTTTCTGCAAGCTCATAAGGATTTGTTGGATCAAAATACAAGACTGCATCCCCTCCTAACTCTGGCAATGATGTTCTGTTTGAGCAAATCACTGGACACCCACACGCCATTGCCTCAACAACTGGAAACCCAAACCCTTCATGCAATGATGGCTGGATCAGTACTGCTGCCTGATTGTATTCTTCTTCTATTTTTTCCACTTCGTCCTTCCATACAATCACATTTTCTATACCTAATGTACATGCAAGCGCTTTAAGTTCTTCTCGTGCACCTGGCCAGAGTGCTTTGCCCACTTTTATGAGACGCACGTACGGAATTTTCTTTTTTACTTCTGCTATTGCATGAAGAAGTACTGTTATATTTTTGTACGGCATTTCTGAACCAACATAGAGCACATCATATGTTTTCTGTTTCTTTTTTGCTTCCTGTATTGTCTTTATCTCCTTAAACTCTTTAGAGGGATACTCATAAATAACATGAATTTTTTCTTTAGGGTAACGCATATGTTTCAGAAGGCTCTTTTTTGTTGCTTCAGAGACTGTTATGATTCTTTCTGCCCGCTCTAATGCTTTTATTGTTTTTCTGAAGAACCATTTGTCAAACCTTTTCGCCCGAAGATGCACTGCTTGTTCATACAATTGATATTCTAATGGAATAATATCATGAACTGTGACAACTACTTTTGGATATTTATGGAATATAAGAGGTGATGCGATCTCCTGACTTCTGAAATGGAGAATACAATTTTTACTACTTTTTTTCTTTGGATGGACACTTATTGCATCGACACTTATTGCAAATGGACCTATTTTTGTTGGTTCAGCTAGACTGATTGCATATCTAGGATCTGACCTGAGTGCATTGACAAGAAGAGACGTATATCTTTCGAGCCCACATTTTTCTCTTGCATCTTCGGTAATAATACATACATCAATTTTTTTTTCCAAGTTCATGATACACCTGTATCGTTTTCTCTGCAGCTTCTTCCCACGTAAATTTTTTTACTTGTCTTTTTCCTTTTTTTATAAGCCATTCTCTGAGTTTATTGTCGGTTGTTATCTTTATCATTGCTTCTTTAATCTCTTCAACATTTTTTGGGTTCACAAGAATTGCTGCATCCCCTGCTACTTCTGGCAGGGAGGAGACATTTGACGTTATGACAGGAGTCCCACATGCCATTGCTTCAAGAACAGGAAAGCCAAATCCTTCGTATAATGATGGGAAAAGAAGCGCCTCTGCATTCTTGTATAAACTAGGCATGTCGTCTTCATTTACATATCCTAAAAAAAGAACTTTATCCTGAAGATTTAATTCTTTTACATATTTGAAAATAGCGTCATATAACCATGCTTTTTTTCCAATGACAACGAGCTTTGTTTCTCTCTTTTCACTTTCTTTACTATACAGAGTCAAAGCTTCTAATATTTTCAGAAGATTTTTTCGTGGAGATAATGAGCCTACAAAAATAAAATATTTTTTGGGGAGCTTATATTTTTTTGCTATAAGAATGGATTTTTCTTTTGTCACTTCCCATTTGTATTTATCAGTAATGCCTGAATGAATAACAACAATTTTCTCATCTGGAACGTTATATTCTTTTACCAAATCATCTTTGGTTGCAAACGAAACTGCAATTATCTTATCACATAGACGTAATGACCTTTTAAAAAACAACCAATAATAAACGCGTGTTGTGCGGGTAAAGGCATTTGGATATTTTATAAAAGCAAGATCGTGCACTGTGATTACATATTTACATCCTCTTGGTTTCCATGATGGAACAAAGAAAGCTGGCCCATGGAAAATGTTGATTTTATTCTCTTTTAACTCTACAGGAAGGTATAATAACTCCCATAACACTCTCAACCACCGCTGTTTTGTCGGAAACTTTGTTAGAATCATTGCTCCGTTTGGTACATTCTTTACCTTTGGAAGTGGAAGGTATTTCATAACGAAAAAATAATATTCACTATCTTTATCTCTTGATGGAACAATATTGCTAATTTCAGCCACGTATCTTTCTATCCCTGTAATTTGCCTCTGGAGATAGCGAATGTTAATGCCAATACGATATTTATTTTTTCCCTTTTTTATGTTTTCAATGATATTTTGCGACAACTTTCCTTTTCCTAAATTTCCTTGTTGGAAATCAAGAAATGCATAAAGAAAGATAATCCCCCTCTTAGGGTATCCTAAGATAAAAAAAAGCAACGCTCTTTTAGGAAGAGAGAAAAGTATATAATAAAGCAAAGAGACAGCATACCCTAAAAGAAAACGATTCTTTTTATAAAACAAAAAGGTGTTTCTTACCTGATAATAAACATACAGAGGATGGTTTAGATCCCCAAGACTTTGTGCAATTTTGTGCTTGACCACTGCTTTTGGTGTATAATAACATAAATAATTTTTCTTTTTTGCACGAATACAAAAATCAAGATCTTCATTACTTAGAAAATATTCGTCATCAAGAAAGCCAATGTCCTTGAATACAGGAACTTTAATCATTACAACGCAGAAACTTATCCAATCCACTTCTTCTATCTCTTCAAAAGTCCTTCTTTTTTTACTATACGTTCCATACATTTTCCATTTTCCTATAATAGGATTATAATTGCATCCTGCACACCAAATTGCTGTAGGATTATTATAATAAACAACTTTTGGACCAACAAGGCCTACATTTTGTTCTTTTTCAAAGACTTCTAGATGTGCAGAAATAAGATTTTTGTCAACAACAGTGTCATTGTTTAGGAGAAGGACATACTCTGCATCGTGCTCTATTGCATATTTTATTCCAAGATTATTACCACCTGTAAAGCCAAAATTTTCCTTTGCTTCAATCAGTGTCACTTCTGGAAATTTCTCCTTTATATACTCTTGTGATCCATCACTTGAACAATTATCAACAACAATGATTTCCTTGTTTTCATAGAGAACGTTTCTCAAAGACTCCAGACAATCCCGTGTATCATCTTTTCTGTTCCAGTTAAGAATTATTACTGCTACTTTTCCTGGGCCATTTTTTTTAGCACTCATTTTTTTACGAAATCAACCAGCTTTTATAAAAATTGCTATACAGACTCCATCTTTCTTGACGGCTTCATCCGAAAATTACATAAATACGGCTCTCCTCTCTTTAAAACATGTCGAATAAAAGCCAATTACATATAACCATCTCCGCAGTCCTTGCAGTGAAAAATGAAGAGAACATACTTAAAGACTGCCTAGACGCTCTCTTCTGGGTAGATGAGATCATTATCATTGATAATGGATCAACAGATAGGACAATTGAAATAGCAAAGAGATACACCAACAAGGTTTACTCGTGTCCTGAAAAAAAACTCATTCCTTCTCTTCAAAATGAAGGCATAAAAAAAGCAACAAAAGATTGGATACTCATTCTTGATGCAGATGTTATTGTGCCTGACGCTGCAGCACGTGAAATAAAAGAGAAAATTACAGATTCCGCATATGATGGTTATTATCTTCTTCATAAAACCTTTATTATGGGAAGATTTATGGTGTCCCCTTTCTGGACTTTTCCCATCCTTAAATTATTCAGGCGAGGCGCTGGTTTTTTTCCAGGACAAAGTGCACATGAACCTCTTACTTTCCATGGTAAGGTTGGCAATATTACAAATCCGCTTCTCCATTACAGCCACCCTCTTTTAGAGACTGAAGTGAGAAAAATCAACTTATACAGTTCGCAAGATGCAGAACGAATGTTTCAGCAGAAAAAAGGAGGCATTCTTAACAGGATGATCAAAAAGCCAACTCTTTATCGCCTCATAATGCAACCACTTGTTTATTTTTTTTATCTTTTCGTTTATATGAAAGGATATAAAGATGGGATTCATGGATTTATTGTCAGCACAATGATGAGCTTCTATGTTTCCCTAGAAACAATGAAAGTTTTCGAATACAGCACAAGAAATATACCACCTAACTCTTGAGAAGATCCTATGGCTAATCCATTTTACATAAAATATTAAAATATAGAGTGGCTCACACAAAATTACAATATCAACTGAAGACCGACCACAGAAAACCTTATCGGTTTTCCTAGTCGCGCTCGCACGCTCGGCGACCACCCCCGGTCTTCGCTCTGGTCGGTTTTCCAGTTTCCTCTGGATATTTCAGTGAATGTGAAGCTCTTTGTAAACCACTGGTGAAACACCAGTGGAATATCCAGCTTTAATAACTAAAGGAGAGAAATAATATGCATAAAAGCTCAATGCTTAGAATGGAATGGTTTGTAGACAATTTTGCTTGCAAAATTAATAAAGAAAAAATAAAAATTCTTGATGTTGGAAGTTATGATGTTAATGGTTCATATAAAAAAATTTTTTTAGATAAGGGATATGATTATTCTGGATTAGATATGGAAAAAGGCCCGAATGTAGATATTGTACAGACTAATCCATATAATTGGAGTAATATTCCAAATGATTCATATGACATTGTGATATCTGGGCAAGCATTTGAACACATGGAGTTTTTTTGGGTTGTCTTAAGTGAGATGGTAAGAGTTTTAAAAAAAGATGGTTTATTGTGCATTATTGCACCCAATGGCTTTGAAGAGCACAGATACCCTGTAGATTGTTATAGATTTTTTACTGATGGAATGGCTGCGTTAGCAAGATATACTAATTTAGAAATATTACATGTACATACAAATTCTGCCCCCTCAAAAAAAGATCTTGAGTGGTATAGTACATCATGTGCAGATTCTATGTTGATAGCAAAAAAAAGATATGAAGGAAATACCCAAATTCTAAATTTTAAAAAGTATAAATGTGTTCCATTAGATCAAAATAAATTTAGTAATGGTATGATTCCTTATTCAAAACTAGATATTTTTACAAAATTGTTATTAAGGTTTATGAGTATTTTCCAGATAACTTGGATTTTCCTCGGTTATATTAAAAATAAAATAATATCTAAGAAGTAAAATTCTCCCCTATTTTCTCACCAATCAAACTGAGTGAGCATCCCTCTGACTCTATGTGTTTATATTTTTTGTTGATCTCACTCTGTTCATCTATTATCGTTGGATAAAAATCATTAAACAATGATTTATATTCTTCCTTCGAACGCGCAATACCCTCTCCTTTATTTTTCCCACTTTTAACATGTAAATGTAAAAAGATTATTTTGGAATTACTCATCATTATTCTTTGAATCTCATTTTTACAATATTCCTGATTTTTTTTATTCTTAAGATAGTGGAAACCATCTGAATTAATAAATAAGTCAAGCATGTTATTTTTTATAGGAATTGCATCATTTGCATCAAAACATACATAAACTACTTTATTACTAAAGAAATATTTGCCAAGTAATGCATTTAAAAATGATTGATCTGCTGCAATAACTGTTGCATTTGGAATTTCCTCTTGAATATACTTAGCATATATTCCTGGCCCAGACATATGATCAAAAACAATAAATTTTTCAGCTATTGTCTTATTTTTAGTAATATTTGGCATGTTCTCTTTTAAAATTGTTTTTCCGATAATAAAAGAAGCACTCTTTTCTCTCTTCATCACATAACTTCCCCATTTTTTTGTACTGAGAAAATCAAATATATTTTTTAAATTTCCCTTAGGTAATAATGATCGCAACTTCCTTGCCCTATTTCTTTTTAAAAAAATAACCAACCACATCATTAAACTGCTTCCAAAGTTCCAATTATATTTTTTTATCCTGTTTATAATTCTATGAGTATATGAGAATCCAACCTCGACCTGTAATGTCCAAGCATCGAATATCTTTCCTTGTTTTATTAAATTAACTGTATGAAGGATATCTTCTCTTTTTATCAAAAATATAACATCATCAAGGATGGGGTATTCATAACAGCTACAACGGAGAATTCCTGAACTTAAGCCATTCATTCTTTCATATACAAAATCACCTTTACAATGTGGACAGAACATAATCCCAAATACTTCTTTCTTTTTTCTATTATTAATCCCCATATTCCTAGAAAAACATATATATATTTTAATATTTTTAGCATTTATGGGGATTATTTGCTGGAGATTCGACGATCTTAATTTTGCAGAGGAAATGCAGGGAATTCCTTGCCCCCTGCATCTTCAAAAAAAAATTGTTTCGGTATTTACTAAAAACTCTTGCAAAATAACATTTGCTCTGATTACAAGATATAAAGGAAAAGATTATCGCTCTAACCCAGATTATCTTTCATTCCTTCATGAGCTTATTAGCCAGGGTCATGAGATTGCAGCACACTCTACCACTCATCAAAATTGGCAACAATTTTCAGAAGAAGAACTTGAAATAGAGATTAAAACCATGAGAAATGATTTTGACCAAATGAAAATACCTACTAGGACTTTTGTTTTTCCTGGACTTCAAACAAATTGGAAATCACTTCCAATTCTTAAGAAATATGGGTTTCACATTCTCATAAAAGGCGAAAACTATAACGTTTTTAAGAGAGCATTTGTAATGCTCAAAAATAGGTATTACACAAAAAAATATGACATTGATTTTTTTCTCCCACACACATTCTCAACTGAACAAAGCTATTCTCCTCCACTTCTTAACCTCCCTATGCAAATACCAGACAACAAGGCGACAGTCCATGTTATGGATCATATCTGGCTCTATAAAAAGCAAGACATTAATGCACTTTTGGCTCTTATCTCTTCATCTAAACAGCACCAATGGCTCACTGTTAGCTCTGTTGTAGAAGATAGAAATAACAATTATCAAATGAAACCTTTTTCAAATAAAAAATAGATTACCTGCTTCACTCTTTTTTTAATAATTGAGAGTCCATCACTCTCATAAAATGAAGAAAAAAGTGTAATATTTAAAGCATACCCTAAAGGAGCATACTTCCTATAAAGTGCAAATTGCTCTTTAAGAAGTTTTATCTTTTTGCTAAACTCACTTTCTAATTGTGAAGACAAAAATACAGGGCATAACGAGTTAATCTCTTTTTCGTTCTTTATTTCTCTTTTTAAAAAGAATATTATGTAATAAAATTCCATAGGAAGAACGGAACTAAAAATTCCTGTTTTTTTATGTATTTTATATACTTCCACCAGTGCATCTTCCTTATCCCAGTTATATTTGAATATAAGAGAAATATTTTTACTAAAATAACAAAGAGTATTGCACATTTCTCCTTTTCTTTTCTCAAGTGTAATTATTTTTTTCTCCCTTATATACTTTAAAATATCCTCGACAAGATCGTGGCTTCTCTTATAACCTAAATCTATTGCTTCATCAAGAAGTTGGAATCTTTCTTTTCCCAAGATAAACCAATTCTTTCTAAGAGAGGAAATTTTTTCTATAAAAAAATCATACTCTTTTTTTCTCACTCCTACTATTTTTTCGCTCACAGCTAAATTATATCCTAACAAGTAAAGTAAACAAAGAGCCTCACGTGCATTTCTTTCTTTTTTTAACGAGAGAGATACCATATTTCGCGGATAATACAGAACAATAATCTCAAGAAGATTTAAGAGTATCTCTCGTTTTGATCTTTTTTGTTTCCTTTTCATATTAAGTGATACTCTCTCAAAAAGAGCTTTACAACTATATACTGGAATTACCTCATAAAGATGCTTCATAATATTTTCCGTGACTATTAATGGATCATGAATAAAAAAATATTTTTGTTCTCTTGTAAGATTTTCCCATGAAAGCGCACTAATGTTGTCATTAAAAGCTCCTTCTTCCACTACTATCACAAGATCTATATCGGAGATTCCCGGGGCATGCACTTTTCCAATCTGATAAACTCCAAGAACTGATGGATTATTCTTTATTTTTTCAATATAACTCATTAAGGCATTATCATAGTCACCTAATGTCACCTTTTTACAATCATCATTTATTCTTCTCATATTATGTCACTCTTTTTCTTCATCTCTTCTAAAAAATGCCTTGATTGTGAGAGAAGAATGTCTTTCTTTTTCTCTACGCAAACAGGAACTTTGATCTTTCTTTTTACAACATAACGTCGAAGAAATGGGGAACTCCAAAACAAAAAATACATAATAAAAGATTTTTTCACATTCTTATATTTCCACTGGACTCTTATTTCTGTGACTGTTTTAATAAGTTCACAACTTTTCTCATCAAAATAATTACATACTACTCTCAAAGCGTCTTTTTTATAATGCGGCTTATCTCGACTCTGTAAATAGAGGCATGGAAGAAGTAATATTCCAGATAAATATGCCTTCCACTCAAATGCACTAATTTTTTTTTGCTTCTCTACCAGATCATTGATATTTTGGATATAGGAAATAATTTCATTGATAGAATATTTTATTTCATCCTCGCATCCTCTTTCATAAAATGTTAGTTCTTCCATGTTAAAAAATGACACCCCTCGTTTATAGACTTCAAAAGGCATGTATATTTGCGGGTATGCTTTCATTTCTGACTCCGTTATTATAAAAAAACCATGGTGCTGCAATGGATCACATAACGTAAAAAAATCTTGCTGATTTAGTATAAAGAAATGCAATCTTTTTAGTTTGTCTTTTTCCTTGAAAACATCATCAGATATTATAAGTACCATATCAATATCGCTCCAATCACTATAATCAAAAGTAGCATAGCTTCCTATTAAAAGTAAATCAATAATACCATTACCACCAAACTCTATTACCTTCCTTCTCAAAGATGCCAATTCGGTTATAACTTCCTCTTTCTTATTTGCTCTCTCATACCATTGATGATATTTCATTGGTACTTGAACAATTATCTTTTTACCTGACTTACAAATATTTCTAGTGTTATTAGTCTCTTTTGAAAAATAAAATTCGCTATATAAAGTTATCAGAATATCTATAAATGTATCGATGCCCATAAAATCTTTTCCCCTTACTTTTGACAAAGCTTTTCTTGTTTGTCTAAAAAAAATATTTATTTCTTCATCTTTATCAAGAATTTTTGCGATTGTTTTAAAATGATTTTCATGCTCTTTCTTCCAGAGAGAGCACGCCTTTGCTCTTTTTGTGAGAGTATTCCCATTAATGAAAGAATTAATTATTTTATGAAGCTCACTTTGAATTACTTCCATCTTTTTTTTCATATTTTTCCCTACAACTGTATTTTCATTTTATCATGAGTAATTTTTTTTAAGTTAGTCATTATAACATACAACTCATTGTTCTTTAACAATTTTGAGACAATGATATATACTCCAACATACACAAAACTAACAAGGAAGAAAGATACAGAAATTGCTATTCTTGACTCTAAAAATAAATTTCCAGCCATTATCATAACATAGTATACCATTAAAGATAATGACCCTGCAATCACAGACCCTAGCATTGCCTTTAGGAAAGCTTCTGCAATCATTCCTATTTCAGGTTTGCCAAGATTTTCTCTTATTAAAAATAAACCCATACAAATGATTATCCAATGAGCCAAAGAAAATGCAAGTGCAAGACCACTTATTCCCATATTCCCCATAAACAAGAGACTAAGTGTTATATTAATGCAAAAAAGAATTGCCATCAGCAGTACTTGAGTTTTTATTTTTTTTAAAGAATAAAGGGTCTTAAGGATTATTGTGTGAACTCCTAAAGCAATGATCCCAATACTGTAAAACAATAATACCTCTCCAACTGATGAAGTAAGTCCTGAACTAAATTCTCCCCTTTCAAAAAAAACGTGGATAATTTCCTCTGCAAATAATATAAAAAATATGGAAATTGGGGTCAGAATATAAATAATGACCGACAATGAATATTTTAATAGCTTCTTAAACTCATCTATTTTGTTCAGCACTATTTTTTCTCGCAATAGAGGAAATAACACAAGACCAATTGAACCAGAAAACAAAATAATAGGAGATGAGATAATAACAAAACCATAATTAAGCGATGCAACACTCCCCATAGGTAAATATGATGCTAATATGCTATTTAGAGACCTATTTAGGTAAAAGAAAGCTGTATAAATGATCAATGGAAGTGAAAGCGTTAGAACCTTTTTTACATATTCATTGTTCCAATTAAAAGATAATGCAAGAGAGATACCTTCTTTTTTAACAGCATATAAATGGATGATCATGATAAGAAAAGAACCTACCACAGTTCCAATTGCGAGGACATAAACACCTAACAGATCTCCTGCTATTAAAAGAGAGATTATTATACAAATACCAATGGATATCCTTACTAAGCTAGGTGCTAAAAAATTTTTTTTTACATATAAAATACCAGATGTGAATGTTGTTACACCCAGAAAAAAAGTTGAGAGCAAAAGTATTTTTAAAATATTAGCAGCGAAAATTATCGTTTCCTCATTAAATCCTGGCCCAACAAGACTTGCAAAATATCTGGAAAAAATAAATAAAGGGAGAATTATTAGAAGAAGGAGAACAATTACAAGACTTAAATAAGAACTAAACACCGCATTCATATTTTGATCTTTTTCCTTATCCAGAAAATCACTAAAAACTATAATGAAAACAGTCACAAAAATACCATAAAAAAGATCATAAACAAAATTAGGGATTATACTGGCAATATAGAACGCATCAAGCTCTCGGTTTGCACCAAAATGGTACGCAATAATCATCTGGAATGCAAAACCAATCACATATCCAATAAATGTTAAAAACATAATAAGCAAAGCTGGAGATGCAATTATTTTATGTTTATTTTCCATTTTTTTAGATTTTATTCTCTTATTCTATACTTTATAAGCGTCCACAATGCACTAATTCCATGTTTCCAGTTTATCTTTTTCCCCTCTTCAAAACTTCTTGGATGGAAATCAATAGGAATTTCCTCTATCTTAATGCCTTTCTTCAATATCTTTGCAGTTAACTCTGGCTCAATGTCAAAATTATCCGAATGTAATGTTATACCCTCAAGAATATCACGATTCATCACTTTATACCCAGTTTCCATATCATTAATTCTAGTTCCATACAACATGTTTGTTATAGAAGTGAGGGCGATATTTCCAAGCCAGTGAGAATAATACATATTTTTGTTAAAAAATCTTCCTTTTGAAAATCGAGAACCATAAACTACTTGTTCTTTTCCTGAAACAAGCGGAGCAAGTAATGCCTTATAATGCTTCGGATTATACTCCATATCTGCATCCTGAATTAAAATGAAACTACCGTTTGCATGCTGTAACCCTGTTCTAATTGCAGCGCCTTTGCCCTTGTTTTTTTCATGAAAGAAAACTTTTGCATTGTTTATTTTCCTAAGTATCTCTTTTGTCCCATCACTTGATCCATCATCAACGATAATTATTTCTTTTTTCAAGTGACCAACATCTGCATCTTTTACTTTCTCAATTACTTCAGCAATAGTATTCTTTTCATTATACACTGGAATAATTATAGAAATGTGTGTCTTTTGTTTTTGCTGCTCCATTGCTCTTCTCCTAAATTGTTAAAAAATTTACACGCTTGACATAGTCATGAAAAAGCGCCGAGGGAGAGCTTCTCACCAATTCTTTCGCCAATTGGAAGCGAGATCAAGTACGACTTCACGTTGTTCAGTCGTACGCTCACCTCAGGCTCATCTTCATGAATATTATAAACATAAAAGCGCCGAGGGAGAGATTTGAACTCTCGTGCCCTTGCGGACAGAGGATTAGCAATCCTCCGCAATAGCCAGGCTATGCGACCTCGGCATGACTCATAAAAATAGAAAAGAGGTGCCTTTTTATAGATTGTGGTGTTTTACTCGATACACTATTACTTCATTTGGCTTTATCCACTGCACTATCCGTCCTGAAAAGAACAATTTGTCAAATATAGTGTTTTGAACTCCATAAATAACATTTATAACAGAAAGTATCTGAGACTTATCCAGATCATATGTCGGAGGAAATCTTTTACCTGATAATGTCACACGCTCAACAACATACACTTCATTGTACTGCGTTGTATATTCCAAAAGAACTTCGTCACTAAAATTACTTATCGGAAGATAGATGACATCTTTCTTCTGACGATATGCATTCGTATTTGAAAAATCTATTGGAACAAATACTGGTGCGGTTGATGGCTGATAATGCAATATAACGCTGTTTGGCTGCCTGCTCTGTTCAATGAATTCCATTGCATTTCCCTCTGCAATAAAGGCACTTCCCCATGTTGCACGAAAAGCAACAGAATATATGCTGTTTGTTCCAACTATACACAAAAGCAGCACGAGTACTATTATATTCCATATTTTTTCTCTTCCTAACCTTCTCATTTGCTCTTCTGCATTCTTTAGAAGAAAGAATAATAGTAAGAAAGATGGAGGGAATAAACTACTTGTATAGCGCAATGCTGGATCTGGCAAAACAAACCACAGGGGAATCTCAGATAGGAACCAAAAGAGAGAAAAATAAATGATCCTCTTCTCTTCTATTTCCCAACTCTTTTTTTTCCATAACACGATGAAAATAGATGCCGCAAGAAATACAATTCCATAAACAGTTACTACCTCCCAAAATGTCTTATAATATAAGTTTTCTAAAACAGGAACAGGCTGCACAACTGCTTTTAGGATACTTTCCACAAACATAGTGGTGATCATTTTTGTATGAGACATCATTGCTGGGCGAGTTTCCTCAACCACTCCGAAGTCATAGATATCCCCAAGGTGAATAGTCAACAAACAAAGCATCAAAATAAAATACCTTTTTCTTTTTTCTGCGCAAAGGAAGATACATGATAAACACAAAACTGCAATCATAGAAAGAGATTGTGTGTACGTATTTATTGCAAACCAAGCACACAAAAAGATGATTATTTGATGCACAATGTTTGTCTTGTCTCTTTTCCAATCATAAAGAAACATAAGAAGCCCTACTAATTTTGCAGCTTCTGCTACAATAAATGGACCATCAAAGACAAGAACATGGATATAAAGTGGGAACGAAAACAAGTATGCTATCGTAGAAAACAATGCATATTTCTCACTCTTCAAAAGCGTTTTTACAAGAAGATATACACAAAGCAGAGATATTGCAAAGAAAATACTTTTAGTATACCTCCATGCATCAAAGTTATATTTCCACACAATAAACAGTATCCATGTCCAAACACCAGTCATTCCTCCCCATGAGTCATAGAAGTCTTCCTTGTAGGGGTTTAGCGCTATTTTTACCCATTCCATAATCTCTTTGCTTAGTAATTTTTCATGAAAAAGATGCCCTTCCCAAAATATAGGAACTCCTGCAACAAGAACATTCATGTAAAAGAATCCAAGAATAGCAAGAAAGATGCCTGCTTTATTATTCATAAAAATTTCACGAAACTTGATTTTAATCGTAGGATTCATATTTAACTACAATATACATTGAAGTTATAAAGATTACCACATAAAAAAAGATGAAGAAATAATGAAAGAATAGCGGAGAGTGGATTTGAACCACTGACCTATGGGTTATGAGCCCATCGGGCACTCCTGACTGCCCTACTCCGCTCTTATATGGTTTTGGAAGAAATGATGTTCATTTATAAAAGTTTGTGATTACTTTTTTAAACCAGCATTATTTTCATATTTTAGAGCAGTTACCATGAACACAAAAGAAAAAATATCCGTTGTTGCTGTCAACTTAAATGAAGAACATACTATTGAACAAGTATTGACAAATATCCCCCCTTACATTGATGAAGTACTTGTTATTGATGGTCACTCTAAAGATAAGAGTCCCATCATTGCAAAAAAACTAGGATACCCTGTTCTTCTTCAAGAAGGCAAGGGAAGAGGAGCAGCATTCAAAACAGGGTTTAGACACGCTCAAGGAGACATCATTGTTATGCTCAGCACTGATGGGAATGAACGTTCAGGAGATATAGAAAAACTCGTGAATAAAATTCGAGAAGGATATGATCTTGTTATTGCATCACGTTTTGGCCAGGGGAAAAGCCACGATGTGACTGCTATCCGAAAAGTAGGAAACTGGGGTTTGACCCAGATGATTAACATGGTAAGTGGCCTTTCTTTACGAGACAGCCAGAATGGTTTCCGTGCAATACGGCGAGCTGCACTAAATCAAATGAATATCGAAGCAAATGGCTTTGACATTGAAGCAGAGATGACGCTAAAGGCAGGAAAGCTTGGGTTAAAAGTAGCAGAAGTGCCCACTATTGAGGATGAGCGTATGTTTGGTGTTTCCAACCTTAGGACATTTAGGGATGGCTTCCGCATTTTTAAGAGAATTATGAAAGAATGGGAGAGAAGCCCGCCATATCTTTAACACTATTCAACTTTTGAGAAAAATATCTTGAAAAAACTTCTACTATATATTTCAAATCATCTGCAGTAAGTTCCTGATGTGTTGCAATATAAAAGCCAGATTCATTAATCCATTTTGCAACAGGATAGTCATTTTCATTAATTTGGAATAACTTTTGATACGCTGGCTGATTAATAAGGGGAAGCATTTCTCTTGTTTCAATCCCATTATTTTCCAGATATGATACTAATTGTTGTTTTGTTTCATGTCTAAGAACAAGAGGAAGCATCATGAAGGAATGCTCTGCACCTTCCCTGATCTTCGGAAGCTGTATATGCTCTTCAAATTGCTTCAAATGCTCAATAAGATATGCTGCATTTTTTCTTCGAGCGTGAATAATGTCAGATAGTATTTCCAGCTGCGCAACACCCAATGCTCCTTCCAATTCAGTGACACGAAAACTATGTCCTATACTGATAAAACGAAAGCGGCCTTCGATAACTTCTTGAAGCTCTTTACCGCTTTTCCCATCATCATCATCAATGCACATGTATATTGAATCCCTGCCATGATTTATGAGGGAACGAATTTTTATTGCATACTCAGGATTGTTTGTGGTGTTAATTCCTCCGACCCCGGTCACCAAAAGATGCGCAACATAGGTTGAAAAACAGCCAATGTCCCCAAGCGAGCCAACCATCTTTCCTTTATACTTTGCATACATTGTTTCACAGGAATCTTCTATAACTTTGAGATTGTGTTTTTTTGCGATTTTTGTAATGCTTTCCATGTCACAAGGCATTCCAAAGAGATGAACAGGAATAATTGCCCGTGTTCTTGAGGTTATCTTTTCTTCGATTTTTTTGGGATCGATTCCATAATATTCCTTTTCCACATCAACAAATACAGGCTTCATTTTGTTATGGATAACAACATTCGATGTTGCAACAAAAGTGACTGCGGGAACGAGCACTTCGTCATTGTCATTCCAGCCGTGAATTTCTTTTAATGCTTGGAGAGCAACATGGAGTGCGCTTGTGCCGCTGTTGCTCACTATTCCAAATTTGGTTTCATGTATTTTTGAGAACTCTTTTTCCATTCGCTGTAAATAGGGGCCATAAGAAAGCCGCCCAGTATTGAGAACGTCCATCACATTTTTCTTTGCAATTTCATGAATAGTAATTGTTCCAACGCCTATTTTTCTCATTAGTTGAGGTGATTTTGACTTATTTTATAAATGTTCTTAGAGAAAGGTGCTGCTGTCTTATCCTGAAACTATTTCCTTTCGGTGAAAATATTTGTTTCATTTTATTAAACCTCCGCTTTGAGCTTTCGCAAGAAAGCTTCTTGCGGAGTCTCCAATTGTTCAAATTGGAGACCCCTGTGTGGTCTTACTTCATTGTACCAGTTTACAAAATCTTCTTTTGTCGAGAATAAGTGTCTCTTTGCTTTATACAGACTGAAGAATTTCTCTACTTTTCCATTTGATTGAGGATGTTTGATACGGCAGAGAATCTGCCGTATTCCTTGCGAAGCAAGGAATTCACTAAACTTAGAACCTCCTTCATTATTGCTCACGAATTGTGAACCATGATCGGAGATACATTGCTTAATCGGTCCCTGTTTTAGTGCTTCAAGCATCCCAAAAATAGAGTTTTCAGTTGTTGCACTATTGCATTCGAGCAATGCAAGCAGCTTTCTGCTTGCATCGTCAATAACTGCAAATACATATGTTTCTGTAACGGAATCATAATACCAATCAATATGCACAGCCGTTAGGCTGTGCCTTCGTTCATAGCGAATCCAATTCTTTTTCCTAATATCTTTCTTTCCTTTGGGCTTTGCCAAACCAAGCATAATCATAATCTTATGGATTTTGTTATGGGGAATGTGAACTCCTTTGTCTCTTTTGATGAGCTTTTCGAGGGTTGATGCAGATACTTTGTATCGCCCAAATGCTTCGGTTACCATAGTTATTTCTTCCTCTTTAATTGGTCGGCGTGGCCGACCAATTTTCTTACCTAGTTCAGGCAAGATTCCTGTTTTTTGATATTGTGTCCAAACTTGGTTTACTCGACGGATAGACACACATGCAATCTTTCGTGCTTGGTATGTGGTCCAACCTTCATTTTTACGCCTAATTGTTTCGAGAAGTTTCCCCTTTGTTAGTTTCATAAACCAATTGAAACTCTCGAAGGGAAATAATTTTGGGATAACACATAGAGAAAGGTGCTGCTGAAAATTTATAAAATTATTATTCTCCATTACTGTCAAGAACTACATATCGAAGATCAGTGTACAGAAAGAAGGTATTGACAGTATGGTTTTACAATTATTTTGTACGCTCGCTATACATCGAAACAGTTCTTTCCACATTATTTCCATACAAATCATTACAATAAATGGTAATTGTATTATAGCCTTCTTCCAAACCAATTACAAATGCTGCAAATGTCGTTTCTGTTATCATTTCCATTTCTACATACTCTAAGGAGC
>Ga0233425_10002236_pt1 | contig 39082 bp, 38 predicted proteins | sample Watercolumn_Towu_2_FD_181712 | JGI IMG/M metagenome (GOLD analysis project Ga0233425, IMG submission 181712) | Freshwater microbial communities from Lake Towuti, South Sulawesi, Indonesia - Watercolumn_Towuti2014_140_MG | ecosystem: Environmental > Aquatic > Freshwater > Lake | place... | reverse complement strand
TCAAAGGGGATTGTTCGTAACTTAAGTTTATTAGTTATTTTTAAATAATTCCAGTTGGTCAAGCTTTTTTTCTTCTTTCTCTTGATTTCGGATATATTCTTTAATAACAGTTTCATCCCGACCTACAGTCTACAGTCGAAACAAAGTACCCTCTTGACCAAAATCTGTAACCAAAATAATTGCTATTCCTCCCATAAAAATTCCGTGCAATATGTATTGCACTTTTGCCTTTAAGATACCCTACCACTTGCGAGACAGAATATTTCGGCGGCACTGATATAAGCATATGTACGTGATCTCTACATAAGTGTCCATCTTCTACCAAACATCCTTTTTGTCTCGCAAGTTCTTTTAATACTTTTCCAATGTTCTTTCTTATTTGTCCATATAAAACTTTTTTTCTGTACTTTGGGATAAAAACAATGTGATATTTGCATTCCTAACATGTATGACTTATACTACTATACATTTCAAAATATCTCCTTTTGTTTATCCCTTTGGGGATTCACAAAAGAAGATATTTCTCTGATTCCGCAAATGTCAAACGGTTTTGAGTCCCCCAGTTAACCTGGGGGTTTACCAAAGTCGATTAACAGTTATCAACAATGATAATATTGCCATGATTTTTTTTTGCATAATTCCCTTGATATAATTTAAAAATTTAGGACTGACAGTCTATGAAATGAGGCTTGAATATAAAAATGGTGTAATGAATTTCAAGCTTTGATATTGCAAATTTGCAAATAAATATTCGAATAAGCGAGAGTTGTTGTCGAGTTTACAAGTTTTATTGTCCCATTCAAAATTTGTAACCCTATTGTATCACTTTGTATCCTTATTGTATCACTTTTGGAAGGGATGTCAATTTGTTGAATTTTATTGAATTATGGTGATTTTTGAGTCTAAAATAACAATTTTCTAATCGAAGCTAAACTGTAAGGCGTTTGACTGGCAGTCAAAAGGTCACCGGTTCGAGCCCGGTATGCTCCACCACTTATTACTTTAAGGTTCTTCTACGTTTTAACAAAATCCTTAGCCCAAGTTCCTAGTGCAAAAAGCAAAACTAGCCTCAGAAATGGTGCTCAGTCTAAAAAAGTCTGGCTACATAGCCCATTTTGGGACTGTTCCGAAAATATATAATAAATGTAATTTTTCAAGTAATTTTTGTATGCGATTTGGAATATCAGTAATAAGTGTTTTTACAACTTTTTCTCTAACACGTAATTTCCCAATCCTGATTTGTTGAAGTTGCGCGAGGATTAAAGGCACTTCGCGAGTTTCTCCTTGAGCAAGCCACTCGGTTCCAAGTCTGGCACTTAACCAATATGCAAGAAAACAAATGCGAATATGATTACGTACACGATCAGGACGATAGTGAAAAATAGGACGCATTTTTAGATAGGTCTTTATTTGTCGAAAAGCGCTTTCAACTTCAAGTAAATTACGGTAGCATTTGAAGATAGTCTCTTTTTTAGCTTTTTCATTAGAGACTGATGTTGAGAGCAAATACCAACCATCAAGGCGTGATTCATTTTCGATAACTTCACTTTTTAGATTCCATATCAATTCCCCTTTCGAATCAACATGGTAGTCAAAGTACTTATGTGCATTTAATGAATAAAAGAGTACTAACACTGGTTCACGAGTTATCAACAGTCTTCAAGCTTCTGTTCCGACAAGTTGTAGTGCCCATTCTCACAGAAGCTTGGCCTATTGATAACTCTTCGTTAATCCTGAAAGTTCACTTTATTTTTTAACAATTGTTGCACTTGACTTTTGAAGGCACGAAAAAACTATTTCGTTTAATTTTAGAACTTTAGAATTTCCGCTCTTGTCTCAAACGCCGAAAACTGACCCCGATATTGTAGAGATTTATAACTTACTGATATTTTCGATATAATTGGAATTATCAGGGTTAATTTTTTTTGCCTTAGTTTTAATAAAAGACATAATATCTTTTTTTATGAATTCAAAAGTCCCCACAGAAACATTCTCACCAATTAAGTAAGGGGTTTCTACTGGAGCAGCAATATAAGCTCTATTTGGGTTTATATTATGCAAGGAAGTCCAAAATCCCTTTGTGGGGTTAGGAGCCATTGATGATTTACACTCAATGGCAAACTTCATATTTTCATTGTAAAGTATAATATCTATCTCAGCACCATCCTGTGTCTTATAAAAAGCTGATTTAAAATCCTTAAAATATGGTACAATATTTTCAATAACAATGCTTTCCCACGAAACTCCAAAAACTGGATGTCCTAAAAGCGAATTAAAGTCGTGTAATTTAAGTAGCGAGTTTAATATGCCCGTGTCACGTATATAAATTTTAGGTGATTTTACAAGCCTTTTTTTTAAGTTAGTTTCAAAAGGTTGGAGAAGACGAATCATGTAAGTCGAAGACAAGATATCAATATATTTTCGAATAGTAACACTAGAAACTCCAAGGGATTCTCCCAGTTTTGAAAAATTTAATGTTTGTCCATGAATGTGGGCACACATTTGCCATAACCTTCGCATGGTATCTGCTGGTATCCTATACCCAAGCTGAGGAATATCTCTTTCCAAAAAGGTTTGGATAAAACTTTGAAGCCAATCAAAACTCCATTTGTCACTATCAGCCAGTAAACTTCTCGGAAATCCTCCTCTTAACCAATATTTGTCCAAACTATATTTGCCTTTAATTTCTTCATAGTTAAAAGGTGTCAATTCTTGATAGCATATTCTTCCAGCGAGACTTTCAGACGATTGTTTTATAAGATCAGGAGAGGCTGACCCTAATAATAAAAATTGTCCATTCCTGTGATTCTCATCTATTATACTTCTTAAAATTGAAAATATCTGAGGAACTCTCTGTATCTCATCAATACAAATTAGTTTTTCTTTATTTGATCGCAAAAAAAGAAGAGGGTCTCGTAGCTTTTCTAAATCCCCAGGATTTTCCATGTCCAGATATAATGAATTTTTAATTCGGGTTATGATAAATTTAGCTAATGTTGATTTCCCTGACTGTCTTGGCCCAAGTATTGCAACCGCTGGAAAATGTTTGAGCCGTCCCACAATATCTTTTGTGGCTATTCTACCTATCATATAATACCTCCAACCCTGCAAATTTAAAGTTTTTATTTAAATATACAGGCATAAATACCTATTTCAAAGGGAATCTATTTTTTAGTAATCAGAAATTTAAAAATAAAGGAGCAAAAAGGCTCCCTTGCCCGAAGCTCGGCCAGTGAATCACCACAAAAAAAGAAAAACTTCTATACATGATTTTACTAAATAAGTACCAAAATCAGCTGTAAAAATAATCAATTCTGTTAACTTTACCAGTAAGCTGTATAACGTTATAACAATATTGAAATCTATATCAATAAGAAGACCAAAATAAACTCAAATAAAGTGGAGAAAAAACAATGTACATAACAAAAAATCCCAAGAATGGCCTAATAATAGTTTTTATCATGTTTTTATTTACAACCGCATCATTGGCCTCAACCCTTAGGGAATTAGATCTGCATATGATAGAACCAGATGCTGTCTTAGAATTAACAATATTAGAAAGTCCTTTTGATGTTGAGACATTTGGACTTCCAGTTGAGGTACAATTCACGTGGGTAAGAACTAATTTTTACGCTGTTCCACCAGCGGATAAGCCTCTTAAAACAGAGTGTTCTACTGTGACTAGGTTCTTCCATGCGGGCATACCCATAAAAATACCAACGGGGGAAGGTAATACACTTATAGGTTTATGTCATGAACCCAGCAGCATTTCCTTTCGCTGGGTCATGTGCATTAAAATAAGCAATATGACGGGAATGAAAGATACACACTCCTACAATCGAAGCCTTCTCTTTTCGTATATTGAACCCGGTCAAATTTTTTATTACGATAGCAGAGTCTTTGAAGCTAATATAGAAGAAGACACACGCTCTGAAAGAGAAAGAGGCCCCCACAAGCAATATCATATAAATGTGCGACAAATCGCACCCCTGACTGATATGCTATTTGTCGATCCTTTATTGATGGATTATTACTGGTTTTTTCATAAAACCTCAAATTTGCGTATTTTCACTTTTTAATAATAATATTACACAACACAATTATCAATTATTAATTGTCAATTATCAAGTAAAAATATAGAGGTACCCGCCTTCGCCCCGCGGTTATGGCGCGGCAGGCAAGATACGGGTAGAATTAATTCTACCACAAAAAGAGAGTGTCATTGAATTGAACGAATCTTACGAATTTCTGGCAGGTAAAACTATTTCGACTTTAGAATTTTAGAACTTTAGAACTCTAGAATTTCCGGAACTATCTCAAACGCCGGAACTGACCCTCCGGTTTTTTATTTGATATATCTTAATTTTTTTAATTCATTTTTATCTATGAATTGTCCGGCTATATATTGATGTAGTACGCTTTTAGTAAAGGTCTGATAAGGCAGACCTTTTTGTTCAGCTAATTTTTTTATAGAGATTAGATCATTTCTGTCAATAATAATAGTAACTCTTTCTCCTGCAGTTTTTCTCTTCATAATTGAATTTGTAGCCGCTTTTTTTAGTATGTTTTTAAAGGTCGTTTTATCTTTTTCCGGCATTGGAATCCATTCTCCTTTATTAAAGGAGTCAATTAAATCTTTTTCTTCTTTGTTTATATATTTTCCATCATTTTAGTTTCATCGTTAGAGGATCCTTTTTGATTTAAGCACCTCATTTTTCCCTTTATCCCATGAGATTTTCAAAACAACTCCCTCCTGTTATGCATATAACATACATGATGTATGTATGTATTTCAATGAACTATTTCGTTTAATCCGGTGAATTCGTTGGCAAAAATAATCTGAACCTTCACGCGTGGAAATGGTTAGGACGGAAAAAACCACGCCAGCTTTTCAGTGAAGTCAAATTGGTTCGTGGACCATTATCAATTGTCATGTCTTCTATGTCAAATGTTATACCTGACCCCGGTTTTGTTTTTTTTGTTCATCGAGTGTCGCAAGTAATGCAGGAAGCGAATCATATGACAACGTATTTATGCTTTACACCTATTCCACTGAATACGTACCTTATTTGCGAATCACCTACTCATAGCTCTTGTTTTATGGAGCTCCGTTGCCATCGGCGCATATCTTTCCTACTCTATATCCCGCATTGCATCCTCGCAATGGTTGCATACCTGGTAATGCTCCTTGTCCATTAGCATTGCACGAATCAGCCCCAGCTCCTGGGCCACCACAATTTCCATTATTTATACCTCCCCCGTTGGCACATTGACCATCAGCTATGGCATTTGATCCATCAAAGCATTCCGTCTTTCCTGTTTGAATCAGTTTTATCAAGATTGGTTCTAGGTATTTTAGTTTTTTAGATATGGCATTTCCCATATTTCTTCAATCCTTTCTAGCCTTAATTATCAGGAGGCCTTACGATATAACATATTACTTCTCGCGTAGCTGCTCTTCGTATCGTTTGTACTATGTGTCCAGGTATCATAGCTCTATACGCCTCTGCATCTTCGTAGTTGGTAAATCCTGGATATCCCATCGCGTTATCATGAGTTATTGTAGTTATTATAAGTGCTACATCTACTGTCTCAGGAATAATACCTAGAGTCCATGCCTGCCATATACTATTATGTACAGCTGTATATCGACGTGTTAATAGCTTCATTCTAGTTTCAAATGCCCTGTCCAGAACATCTACCAGTTCACCATTCCATGCTGCCACATGTTGTGTTATTCCCGATTCACGTCCTGGTATCCTGCTTGTACGAACAGTTAAAGAATCCCCGTGTGCTATTATATGTAGTCCAGCCATGTATGTCTGTGCGAATCTCTCTTTTTCACGTTGATTATCTATCGTTGCATAAGTAAGTTGTATAAACCTTAGTAATGTTGCACGGGTAAGTTCATTTTCTTCCCTTATGAAGTGTCCGAGCAAACTGGGTAACCCATTATCTGTCAGCCACCTGCTTATGCGTTGTGCTTTATCAGGATCTGTATAAGATATTGGTTTTGGAGATGATACGTGCGTAAAACCTGATAAAAGGGGAGTGGTAACAGTTACTTCAACGCTACCAGAGCTTTCCTCTCTTCTGACAGGAACTAAATAGGGTGCATCCAAAAAGCGAGCTGTATGAGGATATATTGCATTACACTCATTACAAATAACTAAATCAGCTACCCTTTGTATTCGAAATCGTTTTTCTTTTAAACATAGCGAACATTTCATTTTAGGGTAACAACACCAGCACAAACAACAACATTCGCAACATCCTCTTACATCTGTCGTATTTATAGCTACTATGCACAGCATTATAATTGTTACACTAATATACTTTTTTAGACCGAACATTTTTCTCCTCTTTTTTATTTTTGAAAATTTGGAAGTTTTAATTATATTTCATGAACAAAAAAAAACAAATCATTTTTCAATAATATATCTAAGGTAATTATCTGTTACAAAATTACATCCATCCCTACGGGGACAATGGAACTAATCGCCAAGAATATTCTTTAATTGATTCCAAAGCAAGTATCGAATATTTTTTAGTTGTACTTCTTCGCTTCCACCAAAAACAATATTTGCGTGTTCAATTTTATCTATACATATATTCTGCCATTTAAATAAGATTTTTGCAAAATCAGGTTTTGGCGTGCTAGAAAGTTTTATTTCAACAGGTATGAGCTTTTTCCCTGTTTCTATAAGTAAGTCTATTTCATCTCCAATACTATCTCTCCAAAAATAAAAGCAATACACTCTATACAGAGGTTTATAATCAGCCTGCAGCTATTCACATAGACCCGATTGAAAAAAAACCAGTTTTTTACATGCTACCAGGAAGCGCAATCTTGTCTCTCTCTACTGTGGGCTGTCCTTTGAAATATACTTTTTGCCAGAACTGGAGTTTGTCGCAGGCTTACCCCGAAGAAATAAAGGATAACGAAATTATAACGCCGGAAAATATTGTTAACCTTGCCCTTGCAAGAAAAATTCCTTCTATTGCTTATACATACGGCGAGCCTGTAGCTTATTATGAGTATACGCGCGATACTGCCAAACTGGCGTATGAAAAAGGCCTGCACAATGTTATGGTAACTTCGGGGTTTATAAATGAAAAGCCTCTTATGGAAATAGTAAAATATTTTGATGTAATAAAAGTTGATTTAAAAGGAATGAGTGAAGAATTTTATAAGAACGAAGTTGGTGGTTATTTATTAAATGTTTTAAATACGCTGAAAATTCTAAAAAAGACAGATGTTCTGGTTGAAGTAGTAAATCTCGTAGTACCGAACCGCAATGATAAGCGAACAAGACTTCAACAAACTTTCGAAATGGATTTATGAAAATCTCGGAGCGGATACGCCGCTCTTTTTCACAAGGTTCCATCCTGATTATAAACTTTTAAATCTTCCTCCAACTCCTATAAAAACCCTGGAACGCGCAAGAAAAATTGCATTGAAAAACAGGTTAAACTTTGTTTATATCGGAAATGTCCCAGGGGATGAAGGCGAAAATACTTATTGCCCGAATTGTAAAACCCTGCTGATCGAAAGGGAAGGGTATCTTGTAAAGAAAAATATTCTAAGAAATGGCCATTGCCCGGTTTGTGCCAGAAATATTCCCGGAATCTGGTAAGTAACCCTGAATTGGATTGGCTCCAGGGAACAGTATTTGAGTATTTATTGCAAGTAAACCATTAAAAGTTTTTTCCTTTTTCATATTCGGATTCTTCCTAAATTGAGATTAATTTTCAACTTTTTAGTAAAGATACTAGTTTTTTGAAGATACTCGGCTACAATACTGAGCAAAAAACTCACTACAAATGACTAAATCAGGAGCTATTTGTTATGGCAAGAAAATCGTATTCAGCCGTTTATCCCGCTATATTAATGGTGCTATTAGTTTTGTACGCTCTTACAAGTATATTTGCAGACAATACTACTGATTATAAGGATTTTAGTATTGAACGAGAATTTATTGGGACAATTGTACCATTAACTGTCAGTCTTTTGCCGTTTGGTTTTAATGACGAATATCGCGGTGAGATTTACTATACCCCTGAAGTTGGAACCATTTTCGACGGTCCAAGGTTTGATCTTAAAGGAAATATAATCAAACAAGGTGATCCAATTATAAAAATATATACCAGCTACAGAGAGTCTAGAGTTGAAAAGTGTCGGGCCGCTTATGATACAGCTAAAACAAAGTTAAATTTTGCTCTAGCTGAATATGAAAGAAAGTCAAAATTAGTAGAGCGAAAAAGTGTAAGTGTTAAAGATTTTCAACAGGCTGAATCTGATTATAATGCTGCAAAAGATGCAGTGGCATCTGCTGAATGTGACTTGCGCCTTGCTAATGAATTGCTAAAAATGTGTACATATTACGCACAGTTTGATGGTATTGTATCACAAGTTATAATGTCGGACGGATACTGCGCAGGCGAACCAAAAGTAATTGAGCTGACGCAGCTTCAGCCTATCGGTGTAAATATAAAAATGGACAGGACGCTGGCAAACCAGATTACTGTAGAAACTCCTGTAACTGTATATCCTGATCCTTCAATTTCAAAAGATCCTATAGGCGCATTACATGGTTTCCAGATACTCGTTTCAGACGGAATTACGTTGTATTTGGCTAATAATCCTCACCAAATAAAAATAATAGAAAACAGGAAGGAAATACCCAACGTACATAATATTTACAGCATATTTGCTTTTGATTATAATTCATCAGTATGCGGAGTAAATATTAAAGCTTTAAAAAAAGACAATAAAGGGTATTATGTGTGGAAAGGAGTAGGTCAGAAAAATTTCGAACCTGGCAAAGGATTAAAAAGAGTATTCCCTATAGAAAAAGTATATGTGGTTATTGATGATTTAGTCGATCAGATGAGTCCAAGTGATAAGTTTGTAAAACTCAAAAATCCTGGGAGTCTACAAATCGGAAATATTTGCATAGGCGATGTGCCGAAAGGTGTTAAAAATGGAGACAAAGTCTGCTTTGTAATACCACGATTTGTTCTTATGCCTGGTGATATTGTAAAGGTAAAAATCGGTCATAATCCTTCAACTCAATAATTATTTTGAACCCTTTGCTGTCCAATTTGGAATAGGTATCAGGTTTGAATAAACAATCTGAAATCTTAGAACATGCCAGAAGAATTTCATAGTAATTCTCATTATAATCTGAGCGTTTTTATATCTGCTATTATCTGGACTGTTGTAATATATTTCATCCTTAGCGGGTCTGCTACTATATTTGAAGTTGATTCATATTATCACATCCGACTGGCTGATATTATGGCGAAATATGGATTGATATTGCCTTCTGAATTTCCATGGACAGCTTGTGCGATCTGGAATAACGCTTTTTTTGACAAAGAATGGCTGTTTCATGTAATTCTTATTCCACTTATAAAGCTCGGTGGAGAATTAGTCGGATGTAAAATATTTATACTAACATCCGTTTTTCTATGTGCTATTGCATGGGGAAGTTTACTAAAAGTCTTAAGAATAAAATATCCATTTTTTGTTCTTTTATTGATAATATTTGCTTCAGGCCCGGCTTTTGCCAGCAGACTTCTCATGTGCAGACCCCATTTGCTCTCAATAATGCTATTTGCAATATTTCTTATATGTCTTGTTAAAAACAAAAGAGTTCTGATCTTCTGCGTTTCTTACATATACGCACTTTCTTACACAGGCTGCTGGCAAATAGTTCCTATCGCAATCTTGTATGATCTGATTACTCTTTGGCATTCTAAAGAACGTAAAGGCTGGAAAAATTGGTTGTCTATTTACACATTTTCTGGTATCACAGCAGGAATGATAATCAACCCTTACTTTCCATTTAATATATCAGGACTCTATATCCAAAACATAATGATATTGAAAGCCGCAATATTAGGGGGAACACTTTATCGGCTGGATTTAGGAATGGAGCTTTACCCCCCTGCCCTTATAAAAATATTTACAAATTACCTTCTTTTGTTTATTCTCAATGCCACAGCATTTATTTCTCTCTTAGAAAACAGGAAAACAGTGCGGGATTTCCAGCTAAAATTATTTTTTGGCTGTTTGAGTCTCACATACATGATACTGACAATACTTGTCGTTAAATTTACAGACTATTTCGTTCCTTTAGCAGTTGTTTTTTTGATTCTATATTTCCAGGATAAAATAACCGCATGGAATAAAAGATTTTTTTTACTAATTGTTATAGCTATTTTATTAATCTCCTTTGGAATTTTTTCTGCTCTTGCACTGAAAAAAGAAATTTACCAAAAAAATATTAGATATTACGACTCTGCTAATTGGATAAATCAAACTGTCGAATTACAAAGAGATATTATGCATCCACAGAAACTCATATTTACTAGTTCTTGGGACGACCCTCCTTATTTATTCTATTCTCTGCCAAATTTTAAATACCTTGTTTTTCTTGACCCATATTTTATGTATTCTCATTCTCCAGATAAATACAGGATGTGGCAGAAAATTGCAGAAGGAAAGACAAATAATCCCGCACTGCTTATTCAACAGGAATTTGGCACAAATATCGTATTTGTCAATAGCAGACACAAGGCACTTCAGATACAATTAGAAGAGTCAGAATGTGCAAAACTTAAATTTGAAGGTAAAAACGGAGAAAAGGTATTTATATTAAAATAGTTTTCCTTTGACATTTTGAAGGTATAATATGCGTTCTCTACATTTCTATTTATGGTGAATTATTTATCTAGAATAAGGAGGTCCCCCCTGTGAAACAGTTAAAGCAGATTGGTATAATAGCATTATTTTTATTGGTACCCATATCTTCCCATGGGAAACTGGTTGAATGGCAGATAAGTGGAGAAATTAAAAAAATAACAACGCGACTTCATCATCCCGAAAAAAAGCGTGTAAGGATAACAACGAATTCTAAGGAAACAACTGTAACGGGATTTCCTGAACACGATACTGACGAGATATACACTTATGACGCATCCGTGGAAGAACCCCTTACAAACTATAAAATAGAATTGTCTGCCCCGTCGTCCAGTTTTCATCCATCTAGAAGCCCATTAATCAGCTACACTAAAGACATTGAAAAAAATATTGGAATGGTAACGTTCGATGATGAAAAGTTTAAAATAGAGGTGACAAAGCTGAAAGGAAATCTGAACGAACTAGACATAACGCCATTCAAAATAGTGAGAACTCATGAACAATAGAAGAATGGCAGTTGCGGGACAGTTTTATAATGCTAACTCAAAAGCGCTTGAAAAAGAAATAAATGGATTCCTGACTGGATTTAAGATGGTATTGCCTGCAAAGTCGCTCGTACGATCAGTAATTGTTCCGCATGCAGGGTACGCGTATTCTGGAAAAACTGCGGCAATTACAATAAACGAAGCTTCTTGCAATAAGTATAAATGTATAGTAATAATTGCGCCATTTCACTACGTAGGATTTTCAGGAATTGCACTGCCCTCTTATGATTACTGTGAAACACCATTTGGAAATATCAAAGTTAAGAGAGAAATCGCAGAACAGCTTTCTTCTGTTTTCTTTGTAAACGAAGAAAATGCACATTTACAAGAACATTCTCTTGAAGTACAATTGCCACTGATAAAACATATTTTCCCTGAAACCCCGGTATTCCCTATGGTCTGCGGACACCTGACCTCTAATATGTATGAAAACTTGACTAAAGAATTATCAGAACTTTTTAATGAAAACACATTATGGGTTACAAGTTCAGATTTCACTCACTATGGCAAAGCATTTGGCTATATGCCATTTACTACCAACATCAAAGAAAACCTGGCGAAACTTGATGGCGGAGCAATTGAACAAATCCTTTCTTTTGATCCGAACGGATTTCAGGACTACTTGCAAAAAACAGGAGCTACTATATGCGGAGCAAACCCAATAACAGTTATGCTTAAAACCCTGAATAAGGCAATTCTTCCGGAAACAAAACTCAACTCAAAATTGATACAATATACAACTTCCGGTGACCTTACTGGCGACTATTCACATTGCGTTAGCTACGCGGGAATGGCGTTTTATAGATAGAAATTAGTTATCTGTTAATTGTTAGTAGCAATTTCTTAAATCTCTAAAAAAATTCTGAAAAACGTTAAGGCACTCTTTTTCAAGAATTCCGCCTGTTACATTTACCTGATGAAGGGCACCTTTAAAATTGGTTATATCCAGAGCACTTCCAGCCGCACCATACTTGGTATCTTTTATACCGAAGACAAGTCTGCCAAGTTTAGAATTTACCATAGCACCGGCACACATTGAACATGGTTCTTTAGTAACATATATTGTTACCTCATTAAGTCTCCAGTCTTTCAAATATGCAGCAGCTTGAGTTATGACTAACATTTCGGCGTGCGCTGTAGCATCCTTGAGTGTCTCTATCTGGTTATGACTTTGGGCAATAATCTCATCTTTATAAACGGCAACAGCACCAACTGGAACTTCTCCATTCCTATACGCATTCATAGATTCTCTCAATGCCATATACATATAATATTCATCCCTGCTGAGCTTTAATAAATTCGGACTCTTTTTCATACAAAAAGTTTCTTTTTAGAACAATGCTATTTCAGATTTTGTTCACTTTAACGATTATCCTTCAGTGGAAGTAGCAATGGCTGCAATTATTGCAGCACCCACGCCAGAACCGTCTTTAGTTGATTCAAGAACAATATGCTTAGCATCTTTCTTGAATAAGCTTTTAAAAACATTCTTCATCATTTTTTTATATCCAGGATATTTTTCGAAAAGAGAACCATCTATTCCTATAGTATGACTGTTTTTAATTTCAGGATCCATCCATAAAACAACAGCAGCAATAGAAGCAGCAGCCAATTTTGCAGATCTGGAAGCAATAAGTTTGCCTATATGTTTAAAAAGCTTTTTAGACTCTAAAGTAACATTCTTTATTCCGACTTTAGCTAGAAATGCTTCAACATCTCCAAGATTATTACTGGTATCAGCTTCAATCAAATCCATCTCTTTTGTTTTTAGACTGGAATGCCTGCTAAAAGCATTAACGGCACTCTTATCTTGAAATATCAGATCTCTCTTTATAAGATCACGAACAAGTACTCTTAAAATTTCTCCTAGAAACATTCCTGACACCATTTTTTCCAATCTTTGACAGCCTGGATTTAGGCTGGCAGCATCAACCACCTTGTCATATACAGTAATAGGAAGCTTGTCAAAATTACCCCATTCTATATTAATTATCATGGTTTCCTTAGGTGATATTCCTCTCCATTTCTTGATATTTGCCATTTTTTCAGGATAACAGGCGTTTGTACCTGTGCCTAAAATCACACCAACATCACAAGAAGGCTCAGTATAGCTTTTAGCTACAAGTGTTCCGACAGTATCATTTACTAAAGCTGCTACTTTCAAATTTTTAATACCAATTCTTCTTAACGCTTCATTTAACATAACCACAATATCTTCCCCGACCACATTTGATGCAGAAAAACCTTTTGTCCATGTGAGTAGCTTACCAGCCGCAATATTAGTCTGTTCTACAGGAAAAGAAAAAGTAAATGCGAGTTCTAATTTCTTATTAAAAGAAATGTTATTCCATTCCATAAAACTTTTTATTCCGTTGGCAATAAAATTAAAAAGCTGTTCTCCGCTTCCCTCCATGTATTGTTTATCTATAACATATTTATTAACAGCAGATACGGAAAACTCACCTTTTCCATCAAGTTCTACTGAAATAACCCTAAAGTTTGTTCCTCCAAGATCAACAGCAATGAATTTGCCTTTTTCAGTCCCTTTTGCTCGGTCTGTAAATGAAGGAATCATTTTAAGAGAACTTTCGAAGCCAGAAAGTCCTTTATACATTTCAGAATGAAAATCCTTAATAATATTTCTAATGTCATTCATTGACAAAGAAAATATTTTATTCAAATACCTTATGAATTCTTTGTAAGCAATAGGAGTATTTTCACGTATCACCATAAAAATTCTTCCTTTGTTTTTATCTGTTCGTATTTTAAAAACTATTCAAAGCCTATTGATATTACAAAAATCACCTTTTGTTTTTTTTATCATCTGATTAAGAGAGACAAAATCATCACTCGTTAGAATGCCTGAAAGCGAAACAGAGTTGTTTTTCATCCCTACAGTTATTGTATTTAGAACTGGCAATGTACTATTTTGCACCATCATAAAAAGCTGAAATTTCAGGAGCGGCATGAACTGATTTGTAAGTTCATTAAAACTTTTTGCTCCATTTTGTGTGGCAAAAAAAGTATTTACCTTAAGAATCAATGCATCATCCGTTTTCGTTTCAATAGTCAGCCCGTTCAGATTTCTGATAATATTATTTATTTTACATTTAACATCTTGTTGTTCATCACGTTCAATTTTGTTACTAATCTGTTGAAACTCTCTAAGCACAAAAGGAGGAATAGTAATCACAGCATATAATGAAGCTGATGAAGAAATCTGAGATAACAGTCTAGTCATATTTGGTGAAGAAGGTTCAGCTGTTCTGATTTTTTTATACGAATCCAGAAACGTAATAAGATTTGACAAATCACTACCAGTTAAAATTAATTTAGGCTGATGAAGTATTATATATATTGAACCGGCTTGAGATTGAATTTGAATAATTTCATTACTATTTTTTTTAATTTTGCCAAGCTTGACGGATGGTTCATTTTTCAAAAACTCTTCCAAAACACTAAAGAGTTTTTCGATGGTAATATCTTTTTTCAGTACAATTCCTGACAGATAGTAAATATTCTCCTGTGTTATAGCAGCTTTATCAGTTTTCAATGAAGAAGTAAAGTATATTTCAGAAATATCTTTTTTCCTTATCCCTATTTTTTCCGCAGCCGTACACAATTTGGAATATTCCTTCCAATTGTTTTGAATCAGGTATTTGTCTACCGAAGCATATATTTTCGAAACTCGTACTTTTTCAGTGTTTAAATAAAGATACAAAAAAGTATTCTGTTTTATAAAATATCCCTTTAGATTTTCAGCATATGAAAAGAAAGTCACGCTTAGAAAAACTAAAACTGATAAAGAAAAGCTTTTCTGTATTTTCTGATCGATCTGTTGCCAAAACATTTTTTTATTTCCTGGTAGCCTATCAGACTTCGTCTTGACATTCTACATAAATTAAAGATTGAATATAATAGCTGTTTTACAAATAGTTTTTACAATTATTTTTACAATCAATACCCTTCCAGAAAACTTGGAGTTTATTGATTATTCTGGATATTTTTCCTCCTGTAGTTATATTTTTTCAAAATTTTGTCTTTTCACCTATTTTTTATGACGTTCGAGTATACAATAATTAATTTCAGTAAGACTCCAATAACCTTGGAGTCTTACTGAAATTACTAAGAGAAAGGATAATTGTTATGAAACCAAAAGTAGGGTGTTTTTTTATTTATTCTATTTTTCTAATTCTTCTAGGTATGGGGCTATATAAGTATCGTACGGAAATAATTGACTATCTGTCTCAGAAATATAACGAATTTACTTCTAGAGCTTCTGGAAAACTAGCAAGTACGAAAGATGATATAAAAGACAACACTCCCTAGTAGAAGCCGGAGGTTAATTGTTTGTTTTAGTTTAAAAAGTCAGTTTCTTCTTCCTTACTAGGCATATCAAAGGTAAGCTGGCCTTCCGAAATCTCGAGCAGTGCTACGTCGATATGGTCAAGCTCTTTATGTTTGACCATAGGCCTTTCTCCCTTCGCCAGCTGTTTTGCGCGTTTTGAAGCCAAAAGAATAAGTGTCCTTTTATCCGGAATTTTTTCCATAGCTTTTTGCAAGTATTTATCGTTCATATTTTCTCCTGTTGTTAATAATCAATTAATTCTTTGTGGTTGTCAATCACTGTTATATCTCCACTCATCACAATAGAAAAGCATTTATTGAATTCGTGTTCCGAATCCAGAACGAATCTTTCCGCGAAATTTTCCCTCTCTTGTGACTTGAGAGCGTCTCTAAGCATAAGATAACCGACGAATATATATGTTTCCATGTCAACAAGGTATTTTGTAACGAGATCGTAGTAATTTGTATCTTTTTTATCGGAAACATATTGAACAGCATGCTGTTGTTTTTTTCGCATTTCATCTACTATGCCGTTTAATCTTTTAAGTTTGCCATCGAAAGACAATTTTGCGTATTTGTCCATAATAGGATCAAGAATGCGCTGCACAATACCGCCTATCGCTGCGACATGTTGAAGCTGTGTTGTTCCCTCATAGATGTTTGTAATTCTTGCGTCTCTATAAAATCTTTCAGCATTGAAGTCTTTCATATAGCCTGTTCCGCCATGAATCTGAATACCTTCATAAGCAACTCTGTTTGCCATTTCTGTAGCATAAGCTTTGCTCATTGGAGTAAGAACAACAGCTACTTTTGAATAGAACTTTTGGTTCTGTCTGTCTTCCAGGCTTACATCTTCAGGTTTTACAGCATGCTCAACAATATGTGTATAACTGTTTCTAAGGTCTACTATTTTTGTAGTTTCATAAAGCAGAGTTCTTGCTGCCATAATTTTTATTTTCATTCCCGCAAGCATGGAATAGACAGCTGGAAATTTATCTATGGATGATTTGAACTGTTCCCTTTCCGCTGCATATTTTTTTGCTTCACGATAAGCCGCCTCTGCTATACCAAGAGCTTGAGCACTTATGGCTACTCTAGCGCCATTCATCAGACTCATTACATATTTTGTAAGTCCTCGTTTCCTAAGCCCGCAGAGTTCCGCAGGTACATGGTTGTACTGAAGTTCCGCTGTAGCTACTCCATGAATTCCAAGCTTGTGCTCAATTCTTCTTACAACAAGTTCAGGGCAAGCTTCGCAGATAAACATTGAAAGTCCGCGACCGTCAGTAGTTCCTTCTTCGGACCTGGCCAGAACAAGGTGAACTTTAGCGCATCCATTTGTAATGAAGCGTTTCATCCCATCCAGATACCATCTGCCTGTTTTTTCGTCAAGTATAGCTTTAAGCCTTACTGACTGAAGATCAGAACCCGAATCCGGTTCTGTAAGATCCATAGAACCATCAGCTTCACCACACGCGAATCGTGGTAAAAAACGTTTTTTCTGGTCTTCACTCCCAAATTCATAAATTGTTTCAGCTATATCCTGGAGTCCGAAAAGATTTTGCAAACTGGCATCAGCTCTTGAAACCATTTCGGTCATCATTGTATAAACAGATACCGGGAAATTAAGTCCACCATATTCTCTTGATAACATTACTCCATTTACGTCAGCTCTTCTAAGGTCTTCAAGGTTTTTAATAGTCAGAGGATGATATGTTACTTTATTATTCTCAAAGTATGGCCCTTCTTCATCAATAATTCTTGATCTTGGTTCTATTCTTTCTCCTGTTACTTCTCCGACTACTTCCAGTACTTTCTTGTAGCTGTCAAAAGCATCTTTGAAATTTTCCGGAGCATAGTCAAAAACTTTAGATTGTTCATAATTGTTCTCGCGAAGCTTCACAACCTCTTCTAGATCAAGATTGTTGAGTGTAAACATCAAATCTTTATTATCTGTAAAAAAATTAGACATTCTTTATGCCTCCTTACGCTTTAGCCTTAAAAGCCTTAATCATTTTCGGAATAACATCGTTCAAGTCGCCGACTATTCCATAGTGAGCAACGGAAAAGATGGGAGCTTCCGAATCAGTGTTTACAGCTATAATCTTGCTGCTCTGGTCCATTCCTGCCCTATGCTGAATAGAGCCACTGATGCCGCAAGCAATGTATAATTTTGGTCTCACGGTTACTCCGGTTTGGCCAACCTGATAATCGTGATCAACCCATCCTGCGTCCACAGCTGCTCTTGATGCACCGATTTCTCCGCCAAGTGCATCCGCGAGTTGACGGATAAGCCTAAAGTTTTCTTTGGTTCCGACTCCGTAGCCGCCGGCAACAATTATTTGAGCCTTTTTAAGATCAACTGCTTTTTCAGCACTGACTCTTTCAACCACATGCATTACTTTAGACTCAGCAGAAAGTTCAGGTTTTATTTTAATAACCTTTCCTTTTTTTGAAGTAACAGGAGTAGAAAGTTTCATAACGCCTTCTCTTACCGTTACCATTTGAGGGTCTTTCCAGGTGTTTACGATTGTAGCTATGATGTTCCCTCCAAAAGCCGGCCTTATCTGCATAAGTTTGTTCTTATACATTTTCTTAGCTATTTTGTCTTCGAAATCATCTATTTGCAGGTCTGTGCAGTCTGCAGTCAGTCCTGCCAGCATAGTTGAAGCCACTCTAGGAGCAAGCTCTCGTCCTTTTAATGTTGCACCGAAAAGAAGAATATTCGGCTTGTACTCTTTGAGCATTTTTACAAGTGTTTCCGCGTATAGAAGTACTGTAAATGGTTCCAGGGTTTTATCTTCTACCTGATAAACCGTATCACAGCCATAATGGAAAAGAGTCTCAACCTTTTCATCAAGATTATTCCCTATAATTACACCTTCTGTTTTTACTCCAAGCTTTTTAGCCAGCTCTGTACCTTTGCAGACCAGTTCCAGACTAACATCTGCTATTTTTCCGCCTTCCTGTTCAATGAAGACCCAAACATTTCCAATTTTTTCAGACATAATTCTATTATCCTAAAGTATGATCTTCTATAAGTTCACGAATAAGAGCGTTGATCCCTTCTTCTGTAGAAGGTATTGATTCTACTTTGCCTGCAGTAAGGACCACACTCTCGATTTTTTTAACCTTAGTCGGAGAGCCTTTCAGGCCTATTCTTTCGACATCGGCATTTAATTTTGCAGCGTCCCATTCATGTATCCAAAGGTTTTTGGCTTTGAGGTTATTCTCTTCCTCTATAAGGACTGAAGCATCAGTATAATCCGTATCGCTGCCATGAACCTTTGCAAGTTCAGAACGGGTTTTAGCCTTTTTATATTTCATTACATTTCTAGCGGCTGGTGGCCTTGGTTCATTACTGTCAATAACGGTAAGAAGAGTTGGGAGCGGTGTTTCAAGAATTTCATACCCACCATCTATGCTGCGCCGTGCCCTGATACTTTTATCATTAACATTAATAACTTCTTCCACGTAGCATATCTGAGGAATATTTAATTTTTCAGCTAACTGTGGACCTACTTGCGCGGTATCTCCATCTATAGCTTGCCTGCCGCAAAGAATTAAGTCTACATTCTTAACTGACTTTACGCAACAGCTTAGCCCATAGCTCGTTGCTAGCGTATCTGCTCCAGCAAATGCTCTGTCTGTTATTAGGATCGCTTCATCCGCGCCTCTGTAGAGACATTCTCTCAAAACTTCAGCAGCATTTGGCGGTCCCATAGTGGCTACCAGAACCTTAAAACCATATCTTTCTTTTAATTGCAGCCCTAACTCAAGAGCATTCAAATCTTCAGGATTAAATATTGCCGGAAGTGCGGACCTGTTTACCGTCCCTTCCGAAGTCATCGCCTCCCCTGAAATGTTCTTTGTGTCAGGTACTTGTTTTACGAAAACCATCAGCTGACGTCTCATATAACACTCCTGTATTTTTTTAGTTTTAGGTTTTAAGTGTTAAGTTTAAAGAAAATTTTCCTAAGAACCTAAAACTTAAAACCTGTTGATCCCCTTGGCCGACGTCGAGTGTCAGCATGGGCAGGTTTTATAATAATATAAGCTTATTCGAAAAGTTTTCAGCTTCAAAACAAAAATAATATTGGGTGAGAAGCGACTTTGGGGTCAGTTTTCCTGCTAACGAGTTTATTGCCATAATAAATTTCATAACAAACAGTCAGACCATCTTGAACCATTAAAAATAACTATTCTCTAAGTATTTTCTCTTCTTTTCTGCCCCAAACTATACTGGAAGGGTTACTATTCAAATTATTGCTGAGTATCGTTAACGAATTCGACATCTCATCAAGCTTGTTTATTGTGTTTAACAATGAATCACTTAATTCTTGAGGATTTAAAGAAATCAATGCTTTGTCTATTCTATCAGCTAATCTTCCTATTATATGTAAATTTTTGTTAAGATTATCCGTTACTCTTTGAATATCTACTTTAGACAAAGTATCCAAATTATTAGCAATTCTATTTAATGCTTGCAAATTTTTATTGAATTCATCAATTAATATACATAAGTCTTTTTTTGATAAATCTCTTAATAGTTTTCCTAAATTATCAAATACAGAGTCAAGATAACTGGGAACTGACGGTATATAGTAAAAGTTTTTATTGATAGAGGTTAAGCGCAAATCTCCACAGTCGGGTGCTCCTTTATAATATCCAAGCATTATACATTTGTCTCCTGTAATTCCTCTTAGTTGAAGAGAACATCTCAAGCCTGCCTGGACTAACTTATCTATCTCTTTTGATAATGTGCGATTCCCTTTTGTAAGTGTTTTTAATGGCGTTTTGATTTTTTCACGAATCGATTTGAACGATAATTGCATTTGTACTTCAATATTACCATCTTCAACTATATATATGTTACTGACACTGCCTAGAGTTACACCATTGAACTTTACTGGAGCTCCTATTGTAAGACCTTCTACTTCATCAGTAAAAACAGTATAAATTTCTACTTTTTTTGTAAAAAACTGAGACATTCCAAAAATGAAGATGCCTCCTATTATTATTGCTATACCAATACTAATAAAAACACCAAGTTTAAACTTATTAGCTTCTATCATGTTTTGAAGAATCCTATATTAATTTCCTTGTTAATCCGTCACGAGTTAGAAATTTTTTAACCCATTCATTTTTCGTAGTGTAAAAAATGTCTTTAGGCTTATTTATCTCTGCTATTCCTTTATTTTCTTTTCCTAAAATTATTAATCTATCAGCTATAGCATATGCACTATCAAGTTCATGAGAGACTACTACTATTGTAATATCCAATTCCTTTCCGAGCTTAAGAATAAGTCTATCAAGTTCTGCTGACGTAATCGGATCCAACCCTGCCGAAGGTTCGTCAAAGAAAAGAATTTTCGGATATAACGCTAAGGCACGGGCAAGGCTTGCCCTTTTTTTCATACCACCGCTTATTTCAGAAGGGTAATAGTCTACAAAATCTTCTAATCCTACAAGAGAGAGTCTATGCGTTACTGTTTTTTTTATTTCTGATTTACCAAGGGCTGTATATTCTTCGAGCAAGAGAGAAATGTTTTCTCCTATAGAGAGAGAAGAAAACAAAGCTCCTTCCTGAAATGTTACACCTATAGTTCTTAAGATTTCTCTTTTTTCATTCGAACTAACTTCAAGGATATTTTTGTTATTTATGATTATTTCGCCTACTTGCGGTTTAACTAGACCTATTAAACTTTTAAGTAGAGTAGTTTTACCTGTACCAGAACCGCCCATAATAAAAAGAATTTCTCCTTCATAGACTGAAAAATTTATATCCTTTAGAATCGTCTTATCCCCGTATCCTATAGCAAGATTGCTAACTTTAATTACTTCATTTTTCATAAGAATATTAGTCTGACATCTGGAACATACAGAAAATTAGAGTAAGTATTGTATCGGCCACAGCCAAGATGAATATGCTAGTCACAACAGCGGATGTAGTACTTCGTCCTACACTCTGAGAGTCTTTTTCAGTTTCAAGCCCACGCATACATCCTACACTTGCTATTATAACTCCGAACACTATGCTTTTTACAACGCTTTGCATATAGTCGGAAAAAGTAAGAACAGAAAATACTTTACATAAGCTTTCAGGAATGGAAATACCCATTTGAAAGTTTACCAATATTCCTCCGCATATAGCAGCTATGTTTGCAAATATTGTTAATATGGGCATTACTACTATCATTGCTATTATTTTAGGTACGATAAGAAACCTTCCTAACTCAAATCCCATGACATTCATAGCATCGACTTCTTCGGTTACTTTCATCGTACCGATTTCAGCAGCAAATGCTGAACCAGCTCGGCCTGTTGCTACAATGGCGGCAGTAATAGGACCAAGTTCTTTAAAAATAGACAAAACAACAAGATCCATCACCATCAGTTTAGCTCCCAGTTTTTCTAATTGGACTACACCCTGCATGGCTAATACAAATCCTACGAGAAATCCCACAGTAATGATAATTGGTAAAGCATCGCTGCCGCAATTGTCCATGTAATACAATGTTTCTTTCCAGCGAATCTTCTTGGGATATCGCATACCATGGACAAAAGAAGAGACTGTTCCTCCTATAAAAGTAAACCCGGCAACACAATCTTGATAAAACTTATATCCGGCATTTCCGATGCTTTTATAAAAGTTATAAACTTCATTATTCATAGCAGTTGTCTTCTTTTATAATTTTGTCTTTGAGTTCTTCTAACTGAATGCATATTATCTTTAATAATTCAGTTGCAGATGATGACATAGATGAGGCAAAAATAGAAGGATTTTCTTTGTTAAATTTTCGTTCGAATACTTTATTTTGAACCAGGATTATTTTGCCTTTGTATCTTATTTTGTAGTTTATTTCAAAAACTGTTTTTTTATTTTGCAAGTCTATATCAAATGCCGTAACAGCTCCACAGAGAGTCATATTAACAGGCTGATTACCAGGATGTTTTTTAAAATTGTGGTTCCCCTTTAGAGAATTTTTAAAAAATGTAGTAAGAAGAATATTGGGTGATTTTGCCCATCTATTAGTTGAGTCATAATTGATTTTGTTTTTCTCTACTCTATATAGCATTTCAGAAGAGACTTCAGAATAGTTTAAAAAAGGTGTTATATTCAGAGTTATCCCTTCAAGATAAACAGGAGCTGGATATCCTAAATCATAATAGCTAACATTGGTTTTACTTTCATATATACAAGATTGAAAAAACAAATTAACAGGTAAAATCAATAAGAATAAAATATATTTTTTCTGTTTTAAATTCGTATTAATATTTATTTGCATACGCAATTTATATTGAAAACATCTAAATAAAGTTAACAACAACTTTACATAACTAAACCATGGGTAAATATCTTTATCACTATTAATTTTATCTCGTTTATGGAAAAATATCAAGAAGATTTTTTTAGCTGTATTTTGTAGAATTACACTCATTATCGTTAATGTTAACAGTTCCAATATTTTAAGTCAAGCGTAATAATTATGAAAATTTTAATAGCTATTCCGACATATAACAATGAGTTTACAATAAGTCTGGTAATACATAAAGTATTAACAACTGGATTTGATATTCTTGTGATAAATGATGGGAGCACGGACAAAACATTTGATGAACTAAATAAGTTTTCCAAGATAAATATAATATCAATTCCAAAAAATTACGGCAAAGGAAATGCATTGCGAGAAGCTTTCAAATGGGCCATTAAAAATGATTACACGCATTTGATCTCTATAGATGCCGATGGGCAGCACGACCCCGCAGAAATCCCAAAATTTATTAAACAAATAAAAGATGATGAAGATTGCTTAATTATCGGCAGTCGTGATTTTTCTACAGCAAAAATCCCATTTGCTAGTCGCTTAGGACGAAAGTGTTCAAACCTTGCTTTTCGTCTAGTTACCGGTATATCTTTATTTGATACACAAAGTGGCTTCAGAGTATATCCACTTCGACTCTTGACACAATTAAGTAATAAAGACAGGTATGATTTCGAAATGGATATGCTCTTAAATGCAGTTTTCTTAAGAATTCAAATAAAAGAAATTAAAATATCGAGCCATTATTCTCAAACAACTAAAAAATCTTCCCATTTCAAACCGATTTCAGATTCGATTAAAATAGTAAAAGCCCTTGTTTATAGTTTATTCAGCTGACACTAAATTTAGTACGTATTCAGAAAAATACACACTTGATGGCAAACTAGCACAAAAATAAGACAATGGAACAGCATGAGATCGAATTATGACAAAAGAAATATTTGCAGACTTACATTTTTAAATTATCAGAATAAAATGAATGCAACAGTTTGAGAATATTTAGTTATTTTATTAGTTAATATATTGAGGCAGTCTTTATGATAAAAGAAGAAACAGAACTTAATAACGGAACAGCCTGTGAATTAGCCATTTCAGGAGTGAAAAAATCTTTTCGAATGGGTGAGATTACTGTTCCTGTCTTGCATGGCATAAACATGAAAATATACAAAGGAGAACTTACTGTTATCCTCGGCGCATCAGGTTCAGGCAAAAGTACGCTTCTAAATCTTATTGGTGGCATAGACAGACCAACTGAAGGGAGTATTCTTTTTCGTGAAAAAGACATTGTTTCCTTTGATGATAACGCATTGACCGAATATCGCCGGCGCCATATCGGTTTTGTATTTCAGTTTTACAATCTGGTACCAACGTTGAATTCAAGAGAAAATGTCCAGGTCGTTACGGAGATAGCTGAAAATCCTATGAATGCTGATGATGCCCTGCGTCTTGTAGGCCTTGAGAACAGACTGGAGCATTTCCCATCACAAATGTCAGGAGGGCAGCAGCAGCGCGTAGCTATAGCTAGAGCCCTTGCAAAAAATCCGGCGCTAATGCTTTGTGATGAACCTACAGGAGCACTTGATGCTGAAACTGGTGTGATGATATTAAAAACACTTACACAGCTAAATGAACAGCTTGGAACTACTATTGCTATTATTACTCATGCTTCGGGGATAGCGCAGCTTGCTCATCAAGTCATACACATTCAAAGCGGAATAGTAAACAAAATAGAACGAAATGAGAAACGTTTAAAGATAGAGGAAATTAGCTGGTGAAGAGTGTCTTGGATGCAAAACTATGGCGCGATATGTATCGCTCCAAATGGATGCTGCTGGCAATAGTCGGAATTGTTGCCGTGGGAGTCGGCTGTTTTAACGGAATGCTTAGCGTTTACTACAACCTCTATTTCGCACAGGAAAGTTATTTTTCGAAATGCCGGATGGCGGATTTTTGGATTGAGGTAAAAAAAGTCCCTGCGATAGAAGCAGAACGTATTGAAAAAGTGGACGGAGTTTCTGAAATATGTACCCGTATTACAAGCGAAGTTACTGTCGATCTTGATAATGTAGAATCTCCTATAGGAGGAAAAATAGTTTCTTTACCAGCAGTAAATACTCCTGTAGTAAATAATATAGTTCTGCGGAGAGGCAGTTATTTTTCGGATAAGAAACTGGAAGATGTAATAGTTTCAGAGAAATTCGCTAAAAAACGCAATATTATCCCCGGTTCTTACGTCAAATTAGTCATGAATGGTGTTTTAAAAAACATGTTTGTGGTAGGTACAGCAATAAGCAGCGAATATATGTATTATACCCCTCCGGGTCGCAGTAGTCCTGACGATGATAATTATGGAATTTTTTGGGTAAAAAAAGAATTTGCTGAGAACGTTTTTAATTCGTCTGGTGCCTGCAACGAAATAGTCGGCATATTAACTCCAGAAGGCAAAAAGAATGCTCAACTGATTACAGATAAAATAAAAACATGCTTGATAAGTACGGAATTTTTATCAAAACCATCCGTAAAGACCAGGAATCATGCCTTACATTGCGTTCTGAATTGCAGCAGTTAAAAGTGCTGGCTGTAGGATTACCCTTGATATTTTTCGGAGTTGCCATACTGGTACTCAATATCCTAATGATGCGTACCGCGGAACAACAGCGTACAGTAATAGGAACGCTTAAAGCACTAGGGGTTTCCAGTTATTCGATCTCTATGCATTTTATTAAGCTTGGAGTTATAGTCGGAATGGCTGGAGGAATAATCGGTTCGCTTCTTGGAGAATTAATTTCAGCTGAAATGACAAATTTATATCGTGAAATGTTTTCCTTTCCTTCTCTGGAAAACGAATTTTATCCGGAGATCATAGCAGCAGCCTTCGCCGTTTCTGTTTTTTTCTCTGTACTGGGAACCTTACGTGGAATAAAAAAAATCGTCAAGTTAAGTCCGGCTGAAGCTATGCGTCCAAGCCCTCCGGCAACGTGTGGAACCATAATGCTTGAAAAACTTACATGGATATGGCAAAAAATTGACTTTCGCTGGCAAATGGTACTGCGAGGTTTGTTTCGCAATAAGGTAAGAACTCTAATTGGCATAGTTACGTCAGCACTGGGGTCCACGATATTGTTGTTATCTTTGGGATTTAAAGATTCTCTTAATTACCTGATAAGGTTTCAGTTCGAAAAAGTCTTAACAGCCGATTATTCCATTAATTTTCGTGAAGCAATTGATGGTAATGCCTTAAGAGAAGCAAGAACATTACCAGGCGTTACTTATGTAGAACCGGGGCTTGATGTAATATGTTTCTTTCATAGCGGTGGTTATGAAAAACGAGGTAGCATTACGGGAATAAAACCAGATTCTCAATTATTACACCCGCGTGACAACGAAGGAAATTGTTTAAGAATTCCTCCTATAGGCTTATTGATGAACAGTAATCTTGCAAAAATATTAAAAGTAAAGGTTGGAGACAATATAATTTTCAAACCTATAAAAGGAGACAGAAAAAGTGTTGAGGTCCCGATAGCTGGAATGGCTTATAGTAGTGTTGGAATGCCAGTCTATGCAAATTACGATTACCTCAACAAATTGATAAATGAGGTATCAGTTCTCACATCAATTCATCTGAAAGCTGCTCAAACGCCGGAAGAAAAAAGATTATTTTATCGTGAAGTAAAAAAATATCCTGAACTTGGCGCTTGCAATCATATGCCCGAAGACAAGTTCAAAATTGAAAGAGATTTTATCTCCAAAATGAATAATATCGTATATGTAATGATTCTATTTGCCGGAATACTTTTCTTCGGCTCAGTTCTGAACTCTGCGCTAATATCAACAGCCGAACGGACCAGGGAGATTGCTACTTTCCGTATTATCGGCTATCATGCAGGGGAAGTTGGCGCGATATTCCTGAGAGAAATACTTGTCGTTAATTTTACAGGAGCTTTGTTTGGACTGCCCATAGGATATTTCCTCCTGGACTGTATGGCAGAAGCTTTCAAAAATGAAACATTCTGTATGCCAGTTAAAATTTATAACTCGACATGGTGTAATACAATTTTATTAGCTCTGTTTTTTATGCTGATAGCTTATCTGATGGTTAAAATCGTAATCAGTAAGCTGAGATGGGTAGAAGCCCTCCAAATGAGAGAATAATAAAAATAACTTTAAAAATAAGTATCAACAAAAGGATCTATAATGAAAAAAGGAATTCTGATTACTGTTATTGCAATTATTCTTATCGGAGCATTATTGTGGTACATGAATGAAGGGGTACCAGTAACAATAGCCGACACTAAAAAAGGCACGATTTTTTCTTATGTCGAAGAGAGAGGCAAAACATCTCTGCCGCGTTTATACACTATATCCATGCCTAAAACCGGCAAAATCATGCCTATTGAACTAAAAGCGAGCACTCCTGTCAAAAAGGGCGAAACTGTCGCTCTAATGAAGCAGGATGACTTAAATACGGCAGTCAAAGAGTGTCAAGCTAAAGTCGATGCGATAAAAAAACAGATTGAACTCAACCAGTACAACGAAATAGAAAAAAAAGCTTTGGAAGAATCAGAAAAATGGATCAAGGTTATGGGAGATTCCGTTGAAGCTGCGCTCCGCAAAGCAGAAGCCAGTAAAGCCAGAAATAAATATGCCCAATGGTACTTGGAGAGCAATAGAAAAATGCGACAGACTAACGCCATCAGTCAAAAACAATTTCATGAAGCTGAAATGAAAGGTGCTGAAGCACAAGTAAAATACGAAGCAGACCTATTTTCATATAGTTCTGCCAAAACTTTCCATACAGTTAGTTTCTTTTTACCTCTTTACATAAAAATGTTCCTGGTAAGAAAATCTATAGAAGGCAATGTACTACAAGCTAATCTTAATGAAGCAGAAGCCAGTCTTGACAAAGCCCAGAGGGATTTACGAAATGGTACTATGGTTAGTCCTATTGATGGAGTTATATTAAAACGCTACCTTGAAAATGAACAATACCTGGAAGCCGGTACAAAATTGCTCGATATTGGCGACTTGAATACTCTTCAGGTAAGAGCCAATATCCTTTCAGTTTATGCTTCTGATATTGTATCAGGAAATGACGCTGAAATTTTCGGACCATCTATCGGTCCAAAACCAGTTAAAGGCAAAGTACTTCGCGTTCATCCAAAAGGATTTGTTCAGATATCTTCACTTGGAGTAAGAGAAGAACGCATTCCCATAGATATTGAAATAAATTCCGGAGAACTAAATAAACTTAAAAATGAACAAAATCGCATGCTGGGAGTGGGTTTTAGAGTCGAAGCAAGAATCTACACTTCGAAAGCTGATAATGCCATTATTATTCCACGCACTGCTCTCTTCCGCGGCAATGGCGACATTTGGCAACTATGTGTGGCTAACGGCAGAATAGCAGAATTGCGCACAGTAGAAGTCGGAATAGTAAATGATCGTGAAGCTCAAATCATAAAAGGAGTGTCGGCCGGAGAAAAAGTAATTATAGCTCCAACTTCCACTCTCAAAAATGGAGACAGAATCTCTGCTGATATTTATATATATACTCGGACGCCATGAAAAATAGGGGAAGAAATAATAACAATAGGACAAGGATTTTATTTTTCATGAACTATTTTGATCATTAAGCCCAAATACGCCCCTTAGTCCCTTATAATTCCAGGGAAAAATCTAACGAGCCATTAACAAGTTTTTATTTTCTCGAAACAGCCTTTTTCAATATTTTTTACACTATTATCCGGATTAAATATCTTGCCATTGATTACTATATAAACACCTGAAGGCAATGCTTGAGAGGCTATTACAGCCCCTCTTACATTAAAAGTCGCATCACTGGATTTAAAATTGGCCGGAGTCATAGAACCTGTAAAAACAACCGTTTTTTTACTTTGAGCTGCATTTAGTACCTTTTTGACCTTTATGGCAGTTTGTACCATTGTGTCAGTACCGTGTGTAACAACTATTCTTTTTGCTTTGTCTTCCAATGTTTTCTTTGCTACAAGTTCCCGATCTTTTTTATTCATATCAAGGCTGTCTTTGCGCAAAATAGAATCAATATCGTACTTTAATGTAACATTCGATTCATTAAGTATATCAGCTATTGTCGGCTTCCCTACCTGATAGAGACTCTTGTCATCAAAATATACTTTATCTATGGTCCCGCCTACTGTAAAAATTTTAATCTTCATACTTTAATATTCCAAATATCTGCTGCATATTCAGCAATAGTTCTATCGCTGGAAAAATATCCCATATTAGCTACATTTATTATAGATTTCTTTATCCACCCTAAAGTATCTTTATAAGCCTCATCTACTCTTTCATGACATTTGATATAACTTTGAAAATCAGCAAGCAACATATACTGATCTCCATGATAGAGTAAAGAATCAATAATAGGTTTGTATCTGTTCTTATCACCAGATGAAAAGTAACCGTTTGCTATTGCATTCAAAATATTCTTGAGTTCATTATCACACAAATAATAATCGTAAGGTTTATATCTGCTATTCTTAAGATCAGCTACTTCCATTGCATTAAGTCCGAAAATGAATATATTATCATCGCCTACAGCATCTTTTATTTCTATATTAGCTCCATCCAGCGTACCTATTGTAAGTGCTCCGTTAAGAGCAAATTTCATATTGCCTGTACCTGAGGCCTCATGGCCAGCTGTAGAAATTTGCTCAGAAAGTTCACTTGCCGGAAATATCCTTTCTGCTAAAGAAACCCTATAATTAGGTAAGAAAAACATTTTCAAATAATCGGCAGTATCAGGATCGTTGTTTATTACTTTTGATACATCATTAATAAGTTTTATGGTAAGCTTTGCTCTTTCATAACCAGGCGCAGCTTTTCCCCCGATAAAAACAGTTCTTGGAACAAAGTCTTTTTTCTCTGAACTTTTTATCTTGAAATACTGGTGAATAACACCAAGCACGTTTAATAGCTGACGCTTATATTCATGCATCCTTTTAACCTGAACATCAAACCTTGTGTAAGGATTAACTATAATACCTAAATCTTTTTTTAAACAGTTAGCAAAAGCCCTCTTATTTTCATCCTTTACATTTTGCCAGCACAAACAAAAATTTTTATACTTCGTCTGATTCTCCAGTATTTTGAGTTCAAATAAATTTTTAATCCATTTTGTCCCGATAGCAGCCGTTATCAACTCCGAAAGGAGAGGGTTTGCCTGTTTTAGCCATCTGCGCTGTGTTATTCCATTCGTCTTATTATTAAACTTTTTTGGCCATATCTGGTAAAAATCGGGCAATAATCTGGTCTTCAAAAGCTCGGTATGTAATTTTGCCACGCCATTTATAGAATGCGAACCAACTATACCCAAATAGGCCATCCTTATTTGTTTCTCATCCCCCTCTTCTATTATGGACATAGCCCTCTTCTTCTGGTCGTCTCCAGGAAAGATTGCTTCCACTTCTTTTAAAAATCTTGCATTTATTTCATAGACTATTTCAAGAAGTCTGGGCAATAAGTGTCCAAACAAAGATACTTTCCATTTTTCCAAAGCCTCAGGCATAAGGGTATGGTTGGTATATGCAAATGTTTTGGTAACAATATCCCATGATTTTTCCCAGCCAAGTCCGTATTCGTCAATAAGCAATCTCATAAGTTCGGGAATCGCTACGGTGGGATGAGTATCATTAAGCTGAATAGCTACTTTATCAGGAAAATCGTCAAAAGTCTGATACTTCTTTAGGTAATCTTTAATTATTGCCTGTAACGAAGCAGATACAAAGAAATATTGTTGTTTTAATCTCAACTCCTTACCTGAAGATGTGTTGTCATTAGGATATAAAACTTTTGATATAGTTTCATCAAAAGCTTTATTCTGAACAGCTCTTTCATAATCTCCATTATTAAAATAATCAAGATTAAAATCATCGCTGGATTTTGCCGTCCATAGTGTTAAGCTATTGACAGTTTCAGTCTTATATCCGGGAATTACAAATAGATAAGGTATTGCCAGCACTTCTTCAGCATCTACCCATTTCACCTTGTACATACCTTTATCATCTATCGCTGCTTTTGTCGTCCCGTAGAACTTTATTTTTACCGCATCTTCTATGCGCTGTATTTCCCATGGGTTATTATAAAAAAGCCAATTATCAGGTTTTTCCACCTGCCACCCGTCCTCTATTTTTTGATTAAACATCCCATATTCGTAACGTATGCCAAAACCATAACCTGGAATATCCATAGTAGCCATAGAATCAAGAAAACATGCGGCAAGCCTGCCAAGGCCGCCATTTCCAAGTCCAGCATCTTGTTCTTGTTCATAGAGATCTTCAAGTTTTACGGAAATTCTTTTAAGTGCGGCACCAGCAATCTTTGCCATGTCAAGATTATCTATCGCATTACGCATGAATCTTCCCATAAGGAATTCCATGGAAAAATAATAAACCTTTTTTTTACTTTCGAGCGCATATTTTTTTTCTGTTTCCAGCCACTTCTCAATCAATATAGCTTTCTGTGAAAAAGCTAATATTTTGTATTTATCGTAATCTGTAGTATCTGAAAGTTTCTTCCCCATCATATTTTGTAGAATACTTCTACAAAATGCCTCAAACTCATCTTTTTCATACAGTTTTTTCGCTAACATTATGTGTTCCTCCTTATATACAAGTATAAATATTAAGAGTAGCCGAACCTGTTGACTTTACCAGATTAATTGTATAATTTTACAAGAATATTGAAAATCAATCAGTATTTTATAGTTTTATTTTTTTAAAGCCATTATTTTATATATATGTGTGCTATGATTTGTTATAGTTTCACGATTTGACGCCATTTTAAATAAAAAAAGATATCTTAACGCTCTGGAAATATTACTACAAAATATTGAGGGTTTCTACATAGAACAAACTTACATAAGATAAAATTAAATTAAGGAGAAACATGAAGAAATTTACAAAGGAACATGAATGGATCAGCCTGGAAGGTGACGTAGCTACAATCGGTATTACAAACCATGCGGCTCATGAGCTGGGAGACATTACTTTTGTGGAACTTCCTACTATCGGGAATCAGGCTTCTGCAGGCGAGGTCTTAACTGTAGTGGAATCAGTCAAAGCCGCTTCGGATGTTTTTTCTCCTGTTTCAGGAACTATCTGTGAAGTAAACCAGGAGCTTGAAGACAATCCTGCGCTTGTAAATGAGTCTCCAGAAGAAGAAGGATGGATTTGCAAAATTAAAAATATTGATTCATCAGAGCTTGATGATTTAATGGAAGAAAGCAAATACCTTGCTTACGTAAAAACATTATAACCGTTTAGAGTTATCCGTTGACCGAACTGAACATACTAACAACCAACGGTTAACTGTTAACAGTAAACGGTCAATACAGAAGGATAGAATATTATGCCTTATATAGCCAATACGGATGATAACGCAAAAGAGATGCTTGATGTTATTGGCTGCAGGGATTTTGATGATCTTTGGACTAAAGTCGGAATTAACGAGCCCTATCCTCAATTTAAGTACATGCAAAAAGCAAAGTCTGAATTTGAAATAATAAAACACGCAAAAGAGCTTGCTTCAAAGAATCGAATTGACATTGTAAATTTTGTAGGCGCCGGCTATTACGATCATATAATTCCTTCAGCGGTTAGTGAAGTTACATCCAGAAGCGAATTTTATACAGCTTATACTCCCTATCAGCCAGAAGCTTCCCAAGGCACACTTCAGGCAATTTATGAATATCAGACCGCGATTTGCAGGCTTACCGGGATGGCAGTTGCCAATGCCTCTCTTTACGATGGCGGAACAGCTATGTGCGAAGCGATGATACTTGGATGCCGAGTTACAAAAAAGAAAAGAGTTGTAATTTCAGAGACAGTTTCTCCAATTTATAGAGAGATAGTTTATTGCTATTGCCGTAATTTGAATGTGGAAGTGGTTGAAGTCTCTTGTGCAGGCGTAGAATCATCTATTGTTTCTCTTCTTGATGCGGTCAATGACAGAACAGCATGCGTAATAGTTCAATACCCTAATTTTTTCGGAACAGTAGAAGACTGGACTGCATTTATTGAAGAGATACACCAAAAGGGCGCAGTTGCGATATGTTCTACTTATCCAATATCGTTAGCGCTTCTCAAAACTCCTGGCGAAATGGGGTTTGATATTGTAACAGCAGAAGGGCAGTCTCTCGGGATCCCCTTGAGTTTCGGTGGCCCATACCTTGGGATTATGGCTGTTAATGAAAAATGCATGAGAAAAATGCCGGGAAGAGTTTGTGGTCAAACTGTTGATAAGAATGGGAAAACTGGATATGTATTAACTCTCCAGGCAAGAGAGCAGCACATTCGCCGTGAAGATGCAATGTCCAATATCTGTTCCAATGAGAATCTTTGCGCATTGAGAGCTCTTGCCTATATGACTTTTGTCGGGAAAGAGGGGCTAAGACATGTCGCTAAATTATGTTCAGCTAAAGCCGTTTATCTTAAAAATCTTCTCACAGCTATAAAAGGTGTTGATATTGTAGGTAATGTCCCATTCTTTAATGAATTTGTTATAAAGCTTCCATATGATGCTGACGAACTTGTTCAAAAACTCATAGACAAGGGATATGCACCAGGATTTCCTCTCGGGCATTATTATGAAACAAGAAAAAATCAACTGCTTGTATCAGTTACAGAAAAACGTACAAAAGAAGAAATGAAAGGTCTGACTAACGCAATGGAGGCAGTACCATGGAATCAGTGCCGAACTCCGTTTTTTTCGGAATTTTAATCGGGAAATTTCAAATAACAATAATAAAATCTCAAATAAATAACAACGAATCAAAAAATCAAAAAATTTTTAAAGAAAGGTTGACTTGGTGGAATTTATAGTGTAAAATTTTAAAAATTTCGTGAACTCCTTTCAGTGCGCCTCTCTTGTCACGGTGTAGCCTCTGCGAATGCAGAGCGAAGCCGGAATGAGGCAGGACTAGGTTTGGTTAGCGCCTATAACAAAGGAAAAAATGTAGTTGACAGGATATCAGATCACGTCTCACTGTACGTTTAACGCTGGTTAAAATATTTTTTCTTGATTATTTTTGTATTGAGGGTTGAATGAGTAGCGACGTGCTTTACTGAGCACTTACCTGCCGGGAGAAACACATGGCTTTTAACTTTAACTTAAAAAAGATATTGCCCTTTTGTTTTATGCAAAAACGATATAAGTCGGTTATTTTATCAATTTTGGTCTCGTTTTGTTTCTTATTTTCCCACGCTGTTTTATTTGCTATTTCTCCTGGGACTAGAGCAATATTGACCACTTGCCATGAGATAATTGCTATGGAATTATTACCCGCTTTAACTTCTTTAGAGGAGGAGAAACGAATGCAGGCTGAAAATTTATTAAGGAATTTGATGGCTGAAAATCCCCATATTGTTAAGAAGGCTATAACCGATTTAATTTCTTTTTTGATAAAACAAAAATCAAGGGTGGATAATCCTGCTTTAATCGCTAGGTTTGGTGAAGTGCAAGATATGTTATTCCTTGTTCAAGAAGAAATTAGAAATGAGCCTCTTAATAACTTACGATTAACTACTGAGCGCTATTTTAGAGGACTTTTTAATGATGAGCTCGAAGATATTACATTTCGAGAAAGTCTGGGGGGGACTCATCTTACGCAAATAGCAAGAATTATTTTGAGGGGGCAAGCTCCAGTTGATTATTATATAAAAACACATGGGGGTGGATTATTATCACCAACTCGTTCATCAGGCAGTGCAGGCCCCGAACCAGTAGATCCAAAAGAATTGTTTGTTTATAAGGTTTTTGAGTTGATAGGCATCACGCCGGAAACACATTTTTTCTTCGAAGACGCCAAGAACTTTTACATTGCGATTAAAGATGCTGGATTTAGCGAAATCACGCATAGGCAAGAAGTGTTTTTGACTTATGATTGTTTAGGAAGAACAAGAGAAAGATCGTTCGCTGATGCAATAGAAAAAGTATCAACTGCGGTTGATGTCTGGGATAAAGAAACAGAGCGGGTTGGAAAGTGCCCAACAAAAATGGTAGCCGATGACTTAGAAAGAGCTTTTGGTGTGGTTGAGTTAAATATAATTAAAGGACTATCCAAGGCTGATATTCTTTCTAGAATATTTTTACTAAGTGACTTTACTACCAACCCTGGTAACATTGGCTTTATAGATGCTTATAGTTTGTCTGAATTTAGGGTAATTGATTTTGCAATAGTCGAGGGAGCTGCATACAGAGTACCAGATATATTCGCTGGATTTATTTCGGGGAATGGTAGGCATCGTTACTGTTCTTCTGTCGATAGAAAAATCAGATATGTTTTGCATGCCAGACACTTAGATAAAAGAATAGAGACTGCAAGAGTGGTACTGGGTGAATTGATAGGGGAAGGTAGAGGAAGGCCATTGAATAGTGATACGCTTGACAGGGCTAAAGATGATGTAAGAAGAATACTTCTAAAGACTCCTGGTTTTGAGTTCAGTGCTTTGGCAGATTTAGATGATTATGTTGCTGGTGTAAAATTTAATCTCGAAATCTTTAGATCGGCTCTTTCGTTTTAGCTTGCACTTCACTCTTGAATGTAGCTTGACAATGCAGAATGAACAAAAATGAACTCAATAATTAGCATTAATGTAGCTCAGGCGTCTCGCCTGAGTAATGATAAACAGCACAGTCGTCCCGACTGTGCTACATTTTAAAATTCTTGAGTTGAGTATGGAATCTAAATTTCAGACAGCAGATATTTTGAGGGTTGAATTGATCTACGATATTGGCAAAAAAGGCAGAAGAGGTTCAACCCTTCCAGCATTTGATGTTCCCGAGGAAAGAGCTATTCCAAACGAGCTAATGCGCAAAGGACCGGCTGAACTTCCGGAAGTTTCCGAGCTTGACGGGATCAGACATTTTACAAAGCTTAGTAAGTTAAATATCGGACTTGACAGCAATTTTTACCCGCTCGGCTCTTGTACGATGAAATACAACCCTAAAATTAACGAACACGTAGCAGCTCTTTCGGGGTTTGCCGAACTTCACCCGCTCTGGCCCCAACTCAGGCACGGTGGAGCACTTACTCAGGGTGCGCTTGAAGTTATTTACGAAACAGAAAGAACGTTGAGCGATATTTTGGGATTTGATCAGTGTACAATGCAGCCGTTAGCAGGCGCGCATGGTGAACTTACCGGAGTAATGATAATTGCCGCTTACCATAAAGCAAGAAACGATCATGCAAGAAAAATAATGCTTATTCCTGACGCGGCGCATGGGACCAATCCCGCGAGCGCTGCTCTTTCGGGGTTTGAAATAAAACAGATCAATACTGATAAATATGGAAATGTTGACATGGCCGCTCTTCGAGAAACACTTGATTCGAATGTTGCAGGCCTTATGCTTACCGCTCCTAACACACTGGGACTTTTTGACAATAATGTGAAAGAAATCTGCAGGCTTGTTCATGAAGTTGGTGGACTTGTATATTGCGATGGAGCAAATATGAACGCAATTCTCGGTCGTTTACGTCCAGGCGATCTGGGATTTGACGTAATGCACGTGAATTTGCATAAAACATTTTCTACCCCGCATGGTGGAGGCGGGCCTGGATCAGGACCTGTAGGTGTTTCGGAAGCGCTTGTTCCATACTTACCAATATCAAGAATTGTAAAAAAATGTGATGGAACTTTTGCTCTGGATTATAACTATCCGGCAAGTATAGGATACATTGCTCCATTTTATGGCAACTTTGGAATAATTCTTAGAGCTTATGCTTATCTGCTTACTCTAGGAAGGAAAGGGCTTATACGAGTTTCTCAAAATGCTCTGTTAAATGCTAATTATATCAGAGTAAAACTCGCTCCTTACTTCAAACAGCCATATGACAGATATTGTATGCATGAATGCGTATTGACAGCTGAAAATCAGGCCGAAAAAGGTGTCAGAGCCATTGATATCGCTAAGGGTTTGCTCGATAGGGGATTTCATCCACCAACAATCTACTTCCCTCTGATAGTTCACGAAGCTTTGATGATAGAACCAACTGAAACGGAAAGCAAAGAAACTCTTGATAAATTTATAGAGGCAATGATCGAGCTTGCAAAACTTGCAGAAACCAATCCAGAAGAAATTTTAAAGTGTCCAGTAAAAATGCCTATCCAAAGGCTGGACGAAGCTCTTGCTGCAAGAAAGCTTAACCTCAAAGCATAAGGTTTTAAAAACTTTGCTAAAATAAACTATTTTTACAATTGGCTCCAATGAAGAAAGTTACATTACTTGGTTCCACAGGATCTATAGGACAAAATTCGCTTAAAGTTATAGAAAGTAACTCTGACAAGCTGGAATTATTCGCCATTGCTGCAAACAACAATATTGAGCTTCTCGCGAAACAGGCACGCAAGTTCAAATGTAAGTATGTAGTTTGTAATGAAAAGTACAAAAAAGAACTTTCAAGGAATCTTCCGCCCGCTACTAAAATTCTCACCGGCATTGAAGGGATGATAGAAATCTCTACGAAGAAAGAAACAAATATCGTTTTGTGCGCTGTAGTAGGAACTGCAGGACTCAAACCTGTTTTTGAAGCCATCAAGGCCAAAAAAGACATTGCACTGGCTAGCAAAGAAGTACTAGTAATGGCAGGCGAAATAGTAATGAATGAAGTCAAGAAAAATGGAGTAAAAATGCTGCCGGTAGATAGCGAACATAATGCGATCTTCCAATGTCTTGAAGGCAGAAAAGAAACCGATGTTCAAAAAATAATCCTCACAGCAAGCGGTGGAGCTTTCAGAAAAAACACAATTCAGGAAATGAACAATGCAACATACAAAAACGCGCTCGCCCATCCTACATGGAATATGGGACCGAAAATTACAATAGATTGTGCTACTCTTATGAACAAAGCCTTAGAAATAGTAGAAGCTCATTGGCTTTTTAATATGCCTGCAGAAAAGATTGATGTTGTAATCCATCCGCAATCTATAATTCATTCCATGGTTGAGTTTATCGACGGCACAATCCTAGCTCAAATGAGCATAACAGACATGAAACTTCCTATTCAATATGCTCTATTATATCCTGAAAAACGCAGAGCACTTGAAACTTTGTCTCTTCCCCAAATAGGAACTCTTACATTCGAAGCTCCTGATAGAAAAAAATACCCAAGTTTGAATTTTGCTTATGAATCTATACAAAAAGGCGGTACCATGCCAGCAGTAATGAATGCCGCAAATGAAATTGCTGTAGAAAAATTCAGAACGGACATTATTAAACTACCCAAAATATGGAATATAATCGAAAAAACCATAGCCGCTCATAAAACAATAAAACACCCAACTCTTGAACAAATCATAGAAGCTGATTTATGGGCAAGAACCAAGGCTGTCTCAAAGAAAATAATTCCAGTATAACAGATAGTTTCAGATTAAAGTAAATTCTTTTCCATCGAAACGAAAACCCCTCTGGCATCGAGCTACTCTCCCGTGCTCTTGAGCACAGTACCATTGCCGCGGAAGTGCTTAACTGCCGTGTTCGGGATGGGAACGGGTGTTTCCACTTCGCTATAGACACCAGAGGGAAAAATATAAAGAAAAAGGAAGGTAAAATTATTTTTTATTAGCTGTTTATTGCAGCTAATAAAAAATAGGTAGTCAAGCCTCACGGCTAATTAGTAATGGTAAGCTAAACGCATTGCTGCGCTTACACATCCATCCTATCGAGGTTGTAGTCTTCAACCTGCCTTGAGTCACCCCACCACTTAGATAACTCAAGAAAACAGCAGAACAGCAGAATATTAAACAGCAGAATGTAGAAGTTCTATTCACTTCTGCGGTTCGATATTCATTATTCGCTATTTTCCCAAATGAACTAAGTGGTGGGGTGATGGGATATCTTATCTTCGGGGGGGCTTGGCGCTTAGATGCTTTCAGCGCTTATCCTTTCGCGACATAGCTACCCAACAAATGCTCCTGACAGAACAATTGGAACACCAGAGGTCGCTCATTCCCGGTCCTCTCGTACTAAGGAATGATCCCGTCAAATATCCTGCGCCTACAGTGGATAAGGACCGAACTGTCTCACGACGTTCTGAACCCAGCTCGCGTACCGCTTTAACCGGCGAACAGCCGGACCCTTGGGACCTTCTCCAGCCCCAGGATGCGATGAGCCGACATCGA
>Ga0233425_10002235_pt1 | contig 39099 bp, 35 predicted proteins | sample Watercolumn_Towu_2_FD_181712 | JGI IMG/M metagenome (GOLD analysis project Ga0233425, IMG submission 181712) | Freshwater microbial communities from Lake Towuti, South Sulawesi, Indonesia - Watercolumn_Towuti2014_140_MG | ecosystem: Environmental > Aquatic > Freshwater > Lake | place... | reverse complement strand
GGTCGCGCGGGAGGTGGGAGCTTCGGGGCCGACGCTCGCCGAGCTCGTGCGGACGCTGGCGGAGAGAGGCCTACCGGCGAGCGTCCCGCCGCCCCCGGGCCCCGCCAGCAGCGCGACGGTCGCCGCGTCCCCGCGGGCTGCGGCGCGGCCGCCGGCCCTGGCCATGTCGCGGCACGACGCGCTCGAGCGCCTGGCCCAGTTCGGCATCACGGGCAACGACGTGTACTTCGTCGACACCATTCCGCTGCTCGAGATGATCTGGGCGGACGGCGTGGTGCAACCGGAAGAAGTGCGTTTGCTCCACGCGTTCCTGAAGGCCCACGTCGAGAACCTGAACGCGCTGGCGGGTCACGAGGTCGTTACGCTCGAAGCCGCGCGAGCGTTCGTGCAGCGCTTCCTGACCCAGCGCCCCGACCCGGAGCTCTTGGGCCTGCTCCGCCGCATGCTCCCGGAAACCGGCCTCTCCGGCGACGAGCCGCACAGCATCGCACGACGGCGCGCCATCCTGGACTTCTGCCTCGACATCGGCGCAGCCTGCGTCGCGGCGTACCCAGACGGCGACCGTTCTCGGTTCTGCAGCGCCGAGCAGCAGGCGTTCGAGCAGATCTTCAAGACCCTGGCGAACGCCTAGTTCTTCTTCTTCAGCACTCCGCGCACGATCTGATAGCCGATGCTGAGCGCGAGGTCCGCGCCGCCCGTCGGGTCCTTCGGCACTTCCTTGCTCATGCCGAGGTGCGTGCCGCCGTCGGGCGCGCCACCGTCGGGCACGGCTGCCCCGGCGTCCTGTGCGGCGGGAGGTGTCCGGGCGCCTTCCGCCGGCAAGTGGTTCTCGAGATCCGACTCGCGCACCACGCCGAAGGTCTTGTCGGCGACGTAGGCGGCCTCGACCAGCACGTCGGGCTGGATCCCCTGCGCCTGGATGGCCCGCCCGCTGGGCGTGTAATAGCGCATGGTGGTGAGCCGCAGGCCGGCCTGCCCTGGCAGGTCGATCAGCGTCTGCACCGAGCCCTTGCCGAAGGTCTTCGCCCCCACCACGGTGCCTCGCCGGTGATCCTGCAAGGCGCCGGCGACGAGCTCCGCCGCGCTCGCGCTGTACTCGTTCACGAGCACGACCAGGGGGCCGCGGCGCAGCACGCCTCCGCGCCCGGCGCGGGCCTCGTCCACGACCCGGTCGCGGTGCCGCGTGGTGTAGATGACGCCGCCGGCCAGAAACTCGTCGGCTACCGCCGTCGCCTCGTCGACCAGACCGCCGGGGTTGTTGCGAAGATCCAGGATCACCCCATCGAGGTCTGCGCCGTTCGCCTTGCGGAGCTTCGCGGCGGCCTCGAGCAGCTCGTCGTGAGTACCGTTCTGGAACTGCTTCAGCCGCACGTAGCCCACGCCGCCCGCCAGGAGCTTGTGCGCGACGCTCGCGACGACGATCACCTCGCGGGTCAGCGTGAAGTGCAGGAGCTCGTCCTTCCCACCCCGCTTGACGCTGAGCACGACCTTGGTGCCGGGCGCGCCGCGCATCGAGCGGATCAGCTCGTCCGGGGTCTTGTCCCGGACCGGCTTGTTGTCGATGGCCACGATGTGATCGCCAGAGCGCACGCCAGCGCGCTCCGCCGGCGAGCCCTCGATGGGCGCGATCACCATCACGTACTCGTCTCGGAAGTCGACCTCCACGCCGACGCCGCCGAACTTCCCCTCCGTGTCCGACTGGAAGATGGCCCAGTCCTGCGGAGGCAGGTAGCCGGAGTGCGGGTCGAGCTCGGCGACCATGCCCTTGATGGCGCCTTCCACCAAGCGCCGGCGGTCCACCGGCTCGACGTACTCGTTCTCGATCAGCACCAACACCCGGCCGAGCTGCTCGAGCATCTCGTACGGCGTCTCCCGCGCAGGTGTGGCCGCGGCCAGGTGGGCCGAGAGCGCGCCCCCGGCGAAGGCAGCGGCGGTGGTCAACGCGAGCCGGAGCGAAGGGCGTCGGATGGGCATGAGCGCAGGATACCGGAGACAAAAGCCGGCCCCCCCGTCGCAAAAAAGCGCCCCCTCGCCCGCATCCCCGCAGAAGCCCGTTGATTTTCCAGGTCTGTGGGTGCTACTCCCCTAATAGGGCGCTTCTGGTGACACCCCCTTACAGGGCACCCGAGCTTCCCGAAACGAACTACCCCCGACGAGGTCCGAGCGTGGCTGACGAGAACAAGGGCGGCAGCGACAAGCGCAAACAAAGCCTCTACTTCCCCGAGGCCATGTTGCAGGAGATCAAGGACGAGGCGGCGAGGCTCGATCGGTCGCTCTCCTGGGTCGTCCAGCGTGCTTGGAAGATGGCCCGCCTCGAGATCAAGAAGATCCCGAGCGTCAACGACATCGGGGACGACGAAGACGGCGAAAACGGCTGAGCCCTCCGTCACCGAATCGTTCGCGCTGGGCGGCGACGGCACGCGCCTCTACGTGCGCTCGCGGCCGGGGCCATCCCCGACGACGCTGGTCCTGTCCGACGGCATCTGCTGCGACGGCTTCATCTACAAGTACCTCTGGGACGACCTCAGCCGCTTCGGCTCGGTCGCGCACTGGAACTACCGGGGCCACGGCCGCAGCGCGAATCCGGCGGACCCCGAGCAGATCGGCGTGGCGGCGCACGTCTCGGACCTGGATGCCGTGCGGCGTCACCTCGGTGACCCGCCGGTCGTGCTGATCGGGCACTCCTTCGGCACGCAGGTCTCGCTCGAGGCCTACCGGCTGCGCCGCGAGAACGTCCGCGGCATCGTGCTGCTCTGCGGGAGCTACGGCCGCGTGACCCACACCTTCAAGAACAGCGAGGTGCTGGCCAACGTGCTGCCGAAGCTCTCCGAGCTCGCCACGCGCCACCCGCGCCTGACGCGCGCGCTCTGGTCTCGCGTGCCGCCCAAGACGGCGCTGCGCATCGCGCTCTTCACCGGTGAGATCGACCCGCACACGGTGAACCCTGCGGACGTGGAGCCGTACTTCCACCACGTGGCGCACGTGGACTTCCCGATGTTCGCGCGCATGCTCACGGCGGCTGGGGAGCACTCGGCGGAGGATCTCCTGCCGGACATCGACGTGCCGGTGTTGATCGTCGCGGGCGATCGGGACTCGTTCACTCCCCCGGAGCTGTCCAGGACCATGGTCGAGACGATGCCCCGAGCCGAGCTCGTGATGCTGTCCGGGGGAACCCACGTCGCGCCGCTGGAGCAGCACGAGCTGGTCAGCCTGCGCATCGAGAAGTTCCTCGCGGAGCACGGGCTCACATGAGCCGCGGGGCGTCGCTGCTCGCCTCGGCGCTCTTCGTCGCCTGCAGGGGCGAGGCGCCCGGCGCCGGCACGAGCACGGCAGCGAGCGGCCCGGCGCCAGCCTCGGCCAGCGCCCTGGTCGCGTCGAGCGCACCGCGGTCTTCCGCGAGCGCCGCCGTGGCGGCCACCCCGAGCGCCGAGCCGCCCAAACCGACGATGGCTGCCTCGGTCGAGAGCGGCAAGCTCTCGAAGCTCGCCTTCGAGGACGGTGCTTGGGTGGGAGAGCTGGAGCGGACGCCGCCAGCGCGGGTGTGGGTCGGCCTGGCCAGCAAGGACCAGCCCCTCGCGCCGCGCGCTCGCCTGGCCCACTTCCGCATCGCAGAGCAGATCTTCCCTGGCGTCGTGGCGCCGACGGCGCTCCGGGCGCTCAGCGTAGCGGAGCTCAGTCGGGCAGCGGACGCGGCGACCAGGAAGCGCCTCGAGAAGCAGGCGCGCGTCCTGGGCAACGGCACCGTCGAGGCCTGCCTCACGCTGGCGCCCTCGCCCAGCCTGACTCGGGTCGAGCTGACGCGCCTCGGCGAAGATTCGCCCGTCCAGGCTTGGGAGACGTCGCTCGCCGCGCGCGAGCCCGTCCCCGAAGCGCAGCGTCCCGCGCTCGCCCAGTACCAGGCGCTCTTGGTCATCGATTACGTTTCGGGGAACGAGGCCCGCGTCAGTGTGCACCGTCACGACAAGACCGGGCGCATCACCGCCGCGGAGGGGAACGAGGCCTTCTCACCCGTACCGAAGCAGGGCGCGCAGCACGACGCGCTCACGCGCCTCTCGCGCCACATGACCTACTCGAAAGCGTTGGAGGAGCGGCTCACCCGGCTCGAGCGCGGTGAGCTCGAGCGCGCGCTCGGCTGGGGCGAGCCGCCGACGCTGCTCGTGACCCCGAAGCAGCTCGACGAGTGCGTCGAGCGGACGCGAAGCGTCCGACGCCTGATCGCCGAGCGTGTGAAGCAGCGCGGGGCGGACAAGGCGCTCGCGCTCCCCTGATTCAGTTGCGGCACCGGCTGCGCCGACCCGCGCCGGATGAAACGGCCTCCGAGCTCGGCTTCGCCGTCGACCTCAAGCCCGCCGCGTGACCTCTGGCTGTAGCCTGCAGCCTGAAGCCTGGAGCCGAGTTTCTGTCTAGAGCCGCCGTCGCCGCCCGAGCAAGGCGGCGAACACGGCGAGCCCGAGCCCCAAGGCGGCTCCGCTGCTTCGCGCGGGCGTGGCGCAGCCGCAGCCGCCGTCGTCGCCGTCACCGTCGGTCGAGCCCGGCTTGCCGCTGCCGCCGCCGCCACCGTCGACGGGCGAGATGCTGGCGTCGTTCCAGCTTCCCCCGCCTCCCCCGCCCGTTGCATCCCCACCGGCATCGGCGCCCGCGTCCGCCGCGGGCAGGCACGGGTTGGTGTTTCCGAGATCGAAGGCCTTGGCCACGAACACGGCTGCCTGCGCCCGCAGCATCTCGGTGCCCGGACAGAACTCGGTGGCAGTGCAGCCCGTGGTCACGCAGTGGGTCTTCAGCGCCTCGACGTGCGGGTAGGCGAGGTGGGACGCGGGGACGTCGGTGAAGCTCGGGGTCGCGGGCGCGGTCAGTGGGAAGCCCGCCGCCTCCGCCACGAAGATCGCCGCCTGCGCGCGGGTCGCGGGCGCGTCAGGGCAGAACTGCCCGGCAACGCAGCCCGACGCGATGCCCGCGTCGTGGGCGGTCTCGATCTCCTTGTAGAACGGGTGGCTCGCGGGCACGTCCGAGAACGTGGGCGTGGTCGGGCTCACCAGTGGGAGCTTCGCTGCACGCACCACCAGGGTGATCAGCGCGGCACGCGAGATCTCGCAGGTCGGGCAGAACAGCTGTGGGCTCGCGCTGCAGCCCTTGGTCACCCCCTCCGCAAAGAGCGCGTTCGCCTCCGCCGACCCGACGCTCCCCGGGAGCACGTCCTTGAAGACCTCGTTCTCGGCGCCGGTCACCGGCGCGGGTGTGCACGGATCCAGCACGCCGTCGCTGGGCGTCGCGACGGCGGTCAGGGCGTGAGTCGCGAGGGCCAGCGGCAGCGCGAGGGTGCCCATGCGAGGCAGCATCGCGGCCAGGATACCAGGCCGTCCCAGCCGGCGTTTTCCGGGATTTGGGGCCCGGCCGGGGCACCGAGGTCGGGGTCCATCGGCGGCCCCTCCTCGTGGTAGGCTGCGCGCCATGTTTTTCCGGAGCTCACTCTTCCCCATGATGATCTCGGTGGCCCTCACCCTGCCGCTCGCGGCGGGTGGGCTCGGTTGTGACGGCACGCCCGCTCCCAAGGTCGCGGCCGTGAAAGCGGGCGACATGCCCGAGGGCGGCGACTGGTCTGGCGTCTACTACGACCAGACCAACGGCTACCTGCACGCCGTGAAGGAGGGTGACACCGTGAGCGCGAAGTGGCGCACCACGGCGGGCGACGCCTGGGGTGAGCTCAGCGGCAAGGTGACGGGTGATCTGCTCAAGTTCGAGTGGAAGGAGCACCGCATCGGCATGGTGGGTCCGTCGGCCACTCGCAGCGGCCGTGGCTACTTCAAGTACACCGCGCCGAAGGCAGACGAAGCGCACGTCATCAAGGGCGAGTGGGGCCTGGGCACCGACGAGACCGGCATGAAGTGGGAGGGTGTGAAGCAGCTCAACCGCAAGCCCGACCCCGCGTCCGTCATGCCGGACGAGGTCGAGGGACGTGGTCAGGGCGGCGGCTGGGACGACACGCCCGGCGGCAAGCCCCAGGGCGGCGGCGACAAGGGCGGCGGGGGCGCTGAAGAGAAGAAGGACGACTTGCCCCCCGCGGTCGAGTGATGGCGGCCGAAGCGGCCTCCGGCCTCCAGTTCGAAGAGCCTCCGATTTTCGAGCGCGGCGCTCCCGGGCGCAGCGCGGCGAGCCTGCCGGCGCTGGACGTGCCGCGCGTGGACCCGGCGCGCGCGTTCGGCGCCCTCGCGCGCAAGTCGCCGGCGGCGCTGCCGGAGGTGAGCGAGCCCGAGGCCTTCCGCCACTTCGTGCGCCTCTCGCAGTGGAACTTCTCCATCGACACCCAGTTCTACCCGCTGGGCTCGTGCACGATGAAGTTCAACCCGAAGGTGAACGAGTGGGCGGCGCGGCTCGAGGGCTTCGCCAAGCTCCACCCGTACGCGCCCGAGCACCTCGCGCAGGGCGCGCTCGAGCTGATGGTCCGGCTGCAGGACCTGCTCGCGGAGATCGCCGGCATGGACGGCGTGAGCCTCCAGCCCGCGGCGGGCGCCCAGGGCGAGCTCGCAGGCCTGATGATGATCCGCGCGTGCCACACCGCGCAGGGCCGAGCGCCGAAGAAGGTCTTCATCCCCGACAGTGCCCACGGCACGAACCCCGCCAGCTCGACCCTGAACGGCTACGAGAGCGTGGCCTTCCCTGCCGGCAGCGCCGGCGTGGTCGAGCCGGAGACGCTGGCACGCGCCCTCGAGTCCGCCAGCGGCGACGTCGCCGCCCTGATGCTGACCAACCCGAACACGCTCGGCTTGTACGAGAGCGCGATGCCCAAGCTCACCGCGCTCGTCCACGAGAAGGGCGGGCTGGTCTACGGCGACGGCGCGAACATGAACGCGGTCCTGGGCCGAGCTCGCCCGGGTGACATCGGCGTGGACGTGATGCAGTACAACCTGCACAAGACGTTCACCACGCCGCACGGGGGCGGCGGACCGGGCTCCGGCCCCGTGGCGTTCAAGCAGAAGCTCGAGCCCTTCCAGCCGTCGCCGGTCGTGGTGCGGCGCGGCGATGCCTGCGCCGTCGAGTGGGATAGACCCCAGAGCGTCGGTCGTGTGCGCTCGTTCTTCGGCAACTTCGGCATGATGGTGCGCGCCTACGCGTACATCCGAGAGCTCGGCGCAGAGGGCCTTGCCGGCGTGAGCAACATGGCGGTTCTGAACGCCAACTACGTTGCGGCGCGTCTCTCCTCCGTCCTGCCCATCGCCTTCCCCACCCCGTCGCTCCACGAGGCCGTGTTCACCGACAAGGAGCTCGAGGCCGAGACGGGCGTGAAGACCCTCGACCTGGCGAAGCGCCTGATCGACTACGGGTTCCACCCGCCGACGGTCTATTTCCCCTTGGTGGTCCGCGGTGCCCTGATGGTAGAGCCCACGGAGACCGAGACGAAGCAGACGCTGGATGCCTTCGCCGACACCGTCGCCGCCATCGTGCGCGAGGCGCGCGAGACGCCGGAGCTGGTCAAGAGCGCGCCTCACAACACGCGGCACCGGCGCCTGGACGAGGCCCGCGCCGCGCGGCAGCCGCGCCTACGCTGGTCCAAGCAAAGCTAGCGGAGAGGGCGGGATTCGAACCCGCGGTACCCTTACGGGTACACATGATTTCCAATCATGCACCTTCGGCCTCTCGGTCACCTCTCCAGGTGGGGACTCCGGCGCGCTCGCGCCCCGGGGTCCGAGCCGCCGTCCGTTACCGGGCTCACGCAGTGGTGATCCGATCCAGACGACGACCCAGGCTCGCAGCGGAGAGAGTGGGATTCGAACCCACGGTACCCGTCAGGGTACGCCTGATTTCGAATCAGGTACCTTCGGCCGCTCGGTCATCTCTCCGCGGCGGACTCTGGCAGTCGATTTCGAGTCTGTCAACGCCGTCCACGGGGCGCGCCGAGCCCGGCCTTTCCCCCAGGAAATCCGAGCACCGAGCGCTGACACTTCGCCCCCGCCGCGCGCTGTTCTAGACGCGGGATCGTGGTGCGCCCCCGCCGGACCTACAAGAAGAGCGAGGCCAGCCGTCGCCAGGTGCTGGACGCGGCGATCCGCGCGCTCGCCGAGCACGGCTACGCGCGCACCAGCGTCAACGACATCGCCGAGGCCGCGGGCATGAGCAAGGGCGCGGTTCACTATCACTTCGAGAGCAAGGACGACCTCATCGCGCAGGTGTTGGTGCGCTGCGCGGAGTCCATGCGGGAGCGCGTGCGCACGGCGTGGGACGCGCCCGGTGCGCCCCACGAGAAGATCCGTCGCGCGCTGCGGGAAATGCGCGCCGCACGCGCGCACGGCAGCGCCGAGCTCCGCGTGCTCGCCGACCTGATGGCGCAGGGCATCTACGATCCGAACCTACGCAAGGCACTCTCGGGCATGTTCGAAGCGAACCGCGAGGAGGTGCACCGGCACTTGGAGCAGAGCTTCCGGGAGCTCGGTCTCACCCCGCGGGTCCCGGTGCACGTCATGCCTCGGCTGGTGATCGGGATCCTCGACGGCTTGGCGCTCCACGACTTCTTCGACCCCATGAGCCCGGAAGACGAGGACGTGATCCAGACGGCCCTCGAGACCATCGCGCTCTCGCTCATCGAGGTCTGAGGCGCCCCCGCCCAGTGAACCTGGGAAACCTCCGTGTTCACGAGCACTTGTCGCCGCAGCTTGACACGGTGCGTCGCAGTGCTTACAAAACAATCCAACCGGCCAGTTTTTAATTGGAGGTCCCATGTTCGAACCGATCTTCAGCGCCTTCGGCCCCGTCGGCTCGTCAATCGCCCTGCTCGCCGTCGTGCTGCCGGTCTTCGCCGTCGCCGCCCTCGAGACACTGCGCAGCGCTCGACCTCGGTCGCGTGCTCGCATTGCTTACCCAGCGGACCGAGGCGATAGTCGCGGGCACCATGCGTCGCGGGGTTCGTTTCGGGGTGCTGCTGTTCGTCTCTGGTCTGTCGTCGGCCGCGTGGGCGCAGGTGCCGCCGCCGAACGTCGCACCGGGTAGCCCGTTACCCCCGGCCGACGCTCCTGCAGCGCCCGCGGAGGACAAGAAGCCCGAGGGCGCTGCTCCGGCACCAGCTCCCGCGCCCGGCGCTGCCGCGCCCGCTCCTGGAGCGCCCGCTCCTGGGGCGCCGGCTCCTGGCGCGCCGGCTGCCCCTGGAGCGCCGGCGCCCACGGCACCGCCGCCGGACGCGCCCCCACCGGCAGCGCCGCCAGCCGAGGCGCCGCCTGCGGCACCGCCGCCCGTCACGCCCGCTCCGGTGATCATCCCGCCGGTGATGCCTGCATTCCCACCCTCCATGGACGCCGCGCCCCCCAAGGAAGAGAAGCCGCGGCCACCGCCCGAGATGACGCTGGGCTTCGAGCTCGACGTCGGCTTCGGCGCGCGCCTGGGTGGCAGCAGCGACTTCGATCTGGATCGCGACGAGTCCAGCGGGCTCGTGTTCGGCCCCAGCGTGTGGCTCGCGCCGAGCCGCCTCTGGTCCGTCGGCTTGGGCTACGAGCGCACGGGCCTCGGCGTCGATCGCTCGGCGCCGGGAGAGAACAGCGTGGACGTGCGGCGCAACCTCGACGCCGTCTGGCTCCGGGGGCGCGCTTACCCGTGGCGCACCGACGACCTGGGGCTGTTCGTCGGCTTGGGCCTCGGCGCGTCCTGGCAGCACGTCGAGGCCGCGGGCACCCGGGACAGCGGTGAGTTCGTCCGCCCCGCGGCGCCTTACTCGTGCAGCGCCAGCGATGGCCCGGGCTTCGCCATCGGTGGCGGCGTGGGGCTCGATGTCGACCTGACCCGCAGCTTGGCCTTCGTGACCGGCGTGGACGCTGCGGCGCACCGGCACACCGGCAGCGTGGTCGAAGGCTGCGCGCCGGGCTCGGGCTCCGTCACGTCGATGGGAGCGCGCCTCGGTTTCATGTACCGGCTCGACCTCGACGAGGGGTCGGCTGCCCAGGCGGCACGCCGCGGGCGCGGCGTGGCTCGCGCTCACGCGCGGTAGTTCGGCGCCTCTTCCGTGATGATCACGTCGTGCACGTGGCTCTCTTTGAGCCCGGCGCCCGTGATGCGAATGAACTTGGCGTTCTGCCTGAGCTCGGCCACGGTGCGCGAGCCGGTGTAGCCCATGCCGGAGCGCAGCCCGCCGACCAGCTGATCGATCACCGAGCGCAGCGAGCCGCGGTGGGGCACGCGACCCTCGATACCCTCGGGTACGAGCTTCTCGTCGGCAGTGCCGGCCTGGCCGTAGCGGTCCTTGCTGCCGCGCTTCATGGCGCCGAGCGAGCCCATGCCACGGTAGACCTTGTAGCTCCTGCCCTGGTAGAGCACGAGCTCGCCGGGGGACTCGTCGGTGCCCGCGAACAGCGAGCCGATCATCACCGCGGACGCGCCGGCGGCGATGGCCTTGGTCACGTCCCCCGAGAACTTCACGCCGCCGTCCGCGATGACCGGGACGCCGTGGCGATCGGCGACGCGCACGCAGTCGGCAATGGCCGAAATCTGCGGCACGCCGATGCCCGCGATGATGCGCGTGGTGCAGATGCTGCCAGGGCCTATCCCCACCTTCACGCCGTCGACCCCGGCGTCGATCAGCGCCTGCGTCGCCTCCGCGGTGGCGATGTTCCCCGCCACGAGCTGCATCTTTTGGTGTCGGGCCCTGAGGGCCCGGGCGGCGTCGATGACGCCGCGGCTGTGACCGTGCGCCGTGTCGATCACGATCAGGTCGGCGCCGGCCTCGACCAGGAGCCCGGCGCGCTCGATGCCCTCCGCGCCGGGACCGACGGCTGCGCCCACGCGCAAACGGCCGCGTTCGTCCTTCACCGCGGCGGGGTTGCGCTCCGCCTGGAGCAGGTCCTTGATGGTGATGAGCCCGAGCAGCTTCCCGCCCTCGACCACCAGGAGCTTCTCGATGCGGTGCTTGTGCAGGAGCTCGCGCGCGGCGTCGTTGCTCACGTTCGAGCTCACCGTGACCAGCTCGGTGGTCATCAGCGCGCTCACCGGCTGGTCGAGGTTCTTCTCGAAGCGGATGTCGCGCGCCGTCAGAATGCCCACCGGGGTGTCGCCCTCGACCACCGGCACGCCGGAGACGTCGTGGTCGCGCATCACGGCCAGCGCCTCCCGCAACGACTGCGAAGGGCCCACCGTGACCGGGTCGGTGATGATGCCGCTCTCGGCCCGCTTCACCCGGTCGACCTCGGCCGCCTGATCGCGGGGCGACAGGTTCTTGTGGATGATGCCGATGCCGCCCTGGCGGGCGATGGTCACCGCCGCGCGCGCCTCCGTCACGGAGTCCATCGCGGCGCTGAGCAGCGGGATGTTCAGCTCGATGCCACGCGTCGCACGGGTACGAATGTCGACCTCGGCCGGCAGCACCTCGCTGTAGGCCGGCACCAGCATGACGTCGTCGAACGTCAGGCACTCCCGGAGCTCACCGTCAAGCATGCGGCAGCATACCCGGGGCCGAGGCGCCTCGGAAGGGCGCGCCGCCCGCGGAGCGCGTGCAGCTTGCGCTCGGGGCGGGGCTCGGTACATTTCATCGGCCTCCCGGGAGCCACACATGAAGCGCACCGCCTGCGTGTTGGGGATTCTCTTGTTCGCCGCCGGCTGTGGAAGCGGCGAGCGTTACGACGTGCCCGAGACGCGCACCGCCCAGGGGCGCGTCGTCGACGGTCAGGTGGACGACACCGACAAGGCTGCGGTCGGGCTCGCCATCAACATCTTCAACGCCTACTTCAGCGGGCACTGCAGCGGCACGTTGATCGCCCCGAACCTGGTGCTGACGGCCCGACACTGCGTGGCGCTCACCTCGGGCGGTGGGCCGCAAGGCAGCGTCGTCTGCGGCCAGACGAACTTCACGAACACGGGCGGCGGCGGCATCTTCCGCGTCACCACCGAGACCGTGCGCCCGCAGCAGGACGGGCCCGAGTTCTACAAGGGTACGGGCGCGGTCGTGGTCCCGAAGGACTCGACCGACATCTGCGGCAACGACGTCGCGCTGCTCATCCTCGAGGGCGCCGGCATTCCGGCCAGCGTGACCAAGCCCATCATCCCGCGCATCGACTCGCGGCCCGAGGTGCTCGAGAAGTACGCAGCGGTGGGCTACGGCCTGACCGACCCCTCGGATCAGAGCTCGAGCGGCACGCGCATGCGCAAGGACGGCCTCGAGGTGAACTGCGTGGGCAACGACTGCTCCGGGATCACCAGCGTGCAGCCCACGGAGTGGCAGGGCGGTGAAGGTACTTGCCCGGGCGACTCGGGTGGACCGGCCTTGGACGACAAGGGTCGTGTCATGGGGGTCCTGTCGCGCGGCCCGCAGCCGTGCGGCGCCGCCGTCTACGGGGACGTCAGCCAGTGGAAGGACCTCATCGTCGCCACGGCGCTCGATGCCGCCAAGCAGGGCGGCTACGACCCGCCGTTCTGGGCGACCACGGGCTCGAGCTGGCCGCCGCCCGCGGAGCCCGATGCGGGCGGGGGCCCCGACTCCGGCACGACGCCTCAGGGTCAGGCTTGCGCCGCCGACAAGCCCTGCCCGGGCGGCTACCTCTGCTACGCCGCCTCGGGTGGCGACTCCGGGACGTGCGTCGCGCCCTGCGACCCGGCGGCGCCCAACTGCGCAACGGGGACGACCTGCGCGGAGAACCTGAAGGCCTGCATCCCGCAATCGAACCCGGCGGGCAAGGCTGCCGACTCGGGCGACGACGGTGGCTGTGCGCTCGGCGGGCCCGCCAAGCCGGTGCCGTGGGTCTTCGGCGCCTTGGCGCTCGGCTGGCTCGCGGCGCGCCGCCGCCGCGAGAAGAGGTAGACTCCTTCTGTCTTGAGCGCTCACGGTCACGCGCACGGCCATGGCCACGGCGGCCATGGCCATGAGCACGAGCACTGGTCCACGCCGTCGCGGGCGCTCGGGCTAGCCCTCGTGCTGACCGCCAGCTTCATGCTGGTGGAGCTGGCGGGTGGGCTGGTGAGCGGGAGCCTCGCGCTGCTCGCCGACGCGGGCCACATGCTGGCCGACGCCGGCGCGCTGGCCTTGGCCCTGGCCGCTCAGCGTTGGGCCCAGAAGCCGCGCACCGAACGCTCGACCTTCGGGCTGCGCCGCGCGGAGGTCCTGGCCGCGTTCGTGAACGGCATCGCGCTGGCCGTGACGGCGCTCTGGGTCGTGAAGGAAGCCGTCGAGCGCTGGCTCGAGCCGACGGTCATCCGCGCCGACGTGATGCTGGCCGTGGCCGGCGCGGGGCTGCTGGTGAACCTGCTGGTGGCGGGCATCTTGATGCGCGCGCAGCGCGAGAGCCTCAACGTGCGCGCGGCCTTCGCGCACGTCGCCACCGACGCCGTGGGCTCCGTCGCCGCGCTCGTCGCTGGCGGCGCCGTTCACTTCCTCGGCATGCGGCGCGCGGACCCGGCGCTCTCCGTGCTCATCGCGCTGCTGGTCGCCTACAGCGGTTGGCGCGTGCTGCGCGAAGCCACCGCCATCCTGCTCGAGGCCGCTCCCACGCACCTCGACGTCCCCGCCATCGAGTCCGCGATCCGCGCGTGCCCTGGCGTGGACGGGCTCCACGACCTGCACGTGTGGCGGATCTCCGATCGCTTCGACGCGCTGACCGTGCACGTGACGCTGGCGCGCGGCGCGCATGGTGTCGAGGTGTGTCGCGCCGTGGCCGACAAGCTCAAGAGCGAGTTCGGCCTCGATCACGTCACGATTCAACCCGAGGCTCTGCCGCCCGAGGCGGTGGTGAGCGTGCGCGCGAGCCGCCACGGCGCGCCCATCACGCGCAGCGGCTGAGCCAGGAAATCGTCGGAAAAGCTCGGCATCCCGGCCCCCCCAACGCCCCCGCCGCCATGGTACGGTACGGGTCCGATGTTGAAGAGCGAAGAGGATCTGGAAGGGCTTCTGAATCGGCTCGAGCGCCACCACGAGCGCCTCGACAACGGCACGTTCCTGGTGGCCGTGGGCTCCGGCCTGGCCCCGGTGGCCCTGCGTCTCGCCGCGCCCGTGCTGGTGGCGCAAGTGGCCATCGGGGAGTCGCCGCAGGGTGACCCGCCGCGCGAAGCGCAGGTGTTCAGGAAGCTCTTGCAGCTCAACGCCAGCGACCTGCTGCACGCGGCGTACGCCCTGGAGGACGGGCGCATCGTGCTGATCGCGGCGCTGGAGCTCGAGAACCTGGATCAGAACGAGCTCGAGGCCGTGCTGGCCGACATGGGCATGGCGCAGTCGAAGCACGTCGGCATGCTGCGCGAGATCATGAAGAAGTAGGCCGGAGCAAACGACCATGGGAATTTTCGCGCGCCTCGCCAGGCTCATCAAATCCAACCTGAACGACCTGATCAGCCGCTCCGAAGACCCGGAGAAGATGCTGAATCAGATCGTCATCGACATGAACGCCCAGCTCATCGAGGCGAAGAAGCAGGTTGCTGGCTCCATCGCCGACGAGAAGCGGCTGGCCAAGCAGGCCGAGCAGGAGGCAGCTACCGCCGCCGAGTGGGAGCGTCGCGCGATGATGGCGGTGCGCGCGGGGGACGACAACCTGGCGAAGGAGGGGCTCGCCCGCAAGAAGGAGCACGAGCAGCTCGCCGAGCAGTACAAGGTCCAGTGGCAGAAGCAGAAGCAGTCGGTCGACTCGCTGAAGCTGGCGCTGCGCGCCCTGAACGCCAAGATCGAGGAGGCGAAGCGCAAGAAGAACCTGCTGATCGCCCGGAAGAAGCGCGCCGAGGCCCAGAAGCAGATCCAGGAGACGATGAGCGGCCTCAAGAACGCCAGCGCGTTCGAGGCCTTCGACCAGATGGAGCAGCGCATCGGCCAGATGGAAGCGGAGGCCGAGGCAGGCGCCGAGATCGCCGAGGAGTACAGCGGCGACGTCCTGGCTACGAAGTTCGCGCAGCTCGAGCAGACCGCCGGCGCCGACGAGGACCTCACGGCTCTGAAGCGCAAGATGGGGGTGCTGCCCGCGGAGCCACCGCCGGCGCCGCGCGAGGCGGTGCGCGTCGAGCACAAGGCCGAGGAAGAGGCGCTGCCGGAGCTCGATGCCGCGGAGCAGGAGGAGCTGGCGCGCGCGCTGGCCGATCTCGAGGCGCAGGAGCAGGCCGAGCTGCGCATGAAGCGCTGACCGAGGAGCGAGCATGAAGCGGGCTGCCGTCGCACTCACCCTGGTCGTCGTCGGGACAGCAGCCACGCCCGCTGGGGCGGCGGGCCGCACGCTCGAGGCCATCCCGATGGCGGGCACGAAGCTCCGCATCGACGGCGATCTGCGCGAGTGGCCCGGCAAGATGACCGAGCTCGGACAGGCGCTCTCGGGCTCGGCCGACGCCGCATCGGGCCACGTCGGCTACGACGACTCGAACCTGTACGTCGCGCTCCGCACCTCGGACAAGACGCTGGTTCGCAGCTCCGGCTACGGCATCACGGAGGACCACGCCGCGCTCGTCGTCGCCTTTCCGACCGGGAAGGGCGGCTACGTGACCGAGGAGGTCCTGCTCTTCCACGGTGACCCGGGCAAGGTCGCGGGCTCCGTGCGCACGAAGTCCGGCGCGGTGGCCGGCGCGACGCTGGTCGAGGCGCCCAGCAAGAACGGTTTCATCTTCGAAGCCAAGATCCCGTGGAGCGCCTTCTCGAAGGCGGGCACGGTACGCGTGGGCCTGCGCGGCGCCCTCCGCTACACCGACTCGGACACGGCGGGCTCGGTGAAGGGCGTCATCGCCACGGCGGGCGGGAGCGGCGGTTCGCTCCCGCCGCTCTTGCTCGAGAGCGAGCAAGGCCTGGACGCGAACCTGATCCGCGCCAAGGGCTTGCCGGCCGCCCCGGCGCGCGAAGCCTACGGCGACCTCTCTGGCGACAAGCTGGTGGAGCGCGTCGCGGTCTACGGCACCTTCATCACCGTGGTCGGCCCTCACTACAAGGGCGGCACCCAGTTCTACTTCGGTGAGCTCGCGGTCTCCGACCCCAGCATGGTCACACGGCTCGAGGTCCGTGACTTCGACGGCGACAAGAAGGACGAGATCCTGATCCAGAAGCGTATCGGCGCTCCCGACAAGTACCGCGAGGTGGTGCAGATCCTGAAGATCGGCAGCGACGACGCCCCGTGGGCGGCGTTCTCCCACGAGGTCGCCATCGTGACCGAGAAGGGCAAGATCGAGAACGAGGTGAGCCTCGGCACCAAGGGCAAGCTCCCGACCATCGAGATTGCGCAGGGCAAGGCCGACGGCTTCGAGCCGGACAGCTACGCCGAGCCCGTCTCCGGCGACATGCCCGGCGCGCTCCTGCCCTGGGAGAGCGTGAAGAGCCGGACCTTCCAGTGGGACGGCAAGCAGTTCACCAAGATCGACGAGGGCACCCAGACGCCGAAGCCCGGCGGCAAGAAGCCGGGGAAGAAGCCGGGCACCAACGTGCCGGCGGGGCCGCCCCAGCCGCCCCCTCCTCGCCCGCCGACGGCGGACGAAATGCTCGACCGGCTCTACGCGCTCTACCGCAAGGACCGCAAGGTCGGCACCAAGGCGCCGCGTTTCGACTTCGTCACCGACGTCGCAGGCGGCTCGGACACGGAGCGCGTGCTCGTCCACGAGAAGGACATCGTCGTCTTCGGCAAGGGCTACCGCGGCGGCACCACCTACTCGTTCATCACGATCGGCGTCGCCGATCCGAAGGACCTAGTGGATGTCACGGCGCGGGACCTGACCGGCGACGGCAAGGCCGAGATCGTCGTGCGCGCGCTGCTGCACGCCAAGGCCAGCAAGGAGCTCGGCGGCGACGTGGTCGATCGCTACGCGCTCTTCGTCTACCAGGTCACGGACAGCGGAGTGCGCCGCGTGTTCGGCGCCGAGACGGGCCGCGCGCTCAAGGACAACCGCATCGTCGGCAGCATCGCGTTCGTGCCGGACAAGGCGGGGGTCCGCATCGAGCTTCGTCCGGGTCGCGCCGTGGGCTGGACGGAGAAGACCTATCCCTTCCCGACGGACACCACTGCAGCCGGCGGGCTCGAGCCGCTGCTCCTGCCCTGGGGGGGCGCGACTCCGCGCAAGTACAAGTTCGACGGCAGCGCGTTCGCGCTCAGGTGAGTCAGAAGTCGAAGAATGCGCCGAGGGAGAGCGCGATCTCGCGCTGCTTGAAGTCCGTTTCCCCGCCGTCGGACTCGACCTTGCCGTTCATCGACATCTCGAACAGGCCGCCCGCCAGGAAGCCGAAGTGGTTGCTCGCCTTGAGAGCGAACAGGAGCTCGCCGCCGGGGAGGAAGGTCGAGAACTTGACCTCCTCGTCCCCCCCGAAGTCCATCTTCAGTCGTGCGTAGGAGATGCCGCCGCGGACCCACACTGACGCGGAGCCGGAGAGCGGAAACGCAGCGCCGATGCGGACGCCAATCAGGGTGAACGCGCCGAGGGAGTCGTTGTCGGAGTAGCTGACCAGGCCGCCGAGGGAGAGCGGTGGCGCCACGAAGTAGTGAGCGCCGAGACGGGCACGCCCGCCGCCCATGAACACGAACGGGGTGAACAAGCCGTACTGCTTCGACGTGATGTCGTCGTCCGCGCCGTCGAACTCGGTCTTGGTGTACGAGAACCCCCCGAGGTGCTCGAGGGAGAGGACGAAGGACTGCCGGCTCCCGAGCGCGCCGGAAGCTGCGGTCGCTTCCTGAGCCGACGCGCGCGAGACCGCCAGCAGGCAGGAAAGCCCAAGGAGAGTGGCGGCACCGAGGCGAGTCAGCGAAGTCATCAGAACTCCCCCATGATGCCAGCCGTCAGGCCCGTGGACTTGTAGTAGGGGTCGCCGTCGCCGCTGCCGGCAAGGTGGAACTCCGCGTGGGGGCCGAGCATCACGCCGATGCGCGGGGCGGGAAAGAACACCGCGTAGGCCTCGAAGCCCGCGGCGAACGCTTGGCTGTCGTTGTCCTCGCTGTGGGCGTAGACGAGCGTCGGGCCGCCACGGACCCAGTAGCCGAAGCGACCCTCCTTCTCCGTGCCCGCGTAGCCAATGCGCGGTCTGAGCTGGACGAGGGTAACCTCGAGCCCGTCAGGGTCTCCGAAGAACCCCTGGTCGAGATCCAAGCGCGTGACGCCAAAGAGCGCCCCGAAGTTGAGACCCGAGGAGCTCATGCTGAAGAGTCCCAGGCTGCCCCAGTAGACCGGCTGGAGCCCCGTGCTGTCGACGCTCCCGCCGTCCTCGTCGAACTTCTGGTTCTGAAAACCGACGATGCGCTCGACGCTGAGCACGAACGCGTCGCGCTGGCCGAAGCGGCCGCCCTCTTGGGCTGCCGCCGGCGTCGCGGCCAGGCCGAGCGCGAAGGCGCAGGCCGTGCCTGCCAGCCGTGCGGTCCCCTGGAGCGAGCCCATGCCCCGAATGGAGCACGGGCGCCTGCGCTCAGTCAAATTCCTACGAGGTGGTGCGGCGCACCGGGATGATCTGCACCCGGCGGCTCTGGCCCTCGCCGTCGCTCTTCGTGACCACGCCCTCGAACTTGGCGAGGGCCAGGTGGACCACGCGGCGGTCGCGGGGGTTCATCGGCTCGAAGGTGATGATCTTGCCCTGCTCGACGGCCTGTTTGCCGAGCCGGCGCGCCATGCTGGCGAGCGAGCTGTCACGGCGGCTGCGGTAGCCCTCCGCGTCCACCAGCACGTGGCGCTTCTCGAGCCCCGAGCGGTTGACCACGCGGTGGGTCAAGAACTGGAGGGCCATCAGCACCTGGCCCTTCTTGCCGATGATGCGGCCGGCGTCCGGGCCGGCGATCTCGATGTTGATCTCCGGGTTCTCGTCGTCGTCCTTCGGCCGGCGCAGACGGACGTCGCAGTCCATCTCCATCTCCTTCACGACCTGGGCCACGAAGTCCAGGGCCTGGATCGCGCGCGGATCGTCGTCCGGGCGGTAGTCGGGCTCACCGTTGCCACGCCCGCCGCGTCGCCGGCGGCGCGGGGCCGCGTCGCCGTCGTCCGCCGCCTCGGCTGCTTCCCCGCCTTCCGCGTCGCTCGCGTCGTCCGCGTCGTCCTCCGAATCCTCAGCCCACTCTCGTTCGAGCTCTTGCTCCGAGTCGCTCATCTTCTGGCCCTTCCAATGAAAAGAGCGAGGCGTCGGCCTTTCAGCCGCTGGCCTCCTCCTTGATCTTCACGCCGATCTCCCGGCTCTTTTTCTCGGCTTCCGCCTTCTCCGTCTGGCGCCGCACGTAGCGCTCCACGATCTGTTGCTGCGCGATGGTGAGCAGGCCGTTGGTGAACATGTACACCCCGAGGCCCGCCGGCAGGAACAGCATGAAGACCGTGAACATGGCCGGCATGAAATACAGCATCATCTTCTGCTGCATCGGGTCGCCCTGCATCGGCATCAGCTTCTGCTGCGCGAAGTTCGTGGCGCCGATGATGAACGGCAGGATGAAGAATCGATCCGGCTGGGACAGGTCGGGGAACCAGAGGAACGGGATGTTGTAGAGCTCGACGGCCGTCTGCAGCGTCGTGTAGAGCGCGAACCAGACGGGCATGCTGGCGAGCTGCGGCAGGCAGCCCTTCAGCGGGTTCACATTGTGCTTCCGCCAGAGCTCCATCTGCGCCAGGCCCTTGGCCTGAGCGTCGTTCTTGAACTTCTCGTTGAGCGCGTCGAGCTCCGGCTTCAGCTCGCGCATCTTGATCATGCTCTTGATGCTCGGCACCGCGAGCGGGAAGAGCAGGACGCGCGCCGTCAAAGTGAGCACGATGATGGCGAGGCCCCAGTTCGGCAGCACCGAGTGGACCTTGAGCAGGAAGGCCACCAAGATCTTGGCGATGACGCTGAAGAAGCCGAGGTCGATGAGCTCGGTGAGGTCGCGCTTGCCGCCGCCCACCCCGGCGAGCGCGTCGCGCTCCTTCGGGCCCACGTAGGTCAAGACCGCGTAGCGCGCGCTCTCCTGCGGGCCGAGCTCCACGGGGGCGTAGGCCAGCCGAGCGCGGTACATCGCCCCGCCGCTCGGGTCCGCGTTCTTCGACTTGAAGCGGGCGACGTCCCAGCGGTCCTCGATCTGGAGCTGGCAGGTCGGCTTCGCGTTGCCCGGCGCCGAAACCGGCGCGACGGCGTGGGAGAAGTAGGCGTTGGAGACCGCGGCGTAGGCCGGCGCCTCCTTGGTCTCGTACCAATCGCCCAGGTTCAGCGCGCCAGAGAAATGCTCGCCCTTGAACTTGTCGGGCTCGAAATCCGGCGGCCGCAGCCGCGTGGCCTTGTTCGCCTCCGACACGCACTCGACGTGCGTGATGAAGGGGCTCACGCGGAACATCCCGCTCTCGACTTCCTTGTTCGTGCGCCAAGCGTCGGTGTGTACGGTGAGCGCGTGCTTGAGCTTCTTGTCCGACAGGTTCGTGAGCGTGGCTTCGACGTCGAGCTCGTAGGGGTGCTCGGTCGCGCGCACCACGCGGCGCATCTCGACCTTGGCGTCGCGGTACACGAGCTCGCAGCTCTTCCCGTCGGCCTTCACGAGCTCGTAGTCGACCTCGTCGAAGTCGACCTGCCAGTCGTCCGAGGGGTGGAAGCGCTCGTTCTTGAAGTGGAAGCGGAGCTGCCGGCGCAGCTCCACGTCCGGCGTGGTGGACAGGTCGATGGCCTGCCCCTTCTGCCGGTACTTGGCGGTCACCAGGTAGAAGTGCTTGAGCGACGCGCCCTGGCTGCTGATCCGAGCGTGGAAGCGCGGGCCCCAGATGTCGCAGAGCTGCTCGGGCTTGCGGTTCGCCGGGACGCTGGTGCCCTCGAACTTCAGCGGCTGTTGGTCGGACGACCCCCCGCCGAACAGCTTCGGCAAGAAGGTGACCGCCAGGAGCACGGTGAGGCCGATGAACAGCCACCGCGCGATTCCGCTTCGTTCCATGGAGTGCTCGAGAGTCGAGGAGTTCTAGGGGTCCTCAGGCGGAGTCTGTTGCTGGGTTCCGCTCTTCGGACGCGCCGCTGCCGGTCGGGTCGGCGGGAGGGAGTGCCGCATCGGGATGTCCCTCCGGCAGGGGCGGCGGATCGTATCCACCCGGATGGAACGGATGGCAACGAGAAAGGCGCTTCAGGGTCAACCAGCTGCCCTTGGCCGCCCCGTGGAGCTCGATGCAGCGGAGCCCGTATCTGGAGCAGGAGGGGTGGAAGCGGCACACGTTCCCGAGCAGCGGCGAGAGCGTCAGCTGGTAGGCGCGGATCAGGAGGATGAGCAGCCGCGCGATCATGACCCCCGGGAGTCTCGCGCCTTTTCGCCCGCTTCGCCAGCGCCGCCGCGGCGCACGCGGTCGTGGCGGGCGTCCTCCGCGCGCCTTCGCAAGAGCGGGGCGACCGTGGCCCACTCGGCCGTGACGTCATCCAGCCGTGCTTCGCCGGGCGGGCGCTTGATGATCACGATCACGTCGAGGTCCTCGGCGAACAGCTCGGCGCTGGCGCGAAAGGCCTCGCGGATCAGCCGTTTCGCGCGGTTTCGCACCACGGCATTGCCGACCTTGCGCGACACCACGATCCCCAAGCGTGCTCCCGATGCTTCCGGACGCGCGCGAAGCAGGAACACGAAACCCTGCGTCGAGACGCGACGCGCCTCACGCTGGACCTCCTGGTACTCCGCCCGCTTGCGCACGCGACGCGCGGGCGGGAACCGACCACCTGGTCGTGGCACTACTTCTTGTAGGTGGAGACGGCGAGACGCCACCGGCCCTTGCGGCGGCGGCTCTTCAGGACGTCACGCCCACCCTTCGTGCTGTTGCGCTTGCGGAACCCGTGGGTCCGGGCGCGGCTGGTGTTGCTCGGCTGGAAAGTGCGCTTCATGACGATACCCGCTGGCTCTCGGGTGAGGGGTCCGACCTCGCCGGACGGGGGGCCCGCGTCGAGGGGGCCGGGAGTCAGCCACGCAGCCGCCGGCTAGTCAAGCCTCTCGCAGAATCCCTGGATTTCTGCGCAGGGCGGGCCACGTCCGCTTGCTCCGGTCCGCGGCGGGTGATAGTCCGTCGCCTCCCATGCGCGACAACATCCGCCTCGTGTCTTCTGCCGGCACCGGCTTCACGTACTACACCACGAAGAACAAGCGCACGCAGACCGCGAAGCTCGAGCTGAAGAAGTACGACCCGGTCGCGCGCAAGCACGTGGCTTTCAAGGAAGCCAAGATGCCGCCTCACTCGAAGTGAGGAGTTGTCTTCGCTCCGCGGACGGCCCACGCGCCGCGCCACGTTTCCGTTCTGTCGAAACAGCCGGCGCCGGTTCGGGCCGGTGTTCTCGGTCCGGTCTCTCCTGCCGATCGTGATCTGATCTTGGCAAGACGGGTGAAGTGATTCCAGAGCTCGGCCTCCGGAGTCTTGTTTCGCTCCGCGGACGGCCCACGCGCCGCGCCACGTTTCCGTTCTGTCGAAACAGCCGGCGCCGGTTCGGGCCGGTGTTCTCGGTCCGGTCTCTCCTGCCGATCGTGATCTGATCGTGCCAAGACCCAAGGGGTAGTTCCATGCTCGGCCTCCGGCCGAGGGAGACCTGACAGCCGGCGGGAGACCGGGGCTTCGTGAGATCGCTGGGGTCTACTCGCCGCTCAGGATCTTGAACTCCACGCGCCGGTTCTTGGCGCGGGCTTCCTTGCTGTCGTTCGGGACCAGCGGCTTGGTCTCGCCGAAGCCCTCGCTCTCGAGCCGAGACTGCGCGATGCCCTTGCTGGTCAGGTACTTCATGCAGCTCGCCGCGCGGTCCTTGCTCAGCTTCATGTTCATGGCGTCGGCGCCGACGTCGTCGGTGTGGCCGTAGACGCCGATCTTGAGCGCGGGGCGCGCCTTCATCAGCGCCACGACCTCGTCGAGGATCGGGTAGCTGACCGGCTTGATCACGGCCTTGCCGGTCTCGAACTGGATGGGCTCGAGCAGCGCGACCTCGCCGTCCTCGGTGACCTTGGTCAGGCCGGGGCAGCCGTTCTTCTCCGCGTTCTTGTTCTTGAGCCCGGGCTCGAGGGGGCACTTGTCCTCCACATCCGGGATCTTGTCGTTGTCGGCGTCGTCCTCCGGGCAGCCGTCGCTGTCCATGATGCCGTCCTTGTCCTCGGGGTTGTCCGGGCAGGCGTCGGCGCTGTCGGGGATGCCGTCGTTGTCGCGGTCGGAGCCCGCGGGGCAACCGTCGGACGGATCCGGCGGCTTGCCGTCCTCGGGCACGTCGGGGCACTTGTCGATGTCGTCGGGGTAGCCGTCCTTGTCGCGGTCGCTCGCGTAGTCGTCCACGTCCGGACGGACCCGCACCTTCTTCGGCGGCGACTTCGGGTCGAAGTCGCTGATGTTCATGTAGTGCCCGATGGACACCAGCACGCGCAGATCCGGTGCGCCGTAGCCGCCCGTGAAGCGGGTGCCGGCGCCCATCATGGCCCAGGTCTTCTGCTTCTCGCCCAGGCCGAAGCGCGCCTGCGCCAGCCATTCGAACGAGGTGTTGCGGGAGCTCATGAAGGTGCTCTCCGGGCCGCCCGCCTTGGTGAAGAGGCCGGTCGTGCCGAAGACCTCGCCGCCGATGCGCACGCGCCCGCTGCGCAGCGGGAAGAACACGCCGGCCGCGGAGCGGAGCTCGCTGCCCAGGAACAGATCGCCCTGGAGGCCGCCGATGGAGCGATCCGGCCTGAAATGCGGCCCGAGGTGGCCGGTGACCAGCCACTTCCCCGCGTCGTACTCGAGCGCCGAGTAGAACCAGCCGGTGGTCTGATCGTCACTGGTGAACGAGTTCGGATCGCCCGTGGGCGCCCAGAGCCCGCCGCCGAAGCCCAGGCGGAACTTGTGGTTGTTGGACTCGTACGCCTTGACGCGGGCGTCGATGCGCAAGTCGTGGATGCTGACCTTCCTGACCTCGAGGCCCCGGGACACATCGCGCGACGAGGGGTCTTCGCCGGTGAACTGGTAGAAGGCGATGGGCAGCGCGACGTTGAAGCCGGCGCGGCCCGCGAGCTCCATGCCCACGCTCAGATAGTCGATGATCTGGCCCTGGACGGGGTTCTGGATGCGCTCCTGCGTGGTGCCGTCGTCGGTCACCGAGGTGTCCCGCAGCGGGTTCAGCGTGTAACCGAGGGCCATCATCCCGTAGAAGCGCGAGCGCTCCGCCACGTACGGGCGCCAGACCATGAAGCCGTCGTCCGGCGCGCCGGAAATCTGCGCGCGATCGAGGTACCAGGTTCGGGTTTGGGCGGCCGCCGGGGCCGCCGTGGCCAAGGCGGCGAGCCCTGCCGCGAGGGTCACGGCGCGCTTTGCGAATCGAGAGCCGGGAACAGCGAGAGAACGGACGAAATCCAGCATACGCACCCCGCCGGAAGCTACTCCGAGGGGCCCCTCATTGAAAGAACGAATGCCCGGGATGCCGGAATTTAGCGCAGGTCGGCGAAGACCTCGGTGACCCAGACGCCGTCGGGGCCGACCACTGCCGCGATGCCCACCGAGTCGTAGCGCGGCTCGAGCAGGTTCCCGCGGTGCGACGGGCTGGCCCAGATGGCGCGATGGGCTCGCTCGGCAGTGGCGGCCCGTGCCACGTTCTCGCCGTAGGCCGAGGGCTCGAGCCCGAGCTCTGCGAGGCGGCTCTTCACGCTGCCCTTGCCGACGTCGTGGCCCAGGCTCCTGGTGTCGCGCATCGCCTCGGCGTGGACGAGCGCGGCTCGCTCGAGCTCGCTGTTGCGGGTCAGAGCGCCGGCCCCCTCCGCGCGCCGAGCGGCGTTGACCATGGCGAAGAGCGCCGAGGCGGGATCGGTGAGCGCGGCCCCCGCCTCTTCGCCAGGGGCGGGCGCGGAGTGAAAGGCGCCCGGCGGCGCCGAGTCTGCGTGCACCAGCGCTTCCAGAACGGGGCGCGGACCCTTGTCGACGTCGGCGAGCACCTGGAGCAGCCAGGCGCCGGGGCTGCTCGGGGCGAAGCGCGCGCGTACGACCCCGGCGTCGAGCGAGGTCGGGATGGCGCGGGGCGCGCCGCGTGGTCCGAGCACGATGACCTTCGCGCCGCGTGCGTCGACCAGCATCCGCGCGCTCACGTCGAGCCACTGCCCAGGGCGGGCGCGCACCGGGACGCCGTTCAAGTCCGCGAGCGCATCGACGGCGACCAGGAACACCGCCTCCTGTCCGTTGCCCTTCACATGGGCCGCGCCGCAGCTCCGCTTCCCGCCGTCGCCGAACCCGGCGAGCCAGCGCTTCGCCCGCGACAGCGCGTCCTCCGGATCGAGCGCGGAGCCGGCGTAGGACCAGGAACGGGGCCAGACGTGGGGTGAGCCCGCGACGCGCAGCTCGAAGCCGAGCTCGGCGGGCTCGAGGGCCGCATCGCCGCGGGCGGCCAGCCGGGTCGCGACGCGATCGAGGGCCCCTTCCTGCCGCGCGCACAGCGCTCCGAGCCGAGCGGCCAACCCCTGTGCTTCGCTCGGCTCGGGGGACCGCGTCGAGGCTTGCCAGAGGCCCGCGTCGCCCGCTTCGGGCGCACGTGCGTCGGGCGCCGCCGGCTCGGGCGCTTGCACGGTCGGCAGCGGCGGCTCCGCCGGCGTGCAGGCCGCGGCACACTGCAAGAGCACGACGAAGAGCAGACGGCGAGTCACCTGCGAAGCGTAGCGAAGCTCCCGCCGGCATGGCGGATCCCTGCGGAAATTGCCGCGAAGTCGACCCGTCTGGCCCCCCCTGGTACGCTGCAGAGTGCCCGGGCGCGCATGAACCGGTTCACCACAGCGGCGAAGGTTGGGGTGTTCGCGATCGTCACAGTGATCGCGAGCGTCTTCATCTATCGCTTCGTGAGCAAGCAGACCGCGGGGCAGGGCGGCTACGTGGTTTGGGCGCTGCTCAACGACGCGACCGGCGTGCCCAAGAACTCGCAGGTCAAGGTCGCCGGCATCCCCATCGGGCAGGTGGAGAGTATCCGGCTCCAGGACGGCAAGGCGCGTATCGACATCCGCGTGCGGCCCGACGTGCCGCTCTACGAGGACGCGGCGGTGGCCAAGGTGAGCTCGAGCCTGCTCGGTGAGTACTTCCTGGCGGTCGCGCCGGGCACCGAGGGCAAGCCCCAGCTCCAGAACGGTGATCGCATCAACGCGGTGGTCGAGGCCGCGACCACGGATCAGATCCTGAAGGACGTCGCCGACATCACCAAGCAGGTGAAGAAGGTCGCCGACAGCCTGGCGGGCTCCATCGGCACCAAGAAGGGCGAGGAGAACCTCAAGGACACGCTGCAGAACCTGGCGGAGGTCACCGAGGCGCTGAACCAGACGGTGCGCGAGAACCGCGGCAACATCAAGAGCATCCTGAGCAACGTCGAGCGCATCACCGCCAAGGGCGAGCCGGAGGTGGACCGCATCCTGGAGAACGTCCGGGTCGCGACCAAGGACGTGCGCGAGCTGCTCCAGAAGGGCGAGGAGGGGCAGGCCTCGCCCGGCGAGGTGCGCCAGGTCATCGAGCGCGTGAACCGCGCCAGCGTGAACCTGGAGAAGACGCTGTCGAACCTGGAGAAGGTCAGCGGGCGCCTGGAGCGGGGCGAGGGCACGTTGGGGCGGCTGAGCAAGGACGAGAAGCTCATCAACGAGGTCGAGGGCGTCGCCGAAGGCGTCGGCGAGTTCGTCGGCGGCATCAACCGGCTGCAGACGGTGGTGGCGCTGCGCACCGACTACCAGTTCCTCGCCAGCACCGTGAAGAGCTACGTCGAGCTGCGCCTGCAGCCGCGCGAGGACAAGTACTACTCCATCGAGGTGGTCAACGACCCGCGCGGCCTGACTCGATTCGAGCAGATCGACGTCGACACCACCAACCCCAACGACCCGCCGCACTACCGTGAAGTGCGGACCGTGACCACCAACTCGTTCCGCTTCTCGCTGCAGTTCGCGCAGCGCATGGGGCCCTTCGTCGGGCGCTTCGGCATCAAGGAGTCCACCGGCGGCGTCGGCCTCGACACGCTGCTCTTCGACGACCGCTTCGAGCTCCGCCAAGACCTGTTCGGCTTCGGCGAGGTGGTGCTGCCGCGCTGGCGCGTGTCGCTGGGCTACGAGTTCGTCACGCGGCTCTGGCTCCTGGCCGGCGTGGACGACATCCTGAGCCCGGATCGGCGCGACTACTTCATCGGGCTTCAGCTCAAGTTCAACGACGAGGACCTGAAGACGATTCTGCCGTTCGCGCCGGGGCCGTGACCCTCACTTGCAGCTGAAGCCGCCGGCGCTCCAACCCTTGCCGGTGCCGGCTGCGGCCATGCAGGCTGCGGCGAGCTGCTTCATGTACGTCTTGGTCGGCTCGGGCGCGCTCTCCGCGTTCTGTGCGACGGCGGCGCAGCACTTCTTCATGCTCGCCGAAGGACCGCCTTGAGGCTTCTTCGCGTCTGCGTCAGCGTCGGCGGCGCCGTCGTCGCCGGCCTCTTCGACCTGGAGCACCAACGCCGCGTCGGGCTTCTGTTCCGTCACCGTCGCGGTCGCGGTCGGAAGCAACGGCGGCGGCGGATCGTCCTTCTTGCACTTGTCGCAGCCGCCGGCGATCGCGAGCGGGGAGAGGAAACCGAGCAACGACGCGAGCAGCTGACGAGAGGCCTTCATGGCGGGCAGCATCGCACGAGCGGTGTCCCCGTTCAGCGCGGAAAGCGGTGAGCATGCTCGGAGCTCCCTGGGAGCTACTGCCCTTTGCCGCGCTCCGTGGCCCTTTCGGCTTGACACATGTGCCTCTCGGGGTCACGGGTTGGGGGTCGAGGGATGCCCGAGGTCGACCGCGAGAAGCTGAAGGAGCGGGTGGGGACCATGCTGCGCCAGAGGTACACCCTGGACGGGCTGCTCGACGTCGGAGGCATGGCCGCGGTCTACACGGGGACGCACCGCAACGGCCGGCGCGTCGCCGTCAAAATCCTGCACACGAGCCTGGCCTCGAACGGCGACATCTGCCAGCGCTTCTTGCGCGAGGGCTACGTCGCCAACGCGGTCGAGCACCACGGCGCGGTCGCGGTGCTCGACGACGACAGGGCCGAGGACGGCGCGCCGTTCTTGGTCATGGAGCTGCTGAAAGGGGTCACGCTGCACGACCGACTCGAAGACGTCGGCGCGCTCCCGGCGGAGGAAGCCCTCTACGTCGTCGATCAGGTCCTCGATGTGCTCGTCGCCGCGCACGAGAAGGGCATCGTCCACCGCGACATCAAGCCGGCCAACGTGTTCCTGACCCGGGACGGACCCATCAAGGTGCTCGACTTCGGGCTGGCACGCATGCGCCGCGAGGCGTTCGCGGTCGACCCCACCCGGGACGGGCTGGTGCTCGGCACACCCAGCTTCATCGCGCCGGAGCAGGCGCGCGGTCAGAACGACCAGGTCGACTGGCGCACCGACCTCTGGTCGGTGGGTGCCATCGCCTTCACCGCGCTGGCGGGGCGCTACGTCCATGACGAATCGACCAGCGTGAAGCGCTTGGTCGCGGCGGCTACCAAGCCGGCGCCGAGCCTCGCGAGCGTCATGCCGGAGCTCGCGAAGTCGGTGGTGGAGGTGGTCGACACGGCCCTCGCCTTCGAGAAGGAGCAGCGCTTCCAGACGGCGCGCCTGATGCAACGAGCGACGCGGGCCGCGTACCAGGCGATGATGCGTGGCCCCGCCAGCGACCAGGGTATCAGCACCAAGCCCTCTTGGGCGGGCGTGGCCGACACGGACACCGACCGCCGCATCGGGGGTCTCGCCAGCGTCACGCTGATTTCGGAGCAACCCGCCGACCCGGGCGCTCAGTCCATCGAGATCAGCTTCGAGGAGCCCATCCCGCTCGTGGTGCACGGGCAGCCGAGGCCGTCGCCCGAACCGACGCTGATCTCGGGCGAGGACGTGGTCACCGACAGCATGATCGCCGACAGCGTCGAGGTCGTGACCGAGAGCATGTTGGTCGACTCCGGGGTGATGACGTCCACCGAGCCTGGCGCGCCGCAGTTCGAGGACTCGAAGAAAGAGTCGAAGTAGCCCTGGCCTACTTCTGTCGCGGTCCAGGGCCGCCGAAGGTGCTGTGTCCGGCGCACAGGCCCTTCGAGTAGGCGAGGCGCTTGGCCTCCTCCGGCCCGAAGCTCTGCGCGAGGTCGGCCTCGAACGCGCTCATCTCGCCCGTCAGCCCCCAGAACAGCTCGAACACCGGGTGTTGATCCTTGCCACCCGCTGGCGCGGGACGCTGGCCTGCCCGGGCCTCCGCGACCTGCCGCATGGCCTCGCCCACGCCGCTGTTCTCCTGCTTGCGCAGCGCGTCCACGACCACGTGCGTGCAGGTGTCCGGGCCGAGCACGTCCACCACCTCCGCGTTGCCGATGGCCTTGGCGCAGAGCGGTCGAATCGTCTTCCAGAGCCGCTCGTAGGAGCGCTTGTAGGCCGCGTCGATGGGCTCCACGTCGTCGGGAGCCAGGCCGAGCTCCTCGAGCTGCTCGGCGCTGGGCTTCCACCCGCTCGGCTTGAAGCAAGGGTGGCGGTACTTGATGGTGCCGTCTTTGGCGAGCTCGCTCCAGTCCTGCTGATCCATGTCGAACTCGTGGCGACCGCGGGCCGCGCCGCCGTCGGTGCGCTTCGCCAGCTCGCGCTCGGCCGTCGCAAGCTGCTCCTCGAGCTTGCCCTTCTCCTTCTCGATGCCCTTCAGCCGGCGGTTGAGCTCGGAGATGTCGCGCGCCAGGTTCTCGTTGGCGGTGGCCAGCGCCCCGCCCGACGCGCCCTTCAGGCTCTGCTCGGCGTCCGCGAGCTCGTCCGCCGTGACCTTCTTCGCGCCGTCGGGGCCGAGCTTGCCCGACTCGCCGGCGCCGAGGGTGACTCGCCCTCCGGCGTGGGAGAGCTGCACTCGACCCTCGTAGACCGTCACCACCGCCACCGCGGCGAGGGCTGCACCGCCGGCGGCCACCGCGAGATCCCTGCGCTTCATTTCCGCTTCTCCCTTCGGCGGTGCCTGGCCCACGCGCACCCGGAAGCAGGTGCCGAGGACGCTGACGTCGCCCGCGGGAGTTTTCACGACGAAGGCTCCCCCAGGTTCCACGCGGTAGAAGATTTCTCCGTCAGCTTGCCGGACCTCGGGCCCGCGCCACTCGACGCTGGCGCCGGCCTCGAGCACCGCGCTGGCCCGGCTGCCGATACGGACCTCGGTGCGCTCTCGAGCCAGCATCGAGCCCTGGCTTTCGGTGCCGAGGGCGAGCCAGAGCAGCAGCGTAGCGGCCGCGGCGAGGGCCACGCCGGCCAGCGCGAAGCGGGGCACGCGCGACGGGCGACGGGACGCTCGCTCGGTGCGAGCGCGCTCGACCACCCGTTCGGCGAAGCCCTGGGTCGGCTCGTCGGCGGGCCAGGCTTCTTCCAGGAGTCGGCGGTCCATCAGGGCTCCTCCTTGAACTCTTCCAGTGCGCGAGCCAGCTTCTCGCGAGCGCGGAACAGGCGCGTCTTGAGCGTGGCGACGGGTACCTCGAGCGCCTCCGCGACCTCGGCGAGAGAGAAGTCGTGGAACTCGGCCAGCACGAAGGCCGCGCGTTGGTCGTCGGGCAGTGCATCGATGGCGCGCGCGAAGGCGGCGCGCAGCTCCTGGCGGCGAGCCAGCCGTTCCGGTGACGTCTGCTCGGTGGCGAGCTCGACGGCGCAGGGTTCCGGGCGCTTCTTCTTCTTCGCGTCGAGCGCCAGGCGGGTCGCGATGGTGAGGAGCCAGGTGGAGACCCGCGCCGGACCCGCCGGGTCGAAGCCCGGGAGCGCGCGGAAGGCGCGCAAGAAGGTCTCCTGCGCCAGGTCCTCGACCTCTGGGACGCGCCCGAGTAGGCGCGAGAGCAGCGCGAACACGGGTCGCTCGTAGCGGACCACGAAGGCCCTGAAAGCGATGGGGTCACCGGAGCGAGCCCGCGCGAGCGTGCCCGGGTCGAGCTCTCGCCCGCCGGCGTTCGGCGGCGCATCGCCCGGGGCAGCCATCTCCGCCATCATCCCTCGGTTCCACGACCCGAGGGCGGAAAGGTTCCCGCCTCAGTACTCCGCCCAGCCCAGGACTTTTGCCGCGACGAGGGCGGCTTGCGCCTCCTTGTCGCCGATGGCGCGCTCGGCGGGGCGCGGGGCCGTGATGCGCAGGAGCGCTTCGCCGAGGCTCAGGCGATCGCTCGCCAGAGCCGGGATCATGCGCAAGGAGACCGGGACCGTGCCCACCTCGGCGGGGTCGAACGCCGCGTAGTGGCGCGGGCCCGGCGCGAGCGGCGTCTCTGCGCCGGGCAAGAGAGCTCGCGGCTCGCCGTTCGATTGCACGATGGCGCCGGCCATGATGGGGGAGGCTAGATCCAGATCGAGTGGGAACTCGACATGCCCCGGCCCCGTCCCGCGGTAGAAGACCGCCGAGCCGCGCTTCCACCCGCACAACGCCGCGACGCGGTCGCGCCCCTGATCGCGGATGGCGCGGAACACGTCGACCGCCTGCACGTAGCCCAGGCCCACGACCGTGTCGCCGAGCCGGCCGCCGAAGCGAGACAGCGCGCCGAGCGCGGTATCCAGCTGCTCGCGTGAGATGGCCTTGCGGCGCACCAGGTACTCCCCGAGCAGCTCGCTGCGATCCGTCGAGGCGACGTGGTGCAGGCGCCCGCCCTTCAGGTAGAGCTCCTTGCGCTGCGGGGCGCCAGTGCGGTCCGCGCGCTCCACGAACAGGGCTCCTGTCTCGCGCTCGCGGCGCATTTGCGCCAGGACCGCCATCATGGGCGTGTCCGCCAAGAGCGCGCGGTAGTCGGGGGCACCAGGAGCGTGCAGGTCGCGCGTGGTCTGCGTGGTCGATGGCAAGAGGTGCCGCGCCAGCTCGATGTGCTCGCGAATCTTGCGGAACTCGCCGTCCCCGAACGCGACCTCGTCGTCCCCCATGAGCTCGCCCGTCGCCACCAGCTCGAGCAGGCGCGGCAGGCTCAGCGACTCCAGCAGGCGGCCGTCGGTACGCCGCACCCGGGAGACCTCGACGCTGGGCGCCGGGCGGACGCCGAGGCCCATCGGCGATGCGGGGACCGTCGCCTTCCCCAAGACCGGCACCGGCGGCACGGACTCGGGCATCTCCGGATTCGGAGTAGCGCGGCGAGCGACCGCGCGCATGCGGTTGACGCTGTCCTTGATCTGCCGCTGCAGGTGCTTCGAGTCCGTGGCCTCGCTCACCCGGCGAGCGAGCTCCGCGCGGAGCTCGTCGGCGCTCGGCCGCTCGAAGGGCGCGAGCGCTTCGGCGAGCGCAGACGCGGTCGGGTAGCGGTCGCTTGGCGAGCGCGCCAGCGCGCGCTCGCACACGGAGAAGAAGCCGGCAGGCATCGAACCCGCGCGCGCACGCAGCGGCTCGATGTTCGCGTCGCGGATGGCGAGCAGCACCGCGAGCTGCCCGCTGCCGGGAAACACGCGCTCCCCGAGGACCATCTCGCCCAGGATGGCCGCCAGGGCGAACAAGTCCGCACGGTGGTCGAAAGGCTCGCCCGCGATCTGCTCCGGTGCGAGGTAACCGAACTTACCCTTCAAGCCCGGGTCGCCGGACGGTGGGCGCACGTGCTCGCTCACGCGCGCGATGCCGAAGTCACCGAGCTTCACCTCACCCTCGACGGAGAGGTAGACATTCGACGGCGTCACGTCGCGGTGCACGATGCCCAAGGAGACGCCCTCGCCGTCGCGCGCGACGTGCACGGCGTCGAGCGCGGCCGCCAGGCAACGCGTCACGTAGATGGCGACCCCGAAGGGGAGGGGACGTTGGTCGGTCTCGCAGCTCCGGAGCAGGCGGTAGAGGTCGACGCCCTCCACGTACTCCATGGCGAGGTAGGGTTCGCGCCCGACCATCCCGGCGCCGAAGACGGTCACCACGTTGGGGTGCGCGATCACACGGTTGAGCTCGGCCTCGTGGTCGAGCACGTCGAACTGGCTCTCGTCGCGGCCCGCCAGGAGCCGCTTCACCACCAGCCGAGGCGCGGGCACCAGGCCTGTCTTGGGACGAGCGAGGAACACCTCGGCGCTCCCGCCGACCGCGAGCCGCCGCTCGAGCACGAACGGACCGAAAGGAATCGCGGAGTCTCGGCTGTCGCCGCTCATGCGCGCCGAACATTATGCGGTCGTCCGGGGCCGTGGCGCCACCCGTGTGTAATGCGCTAGAAATCGTCGCATGCTCGGCCGACACGCGGCGCTCGCCCCGTTCCTGCTCCTGGCGGGCGCGCTCGCCCTGCCCGGGTGCAAGCGCGCGCCCGCCGCGCCGTCGGCCCCGCCGAAGACCCCGACGCTGCGCGTGTTCGTGATCACCAGCATGGCCGGTGCGCTCGAGCCGTGCGGCTGCGTGAAGGACATGCTGGGCGGCATCGACCACGCCGCTGCACTGCTCGCGGCGAGGCGCGACTCGGCGTCTTCCTCGCTGCTCGTCGGCGCCGGGCCCACGCTGTTCATGGACCCGACGACGAAGGAAGACCAGCGCATCCAGACCGGCTTCAAGGCAGCGGCCATCGCCGAGTCGCTGAAGGACATGCGGCTGGTCGCGTGGGCGCCCGCCGCCAACGACTGGGCGGGAGGCGTCGAGGAGCTCGAGCGGCTGAAGGGCATCAGCGGGGCCGCGCTGCTGGGCGCAAACCTGGCGGGTCGCAGCGCTGGGGCAGAGGCTCTGAAGGTCGTCGAGGCGGGCGGGCACAAGATAGGCATCGTGGGCGTCTCGCAGCCGCTCCAATCCGGGGTCGCGCCCGAGGGCGTGGAGGTGAAGGACGCCCGGGCGGCGCTCGAGGAGGCGAAGAAGGTCCTGGACGCCCAGGGCGCGCGCATCCGCATCGCGCTCGTCGCCATGCCGCGCGGCGAGGCGCTGCGCCTCACCGAGGCCGTCGGCGGCTTCCAGCTCGTGGTCGTCGGCAAACCGGTGGATCGCGGTGAGGCCAACGACGGAGTGGTCCCGCCCGCGCTGCTCGGGGAGTCGCTCGTGGTGCAGACGCCGAACCACCTGCAGGGCGTGGCCGTCGTCGACTTCTTCGTGCGTGGCGACGACGTGCGGTTCAAGGACGGATCGGGGCTCGCTCAGGCGGAGAAGCGCGAGGGACTGCGACGCCGCGTCGAGGATCTGAACCGGCTCATCGCCGAAGCGGAGAAGCCCGACAGCGGCGTGCGGCCCGAGGACCTGGCCGCGCGGCGCAAGGACAAGGACGCGCTGGCGCGCGAGCTCGCGCAGCACCAGGCCCCGGAGGTGCCCGCCGAGGGCTCCTTCTTCCGCTACGAGTTCGAGCCCGTGAAGGAGTCGTTGGGTGCCGACGGCGCCGTCGCCGCGCGCCTGAAGGCGTACTACAAGCGCGTGAACGCGCACAACAAGGCCGCGTTCGCGGAGCGCAGGCCCGCGCCCGCGCCGGCCGGGAAGGCGAGCTACGTCGGCGCCGAGAGCTGTGCGGAGTGCCATGCGGACGAGTACAAGGTCTGGCTCTCGACTCCGCACGCCACCGCCTACGCGCCCCTGGAGAGGGACGACAAGCAGTTCAACCTGGACTGCGTCGGCTGCCACGTCACCGGTTACGACAAACCGGGGGGCTCCACCGTCACCTTCGTGGACAAGCTGAAGAACATCCAGTGCGAGAACTGCCACGGGCCGAGCTCGCTGCACGTGGCTGCCCCGAAAGACAAGTCCTTGATCCAGCGCACCCCTCCCAAGACATTCTGCGCCACCGAGTGCCATCACCCGCCGCACGTGAAGAACGACTGGAGCGTCGAGCAGGCCTGGCCCCGCGTGCTGGGCCCCGGGCACGGCATGTGAGCTCAGAGCGCCGCGGTGCGCAGGAAGCCGCCGCGGCGATAGCTCGCGACGTAGACCGCGGCGAAGGCGACGTAGGTCCAGGCGATGACCTGCCACAGGCGCTCGAGGGGCGCTCCCAAGCCGAAGACCACGACGCACGCGACCGGCAGCTGGAAAGCGAACACGACCACGCTGTCGAGCGACAGCGACTGCTTGGTGGCGCCGGCGCCCTGGATGGCCGCGCCGAGCACGATCCCGATGCCGAGGCCGACGTAGCTGTAGCCGACCGCGGCGACGTAGCTCACCCCGATCTCGACCACGCGGGGGTCGGAGTCGAAGAAGGCCACGATCCGGCCGCCCCACGCCCAGTAGGCCGCGCAGAGGAGGCTCATCATCGCTGCGTTGTAGAGCGCGGCGAACCACCCGCTGTTCCGTGCTCGCTCTGGCGCGAGGGCTCCGAGGTTCTGTCCCACGAAGGTCTGGGCCGCGCTGCCCCAGCCAAGGCCCACGAAGAGGGCCATGGTCTCCAGCCGGAACACGATGCCGAGAGCCGTCGTCGCAGACTGATCCGTTGCCGTGGTGTAGGCGCGTGCCACCAGAGAGTGCATCACCAGCATGGCCGCGATGCGCACGACCAGCTGCGTGCTCGAGGGCCAGCCCACGCGCCAGAGCGACACCAGGGCGGCCCTGTCGACCAGGCCACGCCCGCCCTTGCCGAAGAGGCCGAAGCGTCGGGTCAGGATCACCCAGAGCGGGACCAGCACGACCACGCGTGCGAGCACGGTCGCCCAGGCCGCGCCCATCAGCTCCATGCGAGGCAGCCCCAGCGCGCTCGCGACCGCCGGGCCCCAACTGAAGATCGCCGGGGCCTCCCCCGGCCCGTAGATCAAGAGAACGGCGAGCACGAAGTTCAGCACGTTGGCCAGGACCAGCAGGGCCGCGGGGGTCTTGCTGCTGCCGAGCGCGCGCTGCAGCGTCGTCAGGTGGAGCAAAAGGAAGATGCTGAAGCTCCCCCCCAACATGACGGCGAGGTAGTGCGCGCCGAGCTCGGCGACCTTGCCCTTGGCGCCCACCAGGTCGGCGACGAGAAAGCGCGAACCGAGCACTCCTGCCAGCCCGAACGCCAGGCTGAGGCCCAACACCAAGAGCAGCGACTGCCAGGCGGCGTGCCGCACGCCGGGCTCGTCTCCTGCGCCGTGCCGGCGGCTCACGATGGCGCCGGTGGCCACGCTGAGCCCGTAGCTGACGATGGTGCCCAGCGCGGCCAGTTGATCGCAGATACCGATGGCACCGAGCGCCGGCCCGGCGGTCTCGTGCGGCAAGCGCGAGATCAGGTAGGCGTCCACCAGGTTGAACGTGACCTGAAGGCCCATGCCCAGGGCGAGCGGCGCGCCGAAGCGCGCCACCTCCAGCGGGATCACGCCCTCCCGGATGCGCCGGCCGCCGTCACTCATCGCCGGCCTTGCTGCGCTCGAAGCACCCGTCGGGGACGCGGCGCTCGCGCCGCAGGAGCCTGGTCCGTTCGACGAACTTCGCGGTCACGGGGTCGTGGTAGCCGCTCGGCAGGGGCGCGCCGTCGCCCTCAGCGTACCAGCGCGCCACCCGCGCCATCAGCAGCTCGCGCACCCACTTGCCCACCAGCGACGCGAGCATGACCAGCGGGTCGCTGGCGTCTGCGTCCTTCACGAAGTGCAGCTCGCCCACGCCCGGGAAGCGGTAGGCGCTGCGCTCACGGCGCTGCTCGAGCACGACGTGCAGCCCCTGGCTCAGCGGCCCGAAGAAGCGCGAGTAGTCAGCCATGCCGCCGACCTTGCCGCACACGGCGATCACGTCCGCACCGGCGCGGGCGCGGTGCGCGAGCACCAGCTCTTCCATCGCGTGCAGGTCCGCCACGAAGCGGTTTCGGCCCGCCGCCTGCGCGCTGTTGAGCCGCTCCGTGCAGACGACGCTGCTCTTGACGGAAAGCACCTCGACGCCGCGCTTCGCGAGCTCCGCGCGGGCGCGGGTCGCCTCGCTCACCAGCGCCGCCTCGGCCGAGAGCTCCTCGCCTGCGGGCGCCCAGCACTGCGGCCTGACGTGTCCCGGGCACGGGGCGGTCAGGCGCTCGGGGCCTTCGAGCGAGAGCGCGCGAAACAAATCGTCCGGCGTGGCTCGCTCTGGGTGCAGTGCCCGCACCCAGGCCTCGCCGAGCGCCACGTTCGCGTGGCTCATGCGGTCCTTGCTGTCGCCGATCTGCGCGGCGATGGCCTTCGGCAGCCTCCGCGAGAGCAGGCGAGCGCCGCGCTCGTCCACCCGCGCCAAGACGGCGGTCACGACCAGCGGGCCGAGCCGGGCGCCCAGGCCGTTCTCGTCAGCGCCGATGCGGAAGCCCGGAGACACGGGGGCGAAGCATACTCACTTGCACGCTTCGTAGCAGCACGCCTTGGGCTCGCCGGCGCGCTCCTCCTTGGTCAGCTTGGAGCTGAACGCCGCGGCGGGCGTCGCCTTGCGCCGTCCCTTGGCGTCCGTCTTCTTCAGACCCATGGGGCACTCCGCGTAGGGCGGCGGAGCCGCGTGCTGCGTGCCGGCGACGGGCGCTTCGACGCAGAACAGCGGCTCCGGCGTCTTGCAGGGCACCGGTGGCGAGGCGGCGGGGATCTTCCCGCACCAGGCGTAGCAGCACTGCTTCACGCTGGCCTCGAGCGACGGATCGCGCTTCGCGCCTTTGGGCGGCTGCTCGAAGGAGCCGGCCTCCTTCGCCTGCGGCACCTTCGGCAGCTTGTCGGGGCAGGTCTTGCCGCCAAGCTCCGAGAGCGCAATGCACGACGACTCGCGCGTCAGATCGCGGGCGTTGCACTTCACCGTGGCCGTGGTGCTCTTGGCCTTCGCGGGCTCGGCGTCCAGGTCCTCCGTCCCGCCCTTGCCCTTGTCGGGCGGCGCCGGCTTCTTCTTCTCCGGCGCTTCATGCACGGTCGGGTCGCCCTGCTTGTCCTTCGACTGCTTCGGCTCCCACTCGAGCCACTCGCCCTCGGGCGGCGGGTTCACGCGCTTGTCCCCCGCGCAGGCAAGGGAGAGCCCGAGGAGCAGCGCCGCGCCGAGCAGCGAGGACAGCGTTCGCACGACCCGACTTTCCCGCGAGAGTCGCCGGGAGATCAACCCCTTCGCCGCTCAGGGCAGCGTCTTCCGCCGCATCTCGGCGAGCCAGGCAGCATTGGTCGCCTGCCGCTCGTCTCGGATCTTGGCCTGGGCTTCCTTTCCCTCGCCCACCCAGACGCGCCAGCGGTCGTCGTCCTTCAGCTCCTTGAGACTCGGCACGAGCTCGCGTCCCGAGAGCTTCTCGTACGCGCGAGTGAGGTCCATGGCCCGTTGGAGCGCAGTCTGCCGCGCCTCGGCGGAAGCGCCGTCGACGCGGTCCACGTGGCTCCGCTCCAGCTCTTTCCTGAGCGCGCCGAGCGCGCCCTCGGCGAGGCTGTCCTTGTAGCGCTGGGCCGACGGCGGAACGCGTTGCCCGAGGTCACGCTCCATGCAGGCGAGATCCAAGCGCGTGACGCAGTCACTCACCTCCAGCAAGCGGATGAGCGCGCGGGCGTGGGTGCGGCTCTCGTCCCCGCCGGGCGCCCCCGGGCCCGACAGGCGTTCGAGCTCGAAGCGAGCCGCCTTGGCGTAGGCGCGGTCTGCCGCCGCCAGGGCTGCGCGGTTCAGCTCGCGTTGCGCTGCCTCGCGCGCCGCTTCGGTGTGCCACTCTTCGGCGACGATGCGCGTCATTTCGTCGAGGGTCTGGGCCTTCACCATGCGCAGCCGGTGGATCTCGTCGAGCACCGCCCGCGCGGCGGGCGCGCTCCAGTCCAAGCGAAGGAGCGCGCGCGCCTCGGCCTCGGCCTCGGCGACCCGACCGTGGAACAGGTGCGCCTCCGCGCGCTCGGCGCTCGGTCGCCGATGGTCCCAGAGCACGGCCATCAGGAGGACGAACGCCAGCGCCGTGCTCACCGCGAGCAGGACCTTCTGCGAGCTCCTGGCAGCCGCCGGCAGGCAGAGCTCGCGCGCGGCGAGCGTCGCGGCGAAGGTGGCCCCCAGCGCTAGAAGCGTGATCCCGAGCAGGTGACCGTGGGTCACGAACCAGGGATCGCGGCTGGCGTAGGCGAGCAAAACGACGAGGCTGAGCAGGCCCGCGCTGGCCAGAACCCCCCAGCCGATGAGGCGTCGGCGAACCAAGGGCTCGAGCTGACTCTGCGCGAGCACCCGACCGTCGTGCGCAGCGACGTCGACCCAGCCGCTCGCCCCGCTCATCGCGAAGCTGACGCGCACGACCGAGATGGAGAGCGCTTGCACGCGCGCGGAAACGAGCCGCTCCGTGCCGAGGTCGAGTGGGGGCGCGAGCTCGGCCGGGCACTCGCTCGGTGTGAGCTCCTCGTCGCTGGTCACCTCGCCGGGAAGGTTCACCGCTGGCGAGTCGAAGTCCGCGGGGTCGAGCCAGCTCGGGTGAACGTCGGTACCGCTGGCGTGGTCGCTGGTGACGACCGTTCGCTCGGGCTCGAGGCGGCAGCGCGCCCGACGAAGCACGCGCGTCTCGACCGAGGTGCCGGTCACCGTGGCGCGAAACACCGTCGGGGC
>Ga0233425_10002234_pt1 | contig 39105 bp, 29 predicted proteins | sample Watercolumn_Towu_2_FD_181712 | JGI IMG/M metagenome (GOLD analysis project Ga0233425, IMG submission 181712) | Freshwater microbial communities from Lake Towuti, South Sulawesi, Indonesia - Watercolumn_Towuti2014_140_MG | ecosystem: Environmental > Aquatic > Freshwater > Lake | place... | reverse complement strand
GCGGAATACGCTAGTTTGCTTGCCCAGATGATGTCCAGCGCTGGCGGACGGAACGCGCAAAATATCAGGTCACCATCTCGCTGTTACTGCCTGCCTCGCCCAATTCGGCGTCATCGCAATCAAGCGACGTACGGCCGCCTCGGGCATCGTACGGGGCGCGACCCACCTGACGGGTTCCCAGCGAATGCCAGATCGGCGCCAGCAGGAATTGGCGCACGAAATAGATCGGCAGACTCGGCTGATTCAACGCTGGATCGATCTTTGACGCGATTCGGGCGTGGGCCGCGGGAAGTTTGCTCCAATGCAAGGCCGGCTGATCGTGGTGCACGCCGTGATAACCGTTGTTGAACAACAGAAAATTCAGCAGGCGTCCCGTGAAGTTGCGTGAATGATTGTGCTCCGACCAGGGATCGGTGTGGACATGCTGTTCGTAATTGAAAAACATGATCACCCAAACCGAACAGAGCGCCGGCAGGCCGACACCTAAACCCCACAGCACGGCGCCGCGCCGCAATCCGTGCAGATAGATTCCAAGCAACAGCATGCACAACCAGGCGCTGAGCCAAACGAAATACTGCCATTGAATCCGTCGATGGAGTCGTGGATTGGTCGCTTTGGCCTTGCGGATGAAGGCCTTGATCGGAAACGACTGATGATAGGCCGAAACGAAAAAATAGGTGACGGCCACGAACAGGTTGTGACGGTCCGTAACGCGCCAAGTGATCGTGGCGTCGCCCGCCCGGTTGACATGCTTGTGATGATTCAGATTGTGGGTCGGCACCCACACGAAGGTAGGGTAGCCATAAAAGAATGACAGCACGTGGCCCAGCAACCCGTTCCACCGCTTGCCGGCGAAAATCGGGCAATGGTTGTGATTATGGGCGATGATCCCGGCCGTGATGGCGAAATAGCAGTTCAGCCAGAAAAAGTAGAAAACGAGGTACGACCAGGTGTATTCGACCGCCAACAGGGCCGCAGCCAGGGTCAGCCATAGCAGAGGACGAACGTCGGCGATATTTCGGATTCCCATCCTGAACTCCATTTCACGCGAGTTTCGACCACTGCCTTGTCACTATCGTAGGCGATCGAAGCCTCGACCTTAAGGGGGAGCACCAGGAACCCGGGACGAAGTGCCACGAAGGATCCAAATCGGCCCGCAGCCCATGCAGCACACCCAACAGGACCAGAAACAGGATCGTCGCCCCCACCGCAGTGTTCGCGGCGGCACGTCGCGAGGGCGACGTCACGTTCCATACGGGATGCGAATCGCGCGGCGCGCATCACCCGAGGCGGATCAACTGGCCCAATGCGGTCGTCGCGCTACGTCTTGTGCCACTTGCTTCTGAGTTGCGTTTTTGGCGGAATCCTTTTGCTGAGTGCTCTTTCGCCAATTACAATCTGCGAAGCGACGCCCCGCTTGCAAAACCCGCCGTTCGATTTGTTTTCCCGCCATGCAAAATGCGTCACCCGAAATTGGCCCCGACACCGCTCAGCGCGGACGCGAGTTCGCGAACCCGCTATCGGTACCATTTCTCGATCTTGCCGCGCAAACACGATCGATTGAAAACGACATGAGGCGCGCACTGGACCGCGTACTTCAGCGGTGTGACTTCATCGCCGGAAGCGAAGTCGCCCTGTTCGAGTGTGCGCTGGCGCGATTTCTTCATGTCGATCATGTTATCGGTGTCGGAAATGGGTTGGACGCGCTGCGACTGTCGCTGACGGCACTGGGCATCGGTGCTGGAGACGAAGTGCTCGTACCCTCCAACACTTTTATTGCCACGGCCCTTGCCGTCAGTGCGGTGGGCGCAAGGGTGGTATTGGTGGATTGCGATCCGGGCACGTACAACCTTGCAGCGGACTGCGTTGCAGCGGCGATCACGACGCGCACCCGAGCGATCGTGCCGGTTCACCTCACAGGCCAACCCGCCGACATGCAGCCACTCCTGGAACTTGCTCGACGTAAGCAGCTTCAGATCGTGGAGGATGTAGCCCAGGCTGCCGGGGCAAGTTATCGCGGCACGCCGTGCGGAGCGCTCGGCACGGCGGGCTGTTTCAGCTTCTACCCCAGCAAGAACCTCGGCGCGTTTGGGGACGGTGGAGCGATTTCCACGAACGACGGGGCACTCGCCGAGCGCGTGCGTCGGCTGCGGAATTACGGGCAGGTGACACGCTACGATCATCGCGAAAAGGGCCTCAATTCGCGACTCGATACGCTGCAGGCGGCCGTGCTGAATGTAAAACTGCCCTACCTGCCGCAATGGAATGCGGCACGCGCCGACCATGCAGCACTCTACCGTGACCTGCTGGCGAACGTGGGCGACCTCCGGTTTCAACGTTGCTTGGATGAAGTTGTGCACGTCTATCACTTTTTCGTCATCGAAACGGAGCGGCGCGATGCGTTGCAGCGCTTCCTTGCTGAACGTGCAATCGACACGCGCGTGCACTATCCGAAGCCGATTCATCTGCAACAGGCCTACACGGAACTGGGCCTGCCACGAGGGTCCTTTCCGAACGCGGAACGCCTGGCCGATACCTCGCTTTCGCTGCCGATGTATCCCGAGTTGCGCCCGGATCAGATCGCAATCGTTTCCAATGCCATTCGCGATTTCTTTGCCCAAGACTACGGACAGGACCGCGGCTTGCCGCGGAATGGAGTTGCAGCGGGTGCCGCATCGCGGCGCGTTCGCTGAATTGTTGGATAACCTGCCTCTGCTACACTTTCCGAGCTCCTGCCAACGGCGACGTCTTTGCCGCCGCAACTAAAGCTGTAGGACGGGGTCTCCAAACCTGTCCGTATGCGAGGAAATGCAGAAACTGCAACGCGAGAGATCGCCCATGAGATTGATCGATATTCCCCAACTCACTCCGGGTGCACGGAAACCGGCCAAAAGGCAGTCTGTCGCAAGTCGCCGCGGCTCGGCGCAGCGCGTTGCGATTATCGGCGGTGGCATTCACGGAATGACCATTGCGCAGGCCATGGCGGGCACCGGACTGCAGGTAACAGTTGTCGAACGCAATCCCGAACTGTTTCGCGGCTCGTCCGCAGCGACCCATAATCGCGCCCACCTCGGATATCACTATCCCCGCTGTATGGCAACCGCGCTGGAATGCCGCAGCGGCTTCGAATACTTCCGCGCAAGGTATCCGCAGGCATTGTTCTATCCTGACGAATCGTATTACATCATCGAACGCGACTCGAAGACCGATGCGTTGGCCTACGAACAATTCTGCCGACAGCTGGGGCTGCCCTATCTGAAAGCATGGCCCGGCGACAGCCTGCTGCGCCGGGACCGCGTTACCGAGTCGTTTCTGGTTCGTGAGCCCTGTTTCAATCTGCCGTTGCTGGCCAGCGAAATCATCGCCGAATGCCAGCGCGATGGTGTGCAGTTCCTGACGGGCTGGGAACTGATCGAGGCATTTCGGCGTGACGGTCTGCACAAGCTGGTGCTGTTTGATGGCTGCCGGAAGCAACTGTTGGCTGCCGATATGGTGATCAACGCCACATACGCCTACACGAATAACACACTCCAATCCGCGGGCCTGCGTTCGGATATGAACGCCTACGAGTTCCATACGACAGAAATCGTCATGGTTCGGTCGCCACGCAGAAATCTGCCCGCGCTGACGATCATGGATGGATCGTTCATCACCATCATGCCCGTCGCGGGGCGAGACGACCTGATGATTGTCTACGATGTCGTGAATTCCGTTCATGATCCGCAGCGCGGCGAACTCTACCAGCGACCCGCGGCATTGCGGTCGAAATGGGAAAGAATGCGGGAGCATGGCTTGAAGTACTTTCCGTTTTTTGATGAGCTGGAATACGTGCAGTCGCTGTGGGGCTCGCGCCCGATTCCGCTCGACGACCATCGGGCCTCGCGCGAGACGCGCATCCTGTCGCACCAATCCGCCCCCGGTTTTTTCTCCGTACTGGAGGGCAAATTCATCTCCGCGCCACTGGTTGCAAACAGGCTGGTCGAAGAGCTGACGCGTCAAGGCTGGATCGCCCCTCGCTCATGACCGCAACGTTCTTCTGAAACGGCTCCTGCCGTCTGGAACCGTGAGTGACTCTGTCCGTGAGAATCGTCGCATGTTGTTGGGACTGTCGATCGCACTAGCGGTGTTTTGGGTTACTCAATTCCTGCCCGCACTCGCCTATGGCCGGCTGCTGTGGCACTCGCGCCCCGTGCAGGACGAGCCGAAAGATCTGCCCAAATTCTGTGTTGGCATGCCGCTGCGCGGCGCCGACCCCCACCTGGCGACCGCCATTCGGCGCATCGCCGATCAGGACTATCCGAACTTCGAGTTGCGGATTGTTGTTGACAGCAAGGACGATCCCGCGTGGGATATTGTCGAGCGTGTTGTGCGGGACATGAATCGTCCCAACATTCGGGTGTCGGAGATCCGTTCGCACAGCGATTCCTGCAGTGCCTATTGCAACGCGCTGGCCCAGTACCTGGATGAACTCGACGACTCCTGCAAGCTCGTGGGATTCGCCGACGCCGATATGATTGTTCCGCGCGATTGGCTCAGGAATATGGCGGTTCCCCTGGCGAACCCAATCGTTGGTGCCACCTTGGGCAATCGCTGGTATGTACCGGTCGGAAGCAAATGGGGAACCTGCGTGCGCTATCTCTGGAATGCCGGAGCGGTGGTTCCGATGTGGCTGTATCAAATGCCCTGGACCGGGGCGTTGGCGATGCGGCGCGAGACCGTCTGCCGGGCCGGTATGGCGAACAAGCTGCGGCGAGGCATGACGGAGGACGCGCCGGTCAAGTCCTCGCTGCAGCAGCTTGGCTTGCGGCTGCAATTCGTGCCCCAACTGATGATACCGAATCAGGAAGAGACCGGTCTTCCAGCTTGCTACCAGTTCATTCAGCGCCAGTTGCTCTGGACTCGACTCTATCATCCGCACTGGTGGACCGTCCTGGCCAGCGCGCTGGCATTGACCGCGGCGATGTACGTGCCGTTTGTGGTTGCGATCTGTTTCGCTGCCATGAGAATCTGGCCCGATGCCGTGCTCGCCTTTTGCGCCGGCGCCGGTTATCTCGCGGGACAGGCGGCGCTCCTATTGATGCTGGAGCTCAGCGTACGTAAGACGTTTCGAGATCGTATCGAACCGCTGCAAAGCGTCTCCTGGACAATGTGGATTCGGACTTTGTTTGCCATCCCCCTGACCCAGCTGCTCTATGTAATCGCCATGATCAGCTGTGTCCGCAAACGCGGCGTACTCTGGCGGGGAGTGGAATACCGGATCGACGGACCGTGGGACATTCACGTTGTGCATCGCGCTAGCGATAAAGCCTCCCTGGAGCTGCAAGGAGACAATGTCTCACTTTGAAGCGTGACCGCCCCTCCCACCGGCGGATCGGAGAATCTTGAATCAGCTCGTGGCATCTGCTAGGCTGGCGCACGATCTGTACCGGATTTTGCCATGCCGTATCAGAGCCGACCTTGGTACGGTCTTCGGAGGGGGCGCGATGATTGCGGATCCACTTCATGCGGGGGGGAACACCACTCATGAATGACGGCCATGGCGATCGGAACTCGCGCCGCAGGCATCGCAGTGCGGCACGGGTCTGGATCAGGTCCGGGGCGCTTTTCTCGCGGCCTGGCGGAGCGGCACGCGGCCACGGATCGAAGAGTATCTTGAGGGCGCTGCTTCGGTCGATCGCCATCGTCTGTTGGTGGCGTTGCTGGGCGAAGAACTGCATATGCGTCGGCGAGCCGGGGAGGTCCCGGCGGTAAGCGACTATCTGCCGCGTTTTCCCGATGACGGCGAAGCGGTCGCCAGGGCCTTCACGTCGACCATGGATCGATTGGGGGCGGAGTCGACACTCAACGTTTCCCAATTGTTCGACGAACCGACGCACGGCGGACCGACCCCCGAATCGGCGGGAGGTTCGCAGGGAGCATTTGTCGCCAGGGATGTCTATCTGCCGCGGCAGACGTTCGCTCACTTTGAGCTGGAAGAGCGGCTCGGCGTGGGCGCCTTCGGCGAGGTCTGGAAGGCGCGCGACAAAAAACTCCACCGCACCGTGGCCATCAAGATCCCCCGCAAGGGAACGCTCACGGCGACCGAGTCCGAGATGTTCCTCCGGGAGGCGCGCGCCGCAGCGCAATTGAAGCACCCGAGCATCGTGGCCATTCACGAAGTCGGCTCCGTCGGCGAGACGCCGTACATTGTCAGTGATTTGGTTCACGGAAAGACGCTCGCCCAGTTGCTGGCGACGGAACGGCTATCGCAACGGCAGACGGCCGAATTGTGCGTGCAGATTGCCGAAGCGCTGCATCACGCCCATTTGGCCGGGGTCATCCATCGCGATCTGAAACCGGCCAATATCATGGTGACCGACGGGGGAAAGCGGCCGTTCATCATGGATTTCGGCTTGGCCAAACGCGACGCCGGGGAAGTCTCGCACACCATGGACGGGGCGATCATCGGCACCCCGGCCTACATGTCGCCGGAGCAAGCTCGCGGGGACGCCAAAGATGTCGATCCCCGCTCGGACAACTACTCCCTGGGCGTCATCCTTTACGAACTGCTGACCAGCAAGTCGCCGTTCGGCGGCAATCTGCGGATGCTCCTGCACCAGGTCATTCATGAAGATCCTGTCCATCCTCGCAAGATCCGCCCGGAGATCGATCGCGATCTGGCCACGATCTGTCTGAAATGCATGGAAAAGGACCCCGAGAAGCGGTACGCAACCGCCCAGTCCGTCGCCGATGACCTGGCGCGGTACCTGCGAGGCGAACCGATTTTGGCTCGACCAATCGGCTACCTGGAACGCACTTGGCGATGGGGGCGGAGAAAGCCGGCATCCGCGGCGGCAATCTGCGTGTCGGTGCTGTTGGTCTGCAGCGCCGCCGCGGCAGCAGTCATCGCTCTGCGGGCGCAACGCATGTCGACCGCCGCCCAACGCGCGCGCGAACTCACATCCTTGCGGGATGACTTCGAATCGAAGTTGACCGCATTCAATTCTGGAACGGTACGGCTGACGGAACTGCGAGCAGCCGTCGACAGCATCGCCCGGTTGGATAATGATCAGGCAAAAAATGCCAAAACGCGGATGTATGACGCGTTCGCAACCCTGGTGGGCCGCCGGTTGGAGCAGGCGCACACCGACAGCGAACTGCAGGTTCTGAAAGAACTGATTGACGAGGCCCAATTGGATAATCCGGACTTGCACGCAACGCTGCGCGATCGATTGGAGAAGCGACGTGGCGTCTGGTATACCGTATTTGACTTGCGGGCTCCCTTCGAACGACTGCAGGAATTTCTCCCGTCGTCGGTTTCCACGCGGGACCGGCAGTTGGTCGTGCTCGATTCCGCGAAATCCAACACGGACGATAAGATTCGAATCGCCGCCGAATCCCACGCATGGACCGAAATGGAAGTCGTTTTCGCCGCCACCTGGCGGAGTTTCGGCCGGGTCGGACTGGTCTTGGACGCTGCGGATGACCAGGCTGGCGAGTATGTGCTGGAGGTGATCAATGATAAGAAGCGGACGGTCAGCGAGGGGCGGCGTCCGGAATTGACTCGACTTCAGATGCGGCGAGGCAAGACGTTATTGCGTAGCCGTGCCATTCTCGACAGCCAAATTGGCGACGGGCCATTGAGACTCATGGTGCGTCGCGAAGGCACGCGGCTGACGCTGCAGGCCAACGACCTGCCCGTCCTCAGCACGGATGACCTGTTCGCCAAAAAAGAGGCCGCGGCTCAAGGAACGTATGGGCTGATCTGGCCGGTCGGAGCAGCCGTGGAACAGATTCGCGTGCGGGCGATGCGCCGCCCGCTCGAACCGAGCCAGTTAGACGCCGCCGACCAGCACTTCATCGAAGGACGGCTCCAGGAAGCACTGCAGGAATTCGAACGATTGGCAGGCAGTACAGCCAACCAACAGCTGAGGCACGAGGCGATTTTCAAGCAGGGGCTTTGCCTGGACGGCCTGCGACGCGACGCGGAGGCAATCCGCGTGCTGGAACAGCTGGCCGCCCAGCGCGACGACCGCTGGTCGTTGCTCGCCATGTCCCAGTTGGTGCAGCTCTACCTGCGCAGCCAGCAATTTGCCGAAGTCGATGCGATGCTCGGCAATCTGGTCATCCACCCCAATTTTGGACAACTCGCCCAGTTGATCCCGCAACATGTACAGGAGAGCATCACCGGCTGGTATGACAATACGAGCCAGTCCAGCAGCTACTTTTTTATTCGCCCGGATCCGGATCGCGTCGACAAACTGGAGCGGGCGATACGACTTCGCAACCTGTTCGGATCATCGGAATCCGCGCTGATCGACACGAAACTCAACTTGATTGATGCACTCCTCCTGCGGGGCGATAACGATGCGGCTCTCTCCTTATGCGAGGAAATCCTGCGGAGCGGCGCGCCGACCCCATGGCAGGTCGCCGATCTGCTTGCGCATTACGCCAATATCTCGATTCGTGAGGGACGCGCGGCCGAGGCATTGACCCGAATCGATCAGATCCTCCAGTCCGATCCGAACAACCTACCCACATCGAAAGGATCGTTGTTGCTGCTCCGAGCCGAGTTGCGCGCGGCGCAGGGTGAATGGCAGTCCGCCGAGCAGGATCTCGTCCAGGTACTTGAACTGTCGCTCACCGACACCACCGTCGCCACGAATACGAAGGCCTACCATGTCCTGGGACATGTGCGCGCGATGTTGAATGACGAAGCAGGGGCCAGGGAAGCTTGGCGCAAAGGATACGAGATCGTTCGCGCCGATGACGATCAAGGAACCATTGTCGGGTCGATCCTCGGTTCATTGTCGAGGACCATGACACTGGCCGATGCTCGCAAAATGGTCGAAATGGTTGGAGCATCATCGCTGGAATCCGATGGGCTCACGTTTTTTCGAAAGCAGGTGATCCCTGACACCATGGTATTGGAACTCATGAGCAGTCTCTGGATCTCGGAGCGTGGACGAGTGGCAGCGCGGCGGATTGCATTTCTCCAGGCCAGCACCGAAGAGATCTATGTGTCCCAGGTGAGGCTTAGCTTCTTCGAGGTGGCGCGGCGGAGTATTATCGGTTCATCGGCCCCCGACGCCGTTCTGACGGCCGAGCAGGATGCGGTTGCCTGGCAAATTGCGGTAAACATGTTCGAGAATTACGCCTCCGGACGCGTCGCCGAACGCATCGCGCTGCCGATTTTTGCCACCTGGATGCGAGGCATCGTCAATTTTCTCGGTTGGAACGCCGCGGCCGATTCCATCCCCGATGACACGCGGGCGTTGTTGGCCTATGCGCTCGGCTGCCACTTCGTGCATCAGAACAAGATTCCCGCCCAGGCGTCGCTGTTCACGCTCGACGAAGCCAGGATGCTGTTTGACGACGCCATCCAGCATTCCGCCGAAGGTTCCGAGGTGCGTACTTTGGCCGAAGGCGAGTTGGCGAAACTGACGACGTCCGCGCCGTGAGGCCCGTATCACAACGGATCCGTGCGCCCCTATTGCTCCGCCGCCTGGATGTCGATGGCAAGCAATCGCCAGTTTCGCCAGGTGCGGCAAAAATGTACCGGCCACTGGGAGCGACATACACGTCGCTCAAGCCTTCCTGCGTTACCTTGCAGGTCGACAAAAACGGCGAGCTGCCGGCGCGGGTCGATGTGCAACGCCGGCAGCAGGTTACCAATGGGGAACGGCCAGAAGATGGTTTCCTTACACGCCGATCGTCAGTTCGCCGATCTTCTTTCCAACCCGGTCACCGGTACTCTTCCAATCGTCGATGTTGGTGAACTTGTCGAGGAACAACTTGATAAAGTTGCTCCAGTCGGCCGGATGCAGAATTACGCACCCTTCCGACATGGGCGTACTGGCATTCCAGGTATTGTAGCCGTTATGGATGTGAATATGGGTCGCGGTGGTCTTGGAACTCAGGTTGCTCTTGACCGACACCGAGTTGTTGGCGTTGACCACCAGCACGGCGCGGAAACCGTTTGTACGTACCACGAGATCTGCCGATTGGGGGGTGCCTGCTTTATGGAACCCCAGGTAAATCGGATAGCTGCCGTCGGTCAAGTGACCCTTGACATTCATGTTGTCGGGATAGATCGAACAGCGGAAGCTACCGGTCAGACCTCCCGAAACCGTCAGGGTCGATTCGTAACGAGTCGCCGTCGTGGTGTTGGCAGCACCGGGAAGTCCGGTCACGCCGGTTGGCTGTTTGTTGCCGTGGGATACCTTGATATTGATCGGCCCGACCGGCGTGCTGGTCGCCGGTCCGCCGCTGCCGTTGAGGGCCGTCAGCGTCTTTCCATTCGGGTCGACGCGACCATCGGGATTCGATAGCTTCACGACCCGACGTTGAAATTCCTCGATCGCCTCGATCGTCTTCGGCCCGATCTTCCCGTCCACGTCCAACCTGGCCAGCGGAGCGTTCCGATGGCGATTCAACAGCGATTGCACGGAGGAAACATCCTGTGCCAGATTCGTGCCACCTCGCCCTACCGAACTCGTGATCGTTGCCATGGTTGTTTTACCTCTCGTATCTGGGACGGTTGCTGCCAGGACCATTGTTTCCCCACTCAGTACGAAACGGTTATCGTAGCTTGGCGAAAAAAGTTTCCTGAATCGGCGAGAAACTTCCGTAATCCGGCGGCGATTTTTCCAACCGCAGGCTGGCGTAAGCCCATAAAGTTCGTTAGAGTCAGTCAGAGGTTTGTGACATGAGCAGATCAGCCTTGCCAGAAGAGGCTGCCGCCGCCCGAGTGCCAATTGATGAAACTTGATCGACGACAATGGTTGAAGATCGGATCGCTCGGAGCGACAGGGCTCACGCTTCCCACTCTGATGGCCGCAACTCGAGCAGCAGCTGCCGAGTCGTCCAAGGATTCCTTCGGCCGCGCGAAGCGCTGCGTGCTGCTGTTCCTCACGGGAGGAGCTCCACAACATGACACATTCGATCCCAAGCCATTCGCGCCGGCGAACATCCGCGGCGAGTTCTCGCCGATCTCGACCCGAATTCCGGGTGTTCACGTCACGGAGTTGTTTCCCAGGCTCGCGCAACGGCTCCACCATGTGACTTTGCTGCGATCCGTCACGCATGACGACACGGTTCATACTTCCGCCGGCTACACCATGTTGACCGGAAAGCGACATCCGCAGGCCAATGCCAAGACCGCCTCGGACATTCGACCCCGGTCCTCAGATCATCCCCACATCGGTTCTTTGCTATCCAGTGTTCGGCCCGAACATGGACCTCCCACCTTCGTGTCGCTGCCGGAAGTTATCGAGGATGCGGCTGTAAATGAATTTCCAGGATTAGGGGGCGGGCTCATGGGCGAACGCTACTCGCCGCTCCTGGTCGAGGGATCGGCGAAGAATGGCGCCTTCACGCCACCTCCACTGAAACTCTCGCCGGACCTTACGGCGGCCCGACTCGCCGAACGAGGTGACTTGTTGAGGTCATTGAACGGTTCGGGCGCCCTGTCTTCGTTGCGACGCGCGGTGGATTCGGACGTATTTCGGCAACGAGCCTTCTCGCTGTTGACGTCGAATTCCGTTCAGCAGTCGTTCGAGTTGCAGCGCGAATCGATGGAAACGAGAGAGCGCTACGGCAGCCACTTGTTTGGTCAAGGCTGTTTGATGGCGCGGCGGCTGTTGGAATCGGGCGTGTCGCTTGTCACGGTCTATTGGCACTATGAGGGCCCCGACGATTCACCGGTCTGGGATACTCACGGCAATAACTTCTCGCACCTCCGCAACCGACTTGCTCCTCCCACTGACATGGCAATGTCGGCACTGCTCGACGATTTGTCCGTTCGCGGAATGTTGGACGATACTCTGTTCGTAACGCTGGGCGAATTTGGCCGAACGCCAAAGATTAACGCTCTGGCCGGTCGAGACCATTGGCCCGGAGTAGCCACCATCGTCCTGGCCGGTGCGGGAGTTCAAGGAGGCGCCGTCTACGGTTCGTCGGATGGACAAGGCGCATTCCCCAGCGAGTCTCCCGTGACGCCGTCCGACTTTACGGCAACCTTAATGCACCTCCTGGGCATTCCCAACGACCTCGAAATTCACGACCAGTCAGGCCGGCCTTTCCGAGCCTGTGACGGAACGCCCATTCTGGGACTGCTGCGCTAACGGTCGGCGGCAGAATGTCCTGGATGGCGGCAAGGATCGAGTCGCCGCGAACAGGCTCCAGAGACCACAAGCCAGGTCCCAACAGCACGCGAACCGTGGCTGGCAACCGCGATCGGCTGCGCTAGGCGACGGGGCAACAACCGCGCCGGCACAATCGTCCCTGTCTTGCAAGGACCGTTCCACGAACGCAGTCGCGAAGCATCGGCGACGCGCTCCGGCGGCGCGTACCCACGCGTCTCGGCAATGGAGTATGTCTACGTTGCACCTCTACGTTGCACGTGGCTACATACATACAACGTATGAATGGGGGCAAAACCGACGCGCGTCCACGTCAGAATTTCCAAAAAACACGACCGGCTTGGTGTCGAACAGTCTTTGGGTGTCTTCGATTCGAAGGCGTCCAATAACTTTTGTGTGTCTTCGATTCGAGGGAGGCCGCGATTTTGGCGGAAATTCTTGAGATTTTTTTGCGACCTTTGCGCCTTTGCGAGAACCTTGATTCCTGAGCCGATCTCGCAGAGACGCGAAGGACCTGCCCGACGAATTCCTGATGGTCCGACCGCTGGTGGCTCGAGGCCGTTTCGAGACTCAGCGGGGGCTATTCTTGCCGATCGGCCGGCGTTCCGGTGACCGCGTATCTTGCGAAGTCGATCAATCCCGCGAAGCGGTACGCCGGGTCGACGTAGTGTTCGATCACGTAGAATGCGAAATAGTACGCGCGGCAGAAAGCCCAGACCGTGATCGCGAGCAGTATCGTCGGCGTAATTTCCGGGCTTCGAGCGACAAGAATTGCGCCCGCAAGCATTCCCAATGCAAGAAACAGGAAGCCTTTGATCCAGATCAGCTTGGGGTTCGTGAGATTCGTCATTGCTTGGCTCCACCAGCGCCTCGGCAGGGATCGTCGGGAGAGCTCGACGAATGACACCTGCAGGAACCGCTTCATTTTAGCCGGCACGACCGGTCGAATGTGCCGCCGTGGGACGAATATCCCGGATTGCCTGCTTGCAATGCCGTCAAACTACACACCGCGTTCGATGCGCGTTAATCTAGGGGCATGATCCTTGTTTCTAGCAATGCGTCCGTGGAATATCGCCAGACGGCGACTTGCGAGCATCGATTTCGACGTCCCCGTGCGTTGCGGGCGGGAGCAGGGCGAAACGCGGTTGCAGGTTTGCTCTTTTTGTTGGGAGCATTGGCAGGCCGATGCTTCGCGGATCCCCATGTCGACCAGCGGGCCGCGGGCCGGCAAATTGGTTATCAGCGCGACGTGCTGCCGATCCTGGCCAGGAATTGCTTTGCCTGCCATGGGTTTGACCCGCGTGCCAGGCAAGCCGGACTGCGGCTCGATACGCGCGAAGGCGCAACGGCGATGCTCGAATCGGGCCAGCCGGCCGTCATGCCTGGCGATCCGACGGGCAGCGGTTTGTTGGCCCGCGTTCAGCACGCCGATCCGGCCCAGCGGATGCCACCGGTCGAAACCGGCAAAGTGCTGACCTCCGCGCAGCTCGACACGCTGCGGACCTGGATCGAGCAAGGCGCAGCTTATCAGCAGCATTGGTCATTTGTGGAGCCTGCCGATAGGCCGCCACCCGTGGAGGACGGAGCGCAAGAGCCAATCGACGCCTTTATCCGCGCCAGGTTGCGAAACGCGGGACTGGTCGCGGCGCCGCGAGCCGGCCCGTGGACCTTGCTGCGCCGCCTGAGCCTCGACCTGACGGGACTGCCTCCAACACTGGAGGATCTGGATCAATTTCTCTTGGAATACGCCGATGCACCGGAGCCTGCCTGGCGACGTTGGACCGAGAAATACCTGTCCAGTCCCCGCTACGGTGAAAAATGGGCCCGCTGGTGGCTCGATCAAGCCCGCTACGCCGACAGCAATGGCTACTCGGTCGATGCGCCGCGCGAGATCTGGAAGTTCCGGGACTGGGTCATCGATGCGTTCAACAACGACCTGCCGTTCGACCAGTTCACGCGCGAACAACTTGCCGGAGACCTGATTCCGGGCGCCTCGGAACGACAACGAGTTGCCACCGGGTTTCATCGCAATACGCAGATCAACCAGGAGGGCGGAATTGACCGGGAGCAGTTCCGCGTCGACAGCCTGTTCGACCGCGTCGCCACGACGGGCACGGTCTGGCTGGGCTTATCGATTGGCTGCGCGCAGTGCCACGACCACAAATTCGATCCGATCACCCAGCGCGAGTATTACCAGTTCTTCGCGTTTCTGAACAACCAGGACGAGCCGACAATGAAGGTGCTGGGAGCGGAACGGGATTCGGTTCCCCAACAGAAGCAGGCTCTGGAAGCCGAGTTGCAGAAACTGCTGGAGGCACGTGCCGGCGAGATTGAGGCTTTTGAAGCGGCGGTAGCGCAGGAGGGCGAGAGTACGGAGCGAGGCAAGCAGCTGGCTAAACTGCTGGCGGTTGCCAAGGACAAACGGACATTCGCGCAGCGTCTGTCCCTGTTCGCTGCCGGGCCGGGATCCGGAGACCCGGAATTCCAGGCTCGAAGAAGCCAGTGGCAGGCCTGTGAGCAGATACTGAATGAAGCGCCGAGCACCATGGTGTTGCAGGAGTTGGCCCGGCCGCGGACCACGCGCATCCTGATTCAGGGTGACTTCACGCGCCCCGCGGACGAGGTCGTCCCCGGCACGCCGGCGATGCTGCATCGTTTAGAGGCGGGAGACAGCCCGCCTTCGCGGCTGCAGCTGGCGGACTGGATTACCCAGCCGGAAAATCCGTTGACAGCCCGGGTGATCGTCAATCGAGTCTGGCAGATCTATTTTGGAAAGGGGCTGGTCGAGACCGACAATGATTTCGGATTACAAGGCACACCGCCGACCCATCCGGAATTGCTGGACTGGATGGCATTGCGATTCCAACGTCATGGGTGGAGTCTCAAGCAGTTGCATCGTTCGATTGTGACGTCGGAGACGTATCGCCAGCGTTCCGATGCGCGCCCCGAGCTGCGCGATCTCGATCCTGGCAACGAACTTTTGGCGCGTCAGCGCCGATTGCGACTGGACGCCGAGTTGATTCGGGATGTGGCGCTGGCGGCGAGCGGCGCGTTGACGACTCCGATCGGCGGTCCCCCGGTTTTTCCACCGATTCCGGACGGCGTCATGAGCCAGGGGCAGGTGAAACGGGAATGGAAAGCCAGCACCGGCGCCAATCGTTTTCGGCGTGGCTTGTATACGTTCCTTTATCGAGCGACCCCGCCGCCGGCCCTTAACGTCTTCGATGCGCCCGACGGCTACAGCAGCTGCACGCGCCGCTTGCGCAGCAACACGCCGCTGCAGGCGCTGACCTTGCTTAACGACACGGCGTTTTTTGAGGTGGCCCGGCATTTGTCCGGGATCATCGACCGGGACGGATTGACGAGTGCCTTCCGCGTATGCACGGCGCGGCAGCCGTCGGCCGAGGAGCTGGCCGTGCTAAGTTCGCTGGATTCCCTGAGTGCCGCGCGGGTGCTGTTGAACCTGGACGAGACGATGACTCGCGAATGAAGTACACGGAGATTGTTCGATGAACCCGCTGCTCCGCTCCCGATTGCTGACGGAAACGCGCCGGCACTTCTTTCAGCAATGTTCGATCGGCGTGGGTGCGATGGCGTTGTCGTCGTTGATCGGAAATTGGATGGGGAATCAGCCCGCGGCGCGAGCCGATCAGGGTTTGCCTTCGGCGACGCCGCGATCGCCTCATTTCCGCCCGCGCGCAAAACGTGTCATATACCTGTTCATGGCAGGCGGTCCTTCGCAATTGGAAATGTTTGACTATAAGCCGAAGCTGGTGGAAATGAACGGCAAGCCGATCCCCGCCAGTTACCTCGAGGGGAAGCGTTTTGCGTTCATGGACAGCAGCCACCGTGTTGACTTGCTGGGAACGCGGCGTGTTTTCGCGCGTCATGGGGAATGCGGCGCCTGGGTGAGTGATCTGCTGCCGCACACGGCGGGAATGGTTGACGACCTTTGCTTCGTGAAGACCTGCAAGACCGATCTGTTCAATCATGCGCCGGCCAAGTTGTTCATGAATACGGGCAGCGGACAATTTGGCCGACCGAGCATGGGGTCTTGGGTGACGTACGGGCTGGGCAGCGAATGCAGCGATCTTCCCGGTTTTGTGGTGTTGCAAAGCGGTCCGCGCGGGCCGCGCGGCGGCGCGGTACTGTGGGGCAGCGGCTTCCTGCCGACGATGTACCAGGGCGTGCCGCTGCGCAATCAGGGCGAACCGATTCTGAATATCACGCCGCCGGCCGGAGTGAGCGAACCCGCGCAAAGGGAAGTGATGCGATCCCTGCGCAAACTCAACGAACAGCGTCTGGCGTCGACGGGCGACGACGAGATCGCCACCCGCATCAATGCCTATGAAATGGCGTACCGCATGCAGACCAGCGCTCCAGAATTGATGGACACCCGCGGCGAGTCCCAGGAGACGCTGCGGATGTACGGCGTCAAGGATCCGGCCGAATCGAGTTACGCGCGCAATTGTCTGCTGGCGCGGCGGCTGGTGGAACGTGGTGTGCGGTTCATCCAGCTTTGGCATACGAACTGGGACCATCATGGCGGCACCACGGAAAATCTGGAGCAGCACCTGCCGGCCATCTGCCAGGAAATCGATCAGCCGACGACGGCGTTGGTGCGCGACTTGAAGCAACGCGGCCTGCTGGAAGATACCCTGGTCGTCTGGGGCGGCGAATTCGGCCGGACGCCGATGGGCGAAGTCCGCGAATCGACCGGCCGCAACCATCATATCGACGCCTTCACGGTCTGGTTCGCCGGCGGAGGATTTCGTGGCGGAATCAGTCACGGCGAGACGGACGAGTTTGGCTTCGGCGCAGTACAGAACCCCACGCATGTCCGCGATCTGCACGCCACGATCCTGCACCTGCTGGGCTTGGATCACGAGCGGCTGACATTTCGCCAACAGGGGCTGGAGGTGCGATTGACCGGCGTCAATCCGGCTCGGGTGCTGCACGAATTGCTGGCCTGAGGCGTTCTATGGATAATTTGCGTCCCTGGCGGGCGTGGAACTTCTGGCGGATATTCGCACCGTGCGTGCTGCTGCTGACCGGACTGATCATCGCGTTCTACGGGCTCGAACGACTGGCCGATCGCCGCGTCCACGAACAGGCGGGCCAGCACTTGGTGCGGCTGCACGCCGAGATCATTTCGCGCGAGTTGCGTTCGGTCGAGTCCGAATTGAGATATCTCGCGGAACAGGCGCTGCTGCGACGTTTTGCGTCCGGGATTGCCGACGACAACACGGCGGGAAGCGTGGAATCGCTGACCGAACTGCAGAACGAGTATGTGCGGTTCTGTGGCAGCAAGGCGATTTACGATCAGATTCGATTTCTGGACAAGTCGGGGATGGAGCGGATCCGTGTGAACTATGAACAAGGCCAGCCGCGCGCCGTGCCGGCAGGTGATTTGCAAGCCAAGGGGACGAGGTACTATTTCATTCAGTCGCTGAAACTTGAGCGCGGCGATATTTTTGTTTCGCCCTTCGACTTGAACGTGGAACATGGTCAGATCGAATCGCCCCACAAGCCGGTGATCCGTTTCGCCACACCGGTGTTCGACGAATCGGAACGACTGGCGGGCGTGCTGGTGCTGAACCTGCTGGGCCAGGGGCTGCTGGAAAAACTGGCGGTTTCCGCGTCCGGGTTTCCCGGCGAGGCCTGGCTGTTGAATCGCGAAGGCTATTACCTGCGCGGCCCGAATCGCAACGAAGAGTGGGCGTTCATGTTCGGGGGCGCAGCCCGATTCGGGAATCGCTTCCCCGCGGCGTGGCGCGAGCTTGAAGACTCACCTTTGGGCAGCCGGCACGACGAGTCGGGGTTGTTCACCTACCGGACCATTCCGGGAACGGAGCGGCCGATCGACGGGGGCCCACTTCCGTCCGACGAGCCGCTCGAAGAAAAGTCGGGGGACTCCATGCTGCGGATTGTCTCCTATGTTCCCAATTCGATCGTGTTCGCGAACGCGAATCAACTGCTCAGCCGGCTGTTGCTGGTGCTGGTGCCGGTCACGGTCGGACTGGCAGTCATGCTGGGCATTGTGGTCCGCGCTGACTTGATCCGACGCGATCACGAGCGGCAGCTGGCAGAATCGGAGGCCCGGCTGCGCTACCTGTCGCAGCGCGTACTTACGGCACAGGAGGACGAAAGACGGAGTTTTTCCCGCGATTTGCACGACGAACTGGGACAGCTGGTCACGGCGTTGACCCTCGATCTGGAGCATGCCCGGCATTCCGGCGACGCGCAGCGCCGCGAGGAGTTGCTGACCCGCGCGCAGCAGGAAAGCTCCATGTTGCTCGACCGGATCCACGAAATTTCCGCGCGCGTCCGGCCGCCGATGCTGGATGATCTCGGCCTGTCGGATGCCTTGCGCGATCTGGCCGGCGAGTTCGGAGCCCGCACGGGGCTGGACGCCAGCCTCACGCTGGAATTCGAAGACGGTGACGCCACGCCCGAGATCGGAGCGACGTTATTTCGCATCATCCAGGAAGCGTTGACCAACGTTTCACGGCACGCCGAGGCCAGCTCGGTTACGATCGAAGTCGCTCGCCGAGACGGCAGGATCGATGCCGCGGTTGCGGATAACGGTATCGGATTCGATCCCCAGCGCCGCCCGTTGGATCGCTTGGGAATCCTCGGCATGCGCGAACGGGCCGAATTGCTGGGAGGCAGTTTTCAGATCGAATCGAGCCCCGGTCACGGCACGCGCATTCGCGTTTCATTGCCGCTGCGCTGCGGCACGCTCAACGGCATTTTGGATGGGAACTCCACGTGACCGAGTTGCAACGCCATACCGTGGTACTCGCCGACGACCATGCGATGGTCCGACAGGCTCTCGCACAGATCCTCGAGGACAGCCGCGAGATCCGTGTCGTGGGCCAGGCATCCGACGGCGCTTCCGCGATTGAGGTGGTCGAGCAAACCCGTCCCGAACTGGTCGTGCTCGACTTCTCCATGCCCGGCATGCATGCTTCGAGCACGATTCAGCAGTTGTTGAAGCGGCAGCCGAAACTCAAAATCCTGGTGCTCACCGTCCACGAGAAAATCCACTATGCGGTCCGCGTACTTGAAGAAGGAGCGCACGGTTACGTCGTCAAGTCGGCGGCTGCGCACGAACTCCTGGACGCGATCCGCGCGGTCTCTCAAGGGGAGATCTACATTTCACCGAAAGTCTCGCATAAGGTAATCCACGCGTTGCGTCGTCCCAAACGCGACCGCGCGGGTCTGGAGGCGCTTTCGCAGCGCGAGTTCGATCTGCTGCGCCTGCTGGGCGCCGGATATTCGCTCTCGGATTGCGCCGCGGAACTCGACATCAGCATCAGCGCTGCGTCGACGTACCGCGCCAGGCTGTTGGAAAAACTAAATCTGAAAACCACTCCGGAAATCATCCGGTTCGCACTGGAGAACGGCATCGTCGGTTGAACAGCCCAGGCAACCCTCACTCCCGTCCCCTTCATGCGCTATCGATCAACCCTGCTCGTAAGGACCGTTCTCCCATTGGTACGTGTAGGAAATCTCCTACAGGCGGTTTGTGAGAGTTGCTACAGACAGGATTCCGAGGCCGGCGTTCAATGACTGCTGGTCGAACCTTTGGTCCTTGTTTGCGGAGTAACTCGAATGACGACGCGTCTTGTCCCCTGGTGCTCGGTGGGACTGCTGTTTGCTGGTGGAATAGTCGGGTTTCTTGCGGGTGGCGGGTTGGAGCCGACGGTCGCTCAGCAGCCGGGCGGTAAAGGCCGACTGGCGGCGGCAGACCGAAGCGAAGGCAGGACAGCTGCCTACGTGGCCGCCCCGGGCGGCGATCTGTATTTACGACAGAGCCCGGGCGTCAAGGCCGCTCAGCCCGTCACTGATGATTTTGGATTGGGCGTCAACCATGCCTCGCAATTGCCGAAATATCCGCCGGGCGGGCCGGGGGATCCCACGCCTGTCGACCTGTTTCGATATGCGGGACGCGGCGCCAGCTCCTGGGGTGCTCCGACACTCGACATACCTTGGGACGAATGGGTAAAGAAGTGCACGGAACAAAAGCCGAAGATCATGGAAGCGGTCCGGAATTATCTGGAAAGCCGTTATGATTTTTCGGGCCGGCCGCTGGAGGGCCATGCCATGACCCGCGGCAAGCCGATCATGGCGGGACCCGTCGCCCGGTTGCCGCGCGGCGTCGGTTCTTTCGATCAGTTCATCACGATGAGTGCGGCGGATATCCGCGACAAAGACCTCTTCCCGTACAAGCCGCTCTCCCATCCGCTGCAAACCACCGCGCACATGCTGTTTCCACCTTCGTGGATCAAATCGCACCCGGAGCATGAGCGATTCGACGTGGATTTCGATCTGCCGGACGACTATCTGCCGGAGTTTCCGCCACCGATGTTCCTGACCACGCACAAGGAACTTGGTGATGTCACCAACGGGCAGGAGGTGACCCTGGCGAACTACTATGCAATTTTCGATGGCCTGTTAACCGCCGAACAGATGGAGGGGCTGAAGGAACTGCTGCGGCCTTCGCCGACGACCTGGTTCAACCAGACGGCCCATCGCGTCACGATGCAGCCGAGCGCCGGCGTCGCCTGCTTCTCCTGCCATGTGAACGGGCATACGAACGGGGCGATCGAACTGGCTCCGGACGCCCGCCCGAATCAGGCCCGACTGCGCGTCGATACCCCCAGCATGCGTGGCAATTACAACATGATGCAGTTGTCGTCGAAACGATCGATACGCAGCATGGATCATTTCGCCGAAGTCGAGGAGTATTTTGACGGCGATCCCGGGTTGATGCAGGCCTTGGGGCCTCGCGGAGCACAGCGGCAGATCACCAATCGGATGGGCGACTTTAACGCCATTCTCGACTTTCCGCCCGCGCCAAAACTGACACCGTTGATGACGCTCGACCGCGCCAAGGCATCGCAGGCGGAGCTGCGCGGCGAAGCATTATTCCATGGCAAGGCACAGTGCGCCAAATGCCATTACGGGCCGGCCTTCACCGACGACTATATGCACGACCTGCAGGTCGAGCGATTCTACGTCGGGCGGCCGGAAGGGCCGATCAAGACGTTCGCGTTGCGAGGCATCAAGGACTCGCCGCCTTACCTGCACGACGGCCGGTGCCCGACACTGCACGACGTGGTCGAGTTCTTCAACATCGTCCTGGAGTTGAAGCTCAATGCGCAGGAACGTGACGACCTGGTCGCCTACATGCTCTGCCTTTGAATCGAAACCTCCGAATGCGCGCGCGGCCGGCTTATCGCACGTTGAGGTTCCGTTCCACCTCGCTGGCCCGTGCGCTGTATCCGAACGCAGGACGAACGTCGCCCGAATCGTGGAATCTGGCGGCCGATTCGCCAAGACTGCTTCCGCTCTTGGCGTTGGAAATTGGGGACGCTGTCTGGCAGCCCGTAAAGGACGCGACAGCCAGTCCGAACAGGATGGCTCGCAGTATCATGATCTCCCTTCGCGGATGCCGGCAGGACGTGGTTCGAGTAAGTGAAAGACCGCGTGTTACGGCCTAGGGCGTCGACAGCAGACGGCTTTTCCCTTATTTTCGGAATTCTGTCCAGCCCAGTTGGAGCCGCTCAGGCCGCTCGGGGCCGCGGGCGGAGGGAGATTCCTGGCGGAGTGCCGATCGATGCAACTGGACGTACTGGTGGTAGCTCCTCATCCGGACGATGCCGAATTGGGAGCGGCAGGCGCGATCCTGAAACTGAAAGCCGGGGGCGCCCGTGTCGGGATCCTCGATTTGACGGATGGAGAGCCAACACCCCACGGCACGCCGGAGCTGCGCATGCGGGAGACCAAGGCGGCGTCAGCAATCCTGAATGTTGACTATCGGGACAACCTCGGCCTGCCCAATCGGTCGCTGGAACCGACGCTGCAGGCCCGGGCCGCACTGGCCGGCAAGATCCGCGAACTGCGGCCCCGTTGGCTGATGGCACCCTATTGGATCGACGCGCATCCGGACCACATCGCAGCGACGCAACTGGTGGAAGAGGCCCGTTTCTGGGCCAAGCTGACCAAGTCGGAATTGCCTGGTTTACCCTATCACCCGGAACGGATCTACAACTACTATTGTGTGCATCTTAAGCAGGCCATTGTTCCGGCGTTCGTGCTCGACATCAGCGACGTTTGGGAATCGAAAATGGCAGCGATCGCCTGCTACCAAAGTCAGTTCGTCGCGGGGCGGCCGGTGGAGCCACCCACATTCCTCGATCGACTGACGACCGAGGCGGAATTCTGGGGGTCGGTCATCGGCGTTCGCTACGGGGAGCCGTGGACGTGTCGTGAGCCGCTGGGACTGAGCGGACTTTCGGAGCTGGTCTAAGTTCGTGGCTTGACCATGAATGGGCGGAATCCCTATAGTAGCTCAAGTGCCGGAAGTGCTTTACAGCTCTAATTTTGTGGCGAGAGAACTCCCCGTTCACGCCGTCGGTGTCGCGGCGGGGTAGGGTGAACAGTACGGTCGGCCAAGTTCGTAAACTGCACCGTTTCCGAGTTGTTCCTGGGGTGGCGTCCCTATGCCTGTCGTGCTTGACGTGAGTGCTGCGGAGGATCCGCGTGATCTGGTGCACCGCGCCGTACAGACGCTGGCGGAAGGTGGCTTGGTAGCGTTTCCCACCGAGACGGTTTACGGGCTAGCGGCCAGTGCTTTGAATGCGGATGCCGTGCAGCGCCTGTACGACGTCAAAGGTCGTAAATCGGGACAGGCGTTCACGTTGGCGATTCGAAGCGTCGAGGAGGCACTTGACTTCGCCCCTTGCATGTCGCCGTTAGCGGTCCGTTTGGCCCGTCGATGCTGGCCGGGTCCGATTACGCTGGTGGTGGACGATGACCATCCAGACAGCCTGGTCGGCCGGTTGCCGGAAAACGTGCGAAAACTGGTCGTGCCCAGCGGATCTCTTGGCATGCGGGTTCCCGCGCACGCACTGATCATGAACGTCATGCGGTTGGCAGTCGGTCCGTTGGTCCTGACCAGTGCGAATCGAAGCGGCGAGCCCGAGGCATTAACCGGCGCGGACGTCGTGAAATCGTTGGGGGACGACGTGGGACTGGTGCTGGATGACGGGCGCTGCAAGTTTTCTCAACCTTCGTCCGTCGTTCGGGTCCGCGGTCAGTCTTTCCAGATCCTGCGCAACGGCGTGATCGTCGATGCAACCTTGCGGCGTCTGGCGAGTTTCATACTGTTGTTCGTTTGCACCGGAAATACTTGCCGAAGTCCGATGGCGGAGGCGCTGATGCGCAAGCGGTTCGCCGATCGGCTGGGCTGCCGACTGACGGATCTGGAAGAGCGGGGAGTAATGGTCATGTCGGCGGGAATCGCGGCAATGGCGGGTGGCCATGCGACCCCCGAAGCGGATCAGGCGGTGCGAGCGTGGGGTGTCGATCTGGCCCATCACGAGAGCCAGCCGCTTTCGGACCGACTGATGCGGTTTGCGGACACGATTCTGACAATGACGCGCGGCCATCGTGACGCGATCCTTTCGCAGTGGCCGGATGCGGCATCCCGTATCAGCCTGGTGGCGTCGAACAACTCCGATATTGGTGACCCGATCGGCGGCCCCCCGGAACTTTACCAACGGTGTGCGGAACAGATTGACCAGCAGCTGGCCGACTGGATGCAGCGCTTCGACATGTCGATGTTGCCGCTATTTCCGGCCGTATGAGGAAAGAATGCGATGAAAGTGGCGATTGGCAGTGATCATCGCGGCTACGAGACCAAAACAAAGCTGGTCGAATTTGTGCGCGGGTTGGGACACGACGTGCATGACGAAGGAGTGACGGATTGCCAGAGCGCCGATTATCCGGACGTGGCGGCGATCGTGGGCGAGAAGGTGGCGGATGGGCGAGCCGACCGCGGCATCCTGATTTGCGGCACCGGCATCGGCATGGCGATCACGGCGAACAAGTTTCGCGGGGTGCGCGCCGCGACCTGTTATGACGACTTCACCGCCGAGATGTGCCGTCGCCACAACGACGTCAACGTGCTCTGCCTGTCCGGCGACCTCGTCGGCGAAAAGCGGATCGATCGGATTGTCGAGATCTGGTTGCGCACGGAGTTTGAGGGCGGCCGGCACGCGCGGCGACTCGAAAAGATCGCCGCCCTGGAACAGCGACTTGCGGGCCAGGCCGCCTCCGGCTCTCCTGCCGCGTCCGAACCGGCAAAGTAGTCGCGCCGCAGGGTAGGCCAGCGCAGCAGGGTGGGCCAGCGCAGTAGGGTGGGTCGAGGTATTCCGAGGCCCACCCACTGGACACAGCGCCGATTGCGATAACGCCACGCGCTAATTCGTGACTCGTTCGTTCGGCACGAGGCTCAATCCGTCGGATGCGCGCAGCATCAGCCGGTAGCTGCGACCCTTTTCGGCCTTGATCGAAACCGCTTCGCCGTGTGCCGCGCGGATGCCCAGTTCCTGGGCCCGTTTTTCGTCGTTGGCGATATTCCAGAAATCGCTCCAGATCTTCCGTTCAAAGTCGGAGATCGCGCCCCCGCGGGTATAGGCGCGAGGAGGACGGTTCGTATCGTCGAGTGCCATTCCGTCGCGCGGCTCCTGCTGATCACCGAAGATGCGACGGAACAGGACGAGCGACGTGGTTCGATCGAGGTCGGTTTGTTCTTCGATGTACTTGTCGTCGAACTTGACGACCCAGTTGTCGATGTAGACGACTTCGCCGCGGATTTGGAACCGTCGAGGTTCGTCGATCGGGAACCCCTCGTCGTTCACTTCGACGAATTCGATCTCCGTCACCACGGCATTGTTGTCGGGATCGCGCGACTGGTCGACGACCGTAATTTGAGCCAGGCGGTGATCGACTTTCAGCAGGCGCAAGGACGTATCCAGCCGCGCGATTTCCTCGGCCTTCTGCGCGACATCGGCTTCCAGCGAACGGATCGAGGCATCCTTTTCGGCGAGTTCCCGGGTCTGCCTGGCGACTTGCGCGGCCCTTTCCTCCAGTTCGTTGCGCGTGCGGGTCAGTTCCTCCTGGGCCGACGCCAGCTTCTTGGCGGCCTCGGTCGACTCGAGTTCCTTGGAATAATACGTGGCGTAGCCTTTCCAACCGGCCAGCGCTCCCGCTCCGACGATAATCACGGCCAGCAAGGTGCGCGCGACGCTGTTGATTGTTCGCAACGATTCCATCATTCCCGACATCACAATCTCCTGCGGCAATTGCCGCGGTCAGATGGCCATCAGTTCGCATACGGCCGGCCCGATATCGGCCTGGGCCATCAAGTGCTCGCCTACCAGGATCGCGCGCACTCCCGCTTCATGCAACATTCGTACGTCTGCCGACGAATGGATACCACTCTCGCTCACGAGCAGCCGGTCGGCCGGAATTCGTTCTCGCATGCGGATCGTGTGTTGCAAGTCGATTTCAAAACTGCGCAAGTCGCGATTGTTCACACCAATCAGTGTAGCACCCGCCGCGAGCACACGCGGCAGGTTGTCCGGCTCGTAGAATTCCACCAGCGGGGTCATCCCCAGCTCCAGCACCTGGTTGTGCAACCCGCGCAGCAGGCAGTCGTCCAGGCATTCAGCGATCAGCAGCACGGCATCGGCACCGGCGACCCGCGCTTCCAGCAGCTGGTAACGATCGATGATAAAGTCCTTGCGTAACAGCGGAACCGTTGTCGCGGCGCGTATCGACTCGAGGTACCGCAGGGAACCTTGGAAATACGGTTCGTCGGTCAGCACGCTGACGCAGGCGGCGCCGTGGGACTCGTAGGTCCGGGCGATGGCCACCGGGTCGAAATCGGCCCGGATGACCCCCTTGGAAGGACTGGCCTTCTTCACTTCGGCGATCAGCTTGATCGGGCCTGGCGCATCGAGCGCGGCGTAGAAGTCGCGCACCGGTGGCGCCGAATTCAGGCGGCGAACCAATTCCGACTCGGGAATCTTGCGCCGTGCCGCGTCCAGCTCAGCCTTCTTCGTCAAAACGATTTTTTCCAGGATCGATGCCACGGCGTGCAGAAAGAAACTTGGTCAGGATCGAAATACGCCGGTTCGGACTCGGCGGCTACTCGACAGGATAACTCGCCGGGCAACCCCCTTACAGGGGCGATCATCCCCTGGCGGTCAATCCGCAGCCGGCTGCGGCGTACGCGGCGCCGGCCGCGGTTGCGTGGCGACAACCAAATCAGTACAACGGAAAGCGGCTTGGACACCATGCGCTGCTGCACCGCCTTGCGGCCCGAGTCGATGTCTCGAGTTGCCGCCTCGTGGCAAACGCGGAACGGCAGCTGGCTCAACCTTCACTGCCGGATGCCGTCCCGTCCAAAGTGCGGTCAGGGGAATACGAATGTTGTTGCTGGAGGGGATTCGCAAAAGCTATCGGGAGCCCAACGGGGCCCCGTTGCCGGTACTGGACATACCACGGTTCGCGATCAGTGAATGTGAACAAGTGGTATTGCTGGGCCGTAGTGGCTGCGGCAAGACCACGTTATTGCATCTGATCGCCGGTATTACCCGGGCCGACGCCGGTCGGATCGAATTCGATGGCCGCGACGTGGCCCGGTTCAGCGAGGCCGGCCTGGATCGGTATCGGGCGCTCAAGATCGGTTACGTTTTCCAGACATTCAACCTGCTGCCCGCATTCAACGCCCTGGAGAACGTGATGCTCGGAATGACTTTCGTGCGCGGTCCGAAGGACCCGGAACGAGCACGACGATTACTCGATCGAGTCGGCCTGGGGCATCGACGGCACCACAAGCCGTCGGCCATGTCGGTCGGCGAACAGCAACGGGTCGCCGTAGCGCGGGCCTTGGCCAATCGCCCGCGATTGTTGCTTGCCGACGAGCCCACCGCGAACGTCGACCCGGCCAACCAGCAGAACATCATCGATCTGATCCGTTCCACCTGCGACGAAGACCGGATCGCGCTGCTGATGGTGACGCATTCCAACGAGGTGGCGGATCAGTTTTCCCGGCGCGAGAGGCTTGACGAAATCAATCAGGTCGCACAGGTCCATGGAGGTGCCGCATGAGCCTGTGGAGGATCGCTTTGCGCAGCATTCAACACCGCCTGTTCCCGTCGCTGCTGACGATGATCTCGATGGCGCTGGGCGTGACCTTGGTGGTCGTGGTGCTTTCGGTACACGGCGTGATGCAGGAATCGTTCACGTCCAACGCCAGTCTCGGCTACAACATGATCGTCGGCGCCAAGGGTGGAAAGCTGCAGCTGACGCTGAACACCGTCTACTACCTGAGTTCTCCGGTCGAGAACATCCCGTACGAATACTACCTGGAGTTCTTGTCCGCGGAGGAACGCGATCGCGAGATCTCGACGGCGGTCCGTGTGGAGGCCGAGGCAATTCGGCAGGCCATGGCCAGTTTCGACTTGCTGACCAGCCCCGCCGTCGGATTGGCTCCCGCATCAATCGTCGGCGGACTGATCGCGGAACAGGCGCTCGAGCGGAGTGCCGCCAGGCACCTGGATCGAGGTCGACCAGGCAAGTTCGCTGTCTACACGGAATTTGCCCTGCCGGTTTGCCTGGGGGACTACCTGGGGAATTTCCGCGTCGTGGGCACGGTCCCAGAGTTATTCGAACGGTTGCGGTACGGCGAAGACAGCGACAAGAAATACGCTTTCAAGTCCGGTCGCAACTTCCAGCGGCACAGCGAGCAGCATGGCTATTTCGAAGCGGTCGTGGGGTCGTCCGTTGCCCGTGAACTGAATCTGAGCGTCGGGGATAAGATCGCGCCGGCCCACGGCAGTGTGGACGGTCACAAGCACGCCCAATTATTCACCGTCGTCGGGATTCTCGCTCCGACCGGTACACCCAACGATCGAGCGGCCTTCATCAACATGGAAGGCTTTTACCTGATGGAGGATCACGCGGAGCCGGTCCCCGCGAACTCGGAATCGGAGAGTTCGTCGGGGGATGCGCCCGCGTCGGCGACCGACGCGCCGTCGTCCGCGTCACTGGCTGCAGAGCAACAGCCGTTTGTATTGCCGCGCGCCGAGTCGCGCCGTATTCCGCTTCCGCTTGAACAACGGAAGGTCACGTCGCTGCTGGTGCTGTCGAAACAGCGTGGCGCATTGAGCCTGCAATATTTGGTCGGAAAGGGCAAAGACGCTCAGGCGATCTTCCCGCTGCAGGAGATCCTCTCGCTGTTCACGTTCATCGTCACGCCTCTGCAGCGGGCCCTGCTCTTCCTGACCGCCATGATCTGTGTCGTTTCCGGGACCAGTATCCTTGTCAGCATTTACAATTCGATGAGCGAACGGAAGCGCGAAATCGCCGTCATCCGGGCCTTGGGTGCCGGCCGCTCGACGGTGATGACCATTATCCTGCTGGAATCGATTATTCTGGCGATTGGGGGTGGGGTGATCGGCTGGACCTTGGGTCACAGTCTCAATGCGGCCGCCAGCGGCCAAATCGAGGAATATACGGGGGTCAGCCTCGGTTTCTTCGATTTCGCCCCCGGCCCGAAACTGGGTGACTTATTCGAGATGGACTCGACAAAAGGGTTCTGGGAGTGGAAAATTTCCCCAGAGGTGGTCGTCTTGCCGGCGCTGATCCTGTTGGCGATCGGCTCCGGTTTCCTCCCTGCCCTCTCGGCCTACCGAACGGATGTCAGTCGGTCGCTCGGATCGTAGCCGCGGATGGCGGTGGTCCGAACTGGACCGGAATTCGGAACGTAAGCAAAATGAACCAAAGGAGCTGCCATGGTCGCTCAAACATTGCGCATTGATTCGAGAACAGGTCGGTTTGCGTTCCTGATGGCGGCGGCGATTGCCGGTCTGGTCGGTTCGGTTTTGGCTCAACCGGCCATGGCCTTAAACTGCCCGTTCTGTTCCGCGGAAGGAAAAACGCTGACGCAGGAACTGAACGAGATGGACGTCGTGGTGATTGCCCGCCTGGAAGTTCCGGCTCCACCGGCTCCCAAAGACAGCGAGTTCGCCGGCGAGGTTCCCAAGGCGAAGTTTCGGGTTCAAACCGTCGTCAAGGGCGGTGATCTGGTCGACGAAGGGGAGTTGATCGAAGCGTTCTACTTTGGCGATCCGACCAAGGGAAAACTGTTCCAGATTCGCTCCATGGAACTGGCCGGAGCACTGCAATGGTCCTCCCCGACTTCGCTCAATCAACGCTCGGCCGCCTACGTGCTCAAGCTGCCCAAGGTGCCGCGTTCCGGACCGGACCGACTGGCGTTTTTCCAGGAGTACCTCGAGGATGCCGATGCCTTGTTGGCACGTGACGCCTATGACGAATTCGCCATTGCTCCGTATTCCGACGTGGCGGCTTTGAAAGACCGCATGAATCATGATCGAATCGTGGGGTGGCTGGCGGATTCGAAGGTCTCACCTTCCCGCCGCCGGCTTTACTTTACACTGCTGGGAATCTGTGGCACGGAATCCGATGTGCCGATGTTGGAAGCGATGATCCGGTCCGATTCGCGGGAACAGCGCTCCGCGCTCGACGCCCTGCTTGCCTGTTACTTGACACTGAAAGGTGAAACAGGCATACCGTTGGTCGAGGAACTGTATCTGGGAAATCCGAAAAGTGAATACCAGGATGTCTATGCCTCGATCATGGCGATGCGTTTTCATTTGCAGGACGTTTCCCGTTTGCCCAAGCAGCGGGTGGTGCAGGCGTTGCGACTGGTGCTCGACAATCCGCAGCAGGCGGACCTGGTGATCAAGGATCTGGCCGACCATAAAGACTGGTCGTGTGTCGAGCGGCTGGTGCAGCTGTTCCTGGAAGCGGAGAAGAACAAGACGCCTTGGATGCGCGTTCCCGTCATTGTCTATCTTCGCCGTTGCCCGTTACCCGAGGCCAAGCAGCACCTGGCTCGCCTGGAAAAGGTCGATCCCGAAGCGGCTAAACGGGCGACGCTGGCAGCGCCCAGTCCGGTGACGGCGCCGACTGATGCGCCAAGCAAGAGTTAAGGGGGGAGTCGATGAGTTCGAATTCGATAGCGTTGAAGCCGGTCGTCGATACGGAGATCGATGTCGATTATCGCTCGCTGAGCAAAGCCGCCGTGTTTTCGCTGATCCTTGGCATCTTGTCCGTCGTCGCGTTTGTCGGCGAGGGCCTTTTGATTCTCCCGGTGCTCGGCTTGATCTGCGGGATCACCGCGATGCGTTCGATCACCCGCTACCCCGAGGAGCTCACCGGGAAGGCTGCGGCCTGGATCGGAATTGGCTTGTCTTTGATCTGTCTGGTCGGCGCCGCTTCCTCGCACGCCTACGAATACAACACCGAGGTGCCGGACGGTTTCGAAAGGTTGCCGTTCTACGCGCTGCGTCCCGATCCGGACCATCCCGAAGAGGCGGTGCCGGCGGAAGTGATGAAGCTGGACGGCAAAAAGATATTCATCAAGGGATACGTTCACCCGAGCGTGAAGGAAAAAGGCGCCGTCAAGCAGTTTACGCTCGTCGGGGACATGAAAGAATGTTGTTTCGGCGGCGCTCCGAAGGTCACCGATTTCGTGGACGTGAATATTGTCGGCGAGGACACGATCCGCTATTCATGGCGGCTGCGGAAACTGGCGGGCGTATTGCGAGTTGATCCGATGATGGCGCGCACGAATGGCCTCGAGGGACCCTGTTACCGCCTGGATGCGGAGATCGTGAAATGAGGAGTCGATCGAGGACTGGACCGACCAGTCTGACGACACCCGCCGATCGGCTGGGACCGTCCCGCACAGCCACCGGATTTTTTCGCGTCTTCGCCCTCGCATGCTTGACCGTGGTTGGATTTCAAATCATCGCAGAAAGCGGAGTCACTCGGCCGGATGACTCCTCGAATGCCGCGCGGTACTCGACACGGTTCGTCGCGAAAGAGGACGTGGTCGAGATTTCTTTTTCCGACGTGAACATGAACATGATGGCGGATATGGTTTTCCGGGATTTTCTGGTGACGCCACGCGTGAAGGAGCTGGAAGGAAAACGGGTGCGCGTGACCGGTATCATGTTCAGCGAAGGCGAGGGCCTGAAAACCGATAATTTTTATCTCTTGAAGAACAAAGAATGCAAGTTCGGTCGCGGCGGCCAGGCCGATCATCTTTTTGCGGTCAAGACCAAGGACAACAAGAAGGTCAAGTTGCGGGTTGACTCGCTGACCGTCGAAGGCACGTTTCACTTGAATCCGCAGTCCGGTCCCGACGGAAACACCTGGTCGGTCTTTGACCTGGTGGATGCCGTTGCGAAATAGCCGATCGATGGCCCACCCGGCGTTGCTTGAACGGAGCGGGCATGGCACATTACATGGATGGAACTACTGCGTATCGCCCCTTTGCGGGGCCCGAATCCGTACACCGCGCGGCCGGTGTTCGAGGTCGTTGTCAACACGCGAGGCTGGCGTAACGGCCGGCTGGCGCGGCTGGTAGAGCAGCTCCAACCGCACCTGCCGCTTTTGTGCGGCGAGGAAATGCAGCCGTCGAGGCTGGCCGCCAGCGGGCATGGCCGAGTGCGAATGTCCCGTGATATGGCCTTGCTGCTTGGGGACGTTCGTCCGTCGGATAGCCACCGCGCGCCGTCCGTTTCCGACATCCTCGAATGCCTCGTTCGTTCCTTTCAGTTTCTGGCGGGCGTAAATGCGGAATTCGGTGAAATTCGGGAAACCGACGAATCGGATGTCTGGACTGTGGTTTTTGAATTCGAGGAGGAGCGGCTGGCCCGGGCTTGTCTCGATTCGGCGGTAGAAGTCTGCCTGGCTGCCGCGGAACGGTTGCCGCTCAACCTGCCCGATCGGATCAAACAACTGGTCGACCTGGCGGACGACGTGCGACTGGGGCCGAGCACGCGCGCGATTGTCGACGCCGCCAAGGCTCGAGGAATCCCCTGCCGAAGAATGAACTACACCAGCCTGGTCCAACTGGGCGAAGGTTGTCGGCAACGTCGCATCTGGACCGCCGAGACCGATGCCACCAGCGCGATAGCCGAGAGCATCGCCAGTGACAAGGACCTGACCAAGAAGCTGCTGGCGGCAGCCGGTGTCCCGGTCCCAAAAGGGCGGGTCGTATCCAGCGCCGAGGATGCCTGGGCGGCGGCCTGCGAAATCGGACTGCCGGCGGTCGTCAAGCCGCAGAACGCCAACCATGCCCGCGGCGTTTCCCTCGACCTGGTTCGCCGCGAGCAGGTGCTGGGTGCCTACGACTACGCCGTCGAATTGGGCGATGGCGCGCCGGTGATGGTCGAGCAATTTGGCCGAGGGCAACAGCACCGGCTGCTCGTCGTCGGAGACCGGATGATCGCCGCAGCCTGCGGAGAGGGCGAATTCGTCGTCGGCGATGGCCGACAATCCGTACTGGAACTGGTCGACGAGGCGAATCGCAATCCGCTGCGTGGCGTCAACTACACAAATCAACTCAGCGTGCTGCGACTGAACCACTCCGCGATCGACGAATTGACTCGACAAGGTCTGAAACCGGAGTCGGTGCCGGAAGCCGGGCGACGCGTCCTGGTGCAGCGGATCGGTGACTTGACGATGGATTGCACGCATCGCGTGCATCCGGATGTGGCGGCGCGAGCGGTGCTGGCCGCCCAGACGGTCGGACTGGACATAGCGGGATTAGATGTTGTCGCTGAGGATATCTCCCGCCCGCTCGAGGAACAGCGCGGAATGATCCTGGAAGTCAATGCCGGTCCGTCGCTCTCGATGCATATCGCGCCGCTGCATGGTGAGCCGCAGCCGGTCGGTCACGCGATCGTGTCGCTGATGTATCCCGAGGGAAGATTGGCTACGATCCCGATCGCGCTGGTAACTGGCACCGGTGATCGGTCCCTGGTCGCGGATTGGCTGGCGCGGCTGCTGCAATCGGCCGGCATCCACGCCGGGCTGGCCACGTCGCAGGAACGGTGCTACGGCATGCATCGCATGACCGACGAAAACTGGAGAGACTGGAGCAACCTCGAGTCGCTGTTGATGCACAAACATCTGGAGGCGGCGGTCTGTGAGAGCCGCCCCGATCAGGCGGCTCGCGACGGCCTGGCAAGTCCTCGAGCGGACGTCGTGATCGTGACGCAGAATCGCGTCCGGAGTGACGGACGTTGGGAGTTGGATCGGGCCGGGATACTGGCCGCGTTGAATTCGCTGTCTTCCACCGGCACTTTGATCATCGCCACGGATGACCCCGATGCCGACCTTTTCGCTGCGCGGCACTCCGGACCGATTTGCTGGATCGCTGCATCGTCAGGTAATGAGCGAGCCTTGAGGAGTGAAGATGTGCTGGTCGCGCAGCGAGGTGCAATCATCGCGGCGCATGGACCAAATCGGTCTTGGAGCAGCAAATTTCCCGATGGCGCGCCGTTAGAACAGAGCGCGTCGTGTATTGTTCCGGCGGTAGCGGCTTCCGTGATCATCGGTGTCAGCGCGGGATTGTGAGATTCCGAGGCGGCACGTTAGCGCTCACGCCGTTCTGCGGTTATGGACGAAGGGAGGCGGGGCATGTGGAAGAGACCTAAGGCGCGGCCTTGGAAATTCCTGATCATCGGTGCGTTGTCAATTGGCGGCAGCATGGCGGCGGCGGCCCCACCCGCCGCCCTTTCCGGGTCCGATCCGCAGGCCGATCCGCCCGAGCTGGTCGAATCCGAAGGACAGCCCCTGGCCGCCAACCTGATCCGACTTCTCTCGGCGCTGGAAGCCCTCGGCACGCCAATCGATGACGACACCGTGAGCGCGATTCGAGACGCAGCTCGCAATCGCGATGCGATGCAACTTCAAATGCTCATCGATCCGCGAGTATCACTGGTGGTGCGAATTAATCCCGAAGCCCGGGTCTCGACGAATCGAGGCCCCTATCGACCCCGATTGCAGCAGGCCGGATTTCGGCCGGTCTTGATCAAAGTGCTCAATCAAAGCACCGTAACCGCACGCCTCCGCATCAGCAGTCCCCAGGCGGGCGCCGTGTATGCCGGCGCGGCCCGATTCAGCCTGCTGCGACAGCAACAGCCGGAGCTCAACCTGGCCGAAAACACAGAACAAGCGACCGACCGTTTTCTGGCCCTGGACCTGTACGCACAACCGCCAATGTCGGACCGGCTCAGCGGACTGGAGGTCGAATACCTGATCGGCTTGATTTATTCTTCCGAGTCCGGTCGGCGCGAGGCGACGATCGGCTTTGACATGGGACAGGCCGAACAGGACCTCGGTTCCCGCGGTTCCACCGCGATCCTATGGGACATTCAGCCGGCAATCCGCGTGCCCCTGCGCATCGTCGACGCCGACGGATCCCCTACCACCGCCCACCTGTTGTTCCGAGATCGATCCGGTCACGTCCAACCATTGCAGGCCAAGCGCCTGGCCCCTGATCTGTTCTTCCAACCGCAAATCTACCGTGACGACGGCGAAACAGTGCTGTTGCCGCCGGGAACCTACGATGTGGAATTCGGCCGCGGACCGGAATATCGGCTGGGGCGCACCACCGTGCAGATAAACGCCAGGGAACAGGGCTGCGCAGCGCTTGAGTTCCGCCTGCAGCGTTGGATCGAACCGCAACGCTTCGGATTCTATTCGGGCGATCATCATATTCACGCGGCGGGCTGTGCCCACTACACCGTGCCGACCGAAGGTGTTTCGCCGGAAGATATGTTCCGGCAGGTCAAGGGCGAGGCGTTGAATGTCGGTTGCGTACTGACCTGGGGGCCCTGCTACGACTACCAACGACGGTTCTTCTCCGAACGCCCTCACGATCTCAGCGAGCCATTGACCATTCTCAAATACGACATCGAAGTCAGCGGGTTCGGTTCGCAGGCGCTGGGCCATGTCTGCCTGCTCAATCTGCGTGATCAGACTTACCCCGGCTCGGAGGGCACCGCCACGAAGGGTTGGCCAACGTGGACCACCCCCGTCATGCGTTGGGCGAAACAACAGGGCGGCGTCACCGGGTACGCACACTCGGCAAGCGGCCTGCAGATCGAGCCCACGGCCGCCGCGCGACGGCTGTTTGAACGGTGCGACTTGAATCGAGACGAATTGCTGGACGCTGACGAGTGGCGCGATACGCTGTTGCCCGAAACTCCCGATCGGATCGACTCCGATCGCGATCGGCGAATCAACCTGCCAGAACTTGTCGCCAGTATCGACCGAGCCGCCGACCAATTGCCCAACCTGGCGATTCCGGAAATGAATGGTGTCGGTGCGATGGAGATCTTCGTCAGCGTCTGCGAGGGCGTCTGCGATTTCATCAGCGCGATGGACACGAGACGGATCCAGGAATGGAACACCTGGTACCACCTGCTGAACTGCGGCTTCCGCTTGAAGGTCAGCGGCGAGACTGATTTCCCCTGCATGAGCAGCCGCCGCGTGGGCCAAGGGCGCGTCTATGTGCGGCTGGACGAACAAGAATCGTTCGATTTTTCCCGATGGTGCCGGAATCTGGCCGCCGGAAAATCGTATGTTTCCGACGGGTACGCGCACGCCATCGACTTTCGGGTCAACGGAATCCGGGCTGGCGAACAGGACCTGACGTTGACCGAACCAGGCCGCGTTACCGTGACGGCACGGATAGCATTCGCGGCCGAAATGCCACGCGCGATCGCCCAGGGTACCAAGGCACCCGCCGGAGGACGCCGATTTGTGGGCGATACCGTGGAACTCTACTCCCCGCGCGACGACCGTATGGTCGCATCGGGCGAGCGTGAAGTGGAGTTGATCATGAACGGAAAAGTCGTGGGCAGGAAACGCATCCCGGCCGACGACGCGATTCACGATCTGGAATGGGAAGTGAACGTCGATCAGAGCAGTTGGATCGCGATTCGGCAATTCCCGCAGCTGCACACCAATCCCGTGAAAGTACTGCTGGCTGGCCGGCCGATCCGCGCGGCACGTTCGAGCGCAATCTGGTGTCGCGACTGCCTGGACCTGCTTTGGAAAAACCGGCAACAGAGTATCGCCGCCGGCGAGCGGGAAGACGCACGGCGCGCATTCGACCGGGCTCGCGAACTGTTTTCCCGGATCGTCGACGAGTCTGCCGACGATCTGTCCGCGGGCCTCGACAAGGAGAAACGACCATGACCGAGCCCTCGACGGCTGCACCCGCCGACTTGTCGCTTCCGGCTCCGACGGATTATCCGCACGCCGATGTTGTGATCTTCGACGGGCATTGCCGATTCTGCCGGGCCCAGGTGGCGCGATTGAATGCTTGGGACGGCCGCCGGCGGCTTGCGTTCGTCTCCCTGCACGACCCGCTCGTGGCGGAGAAGTACCCGGACCTGAGTCACGAACAGTTGATGCGGGAGATGGTCATAGTCGATCGGTTTGGCCAGCGCCACGCGGGTGCGGGCGCCGTACGTTATCTTTCCCGCCGCCTGCCTCGAATGTGGCCGCTCGCGCCGCTTTTACACATCCCACTGAGCCTGCCAATCTGGCGATGGCTCTACCAACAAGTCGCCATGCGCCGCTACCGCTGGGGACGTATCGACGACTGCGAGTCGGGTTCCTGCGCGGTGCATTTTCGCAAGTGAACCAGTTTGGTAAGACGTGGCTGGGGGATCGGGACGATTGTTCCGACGCGGTTCGCCCAGGCCTTTGGCGCCTTCGGACTGGGCTGACAGAACGACGCCTCCAGCGTCGAAGAGCTTCGTGGTCCAGGCCTTGTGACGATGCTCGACGAGTCCCTTTCGTCAGCGCATAATGATCACCGCTCGCCGCTCCTCTGCGTCTTTGCGCCTCTGCGTGATCTGTTCCAAATAGGGGTTCTCGCAATGGCGCAAAGTCGCCAAGGAATTTGAATCCGGATGGGGAACGCTCGCCTTACGTTTTGGCACCCGTATCTTTCGCCTGGATAGACCGCGATAATGGTTCACTTCCTGACCGCGATTGACAGGCAATTCTGAAGAAACGGGTTTTCCCTTACGGCAGATCATGTTTGTTCATTCGGAGGTAGACATGGTAAAATTGCCTCAGGGGAATTTCCATGGTTACGATTCAGCTTGATGACGATACGGCCAAGGCGCTCGAACGGAAGGCTCAGAGTGTCGGCATGAATTTGGTTCAGTACTTGCAGTCTCTCGTCCCGATGGCGGCGCCACCCGCTCGTGTTAGTTGGGAGGAGATTGAACAGCAGATTTTGTCGCTCAGCACCGCCGGCCCCTCGCTTCCGGATGATTTCTCGCGGGCAGACATTTACCAAGATCACGATTAGGCGACTGGATTGAACGGATGCAAGTTCTGGTTGATACCGGTATTCTGCTGCGGGTCTTTGACCGATTCGACTTACGACAGCGGACGATTGTTCGAGCATTGCGTAAGCTCAGGTCTGACGGTCACGAACTCGTGACGACTACACAAAATGTGGCTGAATTCTGGAATGTCTCGACCCGCCCAGCCAGTGCCCGAGGTGGATTTGGCTTGCCAGTTGATATCGTCGATGATCGGGTAAAGGTGATCGAGCGATTGGGGGCAATCTTGACATTCTCGTTGCAAGCGTACCAAGAATGGCGTCAGATTGTTGTAAGACACCAGGTAACGGGGGTCTCGGTGCACGACGCCAGATTGGTCGCTGTGATGATTTCGTTCGGCGTAACGACGATTATGACACTCAATGATGGTGACTTTCGCCGGTATCCCGGCATCGTGGCGCTCACTCCAGAAATGGTCCTCCAGCAGTAGTTGCGTTTGGTGGATCACGAGCAGAAGCAAGCGGTTTCCATGAGGGGTGTGCCTGGCGGGGGCTTCTAGCCCCCGCCGAATCGGAGCAGCCGGAGCGGAGAATTGAACTGCGAATCCCGACGCATCGCCTTCCGTCCCCATCGGAGCCACCTCGGCGGTGGCTGCCTCCGAATGCCCCTGGTTTGTCCAGGGGATTATTACGTTCTGTGCTACAGTCGCTTGGCGCTTGGCTCTTCGGTCGAGCGATTGATGTTGCGGACAGGTCAGGCGGCGGCGAGACCGAAACGGATCGAGCTGGGGGTCGGGGGTGGAGCGTACCCGCGCTGGCTGGAAACCTCAGCCCCAGCCACGCTACGCGGTCGGGTCTTGAATCAATGAACGGTCCTTCAGGACCGCGACGATTGGTCCGACGCGGTTCGCCCAGGCCTTTGGCGCCTTCGGACTGGGCTGACAGAACGACGCCTTCAGCGTCGAAGAGCTTCGCGGTTCAGCCACGAATTGTTTGTGTGTTTTTTTTGCCGTCGAGGTTGACCGGCCAGCTCGCGCCGTGATAATTCCCGTGGCCACTCTTTCGAGTGGTCACATAAATACAGGCAGGTAGTTGCCTCGGACCGTTTTCCCACCGCCAGGTCCAGGCCCACCTGCATGCCTGCCGCCTGCACGCCGCTCGATCGCTGCCGCCTGTGCTGCCGCACTGCGCTAGCTTCGTCTGAATCGCCGCGCGGCCAGCGAATCGTGACACGAAATTTCATCAACGACGCGCACTTTCGCGCCGGTTTGTCGCCGGTCGAAATGCGCGCTGGAACTGGCATTCAAGGCCTCGGACCAGATCAGGCCTGGAAAGGATCGACAAATGATCACGCGATTAATCCAATTCGGAAAACTTCTTGCAATCCGCACTTCGCAACACAAGCTGTGCGGCTGGGTGCGGAATGCGGTATCGCCGTTCCGACGAATGCGAGTCGAGTCGCTGGAATGGAGGCTTCCATTCGCCGGTGACCTCGGCTTCTCGAACACGGCAATCGTCGAACGGCCAGCGGCCGATGTCAACGGCGACCTGCTGGTCACACCGACCGATGCCCTGCTGGTCATTAATGCGCTGAATCAAGTCGGTCCCCATGCGTGGAGTGCCAGCCAAAGCCCGACATCGTTGCTGCTCGATACCAACCGCGATTCCATGGTCAACGCCGACGACGTACGATTCGTCTTCAGTCAACTGGCAGCCACTCAGTACTTCCCCAACACCGGGACCAACCAATCACTGACATTGGCGGGGAGCGGCAATGATCCGGCCGGATCGTGCATTGAATGGTGGTGCCCAGGTTATGGAGTCGCAGACGCTGGACTCGGCGGCAACGAGCTTGGTACGGGTGAACTCGGTGGTGGTGAACTGGGTGGTGGTGAACTGGGTGGTGGTGAACTGAGTGGTGGTGAACTGGGC
>Ga0233425_10002233_pt1 | contig 39135 bp, 42 predicted proteins | sample Watercolumn_Towu_2_FD_181712 | JGI IMG/M metagenome (GOLD analysis project Ga0233425, IMG submission 181712) | Freshwater microbial communities from Lake Towuti, South Sulawesi, Indonesia - Watercolumn_Towuti2014_140_MG | ecosystem: Environmental > Aquatic > Freshwater > Lake | place... | reverse complement strand
CCAAGATGCCAAAAACACAAGATACTTCTGTGCAAGATGTTATAAATTTGATAATTTCGTATTGAAGGGCATTTTGTGGATAATAGCCACGACAGTGGGGAGAATATTCTACAGTTGCCCTCTTTGTTATTGATTTTTAAATCAGAGAAGATATAATCGTGTGCGAATAGGGTTGATCAATACTACAGATAAGCTATGACTGATATCATCTTAAAAAAGCGTAAGGAAGATAGGATATTATTCGGACATCCTTGGATTTTTCAAGGAGAAGTCGCAAAGGTAGAGGGCAATTTCTCGGACGGAGATTCTGTAAACGTAAAAGATTCTAAGGGGAACTTTGTAGGACAAGGGTTTATAAACGGTAAATCACAGATACTCGTACGGATAATATCCAGAGAGAAGGAAAAAATAGATAAAGTTTTTTTTCACAAGAGAATAAAAACCGCCATAGATTACCGAAAACCATTCAGCACAGACACATCAGCCCAAAGAATTATTTTTTCTGAAGCGGATTTTCTTCCCGGACTAATCGTTGATTTGTACAATAGTTCCGCGGTAATTCAAACCCTTACGCTGGGGATGGATCAGAGAAAGGCTATGATTGTTGGAATCCTAAACGAACTACTGCACCCGACAGTCATTTTCGAAAGAAACGACGCGCCTGTCAGGGAAAAGGAAGGACTCCCGCGGCAAAAAGGGATACTCTCAGGTTCCCTCGGAGAAAAAGAAATTTGTACCGTAGACGGTATTAAATACTATGTGGATATCGCGGAGGGCCATAAAACCGGCATCTATCTGGATCAAAGAGAAAATTATTTAAAACTGGCAAAGATAGTCAGCGGAAAAACCGTCCTTGACTGTTTTTCCTATACCGGCGGATTTTCTCTACATTCGGCGATGTATGGGGCAAAAAATGTGCTTGGAATAGATGTTTCCGGCTCAGCCATAGAATCGGCCAAAAAAAATGCTGAGCTTAATAAAGTTACCGGGCAATGCTCGTGGCAGGCTGCGGACGTGTTTACTTTATTGGGGGACAAAGCAAAGCAGAAAGACCTCCACGACATAGTAATATTAGACCCTCCGTCCTTCACCCGTTCCAAAAATGCTATAGAGCCGGCGCTTCGTGGATACAAAGAAATCAACCTAAAGGCCATGAAAATAATCAACACCGGGGGATTTCTCCTAACATTCTCATGCTCTCATCATATTAATAAGGAGTTGTTTCTTGATGTTATTTTAAGCGCGGCTTCCGACGCGAAAAGAACAATACGCCTTACAGATTATTGTTCCCAATCAAAGGATCATCCGATAATACCGGCAATCCCGGAAACAGAATACTTAAAGGGGTTTGTGTTACAGATAGTTTAACAATCTATAAAACACTAAACTCAAAACATTTTGGATTTGTGGTTTGGGATTTGTTTAGAATTTCGAATTTCGTGTTTAGAGTTTCCAATAAGATTTTTTAATGATTTGGTAGCGGGGGTTGGATTTGAACCAACGGCCTTCAGGTTATGAGCCTGACGAGCTACCAGGCTGCTCTACCCCGCAGTATTGCGCGATACTATATTAAAAAGTATGTTTAATGTCAATAAGATTTGATATACTTCGTGCATGGCTAAAACACTAACAGCCCGTTTTCCTTTAAGAAAACTAAACCAGAAGGGGACTTTTAAAAAAATGCAGAGCCTCCCTCGTCAAGCGGGGCGCGGGAGTAAAGGCATATTCCGGAGTGGAAAATAATGTACCTTGATTTTTATGGTTTAAGAGAAAATCCGTTTAATCTAACTCCCGACAGCCATTTTTTATTTTTGAGCGATAAACACAGAGAGGCAATGGCTCATATAAGATACGGCATTGAAAATAAAAAAGGATTTATACTGATTTCCGGAGAAATCGGCGCGGGAAAAACCACTCTTTGCCGTTCTCTACTGAAAGATCTCGAAAAATCTCATAAAGTGGCGCTTGTCTTACATCCAACGGTTTCCCCATCAGGAATCCTTCGCGCCATTATTAAAGATTTAGGGGTTAGCGCGAAGGCAAGGTCTACTCATGATATGATAGATATTCTTTATTCGTTTCTTTTAGAGACAAAAAATGTAGTGCTTCTTATAGATGAAGCGCAGAATTTAAGTGTTTCGGCGCTTGAACAAATAAGACTACTCGGCAATCTCGAAACCGAAAAAGAGAAACTCATTCAGATTGTTTTAGTTGGACAACCGGAGTTAAAAGATATCCTCACGAAACCTAGTCTAAAACAACTAAATCAGCGTATTTCCGTGCGTTATCATCTCTATCCTTTGTCTAGGGAAGAAACATGCCAATATATCGGACATCGTCTGCAAAAGTCCGGAGAAATAGGAAATTTGGAATTTTCAGGAGATGCCCTGCAGTTAATTTACAATTATTCAGGCGGTATACCTCGCCTCATAAACATTATCTGCGAATATTGTCTCTTAGCCGGATTTGTGAAAAACACTTTTTTAATAGATAAAGATGTGGTACAACATGCTGTTAAAGAGATGCAAGGCGGGACAATTTTAAATATGGACAAAACCGACCAAGTTTATGAAGACATCAAATTACAAACAGAGCCACAGATTACACGGATAAAAGCTATTTAGATACACTACGGAGATATAACATGAGTTTAGTATTAGATGCCTTAGAAAAAGCTCAAAAAGAAAGTCAGAACAAGCAGACTCAAAACATCCCTATTTATAACGCTGCCCCAACGGAAGCGATAAATAAGAAAATGGCGCTATCCGCAGCCGCTCTAAAAGCGGGAAGAAGACCAAGCATCGCGCCTAAAATATTTTTATATTCTCTAGCCTTCTGCGCCATCATAGCAGGCATTGTGTACCTAGCAAATGATTTTGATACGCCTGAGGAACCGGCTCTATCTATAAAACCGATTGTACCAGCAATTCCAAAAAACTTTTTATCTAAAGAAATTCCAGATCAAAAACCGGCCGCTGTACGTATCCCTAGTTTAAAATTAACCGGCATTATGTGGGATGCGAAAGACCCCATAGCCATTATTAACGGCAAACTTATGCACCAGGGCGATGATATCCTTGGCGTAAAAATACTCAACATTCAACTGGATAAAATTACGGCCGGCTATAACGGCAAAGAATTTACACTGACCGTGGAGTAGTTTTTTTTATTATGTTTGATCTAGTCATCACCGACGGGCTTGTCTACGACGGATTAGGCAATGCCCCTTCTATAAAAGACATTGGAATTAGAAATGAGCGGATTACTTATATCGGTAATTTAGGCTATTCTCCTTCCCTCAAAAAAATAAGCGCGAAGGGATTAATTGTTTCCCCCGGGTTCATTGATATGCATTCCCACTCGGACGTGAATTATTTTCTTAATCCTCACGCGGACTGTAAAATCAGTCAAGGCGTCACAACGGAAGTAGTGGGTAATTGCGGCGGTTCCGCCGCTCCGCTTTACGGCGAATTTAGGAAGGCTCGAGAAAAAGAATGGGGCTCTCTCGGAATTACAATAAAATGGCACACGTTTAAAGAATACGCGGACTGCCTGAGGGACAACGGCATCGCGGTAAACGTGGTTCCGGTAGTAGGACACGGCAATATACGCGGTGCGGTGAAAGGTTATTCCACAAAGCCCGTTACAAAAAACGAATTAACACAAATGCGGGAATTGCTAAATCAGTCAATGTCCGAGGGTGCGTTTGGTTTCAGCACGGGACTCATATACATCCCCGGTATGTACGCCGGCACCGAAGAATTGGTAGCACTCGTCGAGGAAACCGCAAAGTATGACGGGATATATACTACACACATCCGAAGCGAGGGTAACGCACTTATAGAATCCGTAAAAGAAGCGATAGAAATCGCTGAGAAGGCTCACGTAAAACTTCAAATATCCCATGTAAAAACCAGCGGCAAAAATAATTGGAAAAAAATCAATCTATTATTTGAAACCATCGAAAAGGCTATTATGCGCGGCGTAGATGTATCTTGTGATAGATATCCGTATATCGCGTCAAACACAGACCTTGACACATTATTTCCAAACTGGTTTCATGAAATGACGCATGATGAAAAAAAGGATTGGATCAACAACAGGCAAGAGGAATCGGCAAAAGTCCTGAAAGAGGTTTTGGACCATGGATGGGAAAAGAGGGTAATGGTAGGGATGATAAACGCGAGAAGTAACTTCCGTCGGACACAGTACAAAGCCCTATCACAAAAAACGAAGGACCAGCGATTTAAATGGGCTGAGGGAAAAATGACCGATTATATCGCCGCAAAAATGAAAATGAGCCCCGAAATGTCTGTAGTAAAAATATTGGCCAGCGCCGACTTCCAAGTACAAGCAATGTTCTTCAATATGTGCGAGGATAATCTTCGAAAAATACTAAAAAAGCCCTACGCAATGATTGGCTCAGACAGCTCACTAAGGACTCTGAAAGGCCCTTTAAAAATCGGCCACCCGCATCCGAGGGTATTTGCCACTTTTCCGAGAGTAATAGCAAAATATACCGGCAAGAAAATGCTGTCTATGGAACAGGCCATTCACAAAATGACAGGCATGCCAGCAGATAAATTAGGAATAGAAAATAGGGGCAGGATAATCCCGGGGGCCTACGCTGATATCACAATATTTGATCAAAAAACAATCAAAGACACCGCGTCTTACGAAAAACCATTCCAATATCCGGAAGGCATAGAAACCGTTATCGTAAACGGAGAAATAGTACTCTTAGACGGGAAGCAAAATAAAAAACTACCGGGAAAGGTACTGCTAAATCAAAATATTTAACCTAAAAAACTAATTTTGCATACGCTAAATTAGTTTTTATTTTTTCCTACGCATAAATGTGGGAATATCCAAGTCTTCTCCCGCATGTATCGTAGAGCCGGTTTTTTCAAAGACACCTTTTGAAGTTTTCCCAAAATCCAGCATTGTCTGCTTGGCCTTGCTATTCACACCAGCTGATGAATTAATTCTCTGTACCCTGTTCGCGGGAGTTTCGTTGGTTTGAGTTTTCGCTCCTGAATCCGGAATACCGGCCAAATCCCAGTTATCTATCGTAGCGTTGGCCTCCAGCCCTATAGCCAAAATATCAACCTTAACAGCCTCTTGCAAAGAGTTATCGACGCTAATCCCGAATACTATATTTTTCTCTTTTGCTAGAAGAGTCTGAAAATGCTGCATACCCTGCTGAACTTCATCGAGCGTCAACCCTTCTCTTCCAGAAATATTTATTATGATTCCGTCAGCGGAAGAAACCACATCTTTGCCTAGGAGGGTGCTCGAGAACGCCTTTTCAATAGCGGCATTCATTCTCCCCGGACCCATTCCCTCCCCTGTTCCAAAAGCGGTAAATCTTTTAATAACAGTTTTTTCCTTTATATCCGACACGCGAACGTTAACTTTGCCCCTATTAATTTCTCTGGCTGTAAGTTTTCTTACGGCGACTACTAATTCGGCGCATAAATTATCCGCCGGCGCAAAAGCCTCCCGCATAGAGAGATTCTTATCAACCATCTTGAATATCTTATCGTGAGGAATTGCCAAAACAGCATTCGCCGACTGCTGTAGCAGTTTTAATTTTTTTATGGCGTTAACAATACGCGGCTTCCCTTCAAAGGAAAAAGGCAAAGAAACAAGTGTCCAGACCCATAGCGGTTTTTCCCTAAGTAATCTTATTAACGGCGAGATAAGCGTTGTACCTACTCCCCCGCCAAGCCCTGAAACGGTAAACACTATCTCCGTTTTTGGTAATGAGTTGATAAAGGCCTTAAAAGAATTAGCAAGCGCTTCAGTAGCCGCTCCGGCGGTCGCTTCAAAACCAAGATCACTCAAAACCTTTGCGGGAATAGTAAACCTTTCGACACCCGCCGAACATGGTGTATTGTCCTTATCGATATCAATCAGATAAGTTTTAATTCCCTTCATTTGATAACTGTTTATTTTGTCTAATACGCTGCTCCCGGCCCCGCCTATTCCGATAACAACGATCGGAACATACCCGGGATTTTGATCCGCAAAACTAATCATAAAAGGACCCCCTTAACAAATAACGATTCAATGTAATTTTAGAATTTACTGTGAATAACAAATATAGTCCTTAAAATTCAAACATCAAAATTCAAACCTCCAAGCAAATCCCAAAATACAAACTCTAAAGCTTTTGGATTTGTTTTGAAGTTCGGTGTTGGAAATTTGAAGTTTCATTATTTACTTTTTATTTCGATAAAATTTATCTTTTAAAAATATTCTCCCACCCATTCCGTCATTCTTTTTAAAATTATTTCAAAAATATTTCTGCCTTTTATATTGTTGCCGTCACGGTCCCTATATTGCAGACCGTACAAAGATAAACCTACGCCGGTTGAATATATCGGACTATCCAGCACTTCCACTAAACCCGTAACGCCTCTCGGGGTTCCGAGCCTAACCGGAACTCCAAATATATCTTGAGCCATTTCCGTAGATCCTTTTAATAGAGACGTTCCTCCTGTAAGCACAATACCGGAACTTATAAGCTCGCCGTATCCAGTTCTTTCGATATCCTGTTTCACTAAATCAAATATTTCTTCCATACGCATTTCTATGATACTTACCAATTGCCTTCTTTGCATTCTGGCGGCCGCTCTACCTATAACCCCGGGAAGCATAAATTCCTCATTTTCATCAACCATGCTCGCCCTAGCACAGCCAAAACGCTTTTTTATTTCTTCGGCCTTTGCTATGGGAATCTTTAACCCTATCGCTATATCATTTGTAAGATTATCCCCGCCGACGCTCAAAACGTAAGTGTGTCTAACAGCGCCGTTCAAATATAGAACTACATCCGTGGTACCGCCGCCTATATCTATTAATATAACGCCGGAATCTTTTTCTTCCTGAGTTAATGTGGTCATGCTCGACGCCAGAGGCTGAAGAACTATGTCTTCTACACCCAACCCGGCTCGTTGAATACATTTTACGATATTCTGGGCGCTTGTAATGGCGCCCGTTACGATATGCACCTCTGCCTCAAGCCTGACTCCGGACATTCCTCTTGGATTTTTAATACCTCCCTGCCCATCAACAATGTATTCCTGCGGTATAGTATGAAGAACTTCTCTATCTATGGGTATATTTACCGCTCTAGCCATGCTAATTACCCTTTTTACATCATCATCGGTGATTTCATTATCTTTATGAGTAATCGGGACGGCACCGCGGCTATTAAAACTCTTTATGTGCCCGCCGGCTATTCCTGCGAAAACCGATTGTATTTCCACCTGAGCCATATCCTCGGCAAGCTCGACGACCTTTTCTATGGAATCAATTGTACTTTCAAGATTAACAACGACGCCTTTTCTCAATCCATACGACGGAGTAATCCCAACGCCTGTTACGCGCGGGACACCGTTTTCGTCTCTTTCCGCTACCACAGCGCAAATCTTTGTTGTCCCAATATCCAGACCAACTACAAAATTATCCTTCTTCGCCATATAAATCTCCTCTTTAAAAACAAAAGCCCATCGGGGCATTTGTTTTTACTCCACGTACACATCCTTAAATCTTAGATCTATTAATTGTACAATTCTTCCCTTTTTTTGTACATCCCCTAAAATAGCAACTAATTTCTCAAGACGGCTTTGAAGATCATTCAGCATTATCTTTATAACAATCCTTTCGCTCGTTTGGATAATTATATTAGATTCATTTTTCATATCGATGCCGATAATATCTACAAATTTGTTCAATCCAACTGTATTTGCCTCTTCAATAACACACAGGGCATGCATAAGCCCTTTTGACACGCACGATTCTCCTGGCACTGGTTGTTCCATTGTAAGCCCCGTAATACGCGGGGTATTTAAATTAGGCCTGTCCCTTAATAAAATAATGCCGTCTTTATTAGCCAGATACCGTTTCCCGCTATAATCAAATCCCACCAATGGAGCTCTCTCCGCTATATTGAGCTTGAGCGTGTTCGGCAGTACCTTCTCCGCGGCAACGCGTTCTACATCCGGGTCTTTCTTCAGTATTTTTACAATCTGATTAACAGAAAAACTCATCAGGCCTTTGGCATCATTTATCTGAAGCAACTCACATATTTCATCTTTATTGAATAGCGAAGAATTCTCCACAATAATATCATTTACCATAAATCGCGGATTCGACGAAAGCACGGACTTGGCCTCTCGAATGAACAATAAGACCAGTATCGTAATCACAACGGCAAAAACAATTACCCGCGGGCGATTAAGAAGATTTGTTTTTAATGTTTTTTCACGCCTGTTGCGTCTGGCAGTCCTTTCCTCTCCCGTCCTAAGAATTACCCTATGTGAATAGTTATCGTACTTCCATAAATCGCGTGCCATGTCTTTCTCCTATACGTTTACTTCTTTCCCTCTTTTTATAGCCATCTTGAGTATTTTCTCACACAACTCATCAAAACTAATTCCAGCCGCCTGCGCGGCCTTGGGCAATAGGCTAGTGGAGGTAAAACCCGGAATAGTATTAACCTCCAAAACCCATAATTTCCCCTCAGGGTCAACGCGAAAATCCACTCTCGACATATCCCTGCATCCAAGGGCATTGTGGGACAATAATCCTATGCGCTGTATTTCCTTATATATGGCTTCACTAAATTTTGCGGGGACCTCATATTCCGTCATCCCCTGCGTATATTTCGCCTCATAATTATAATAGCCTTTTTTGGGCATTATATGGACAACCTCAAGCGGCATATTATCTAAAATACCTACGGTAGCCTCTTTGCCGTGGATATATTGTTCAATAACAATTTTTTTGTCGTAATTACAGGCCTCCTTCAAAGCCCCGATAAAATACTTCTCCTCCTTCACAATACTAAGGCCTATACTGGACCCTTCAAGGGCCGGCTTCACTACTACGGGGAAGAAAAATTTTTCATTTATTTTTTCAATCAGGCCGTCTGTCGTATCACCGTCATTAAAAACAATATAATCCGGCGTCGGAATATTACTAGATATAAATAGCTCTTTTGAAAATTCTTTATCCAACGCGAGTCTACTCGCCTCCGGCCCGGAACCCGTATATGGGATGCCTTTTTCTTCCAAAAACTGCTGAACAGTCCCATCCTCACCATACCTGCCGTGAAGAGCAAGAAACGCCGCGTCAATACCGCTCGATAAAACACCTTCTTCTATGGAACCGGTTTCTCCTATTTCAACAACCGAATATCCTTTGTTTCTTAGCGCGCCGGCAATAGCCTTCCCTGAACGCAAAGAAATTTCTCTTTCACTTGACGGCCCGCCTAATATGACTCCAATTTTAAGATTTGTCATACATCCCCCCAAAAAATAATTTCGGGTTCTAATCGGATCTCTGTTTTTTTGTAAACCTCGTCCTGCACATAGCGCATTAAACTTGCAACATCCATGGCGCACGCTCCGCCAAGATTGACTATTATATTCGCGTGATTACTACTAACCATCGCTTTTCCTATGGTAAAACCCTTTAGTCCAAGCCTGTCAATTATTTTACCTGCGCTCATATCTTTTGGATTTTTAAAAACACACCCCGCGTTAGGTTCCGTAGGGAATATTTCTTTTCTACGGGCTAAATAGCTTCGCGCAAGGTTTTTTATACTGTCTTTATCTCCAGACGCAAAACTAAATACTCCTCCTAAAACAATGTAATGATCTGGCAGGCCCGAAGACCTGTAGCTAAAAGGGATTTCGTCCCCTTTAACATTAAAAACATTACCGTTATTATCCATGATAATAATTTCTTTTAGGATTTCCGCGATCGATTTTCCTTGAGCGCCGGTATTCCCCTTTATAGAACCACCTACAACACCTGGAATCCCTGCAAGAAACTCCGATCCGCTTAGACCGCGTTCAGCGCAGTAGTTTACTAATCGGCCTAGCGCTACACCGCTGTATGCCGTCACTGTATTCCCTTCTGCGTTTAAAGTATTAATATTGCTCAGCTTTATTACCACATCCGGCAATCCAGTATCTCCGGCCAAAATATTACTACCATTGCCTATTACTTTCCATGTAAGATTTGAAAACATTAATTCCTTTAAAATATTTTTCAAATCCTCGGCATCCGCCGGTTCCGCCAAAACCCCCACCCTTCCGCCGGCTCGAAAAGTGGTATGCCGTTCCATCGGTTCATTTGAAAAATATCTACCCTTAATAATCTCAGAAAATTTATTTATAGTCGTTATCATAAAACTTGCAAGATTTCCCCTGCCTTGTGCGCGATATCCGTAATGTCACCCGCGCCCATAAAAACCAAAACATCTCCACTTTTTAAACGCGGCAGAATATATTCCAGTATTTTATTCTTAGACTCTATATAGACTGCTTCAGTGCCGCCATTTTTCACTACGACGTCATAAATTAATTTCCCATCTATTCCCGTAATCGGCAGCTCACCAGCGCCGTAAATATCCGTCAGCACTATTTCGTCTAGTCCTTCGAAACAATCTGCAAACTGTTCATGCAAATACTTTGTCCTGGAATATCTATGCGGTTGAAACACTCCCATACACCTGCCTTTTGCCATACCTTTTACAGTATTTACAACGGCTCGGATTTCACTCGGATGATGCGCGTAATCATCTATAATCATTACATTGTTATCGCTAAAAAGAACGTCCAGCCTTCGCCTAACACCGGGATAGCTACCAAACGCTGCGGTAATTTCCTTGAAGGGGATTCCATAATTAAGACAAATGGCGGCGCATGCGAGCGCGTTTAAAACATTATGCCTGCCCGGAATATTTAACATCACCCTTCCCATCTTTTTGCCGCTAAAAATAATATCAAACTCGGAACTAAAAGGACCAAATTGAATATCCGCGGCACAAATATCATTGTCACTATTAAATCCGTAGGAAAACGCTTTCGCTTTTACATTCTTTAACATTTTAGCGACCTCAAGGTCCTCTCCAAAGCCAACTACAAAGCCATCATCTGGAACTTTACCTAAAAATTCCCGCATAACACTGGCTATATGAGATATATCAGAATAATTTTCCATATGATCGCAGTCAATATTGGTCACAACCACACTGTCGGGTTTTAAATATCTTTGCGTGCCGTCGCTTTCATCCGCTTCGGCGATAAAATATTCTCCGCTACCCCATCCCGCGTTCCCGCCCAATTCGTCCATTTCCCCCCCGGCGGCAAAACAGGGGCTCATTCCCGCGTGATTAAAAACGTGCGTGATCATAAATGTGGTCGTGGTCTTTCCGTGCGTCCCAGTTACGGCTATAAGTTTTTTATCGCCCACAACATCAGAAAGCATCTCCGCCCTGCGCATAATTCGGACAGATTTTCTATTTGCCTCGATAATTTCCGGGTGATCCTTTTTTAACGCGGATGAATACACCAGTATGTCGGTGTCATTAAATATGTGAGAACTGTCATGCCCTTCGTATACCGCAGCCCCCATTGACCGAAGTTTGTCCGTAAGGTAATTTAGCCTAGCGTCACAACCAGTCACTAGATCGCCTTTTTTTATCGACAACTCGGCAATCGCGCTCATCCCAATACCGCCTATCCCCATCATGTGAATTTTACGCATAATACAATCTTCCTAAAAATATTTTAAAATTTCGTTTGTTATTTTTTCTGCCGCATTGTTTTTCCCCAACTTTGCGCTCCGCAGAGACATTTCTTCCAACTTATTTTTATCGTTTAGCAATTCTAACAATTTATTCTCATCCATATTCTCTTCCGGCATCACAACACCCGCGCCTTCCGCTTCAATAAATTCCGCGTTTGTATATTGATGTCTATCCATACTATACGGATATGGAATCAAAATAGCCGGCAGACCGAACAACGCCACCTCGGCAAGAGTTCCACTTCCGGCCCGGCATATAACCGCGTCCGCAGCGCTATAGACAACATCCATCTCCGAGGTAAAATCCCGAACATATGCGTTTATACCCGCTCGACTGTACCCTTCAATCAATTTCATTTCATCTTCTTTACCGGAGAGGTGTATAAACTGTGTGTTTTTCGGAAACTTTCCTAAAATAGATAAAATTATTTTATTAATTCCGTGCGCGCCTTTACTTCCCCCCATGACTAACACGGTGAACAAATCCTTTGCAAGGCTTAATCTCTGCTTGGCTTCGTTCGGTGGAATTTTAACAAAACGCCTGGTCGGCATTCCGGATACCACGCATTTTTTTCCCTCAAAGAACTTTATTGTGTCTTTAAAACTCACTAATACTAAATCAGAAAACTTGGCCGCTATCCTATTCGCCTTACCCGGAACACTATTCTGTTCATGCACCACACAAGGTACCCGAAATATCTTTCCCCAAAATACTATTCCCATCGACGAAAAGCCGCCCGTGCTAAAAATAACCCTCGGCCGAATCAATACAAATATTACGAACGAATGTAAAAAACTTATCGCTTGTCCGAAAACAAATTTGACTAAGCCAAAAAAACCTTTGTTAACAAAACCCGCGGAAAAAACACTTCTATAAATAAACCCTTTATCGACAACATTCTTTTTCGCCAAATTATTAACCGAGCCAACAAAGAACGTTTTTATATCTTTACTCCGTTCCCTTAAGGTCTCGGCAATACTTATACCACAGAACAAATGCCCGCCTGCCCCGCTCGTAGCTATGATAATATTTTGCAATGATCACTCCACCACAACGTCCTGCGCCATGGACGAACCGCTCATCAATTTATTTTGAGTCCATTTGTGTATGTTAAGTAAAATCCCTATGCATACCAGATACATGGCCATACACGAACCGCCGTAACTTATAAAGGGCAAAGGCAGTCCCTTCGTCGGTAAAGATCCGGTTACGACTCCGACATTAATTATCGTCTGTATTGATATCAACGATACTATTCCCAAAGCCAAGAGATGCCCGAAAAGATCAAGGGCCTTAAAACATATTCTCATTCCAAACCAAACAATGGTAATAAAAAGAAATAGAATAAAAATTGATCCGACAACCCCAAGTTCTTCGCCGACAATTGAAAAAATAAAATCTGTGTGCGCGGCCGGGAGGTAAAACAATTTCTGCCTGCTCTGCCCCAGCCCTACTCCAAATATCCCGCCGGAACCAAGGGCCAAAAATGATTGCACTATCTGAAAACCTATCCCCTCCGGATCTTTCCATGGATCCATAAAACTAAGCATGCGGTTACGCCTGTAAGGAGTACTAAAAATAAAAACCCACAGAAAAGGCATAGCGCTTAAAGCCAGTGTAATCAGGTATTGAAATTTTACGCCAGCCACAAAAAGCATAATAAATGCAACAAGCGTCATTTCCACCGAAGTCCCTAAATCAGGTTGTAAAAGAACCATTCCTACCATTACCCCCATCACAACCAAAGGGGGAACTAAGCCCTTGATGAATTCCTGCATCCAACGCTGTTTTCTAGTTAGAATATCACTCAAATATATGATTAAAGTTATCTTCGCGAGTTCCGACGGCTGAAACCTAAAACCTTTAAATTCTATCCAACGCGTGGCGCCCCCCGCCGTTTTTCCAATACCCGGAATATAAATAACTCCCAACAAAATAACACTCACGAAAAATAAGGCTGTGCTATATTTTCTCAGTAGATGATAATCGGTCTTCCAAACGGCAAACATCCCAACAAGGCCTATTCCAATCCACGCAAGATGCCTCTTGAGAAAGTACAATCCGTCTTTATAACGTTCTTCCGCGTAAATAGCGCTTGTGCTGTATATCATCACTGTTCCAAACCCAAGCAGTAAAAATAGAATCAACAACAACCAAACATCTATGTTACTTCGCTTGTTTCTCATTAGGCACCATAATCTGTTTTCCGGGAGTTAAAACAGTATCTTTTTTAATTCCGTTAAGAACCGCCAATTCTTCGACTGAGGTTCCGCATTTTTGCGCTATTCTCCAAAGACTGTCGCCTTCTTTAACCGTATACAAAATTGTACCCGGCTTTAAGGACGCGGTATTTTGTTTGGTTTCCTTAATTGCAGGGACCGACACGGTAGCAGCTTGCTCTGCTGTGAAAGGAGTAGCAGTCGAGGTATTCGCCTGAACAACCGCAGGGGCCGCTTCTGTTTTCTTTTCCTCTACGGGAATGGAAACGTTCTGAGGCACGCCCCCCGGAATCTTTAACTTTTGTCCTATCGAAATAGCGTCTTCCTTCAAGGCATTTAACTGTTTTATGGAGGTTACAGTTACCCCATACTTTTTACTTATATTCCACAATGTGTCGCCCTGCTCAACAACATGGATTCTTTCCGACTGTGACTTTGTTTCAACAACCGTTTGAGAAGTTTGAGGCCCTACTCCTACCGGTTGTTCAGCTTTAACCGGGGGGGCAACCGGCTTGTCAAAATTAGTACCCTCCACACTACTCTCTACGCTGTTTCCGGTTTCCGTAGATGTTTTCTCATCAACAGAATTCGGGACTGCAGCATTATCGGAGTGATTCCCGGTACCGCATCCACCGACAAAACCCCACAACACCGTAGTCACCAAAAAACCTACAACCACAAAAATAGTTAAATTAATATTCTTGGCCATAACATCCTCCGCTGATTTAAAATAATTACTATTCCAAAGACGGACCGCCGTCTTTAACCGTCACAATAGAATGTTCTTTAAGAGAATTCACCGCTTCTCGGAAAAACCTACCCCTATCCTTATAATCTTTGAACATATCGAAACTACTGCATCCGGGGGACAATAAAACCGTAGTCCCCGGATGACTATGCTTAAAAGAATACTCAACTGCGTCTGCCATCGTTTTTGCCTTATGGATCGGCGTATTTCCATTGAGCTGTGAAACAATTTTGTCGGAAGCCTCTCCGATAACCACAACCAACTGCACTTTTTCCTTGACGGCCTCTTTCAATCGCGTAAAGTCGTCTCCCTTGTCCCTGCCTCCTAAAATTAAAATAATAGGCTTAGTAAAACCATTTAGCGCCGGAATGACCGCGTGCACATTCGTGGCTTTTGAATCATCAATGAAATCTACCCCGTTAATATTGGCTACATGTTCCGTCCGATGAGAAAGCGGCCTAAAGTTTTTTAATGCCACATAAAACGCTTCGTCGCTAATCCCGCAAATTTTCGCGACCGCCGCGGCGGCCGAAATATTTTCATAGTTATGTCTTCCCTTAAGCAAAGTTTTATCCTGATAATTTTCTAATTCCACATCCTGTCCATAGATAACTTTGTTGGCCCTTATATCTCCGACGCGTCCCTCTTCCTCGTAATATATCACGGCCCAGTCTTCTTCCGTTTGATTTTCGAAAATCCTAAGTTTTGCCGCCAAGTATTCATCCATAGATGCGTGATGATCCAAATGATCGTAAGAAAAATTAAGCCATACACTCACATACGGCCGAAAACTTTTTACATATTCCAATTGAAAAGAACTTACTTCAACCACGGCATAATCCAGTTTTTTTCCTTCAAGCGCAATCTCACTCATGGGTTTCCCGAGATTACCGCACGCTATACTCTTTTTCCCGGCCGATTTAAATATGTCGTCTATGAGGCTCGTCACCGTGCTTTTTCCGTTAGTTCCCGTGACGCAAATAAGAGGACATTTTACGTACCAACACGCCAATTCTATTTCGCTTATAACAGATATTTCGTATTTTGCGGCATACCTCATGACCTCGTTTTTTTTATCAACACCTGGACTAATAACAATGAAATCCTTTCCTCGAACAAATTCTTCGGAATGCCCACCGAGCTCTACAACTGCTCCTTCTTTGGTAAAAGCCTCCGCTAATGTCTTCGTTTTTGGACTTACTTCCTTTTCTGTTATCCACACCCTCGCCCCATGCCTTAGTAAAAGCCTTCCTGCGGCGGTACCGCTAATTCCCAATCCCACAACCAGTACATTTTTATTATGTAAGTTCATAAATTTTATAGATTTACTGCAATTTCAATGTTCCCAACCCAACCAACGCGCATATAATCGCTATTATCCAAAATCTCACCGTGACTTTTGTCTCTGGCCATCCCTTCATTTCAAAATGATGATGTATCGGCGCCATTGCAAATATTCTTCTTCCTTTGCGTAACTTAAATGACCCGACCTGCAGAATTACACTCACAGCCTCCACTACAAATATTCCGCCGATTATAAAAAGCAGCAATTCTTTCTTAATTAGCACGGCTATTACTCCCATGGCGCCTCCGAGGGCTATTGATCCGGTATCCCCCATAAAAACACTCGCGGGATAAGAATTAAACCACAAAAAACCCAGCCCAGCCCCTATAAGAGCCGCGCAATATACCGTGAGCTCACCGCTCCCAGGTATATACAAGACATTCAAGTATTCGGCAAACTTCAGATGGCCCGCCACATAGCATAAAACACCATAGCACCCCGCCGTAATAAGTACGCAACCTATCGCCAATCCGTCCAATCCATCCGTGAGATTGACCGCGTTTGAACTACCCGCTATAACACACAAAATGAAAATTACATAAATCACGCTTCCCACCATGAACGGGTGCTTCACAAACGGAATAATTAATTTATTCGCGACATCCCTGGTCTCCTGACAGCTTATCATGAAGCAAAATATGCCTACTGTTAAAAGAACTTGCATTAAAAATTTCGTCTTTGCCGAGAGTCCTCTTTTTTTCTGAGTCAATTTTATATAATCGTCCGCGAATCCGATCGCGCCGAAAAATATGGTAGAAAAAAATATTAATATTACCTGCTTATTCAGCACATCCGCCCATAAAAGAGTACTAACCAATATCGTTAAAACTATCAACAGCCCCCCCATAGTGGGGGTCCCTTGTTTTGTCTTATGCAAATTATATAAGGCAGTGTAGTCCTTGCCGTCCCTTATTTTTTCCCCCATTTTCATTTGATAAAGTCTATTAATAATGTAAGGCCCCAAAACAAGGCTTAATATGAAAGCGGTAACCGCCGCACCCGCGGCCCTAAAAGTAATATATTTAAAAACGTTAAAACCAAAGAATAAATCCCGTAACGGGTAAAATAGATAATAAAGCATATTGGTTAGGCGCTATCGCGCCAACAGTTTACACTATAAGTTTCTCCAACTGATTATAATATTCCTCCATTCCTTTTGAAATTTCTTCCATGTAATTTCCCCTAGAACCCTTTACTAACACGATGTCGCCCGGTTCAAGCCATTGCCCCAAAGCCTCGACTACCTTCACATTGTTTTTACAGTGCTTCACTTTTTCCTGGGACATACCATTTTCTACTGCCGAATCGGACACTAGCCCCGAGAGGTTCCCGACGGTTATTAATCTGTCTACCGGAAATTTCGTAATCTCAAGGCCAAGCTCACGATGATATTTCTGAGAATAAATACCTAATTCCAGCATATCACCGCAAACAAATATCTTTTTTCCCTTATTTTTTATCATACTCAAAGTTTCCAGAGCACTGGACATTGACAGCGGATTCGCATTATAGCAATCATCAATAATTCTTATCCCGGCAATGTCTTTAACCTCCAATCTCATCTTAGGGAGTTTAATATTGGAGAAGCTATTTATGATCTTGGACGGGTCCATGCCTACGCAATAGCCTATACTGACCGCAATCATGGCCGGATAAACAGTATGAATCCCTATTACCGGCAATTTTATTTCTAAAATATCATTAACCGGTTTTGCCAACACCTTAAAATTCATCCTGCCGCAGTCGTCCGCTTCTATATCAACCGCTTGAAAATCCGCTTCGTGATGCCTCCCGACGGTAATCACTCTGCATTTAGCCATGGCTCTCAATTCGCTGAAATATTGAGTATCCCTATTAATAACAACCAGTCCGTTTTCACCCATCGATTCCAAAAGCTCCGCCTTCGCCTTTAAAACATTTTCTACAGAGCCCAACTGTTCAAGATGCGCTGGACCAATATGCGTAATAACTCCTATGTCGGGTTTTGCTATGTCGGACAAATACTTTATTTCGCCCAAGCCGCTCATTCCAAGCTCCACAACGGCCACACTATAGTCGTCGGCCAACCCCCACAAAGTTAAAGGCACTCCTATATGATTGTTTAACGTCCCGAGCGTTTTGTGAACACGAAATTTTCCCTCCAAAACAGACGCGATAAATTCCTTTGTCGTTGTTTTACCGACGGTACCCGTCACCGAGATTACCAGCCCATTAAACTTATTTCTAAAAATCTTCGCTATATCTCCCAATGCCCTAATCGTATCCCCGGTCCTTATCACAATTTCCGGCAGAACATCCGGCAAAGAGAATGAATCTTTGACAATTATGCCGCGCACGCCTTTTTTAATTACATCAGAAACAAAATCATGGCCGTCAAAATTATTGCCTTTTATAGCTACAAAAATCCCGCCTTGAGGCATCGACCTGGAATCAATAAAAAACTCCCGCGCCTCGTCAGTCAAATTGCCTCTGACTAATTTTCCGTTTACCGCTTCTATAATGTCTTTAACACAAACATCTTTCACGTTCTTTCAACATCTCCTCGACAACGGCCTTATCACTAAAAGAGACCGTCGTTTCTTTTAATATCTGATAATTTTCATGACCCTTTCCGGCGATTAAAACGGTATCCCCTTCATTCGCCAAGGACAAGGCCTCATTGATCGCGTCTCTCCTGTCCGCAATAATTTTATAAGAACTCCCGACAAAACCTTTCTTTATGTCGTTTATAATATCAATGGGCTCCTCTTTGCGCGGATTGTCCGAGGTTATAAAAGTGTAGTCGGCAAGCCTTCCCGCAATCCTTCCCATTAAAGGCCTTTTCTCTTTGTCCCTATTACCGCCGCAGCCGAATACAAGAATGATTTTTCCTTTTGTGATGCGTCTCATAGTAAAAAGTACGCTCTCTAACGCGTCAGGAGTATGCGCGAAATCAATAAAAATATCAAAGGACTGGCCCTGTTCAACTTTCTCAAGCCTTCCCGGGACATTCTCTGTCATAAAAACACCTTCCCTGATGGCGCGTTCCGGAATATTGAAGGCCATTGCCGCGCCCGCCGCCGCGAGAATATTGTATACATTGTGATTCCCTATAAATTTAGTTTCCACAGGGAAACCCCTTTTTAACACGTTGGAATATATCGAAAATTTAGTCCCACTACCGGAATATTGAATACCTCTCGCCTTAATTTTTGCTTTTATATCCGCGCGTGATACAGCCGTAATCCCATACCCCAAAATTTGGGCCCTGCAATTTCTCACGATACTACCGGAGTACGGATCATCTAGATTGACTATCGCGAAATTTTCGGAGCCCAATTTATTGAATAATATCGCCTTTGCCTCCAAGTAACTGTCGATAGTCTTGTGGTAGTCTAAATGGTCCCTTCCCAAATTTGTAAATATTCCGGCTTTAAAATTAATACCGTCTACTCTTCCTTGCTCCAGCGCGTGGGACGATATTTCCATAACACAAGACTTACAGCCACATGAAAGCATTTGCGACATATATTGATTAATTTTTAAAACATCCGGCGTCGTAAGCGGTGCTGGAATTTTTCTGTCGCCGATAACATAATCTATGGTCCCCAACACCCCAGTCTCAATGCCGGCGGACTTGAAAATATTTTTTATAAGATACGAAACGGTTGTTTTCCCGTTAGTTCCCGTTATCCCGACAACATCCAATTTGGACGATGGGTCGCCATAATATATTTTACCCGACTGCCAAAGGGCATCGTGCCCGGAACGAACCCTTATAAAAACCGTATTAGGATTTTTTGGATACTCACTTTCAGATATCACTGCGACCGCACCTCTCCGCACCGCGTCTTCCACAAAAAGGTTCCCGTCAGTAGAAGTACCCTTCACCGCGATAAATAAATATCCCGGTTTTACCTCATTGGAGTTATTTGTAATTCCTTTAATCTCGAGATCCCCTCCAGCTTGAATATTGCCAAATAATTCTTTTAATTTCATACAGCACCTCATTCCGCAGCGGATTTATTTTCGCCCGGATTTTCCTTTTTTTGTTCTTCTTTCACATCAGGGACAACGTTCAAATATCCTAATACTTTTTCGGCTATATTTTTAAAAACCGGCGCCGCCGTGACGCCTCCGTAATATACCGGTCTTGGAGAATCCAAAATAACCCCTATTAAAACCCGCGGTTTATTAGCCGGGACAAAACCTATAAAGGACGACATAAAATTTTCATGAGAATATGTTCCGTCCGGATTTAATTTTTGCGCCGTACCTGTTTTGCCGGCCGCGGTATATTCCGCTAATTTCGCTCTCGTCGCAGTACCTCCAGACTCTAACACACCTTCTAGCGCCTTTTTTAGTTTGTCCGTCGCGTCTTTTGCCATTACCCTTCTTACTGGCTGTGCGCTAAACTCCTCCACCGTTCTATTTTTATTATCAATCACTCTTTTCACTATAAGCGGTTTTAAAAGTTCTCCTCCGTTTGCTATCGCTGATGTCGCGGCCGCTAGTTGCATCGCTGTAACAGCCACTTCATGACCCATTGGAATCCTGGTTATACTCATCGGGATCCAACGCTTAACCGGATGCAGCATACCGGAGGCCTCCCCGGGAAACATAACACCCGTAGGCTGGCCAAAACCAAAATCCGTAAGATACCTATAAAGTTTTTCGGCCCCTAATTTTTGTACAATTTTCGCTATACCGATATTACTTGATTTTTCCACTACTTCTTCAAATGTTAGCATGCCATGAGGACTGCTATCGTGTAAAGTGCCGCCCGGAACCGCGTATGAACCGTTTTCGCAAAAAATGTTGTCGGTTAACCTAAATAATTTTTCGTTTAACGCGGCTCCAGCCGAATACATTTTAAAAACAGAGCCAGGTTCAAAACAATCCGTTATTACCCTATTTCTCAGGGCATCTTTATTGACATTTCTAAAGTCATTCGGATCATAATTCGGCCTGTTAGAAAGAGCAAGAATTTCCCCGGTATTGGGATCCATTATAATCGCCATGGCGGCAATCGGATGATACGTCCCCATGGCCTTGTCCAACTCCTCTTCGACAATATACTGGATTACTTCATCTATAGTCAGCACCAACTTATAACCGTCAACTGGCGGTGTCTCCTTATCTCGCCACGGCAAAACTTCTCTTCCTCTCGCATCCTTTTCTGTAACACGAAGCCCCGGCGCGCCTTTAAGATATTTGTTAAAATACAGCTCTACCCCTTCCATTCCGTCGTTATCTATGTTCACAAAGCCCAGCATATGAGAAGCTATTTTTCTCTTCGGATAAAATCTCATGGGCTCTTCCTGGAACTCGATTCCCTGAATCTTCAGCGCGACGATTTTTTCTTTTTCCTCGGTAGATATTTTTCTTTTAATCCAAACAAACCTTTTGTCTTTGGTTAGCTTTTCACGCAATTCTTTCTTGTCCAGTTTTAAAATTTGTGAAAGATTTAAAACAGCGCCGTCAACGTCTTTAACGCACATAGGATCCGCGTAAACAGAAGGCATCGGAACACTCATCGCTAAGATATTGCCGTTCCTGTCGCATATATCACCTCGCTTCGGCTGGAGCTGAATCTCAATCTGATGCTTGTTTTTCGCCTTATCCGAATACCTAGTGTACCCTAAGACCTGTATGGTAAACAGCCTATACGCCATGAAAACCATCACAGAGAGAAAGAACAAAAAAACCAAACCTGTTTTAAGCTTATATCTTTTCCCGAGCATAAAAGTTTATACATTCCCTTTCATTCTCAAAATCTGTTTCTCTTTTGGCGGAACAAGATCTAAACCAAGCTTTTCCACTTCCTTAGCAATACGCTCGGGACTTTCCAAACTTGAAATCTTAAGCCTCAAAAAAGAATTATCCTTCTGAAACCCGGCTGTCTTTTTCTCAACCTCTCTTATCTTATAGCCGACACGTAGTATTTGTATTTTCTGATACACATAAAAAAACGAGAGGAACAAAACAACCGCCACCACGACCCCTAAATGAGAAATATTTGGTTTAGACATAATTATATTTTTTCTACCACTCTCAACTTTGCGCTCCTCGCACTCGGATTTACTACAGTTTCCGCTTCTCCCGGACAAACTGGTTTTTTGGTAATTATTTTTATCTCCGGCTTTTTGCCGCAAACACATCTTATAAAATCCGACGGACATTCGCACGGGTTAGAAAAACATCGAAACTGCTCTTTTACAATCCTATCTTCAAGAGAATGAAAAGAAATCACGCATAAACGCCCGCCGGTTTTTAACAAACTCACCGCAGCCGGCAAAACAGATTTTAGATTATTCAATTCATCATTCACCGCTATGCGCAGCGCCTGAAATGTCTTAGTAGCCGGATGAATTCCACCCCTTTTCCCGCCAGCGGCGGAACTTACAATCCTCGCCAATTCCCCGGTAGTTCCGATATTTTTTTTATTCCTCTCTTCAATTATTCTACGAGCTATCCGACCTGCCATTTTTTCCTCGCCGTATTTATAAACTATTTCCGCGATTTTTTCTTGATCCCATTTGTTGACAATATCGTACGCGCTGACCTTACCTTTACGACTTAGCCTCATATCAAGCGGGCCGTCCTTTGAAAAACTAAAACCCTTCTCCGCGTCGAAAAAATGATACATACTAACCCCAAGGTCTAAAAGAATACCGTCCACAGCTTTAATAGCGCATATATCCAAAACATTTTTTATCTCACAAAAATTACTTTCAAAGAACCCGCATCTGTTCCCAAACTTTTCAAGCCTTCTCTTCGCTATCTCTAACATTCCCGCGTCTAAATCCATTCCTATCAATACCCCGTCGGGGCTTGTACTTTCCAATATTTTTTCCGCGTGCCCGCCAGCGCCAAGTGTCGCGTCAACATACACACCACCCGGCTTTGGTGCAACAAACTCAACTACCTCGTCGAGCAGAACCGATTTGTGTAAATATATATCATCCAAAATATTCCCTTTATTAGCCTTCTTGTTCCACCAATGCTTCCGCGATCCTTTCAAAATCCTCTATGGAAGTTTTTGAAAAATCTTCCCATGTATTTATGTCCCACACCTCAATCCTATTAGAAACACCGACGACAAGAACATCTTTTGTGATCCTCGCGTATTGAAGAAGATGATTTGGAATTAGTATTCTTCCCTGCTTATCGCATACCGCTTCATAAGCACCTGAAAAAAGCATACGGCTAAAGGCGCGCGCGGTACTTTGCGTCAATGGAAGGTTTTTAAATTTTTGTTCGAGTTGATTCCAATCATTTTCCGTAAAAACAAAAAGGCATCTTTCAAGACCGCGAGTCACATAAAACTTTTCAATGTACTTATCTTTAAGGACAAGCCGGAATTTGGCCGGAATAATCAATCTACCCTTATTATCAACACTATGCCTATATTCACCGTAAAACATAAAACTCCTTTGCCACCATCCCCCACTTTCCCCCACAAACACAGTATATTTATAGCAAAAAAATTCATTTGGTGTCAATATTTAAATTAATTTCATTTTTTGATTGACAAAATTATACAATGTTATATAATGTTGTACGTTGTAATAGATTATTTTAACTTGTTGTATGAAATTCTACTATGTTAAGAACTCGTGATATTGCGGATAAAATAAATGTACATCCAGAAACTATAAAACGCTGGATAAAGCAAGGTAAGGTACCTGCTCCAAATAGGGACCGGAATGGTTGGTATGTGTTCGATGATCAAGACGTAAAAAATATCACTGAATACGCTAATAAAATCCATATACCTGAGCACAAGCAACCGGGTTTATGGCAAACGCAATCTGATACAACTGTCAATCAGCTGAAGCAATAGTGTTCAAGTGTGTTTTATTGTTAGTCAACTGTTTCACTAAAACTGGAAGGAGGTGACTTATGGCACAGAAAGTTTGTAAGTGCGGCGTAAAGAAAGAGAATGGCTATCTTTATTTTGTCGATAAAGACGGCGATGTCGCGAGAGCAAAGATGGTTCGCGGCGGCAAGAAAAAGAAAAAAAAGTAATCGCATCCTGGAAAAATTAATTTGAAAAAATCCCTGCTATGCACGAACAAAAAGCTATTTGTAGCCTGATATAATAAAAGAAAAGAACCCTCCTTTGATTCGCCGCGAGGCTTATTGAAGTGGTTCTTCCTAATGGGACAGGGTACTACGGGGCTTTCCAACGTCATTACAGCAGGGATTTTTTTTGGCTGATACCTCTCACCACTTTTTAAAAATAAAAAAAACCGCTCCAAGTATCATGAAAAATCCTACGGCATAGTTCCACTTGAATTCTTCCTTAAGATACAATATCGAGAAAGCGGCAAAAACTATGAGTGTGATAACTTCCTGAATGGTTTTTAACTGCGCCGCGCTAAATTGATAGTGGCCCATTCGATTAGCCGGAACCTGAAAACAATATTCCGCAAAGGCTATAAGCCAACTAGCAATTATGGCGATCCATAGCGGTGAGCTTTTATATTTTAAGTGCCCGTACCACGCAAAAGTCATAAATACGTTTGAAATCAAAAGAAGTATTATTGTCTTCATAACTTAATACTATATACTACAGAAGTTGAAGTAAATCAAGGGGGCTAGACACTAATATTTTCGCTCCGCTTTCCAAAAGTTCTTCAGCCTTTCTAAAACCCCACAAAGCACCGACAGGATACATGCCTGCGGAAACCGCCGTAATCATATCAACGTCGGTATCCCCCAAAAACATACATTCCTCAGGCGATAAACCAAGTATTTTCGTTATCTCCAAGGCCCCGGAAGGATGCGGCTTTCTGTGTACGTTTGGTACAGAGCCCCTAACCACGCTAAAATGATATTGAGGCAAAAGCTCGGACACCATCATTTTCGCGAAATCGTCCGGCTTGTTAGTTAAGACCGCGATTATTATGCCGCGCCTTATCAATTCATCCAACAATTCCGTAACACCTTCGTACACCTTCGTTTTATTCGCCCAGCACTTTCCGTACGCCTCACGCATCATAGTAACCGCGGTTTTAATCATATGCTCGTCACGTTTATGCGCCGGAAGAGACCGCGATGCCAAATCCTCAACCCCATCACCCACAAAATATTTATACTTCTCCACCCCATGCGGCGGAAAACCAAGCCGCGACAAGGCATCGTTCATCGCGTCTGCTATGTCATCGATAGTGTCAAACAAAGTCCCGTCCAAATCAAATATTACCGCTTTATAATTCATATTGTTCTTTCGTCCTTTCGTTCTTTCGTCAATTCCTAGCTTACCAAACTAATAAAATCCTTTGCAACAGAAGACCACAAATAATGTTCTCTCCTGAAAGTATTCCCTTCGCGATTCAAAAACAACTTCCTCATAACATCAGCCGCACTATCCAAATCCGGCAACGCAATCATCCCGGGATCGGGAATTGTCTCATAAACCTCGTCCTTAGCAGTAACAAGACTGAAATCAATAAAATGAGAATTTCTTTCATTTAAAAAATCAGCCTGCCCACTCCAATTGACCCCCGCAACAGGCATCCCAGAAGCAAGCGCTTCTAAAAAACACAGCCCAAATGCCTCTCCTCGTGTGAGCGAAACATAAGCATCACTATAGCGATATAGATCACCCATTTCTTTTTCCGTCAACCGCCCTGAAACAACTTCAATTCTTGGAGCATTTTTCTTATCACGAAAACTATTCACGAGACCTAAAATATTAGGATATTCAAACGGCTTTATTTTACCCGAGGGAATATACGTAAGCTTCAAAATAAGATTCACATTATCTTCTTTTGAAAACGCCCTCGAATAACTATTGAGAAGAAATTCTATCCCCTCTCTCTTATGAGGACTGGCGATAGACAAAAACGCAAACGTCCCATCATTATCTTTCGCACGCACGGAGAGAGGATAATAATAAATGGGATTAAAACCATATCTAAGCACTCTTATTTTATTCTCTTCCACCCCCGAATCTAAAAATACCTTCTGACAGAAACTCGATGGAACAAAAACCATGTCCAATTTTTCATTAATCATCTCTACCCAAAATTCCGGCAGGCACGTAAATTCATAGACGAGAAATCCAACGTTAAAACTCTGTTCCGGCAAATGAATATAATTTTTCGGATGTTCGAACGTAAAAACAACATCTCCCTTGAATTCACCGGTGATTTTTGTTTCAATATCCGAAGAAAGCGAGAATGAAGGATCGAAAAGAAATCCTTTCCTCTCGTAAACATTGATGTTAACCCCGTTGGCATTAAGCGCGTATAACAACTCCCGGCTGACTTTAGCCCAACTTGTAATACTGCGTAGAATGCCAAAATAAGTTATTTCAATATTTTTCAATGAAAAAACCCCTCATCTCTGGGCCGAAACAATGCATCATTGAATTAAACTACGACTGCAATCTCCGTTGTAAAACCTGCAATCTATGGAAGCCGGAGTTCAAAAACACACGTTCAAATTTAAAACAATATCTGACTGTGCCGCAGATTAAACTCATTCAAAACAAATTAAAAGACACCGGCATAAAAAATATCACTTACATAGGCGGGGAACCGTTTCTCCGCGAAGGCCTATTGGAAATAAGCTCTCACGCCAGATCCCTCAACATTAAGACCGCCGTTGTAACAAACGGATCTCTTATAACCGAATCCATGGCTACAGCAATCGCCGCAAACGACATTTTTAACAATATGATATTTTCAATAGACGGCCCTGAACCTATCCACGACGCCATAAGGGGGAAATCCCAAACATTCGCGTCCTCGGCACGCTCAATCAATTTACTTCAAAAAACAAAAAAAGTCCAAGGTTTTAAAACACCTAAAATATATATTTACGCGACTATTTCATCTCTGAACTATAAGCATATTTTATCTGTTTATGATATCGCGAAAAAACTGGACGTAAACGCGTTAAGATTTACCTCTGTCTCTTGCATAACCAATAGCATAATAAACGAAACTAACGCGCTTTTACGCGAAACGGCACTGGAAGAACACTCCTATAATATAAGCGAAAGTACACTTATACCATGCGAGTACATGCCTGAAGTGAAAAATCAATTATCAATTGTAGATAGATTATGCGCCGAATCCGGCAAAAAGTTATTTGTTGAAAAATATCTTTTGGGAGAGAAAAATAGTAATTGTGCGTTCATTGAGAAAAATTTTGTAATTTCTCCATATGGTGATGTCTTTCTCTGCCCTATGCTTCCACGCTATACCATAGGAAACGTACTTAGAGAACCACTTGAAATAATACTTTCAAGAACTACAGCGAAAAATAGAATGAAACTTTTGGCAAATTTAATCTCTACACGCAAATTGCCAGTATGTCCGCAATGCTGCGTGGAAAAGATTATTTAGTAACGACACCATATATATCCGCGTAGAACAAATGTTTAACCGGGATAAGTTTTGATAAAAAGTGCATCCTCTTCACAAAAATATCGTCCTTTAAAAAATAATAGATATAATGTGGATTTTTACCAAGCCACAAACTTATTTTTTTAAATCCGGCCTTTCTGAATAATTTCTTTAAACTAAAAATTGTCTGCTCATTCACATGAAATTTTGCTCCGCATCCGGCCGGAAGATTATTTTTCGAGATATGCGTAACATCCTTTCCATACAATTTTCCTATTATGCGGTACGCCATCAGGCCGTATTTCACAAATATTCTGTTTGGAGATGAATGAAGCACCAATTTTCCGCCCGTTTTTAAAACAAAAAATATATTCTCAACCGTTTTACTAAGATCCTTCTCACACAAATGCTCAATAATGTCCGACACAAAAACAACATCAAAGACCTCGCGCCCAAAAGACATGCCATCACAGTCAGCCAATTCAAAACGCACGCTATTTTTTATTTCAGGTTTAACTTTCACCCAACTATCTAAAACACCACGTGCTATCTCTAGTGCCTCCTCCGACGAATCAATACCAACCGCCTCGGCACCCTTCTCTGCCGAATGAAGAACCAACTCTCCTCTCCCGCATCCTACATCAAGAACACACATCCCCGGATGCACCCCCGCTAAATCAAAAATCTTCTTTAGCCGTTTCCCCAGAACCATTCCTTTGGAAGAATTAAATTGGGAAAAACCGTCACAATCTGTTAAAAAATACTCGCGGGTATAGGGATTGTTCATTTTTGGGCTTATCGGAGGGGCAGGGATTCGAACCCTGGGATCCAGCTTTCACCAGATCAACCGCTTAGCAGGCGGCTCTTTTCGGCCACTCAAGCACCCCTCCAAAATCTATGTGCCCCAGCATTTTATATGATAATTTCTTTATTTTCAATAATTTATTAATTCAAATCAATATTCCCCTGATTTGTTATATTAACAACATTCCCCGCGGAAATACTCACCGCATTTTTATAAGTATTTTCTATAATCAAATTTTTACTGCTGGATACACTACAACTAATATCGTTAGTGCCGACTCCGGCGCAATTGTTTCTTTCAATACGATTATACAGACTCGTAGCTCCAAGATATATAGCAATATTATTTTCACTACACTCGTTGTCACGAATAATATTATAGGTGGCACCAGAAAGATGGATTCCCACCGTACTATTGTTATTTACTTGGCATTTTTCAACAATTGCATTAGACACATTTGATAAGTAAACACCATACATTCCGTTTTCACAAACTTTTAAATTTCCAAAATAGTGCCCGCCGCCAAACGCGTTAATTCCGTAATCTGAAAAATTTACAATAGTCCCGTTAATAACATTCACGTAGTATGACTCGGATGAAATATATACACCGGCCCCTTCAGTACTCCCAAAACCCGGCCCAATAATCGCAAACCCGTTAAGATCTAACGTAACAAAGGTAGCTGTGATCTCTATACCGTTTGTGTTTGCAGGAACTGTTAAGCTACCCGTGAGCTTATATGATCCGGGTTGACTAATTATTATGGGAAATGTACTAGGCTGACCAATTTCAGTATAGCACCCTTCCACACCGCTCACGGCTCTCGCGCTGTGGCCGAATTTCCATTCTGTACCTGCGGCGTTTAGCACATACATGGCGCGTTCCGCATAAATAGGAAGTCTCTTGTAGTTTGTCCCGTTGTAGTTGCCTTCCACACATTCTACCTTTGTTGAGATGCCGCCTTGGTTTGTCATACCGGAGACTTGACTTACTTTGATTGAGGATCTACTGTTCGCGCTCACGATTGAATCACATTCGGTTGTCGTAGCGTCTTGTTTATAAAAGGTCAGGCGGCAGTGTACCGCTTCGCTATTTGGATTTGTTATCAATATCCATAAATCCCAAGATTCTCCCGTCTGTGAATTTATACTTGTAGACCCTTCCGGCATATACCATATCGTCGCAGAATAGGCGGTTCCACACACAGCCAATAACGCGATTGCCGCACAAAACAAAAATAGCTTCCTCATAAACACCCCCGTTTAAGGTAAACGACCAGATACTTCAAACCGCAGAAATATTCGGATTTAAATACATCTGTCATCTTTTATAAAGGCATCGACTATTTTTATCACCGTACTTAAAACGTATTCTAAATCTTTTTCTTCCGTGTATCTTCCTAATGTAAATCTCAACGAGCTGTGTGCTTCCTGTTTAGTCCTTCCCACAGCTTGGAGCACATGCGAAGGCCCCAACTCCAACGCACTACAAGCAGAGCCGGTAGAAGCAAATATTCCTAATCTATCCAGTCTCAGGACTATCGCCTCACCTTCTATTTCCGGAATCATTATATTGATGTTGTTAGACAGCCGTTTTGTCTCATGGCCGTTTAAAACAGCATGGGGAATTCTATTAAAAAATACCTCGACAAATTTATCTCTCATTTCCGTTAGTCTTTTATTTTCATAATCCATCACATTACCGGCTATAACAGCCGCTTCTCCCATTCCGACAATACAGGCAGTATTTTCCGTACCTGAACGCATCCTTTTTTCCTGCCCTCCTCCATGAAGTATCGGAGAAATCTTTGTGCCTTTCCTTATGTATAAAACACCCGCGCCTTTTGGACCATAAAATTTATGCGATGAAAGACTCAATAAATCGACCTTTAATTTATTTACGTCTACCTGCATGTGCCCCACAGTTTGTACCGCGTCCGTGTGGAAAAGTATTTCATGATCCTGAGCAATTTCACCAATTTCTCGAATAGGCTCAATAGTCCCAATCTCGTTATTCGCGTGCATCACGGAAATTAAAAATGTGTTTTTTGTTATCGCCTTCTTCACACTCTCGGGAGATATTATCCCGTATTTATCAGGCATGATATATGTAACCTTAAAGCCCTGCTCTTCCAAAAAACGCGCCGACTGCAGGACACTACTATGCTCAACTGCTGTCGTAATTATATGCCCGCCCTTTTCTTTATTGGCATAGGCGACGCCTTTTAAGGCCCAGTTATTGGATTCGGTTCCACCCGATGTAAAATAAATCTCACTGGACTCCGCGCCTAGAAACTTAGCCATAATACTTCTCGCGTTTTCAACGGCCGCTTTTGCATCTCTTCCAAGCGAATAAATACTTGACGGATTGCCATACTCCTTTTCAACAAACGGCTCCATCGCCTTTCGAACCAACGGGTCTATAGGTGTAGTCGCCGCGTTATCCAAATAAACAGTTTTCATAATTTTAGCACCTCATTCATACTGCCAGACCTAAAGCCATCAAGGTCTAATGTTATATATTTAAAACCTAGGGTTTTAAGTTTTTTTGTGATCTTTTCCGCCATCCCGACGGATAAGATCTTTCTTATTTTTTCCTTGTCCACTTCAATACGGACAAGTTTGTCATACATTCTTACGCGCACATTTTTAAACCCTAACCCGATTATAAAATTTTCCGCGGCTTCCACTAAATTTAACTTTTCGTCATTTATGACATGTCCATAAGGAAACCTACTGGCCAAACACGCCATTGCTGGCTTATTCCATGTAGGCAGTTTATAAGTTTTTGACAAAGCCCTAACGTCTTCTTTGGTAAATCCGGCCTCCTGTAACGGAGCCCTAGCCCCCAATTCCTTCGCGGCGCGCGCACCGGGCCTGAAATCTCCGAGATCGCTCACCGTTCCTCCATAAACAACTTGCTTATATCCTTCCTTTTTCGCGATTTTTTTTAAGCGGGTTATCAATTCCTTCTTGCAGTAGTAACAGCGTTCCGGTGGGTTTTTATAAAATTTAGGATCACTTACCTCTTCCGTTTCTATCACCTGATATGCCACGCCCAATTTATCGGCTATTTTAACAGCGTCACTATATTCTTTTTTTTGATATGTACTCGACCGGGCTATAACGGCCAAAACCTTATCCCCCAAAATGTCCTTCGCCTCTTTTAGGAGTAATGTACTGTCTACCCCTCCGGAATATGCCACAACAACACTTCCCATATCGGAGAATATTTTATTTAGTCTGTTTAATTTATCGCACAAGATTGTTTCACTCATAATGTGACATTTTCTATCAAAATAGTAGGTTTTAGTCCAGTTAAAAGCTTTGCATTTCACAGCTTCTCCTATATAATTTTTTACATGCTATTAAAATTTATAGACAAACTTAACAACAATCAAAAAAATACTATCTACGCGATTTTTATCGCTGTATTCTGTGTCTTCATTTATGCCAACTCCATCCATGGGGTGTTTCTGCTAGATGACAAATTTTTAATTACTCAAAATAGTCGCATTTGTGACTTATCCAGCATCCGTAGTATTTTTCAAGAAGACATAGGAGCTGGATCTAATTATCCCTATAATTACTACCGGCCGTTTTTGATAATTACATACCTTGCCGACTTTTTCACTTTCAGATTAAATTCATATGGGTTTCATCTCACGAATATTGTCCTACATATTTTTACCGCTTTATCATTATGTTGGTTTGTACGCCTTCGATTTAAAAATCGTTTGCTTTCGTATCTTACCGGAATATTATTTTTAACACATCCTATTCAGACAGAAAGCGTAGCATATATATCGGGCCGCGCGGACATATTAGCTGGATTATTCACGTTTTTATGTTTTTGCTTCTATCTAAAGTATCTAGAATCAAAAAGCGCGGGGGATCATTTCTCTGCGCTTCTTTGTTTTATATGCGCTCTCCTGTCAAAAGAAAATGCCATTGTAATACCATGCTTAATGTTAATACACGGTCTTCTGTTTAAACAAAAGCACACGATTAATTTGCTTTTGCCTTTTTTTGGCATCTTGGCAGTTTACTTATATATTCGAGAAATTGTAATAAAAACAAGCGCGTACATATCAATTCATTCCCTCTACACAGGCATGTTGTACTTTTTTAAGTCACTTCCGATATATTTGAAATTATTGATTGTGCCAGTTGGACTGCATTACGACTACGGCAAGCCTGCAGCCGCGTTGTCTAATCCGGATATAATATTTGGCATAATTCTTTTTTTACTATTGATTATCGCTGTGATAATTTACAGAAACAGTAAATTAGTTGTTTTTTCCACACTATGGTTTTTTTTCTCCTTAGCCCCGTGTGTAAATATATTTCCCACTTCGTATTTCATGGCGGAACACTATCTTTATTTACCTCTCGCGGGATACACGTGCATTATCGCCGGTAGTCTAATAAAAGTATTCGATACGCACAAAATAACCGCCGCGACAATTGCATCATTAATAATATTGTTTTACAGCGCTTGCGTGATAAATCAAAATAAATACTGGAGTAATCCTCCCGCGCTATACAGAAGAATTCTTTTATATAATCAGAACAGCTTGTTGGCATACAATAACCTCGCCAACTATTGTACTAGTACCGGAAATTATGACGAAGCGCTTATATATTACAAAAAGGCTCTTAGGTTGTCGCAGAAGTCTGCTAATATTTATTTCAATATGGGGGAGGCATACAAATTATCCGGAAATAAAAAGGAAGCAGTAAAAGCCTATAAAAATACCCTCGCCATAGATCCGTTATACGCAGACGCTTATTACAATCTTGCGGCACTGGAGGGGAAAAAAAGAAAAGGTTTTACTTACATCAAAAAAGCCAAGCAGGTGCGCCCTGCCGGGCGCACGATAAAAAAAGGGCCGCAATCCAAAGATCGCGGCCCATAATAAACAGTATGTTATCCTTCGGATCCGCCTGGGGTACCATTATCTTGTTGTCCGGATTGTTCTCTTTGATACTCTTGGTAGGAATCGAAATTCTCCGGAGTTATTTTATCTCCTTCCCTATATTCCGTACTTTGGCCGCTAGAATCCGATGAAGACTGATCACTATCTTCTGCATAAACACCAACTGGCAGAACCAACGACAATAAAACAGCACAAAACATAGCAAAAAATGTTTTTCTCATTTGACACCTCCTTTGCATAGATACTACTAAATTATGACGTATTAGTCCAGACAAGACTACGATCACACGATAATGCAAGAAAAATTACGAAAATTATGCTAAAATGTTTCCACAAGTTTCTCTAAAAAGGAGGTAATCCGGTGAAAAATCTGAAAGCTTGTTTTTTACTTATTTTAGTAACTTTATTTGTCTCTGCGTTATCCTCTTTTGCGGAAGAATGGACCCCAGAACAGGAGACCGTCTGGAAAACCGTTCAAGAATACAACGGCTATTTTCTAAAAGGCGACTTTGAAAAATATATTTCTTACTGCGACCCGGACTATCTAGGCTGGAATTACCAGTATGACATTCCATGGGATAAAAGTACCTTTGCCGAATGGAGCAAATATTATTTTGAAACCACTAAAATAGTGCAATGGAATATTATGCCGGTCGGTATAAAAATTCACGATAATGTTGCTTTTGTACATTATTATTTTTCCGGAATAGAAAAGGACAAAGACGGTAAAGAAAAAGTCCTCTCTGGCAGATTCACAGATATCTTAATGAAAGAAGGAAACAAGTGGCTTATAATTGGCGACCACGGCGGGGAACTATCTAATTCCGCAAAATAAACAACATACAACTAGCCGCTAAAACATTGTGTATCTTCTCCAAGGTAATCTTTTTTCGCGGCATATGCCGCCGCCCTGCACCCGCCGCACTCCCAGCGAATTTTACACTTGCCGCACTTGCCTTTGAGTAAATCCCTGTCACGCAGTCCACCAAGGATACGCGACTTTGTCCACACAGTAAAGAAATCCGTGTTTAAAATATTGCCTAACCCTAAAGGAAGCCTCCTGCACGGATATATAGTCCCGTCATAGTCCACCGTTATTCCGTTATATCCCGCCGAACAGCCGTGTATCCCTTGTTTCTTTCCAAAGAACGGTTTATAAAAATAACCGTGCCACAACGGATCACGCAACGGAATATCAATACCTCGGTTTGCGATTTTATATCTATAAACGGTTTCAAAACAATTACGAGTTTCCAAAGGATTCAAAATATCAGCTGCACTTATGGTTTTTTCATCATTTATAGGAACAAACCGGGCAATGTTAAAACGATCCGCGTAAATCGAAGCCGTACGCATAACTTTCTCTACCTCGCCCGCGTTAACTTTTGAAACTGTCATGTTAACAGTAACTTCAACATCGTTCGCGCGCAGAAATTTCATTGTTTCAACGGCTTTTTCAAAAGAACCCTCACCGCGAATAGAGTCATTTACATCCCTTTCTCCTTCTATGCTTATCTGCACAAGACGGCATCCTAACGAAACGATCTCACCAACAACACTATTTGGAATATTTACACCGCTGGATAAAATACGGCAAGGTATATTTTTTTTATTTGCTACATGGAGGATCTGGGGAAGATGAGGAGAAAGGAACGGCTCTCCGCCCGTAATCTGTATTCTTCCGCAACGATTAATATTTTTTAAAAACACCTCAAATTTATCAAGTATTTGTAATAAATGCTCAAGGGAAAGATCCCCGGCATTTCCTTTTTGACGATAGCAATGCCGGCATGACAAGCCGCATAGATTGGTAATATGCCACTGCAAAAAAAATGGCTCGCTAAATAGAGATCGCCTACCTATCCGCCACATCCGCCGCAACCTCCGCATCCGCCGCAGCCCCCGCATCCACCGCTGTCTCCGCCGTTTCCTTTGGGCCATTCTCCATATCTAATCCTATAATAAAACTGATAAACAAAAGAAAAAATAAAGATGCAAAAAAAAATAAACGTTATAAGGATGTTTTTCTTGTCTTTTTCGCTCATTATTTTCCATAGAAAAGACAAATTATTGACAACAAACCCCGGCTTGAATTTCACTCCAAACTTCTTTATTATCAAAATATCCTGCGTTAAGATGACCATGCCTGACAATCGCCTGCATTTTGGATCGCTTACCTTCACTGAATCCGCGCTATAGCCACTGGGAAAAATAAATCTGTATTCCGCGTTATAAACTGGGACCTTAAAAACTCCAACCCACGGCGCCGCAAAACTATTTTCGCTCAAATTACCCGTAATACAATTTTTTAACGTAAATTTGACTATTACCTGTTTTTTTCCTGTTCTTACCGGTTCGAAATGCCATGTTATTTTTGTTTCTTCAAGGTAATCATATTTGCACGAAAGCGTATTCCCCTCTCTGTCAACAACCGAAAGCCCAGATACTGTGCTATTTCCGACGAATTTAAATCCCGAATCTTTATAATCATTGCTCACGTTATAAGTTATATCCAGAGTAACATTCACATCCGGAGAATTTTTCAAAGCCTCAAATGTCGCGGCATATTTTTCTATATAATAATCGGCCCGCAGGACAGACGGAATAAAGGTAAATAAACAAATAACGGCGCAAATTATAAATCTCTTCATAATTTTTCGGATATATCGTCAATTTTTCTTAAATAATCAAGTAAACCTTTGAAAAACGGGTCAATGTCCCCCCTATTTATTTTTTTACTCCCATTTTTTATCTGCAGGATTAGAGACACGAATGATGGGTCAACCACATATTTTTTTTCCATCAGTTTAATTGTCTCCTCATTTCCCGACGGATAAGAGCCATTTGATAAATACATAATTGTTTTCGAAAGATATAAAATGGTATTAATGCCGGAAACTATATTTTGTTCTAAATTCTTCGCGAAACTTTTTAATCTCCAGTACTGCTGTTTTAGGCGCATCCTAAACCCTTTTATTTCATGGCGCAACTGCCACAGGAGATCCCTATTATCTATCTCTAGCCCGCCTAATATATCGCTCCCGAAAATAACCACATGCGCCTCACGCATCGCCAAAAAATCAATCGGAAAATATTTTATTGATGTAAGCAAATTTCTTTTTGAAATAAAACGGGGCGTTATTTTGAATTTTCGCCATACCCTCGCGGCATCTAAAGATATAATATCCAAATCGGTTATTTCTAATTCTTTAAAAACAACAAAAAGGTTCACATCAGATACCCCGGCCAAATAATCGGAAGAGGCGGCACTCCCTACAATATTAATCGATTCTATTTTGTCACCGTATTTCGCTATTAATAGTTCACAAAACGACTTTATATTGTCCGAAATGCCTCCTGGGATTTTTAAAAGATCCACGCCATTTAAAACCACATTCGGTACTTTCATCGTTTCCTCCAGGTTTAACCAAATATATTTTCGTTATTTAGAAGCCCCTCACTCCTGTAAAATTTACAGCGCCCGATAACTAAAGTTCTTCTATAAAAAATAGCGTCATTAACCCATCTGCCATCCGCATCAAGACACCCCTTTCGGTCTTTGTTTACGGATTGAAATACTTCAAAACAATTTCTGAAACCCATAAAATGTTTGTTAAAACTCAACTTAAAACCGAACATGTACCCGTCTTTTTCAAAATCTTTTAACAACGCGCCGTCAAAACGAGCGGAAAAAAGATGCGCTACGGTATTTTTCGCTGCCAGAAGTGTGTCTTTATTAAAAAACATCCTGACGGTCATAGAATTACTCTGTTCAACAAAATCGAATTTAGCAGGGAGCAAAGAGCTTTTTCCGTATCGGCATTCCTTTGCAAATTTGGAATATTTCGTAAGTGTAGTCCCTTTTTCGAGCTCATACGGATAATAGTTATCCATTAGACTGAACCTGCTTTTCTTTGTGAAATCAACCAACATACGTTCAATATCCCCGCCAATCTCCTTTCCTATTAGATATGCCCATAGAAGCGAAACAAGATACTCAACGGAAAAAAATGCAAACGGCTTAACAATATAAAGAATCAGCACCAGCAGGAAAAGAAGTATCGCGCCAAAACACTTGCTAAAATTGTTCGCGGTTTTAAAATAAATAGAATGCTGATTCGAGGATATGTCCTTCGCGTATTCCTCAAATGGTTCGAAAACAAAATTCTCGGAGGAAATTCTTCTGCTGTACGGATACAGTACAGCGTGACACTCAAAAGAATCATAGTCTACGATTCTTTGCGTATTCGCCAACTCCACATCGTAGAGGCCCGAAATAGCGTCGTTTTTCCTTACATTTACTACACCGCGGTACAATCCTCTTTGGATATCCATAGGCATAGAATTATTCAAATTTTTTTAGACATTCGTTTAGGCTGTTCCCGTTGTAGAGGATTTTACCGTCCTTGCCGACTAAAATATTGGCAGGAATCCCACGCACGCCGTAGGCCGAAGCAGTTTTGCCGGTTTTATCAATAAGCATCATGTAGGGAATGTTCTTCTTCTGCGCGAAGCTTTTGATCTTTGCCGCATCCTCTTGAATATCTATCGCAATTATTTCTAACTGCCCTTGTTTTTTGCTGTGAAGGTCTATCAGCGCAGGTATTTCTTCCACGCAATAAGGACACCACGTCGCCCAAAAAACCAGTAAAACAGGAGTCTTCCCGGTATAGCTTGATAGAGTAACACTAGCGCCGTCCGGCGACTCAAGCGTAAAATCCGGCGCTTTTTCATTAACCCCCACCGCCTGCGAACACCCGCAGAAAAATAATAACATCATCGCTAAATTAATTGTCAATATTCGCATGATATCCTCCTCACCATACTCTTTTCTTATTTCTTACCTCTTGCTTCTTCCCTCTTGCCTCTTACTCTCTAAAACCACAACTTCCCCGCTTTTATAAGCAGAATTTCACCGACTATTAAGAGAAGCCACGCAAAACCTTTGCGCACTCTTTCCATCCACGGCCCGGGTTTAGGTAAAGTTGTTAATACTCCCGCAAATGTTCCTACAAGAATAAGAAGAACACCCATGCCTAGCGCGAATACAAATAGAAGCGCGACACCGTAGATGACATTTTGTTTTGTCGCGACATATGCCAATACAGCACCCAAAGGCCCCATTGTACACGGGCCCACAATCAGGGCAGAAATAAGGCCCAAGATATATATTGAGAAAAATCCCCTGTCGCTTGGCTTATCCATAGATAATTTCGTTAAAAACCCCGGAAGGCGTATTGTCACAGCATCAAAAAGGGTAAGCGCCATTATTATGCAAATATTACCGACGACAACATACGACCATGGACTGCTTCCTACTTTACCGAAAAGCCGGCCCGTAAGAGCGGCAAAGGCGCCCAGCCCGGCATACATCGTAGCGATACCAAGCACATAAAACAACGACAGGAAAAATGCTTTTGCCTTTGTTTCTGCCTTGGAGCTTCCAATAACACCCATCGTAACGGGGATAATCGGATAAACACAGGGAGTAAAACTTACCAGGATACCTCCCACAAAAACCGCGAGAAAGGCTAATAGAGGAGAACTTGTAATATAGTTTTCCAAACCATTAATGAATTCAATCATTTGTATTCACCATAATCTGGGATCCTTTTGCCGTTTCTTCCATTAGTTTTTTATTGTTACTGTGATTTTACCAAAACACCGACACACTTGACAATTTCAATCTACGTGGCATACATATAGGGGGTACTAGTGAAATTAAATATGTTATCAACCGGCAAAATCTTATTCAGGACAATTGCAATATTAGTAATATTGCCCATTTTGTGCAGAGAATCGTTATTCGCCAACGGACGTTCTCTTCTATCCTCTCAGACTCTTGCAACAGAATCAATCTTCTCTAAAATAGATACCAAATCCCTATTCGCGCGCTTTGATAAAAATGATCTGATACAACTGGCCCAGATAAGTAAAACCGATTTTGATATCTTCATGCGAGAATATGCTTTAAACAGCCCCATTATTGCCGATTTCGGAAATATTGTCCTTACCGGCCTTTTAAATAGGACTATAAACGCCAGAGAATTAGACACTCTAAGACTTATGTTCCCCGGCCAAAACGGCCTTTCAGAAAATCAATATAAAGATTCCTAAAAAAACTGGATA
>Ga0233425_10002232_pt1 | contig 39173 bp, 41 predicted proteins | sample Watercolumn_Towu_2_FD_181712 | JGI IMG/M metagenome (GOLD analysis project Ga0233425, IMG submission 181712) | Freshwater microbial communities from Lake Towuti, South Sulawesi, Indonesia - Watercolumn_Towuti2014_140_MG | ecosystem: Environmental > Aquatic > Freshwater > Lake | place... | reverse complement strand
TTCCAGCTTCAGCTCACGAGGGTATTGCTGCATTCCCTTCTTCCCTGTCATAAAAAAGCTCCTCCTGCTCTATTTTCTCACAGGAGGGGCTTTCTTGTTTCGTGTCTCGTTTTAGGGGGTCAGTTCATCGTTCCGGGGAGTTTTTGATTCTCAGCGGGCGGGAACGTAGACCGTGTAGCCGCGCGGCGGGGCGTAGAACTGGCCCCTGCCCTCGCCATCCGTGAGCTGGTCGCCGGGGCGGTGCAGGTCGGTGCGGCTCCACCAGGCAGCCGGGACGAAGGTCGTCCCCGGCCAGCGCGTCTTCACCTCGGACCCGTTCCAGCCCAGGCCGCGGTTGTTGAGCACGTAGACCAGCCCGGGGGTGTCGCCGTAACCGGTACGCTGCATGATGTACAGGTCGTCGTCGACGTGCAGCACCTCGGTCGCCCCGCCGGCATTGTCCTGGTGGGTACGCACCTGGGCGGCGATGCCGTGCGGGGTGCCTTCCATGCCCAGGGAAAAATTGAAGTAGTCCTTCCAGAAGACGCACGGATAGCCTTCGTGGGTCAGGATGTAGCTGTAGGCCAGCAGTTTGTCGTTGACCACCGGGCGGCCCTCGTCGCGCAGGTCGTGGTTCTCGACGAAGGTCACCACCGACTGCGGCTGCTTCTGCAGCACGGTCTCCCAGGTGGTCAGATTGCGCAGGCTGAAGCCGTACTGGTCGCAGAGCGCCTTGAGCATCTCGCGCAGCGGGAAGTCGAAGGCGTCCACCGGGTTGGAGTTGGAGAAGTTGGCCAGGTTGACCCAGTTCTCGATCGCCCGGGCGTTGTCCCAGAACTCGGCCACCCCGTAGGGCGGATAGTATCTGCCATCGCGCATGTAGCGATATTCCTGGATGGCCGTGATCGTATTGGCCCCGTAGCCCTTGACGAAGTCGTAGCGGAAGCCGTCGAAGCCGACCTCCTCGATCAGCCAGCGCGACAGGGCCAGCAGTTCGGCGTAGACGGCCGGGTTGCGGTGCGACAGGTCGGGCATGTCGCCGAAGGTGCTCTCGTCCCAGGATTCGTACATGTTGGGATGGAAGCTCTCCCAGTTGCGGGCGAAGCGTCCGCTTTTGGGGGTGAAGCGGGTCCAGCGCTGCTGCCCGGTGATCGGATTGGTCTCCTGGCTATCGGCCCCGTTGTTGTGGTTGATGACCATGTCGGCGATGACCGACAGTCCCTGCGAGTGCGCGGTGGCGATCAGGTCAAGCAATTCCTGCTGCGTGCCGTACCAGGTCGGCTGGCTGCCTTTCTGGTCGAACTCGCCCAGGTCGTAGTAATCGTAAGGATCATAGCCCATCGACGGGCCGCCCAGGTTGGCGGCCTTGTGCGCCGGCGGCAGCCAGAGCGAGGTGAAACCGACGCGGGCCAGTTCAGGCAGCTTGGAACGGATCTGGTTCCACCACTTGTATTCCAGGTTGTCCGCCCGCGGGCAGTCCCAGTAGAAGGTTTGCAGCATGACGCCCATGTAAGTTCTCCAGAAAAGGATGGGTCAATTCTACCCGAAATGGTCGGATTTCATCCGGGAAACCCGGCCGCGCAGGCCTCGATCAGGCGGATGGACTGCCCCACCTCGGCCGCCCGGCGGCGGATGGATTCATCATGCAGCGCCTGGTCCAGCGCGGCTTCCCGGGGCAGGATCGGACCGACGCGGACCTGCAGCTCCGGATGCCCGGTAAAATTGGCATAGATGAATTCCTGCATCTCCTCGAGCAGCTCCGGCCACAGATTGTAAATTCTTCGGTCGCCTGAACCGGCTGCGACCTGGATCAACATCCGCAGCATGGAAACCTCCCCACAAGCAAACTTACAACAGCCGGTCGCCGCCGTCGACACTATCGGCGCGGTAATGGCAGCCGCGGCTCTGCCGGTTGTGCCGGGCGGCGTCCGCCACCACCAGCGCCGCCTCGACCGCGTTGCGCAGTCCGATCAGCCCGTCGCTCAACTTCGTCTTGCGGTAGAAGGTCTCGATCTCGTTCTGCATATGGCGCAGCTCACGGATGGCACGCGAAAGGCGGTCGCCCGAGCGCACCAGTCCGACGTAATGCCACATGACGTTCTGGATGGTCTGCATGTCACCCTGGATCAGGGCCGGGTCGGAGTCCTGGGTCAGGCCGGATTCGTCCCAGGCCGGGACCTGCTCCGGGGGTGGGATCTCGCCGAATGCCTGTGCGGCCAGCCCGGACTCGATATCCTGCGCGGCGCGCGTGCCCCAGACCAGCCCTTCGAGCAGGGAAGTGGAGGCCAGCCGGTTGGCGCCATGCAGGCCGGTGCAGGCGACCTCGCCCACAGCATACAGGTTGTCGACGCTGGCACGGCCGAACTCGTCCACCGCCACGCCGCCGCAGAAGTAGTGCGCCGCCGGGACGACCGGGATGGGTTCCCGCGTGATGTCCACGCCAGCGTGCAGGCAGGCAGCGTAAATATTGGGAAAGCGCATTTGGATCCGCTCGGCCGGCATGTGGCTGGCAATGTCGAGCAGCACGTGCGAGTAATCGTGGGCTTCCATCTCGGTGTGGATGGCACGCGCCACCACGTCGCGCGGCGCCAGGTCCTTCCACTCGGGGGAGTAGCGCTCCATGAACGTCCGCCCGTCGGGGGTCAGCAGCACGCCGCCCTCGCCGCGCACGGCCTCGCTGATGAGAAAACCCTCGGCGCCCGGCACGGCCAGGGCGGTCGGATGGAACTGGACGTATTCGGCGTTCAGGATGCGCGCCCCGGCGCGGGAGGCCATCGCCAGCCCGTCACCGCGCGCCCCCGGCGGATTGGTCGTGTTGCGGTAGATGCGTCCGATCCCGCCGCTGGCCAGGACCGTCACCGCGGCCAGCGTGCGGTGGACCGCCCTACCCTTGCGGTCGAAGACGTAGGCCCCGTGGCAGGCCACCGGCTCGTAGGCAGCCAGCGGGTCGCGCGCATGGTGGGGATAAGTGATCAGGTCGACGGCGGTGGCCTCGGCCAGCAGTTCGATGTTCGGCTGTTTGCGGACGGCCGCCAGCAGGCCTTCGATGATCGCCCGCCCGGTGCCGTCCCCGACGTGCAGGATGCGCCGCCGGGAATGCGCCCCCTCCTGGCCGAACTCCACATCGCCGTCAGCCTCATGGTCGAAAACCACGCCGGCCGATTCGACCAGCACGGACTGCAGCAGGGCGGGACCCTCCTCGGCCAGGATGCGGGCCGCCCTGGGCAGCGAGGCGCCCGCGCCGGCCTTGAGAATATCTTCGACCAGCAGGTCGGCGCTGTCGTCCAGTCCGCGGCCGATGATGCCGCCCTGGGCATAGCGGGTGTTCGATTCGACCGCCTCGGCCTCGCGCGTCAGCAGGATGATGCGGCGCTGCGGATTGCGCGCCAACTGCAGGGCGGCGGTGGCCCCGGCGATCCCGGAGCCGATGATGAGGACGTCTGTTGTTTTCATTGTTTCTCTCCGTAGTGACGTCTTAAGTCGTCACTACGTCAGCCGATCTGGATCATCCTCCGCACCGCCCGGTAGGCCCTCGCCCGGATCTCCTCCGGCACTTCGATCACGTAGCGGTTGAACTTGAGGGCGTCGCGCGTGTCCTCCATCGTGATCATGTTCATATGCGGGCAGCGCACCATGCACAGGCGCAGCATGTCCTTCTCCGGATTGGCGGCGGCGATGTTGTCGCCCATCGAGCACTCGGTCAGCAGCAGATAGTGCGGGGCCTGCGACTCCTGGACATAGCGGATCATGGCGTTGGTCGAGCCGGAGAAATCCGCCGCGGCGGTGACTTCCGGGCTGCATTCCGGGTGCGCCAGGATGAGCACGTCCGGGAACTGCGCCCGCACCGTCTCGATGTCCTTGAGGGTGTACTTCTCGTGCACCTCGCAGCGGCCGCGCCAGCCGATCAGCTGGTAGTCCAGGCCTGAATCCGGGAACTTGAACGTTCCCGGGGTCGGGAAGATGATGTGCTTGCCGGTCTCGCGGGCGACGTTGCCGGCCAGGTATTCGTCCGGCAGGAAGATGACCGTATCGGTATGCAGCGACTCGACCACCGCGATGGCATTGCCGGAGGTGCAGCAGATGTCCGACTCGGCTTTCACATCTGCGTAGGTATTTACGTAGGTCACCACCGGCACGCCCGGGAAGCGCGCCTTTAACTGGCGCACATCCTCGGCAGTGATCGACTCGGCCAGGGAGCAGCCGGCTTTTGCCGCCGGCAGCAGGACAGTCTTGCTCGGGCTGAGGATCTTGGCCGTCTCGGCCATGAACTTGACCCCGCAGAAGACGATCACATCCTTGTCCGTCTGCGCCGCCTTGCGGGAGAGATCGAGCGAGTCGCCGGTGAAGTCCGGGATGGAATGGAACAGGGCCGGTTCCATGTAGTTGTGGCCCAGGATGACCGCATTGCGCTGCCGCTTGAGCGCGTTGATCTCGACCGCGATCCCGGCCTTGTAGCGGATCTCCACGTCCGGGACGAGCTTGTCGAGTTTGGCTTTCATCGACCGGTACATTTCGGTTTCGTTCATCGCATCTCCCGACCGGTAAGGGTCTTACGCAAGATAATCGAAACTGACGTCGAAGACCTTCGGCGAATGGGTCAGCGCGCCGGAGGAGATGAAATCCACGCCGGTATCCGCGATGGCGCGGACGGTCTCGAGGGTGACGTTGCCGGAAGCCTCCAGCTTGGCCTTGCCATAGTTCAATCGGACCGCCTCGGCCATCATCTCCAGGGACATGTTGTCGAGCAGGATGCGGTCCACGTTCAGCGCCAGGGCCTCCCGGACGTGGTCCAGGGTGCACGCCTCCACCTCGACCTGCAGTCCGCTGCCGGCAAAGCGGGCGCGCTTGACCGCCTCGGACAGGGAACCGGCGAAGTCGATATGGTTGTCCTTGATCAGGATCATGTCGTACAGGCCGATGCGGTGGTTCTGCCCGCCGCCGCGCCGTACGGCCAGCTTGTCCACCAGGCGCAGGCCGGGGACGGTCTTGCGCGTGTCCAGGATGACCGCCTGCGTCCCGGCCACCGCCTCGACGAACTGGCGGGTCAGCGTGGCGATGCCGGACATGCGCCCGAGGAAGTTCAGGGCGGTCCGTTCGGCGGTCAGCAGCGCCCGGGCCGGGCCGGCGGCGACGGCCAGCACCCTGCCGCGGGTCACGCGTTCGCCCTCGGCGGCCTGCGCCCGGAAATCCACGCCCGCATCCACGCGCTGATAGACGGCCCGGGCCACGTCCAGGCCGGCCACGATCCCATCCTGTTTGGCCAGGATCTGGCCGCGCATCTGCGCTTCGACGGGCACGATGGCATTGGTGGTCACGTCGCCAGGGCCGATATCCTCGAGCAGCGCCCGGCGGATGGCCTCCATGATCTCGATCGGAAGGGTGTTTTGTTCAGGCATGGGGAATACTCTATCCCCGATGGGGCTATTTTGTCAAGACAAGACTCCACCCATTAGGGGGACTTGCGCGTCCGTTCAATTCAAGTATACTGGCAGAAATTCAGAGCAAAAATCGAGGTCTCATGAATAAAAAGATCCTTGCAGCACTGACAGTCCTGGCCCTGGTCACCCTGGCCTGCGCGCTCCCGTCCCTGGGCGGCAGGTACACAACCGGCAGCGATGACGGCGGCAGCGTCGTGGATAACAATCTCCTTTTCATGGATGATTTCTCCGACACCGGCAGCGGCTGGGATCGCTACCAGGATGACCTGGCCTCGACCGACTACTTTAACGATGCCTACCGCATCCAGGTCTTCACCCCGGCCTACTGGGCCTGGGCCACGCCCTACCAGGACTTCTCCGGCGACGTGCGCGTCACGGTGCACGGCACGATGCGCGGCGGGCCGCTCGACAATGCCTTTGGCGTCATCTGCCGCCACAAGGATGTGGAGAACTTCTACCTCTTCATGATCAGCAGCGACGGGTACGTCGGGATCGGCCGCCGGATCAATGGCAGTGACCTCGAGCTGATCTCGGGCGATTCCTTGGTCACCTCGGATGCGATCCTCCAGGGCCAGGGCGCGACCAATGCCATCCAGGCGGACTGCATCGGCAGCACGCTGACCCTGACCGTCAACGGGACCCAGGTGCTGACCGTCACGGACACCAGCCTGACCAGCGGTGACGTCGGCCTGGCTGCCTCCACCTTCTCCGAAAGCGGTGTCGACATCCTGTTCGACAATTTCACCGTCATGCGCCCGTAGCAACCTGGACGCCAACCTGTCGTCTCCCGTGTTTCCACGGGAGACTTTTTTATTCCCAATTTCCAGGATGTTCCGCGGGCCTTTCCTGCGCGCTTTGTTACTCGATTTTTTATCTTAACCGGGTATGATTGGGGGGCAGAACTCTGCGAACAGGAGGTACCATGCGAGACCTTACCCCGGAAATTCTCGAACTGATCCGGCGCACCTCTTCCGACCTGCCGAAGGATGTGGAAGAACGACTCAAGGCTTCCATCGAGAAGGAGGCCCCCGGCTCGGCGGCGCGCGGTGCGCTGGAAACGATCCTCAAGAATATCGACCTTTCGCGTAAAAATTCCTCCCCCATCTGCCAGGACACCGGCACCCCGATCTTCTACGTCAAGCATCCCGAGGGCTGGAGCACGCGCAAGCTCAAGGAGCAGATCCGCACGGCGCTGGCGGAGGCCACCAAGAAATCCTACATGCGCCCGAACGCGGTGGATGCCGTTTACGACAAGAATTCCGGCAACAACCTGGGCGGCGACGACTTCCCCTCCATCCACTTCGAAGAAGTGGATGGCGACGAGCTGACCATCGAACTGATGCTCAAGGGCGGCGGCTGCGAAAACGTCGGCGCACAGTATTCCCTGCCCGACAACCGCCTGGGCGCGGGCCGTGACCTGGCCGGCGTGCGCAAGGTGGTGCTCGACGCGGTCCATAAAGCCCAGGGACAGGGCTGCGCCCCCGGCATCCTGGGCGTCTCGATCGGCGGCGACCGGGGCACCGGGTACGTCAAATCCAAGGAGGTCCTGTTCGACAAGCTGGGCGTCCGCAACCCGGACCCGAAGCTGGCCGCGCTCGAAGAGCGCCTGACCGGCGAAGCCAATCAGCTGGGCATCGGCCCGATGGGTTTCGGCGGGCAGACGACTGTCATCGATACCAAGGTCACCGGCATGCACCGTCTGCCGGCTTCGTACTTCGTCACCGTATCGTACATGTGCTGGGCCTACCGCCGGCGCAAGATGACGGTCCGGGGCGACCAGGTCAGTTACGACGAAACGAGGCGACCATGAAATCCGTGCAAATCCCCATCAGCGACGAAGCCATCCGCGAACTCAAGGTCGGCGACCCGGTCCTGCTCAACGGCGTGATGATCACAGGCCGGGATACCGTCCATAAATGGCTGATCGACACCTTCATCAAGAAGACCCGCCCACCCCAGGGCGACGACCTGGAGGTCTACGCGGCGCTCAAGCCGATCCTGAGCGGCGGCGTCATCTACCACTGCGGTCCGGTCGTGTCCGGATTGGACACGAAACAATACAAGTTCGTCGCCGCCGGTCCGACCACCTCGATCCGCGAGGAGCCCTACCAGGCTGATGTGATGAAGCATTTCAACGTCAAGGGCGTGATCGGCAAGGGCGGCATGGGCGCCAAAACGCTCAAGGGCTGTCAGGAGGTCCCCGGGGTCTACTTCCACGCCATCGGCGGCGCGGCGACCTTCATCGCCCAATCCGTGGAAAAGGTGCTCGGCGTGTACAAGCTCGATTTCGGCGTGCCGGAAGCCATCTGGGTCATCCAGGTCAGGGACTTCCCCGCCGTGGTGACCATGGACGCCCACGGGCAGTCCCTGCACGCGGTGGTCGAGCAGGACTCCGGCAAAATCCTGGAGGAGCTGCTCCAGAAATGAACGCCCCTCGGGCGGCAGCTTGGCTGCCGCCCGTGCTTTTTCCAGACAAGGCGCGTTTTCCATGTTGCCTGCAAATGGAATCTGCTCTATACTACGGTAACTCAACGCATTGATGCTGTCAGGGAGACAGTCACCCGGAAGCCCTGAACCCTTGCAGACCGACACCGCCAGCGAGTGAACCGCCCATGTGGATCCTGACCGTCCGTTCCCCAGGCAATGAACCCGTCGTATTCATCCTCAAGAACGGGACCAACACAGTTGGAAGGAACCAGGAAAACGACATCGCCATCGTCGACGATTCGATCTCGCGCCAGCACGCCGAGATCCACTGCCGCGGCGACAGGATCGTCGTCCGCGACCTGGACAGCAAGAACGGCACGCTGGTCAACCTGGAGCGCATCAACAAGCCGCGCGCCCTGCGCTCCGGCGACCAGCTTCACTTCGGGCAGCGGGCGGCCTACATCTTCCAGCGCAACACCTCCCCGCTGGTCGGTCCGATCGACGACCTGTCCGAGACCAAGCCGCGGGTGCGCGAACTTTCCACCGAACCCCTGGACAAGAACACCGCCCTGCTGTCCGAGATCGCCAGCCGGCTGATGTCCATTCCCAGCCTGGATGGCGCCCTGAAGGAGATCTCCTTCCTGGTCTCCGAAGCCCTGGATGCGAAAAAATGCGCCGTGCTGCAAAGCACCCAGTTCGACCAGTTGGCCGAGATGGGCTTCTCGACCACCCTGGCCCGCCAGGCGATCGAACAGCGCAGCGCGGTGCTCTTCCCCGACCCGGCCGATCGCAGCCGTAAACCCCCGAGCAAGAGCGCTGAATTGATTCGGATCCAGTCCGCCCTGTGCGTGCCGTTCGTGATCGAGGATGCCGTGGCAGGGCTGCTGTATGCCTATCGAACCGACCCGAACACGCGCCCTTTCAGCCCGCGGGATGCAAAATTGGCCATCGCCATCGGGCACCAGGTCTCGCTGGCGATCCAGCGGGCGCGTCTGATCGAGGAAACGCGCGTGTTGAAGAAGTGGGCCATAACCGACAGCCTGACCGGGCTGGACAACCGCCGCTATACGCTGGAGATGGGCGAGCTCGAATTCCAGCGCGCCCGCAGCCTGAAACGCCCGATGTCTGTCCTGATCCTGGATATTGACCACTTCAAGGGGATCAACGACAGGTACGGCCATTCCACCGGCGACCAGGTCTTGAAGACCGTCGCCGGCCGCTTCCGCCAGCAATTGCGCGGCATCGACATGCTCGGCCGCTACGGCGGGGACGAATTCATCGTCATGCTCATCGACACCGGCCTGGAGGGCGCCCAGGCGATCGGCGAACGTTTGCTGCTGTGCATCTCCGAGGTGCCCTTCGACACCGACCGGGGCGCGATCCCACTCACCGTCAGCATCGGCGTCTCCGCCCTGACCGAGGACTGCCCGGACCTGGCCACCCTGATCGACCAGGCCGACAAGGTCCTGTACGAAGCCAAACAGAAGGGCCGCAACCGGGTCCAGGCTGCCCAATACGGTTGAATCCAGCACCAGCACAGACCACCCGACCAGGGACGGCCACACAACGCCCGGCCCCCGGTCGGGTTTAACTCTGCAGACACTTTGGTTGGGTGTATACTAACGCCACCGATCCCAAGAAGAGGATTCATTCTGATGGAAGCGGTCCTGGTGGCCGTCTCCGGCAAGGGCCGCGCCCTGAGCGCCGAGGAATACCGGCTCCTGCTCGACCGGCTCGGTTTCGAGCCAGCGCTTCAGGAACTGAACTAATCCGTCTGGAGCATCGCCTCCGGCATCAAAACCAAGGAGACTCTATGGACGCAATTATCACCGCAGGGGGCATCCCGCTCCCCGAAGACAGACTCTATTCCGAGACGCGCGGTCACAGCAAGGCCCTGCTGGATATCGCCGGCAAGCCGATGATCCAATGGGTGCTGGACGCCCTCTCCGCCGCAAAATCGGTGGACAAGATCATCATCGTCGGCCTGACCGATAAAACACGGCTGGTTTGCAGCAAACCCATCCATTACGTGCCCAACCGGGGAAAAATCCTGGACAACCTGCGCGCCGGGGCGGAAAAGTCCCTGGAACTGGGCAGGCAGCACAAGCACGCGCTGTTCGTCTCCTCCGACATCCCGGCCGTCCGCGCGGAAATGGTGGACTGGGTGATCACGGCCGCCATGCAGAGCGACGACGACATTTACTACAACGTCATCCCGCGCGAAGTGATGGAAAAACGCTTCCCGGATTCGCACCGCACATACGTCCATCTCAAGGACATGCAGATCACCGGCGGCGGCATGAACGTGGCCTGCATCAGGACGGTCCTAAAGAAGGGCGAGGCTGGGCTTCTGGAAAGCATCTTCGACAGCCGGAAAAGCCCGCTGAAACAGGCCAGCCTGGTCGGTTTTGGGACCCTCTTCCTGCTCCTTTTCCGCCAGCTGACGCTGGAGGAACTGGCCACCCGGACGCTGACCCACCTGGGTCTGACCGGTCGGGCGATCGTCTGCCCGTATGCCGAGGTCGGCATGGACGTGGACAAGCCGGGTCAGCTTGAGATCCTGCGCAAGGACCTCAAGAAGCAGCAGAAAAAAGCCGAAAAGAAAAAGGGAAAGTGAACCTGAGGCGCCTGCTCGAACTGGACGCCCGCTGGTCCGCCCGCATGCGCATCGCGGAACGTCCGGGCATCCTCCACAAGCTGTGTGTTTTCCTGGCCCACTCGGGGGATTCATGGTTCTGGTGGGCCGGACTGGCCCTGCTCGCCTGGCTGGGCAGGGATTTCTGGCGCTCCTGGGCCTTGCTGGTGCTGGCCAGCATCGTCGTCCTGGCGGTGCTCGTCCTGGCGATCAAATTCCTGATCCGCCGGCGCCGGCCGGAGGGGGAATGGGGCCAGATCTATCGTTCCACCGACCCGCACTCCTTCCCCTCCGGGCATGCCGCCCGGGCCGTGCTGATCGCCGTGCTGGCCGCCGCCCTGGGTCCGGTCTGGCTGGCGGTCCTGCTCTGCATCTGGGCGCCGCTGGTGGCCCTGGCACGCGTTGCCCTGGGAGTGCACTACCTCTCGGACATCCTGGCCGGTTTCATCCTGGGGCTGGCGGCCGGGGCGATCGCGCTGCAGGTTCACGCCGCGTTCTAATTCCTGAACCATGGCCAACCTGATCACCCTGCTTCGTTTTCCGCTTTTCTTCCTCTACCTGGCCGGCCTGTACTTCGGCACTGCAACCGTCCAGTTGTGGTGCGCACCGTTCATCGCCGTGATCTTCTTTCTGGACACGGTGGACGGCTATGTCGCCCGCCGGCGGGGCGAGGTCAGCCTGCTCGGCAGCGCCATCGACATCGCCACGGACCGGACCCTGGAGGTCGTCCTGTGGGTGGTCTTCGCCGACCTGCGCCTGCTGCCGATCCTGCTGCCATTGATCGCCATCGTGCGCGGCACCACGGTGGATGCCGTGCGGGCCGTCGGGATGAGCCGGGGCGAGACCGCCTTCGAGCAGATGCGCCACCCGTTCAACCGCTTCCTGGTCTCGTCACGCTTCATGCGCGAGGTCTACGGGATCACCAAGGGGGTGGCTTTCTTCCTGCTGACCCTCGACCTGTGGGCCCGCACCGGCGCACAGCCTTTTGCCGGGACGCTCCATACTGCCGCGCTGCTGCTTGCCTGGCTGGCGATCGCCTTGAACGTCCTGCGCGGCCTGCCCGTGCTGATCGAGGCCGTACCGCTCTTCCGGGCCGGAAGATCTCCAGAGAATTGAAACCATGAATCTACAGGAGCTTTCCACCAGCCGCTTCGGCGTGGGGCTCAGCCTGTTCCTCGGGCGGACGATCCCGCCAGGGCTCAGCCGTCCGGCCGGACGCGTCCTGGCCGACCGATTTGCCGCCCGGCGTGAGTCCGCCATGGTGCAGGCGGTGCGCGCCAACCAGTGGGTGGTGCGGGGTGAAACCTGCACCCCGGCCGAGCTGGACACTGCCGTGCAGGCGGTCTTCCGCCATGCCGGCAACTGTTTCATCGACCTGTACCACAGCCTGGGGGACCTGCGCCGCCAGGAACGCCTGCTGCCTGAAACGCCGGGCATGCGGGCGGTCATCGATCACAGCCGGCGCAAGGACGGCGGGCTTTTCCTGGTGGCCGGCCACCAGAGCAACTTCGACCTGGTCCTGCTGGCCCTCGCCCAGCGCGGCCTGCAGGGGCAGCTGCTCTCCTTCGGCAACCCGACCGGCGGCTACGAGGTGCAGAACCGGCTGCGCGCCGAGGCCGGCTGGGAGGTGACCCCGATCGGACCGTCGGCGCTGCAGAAGGCCATCCGCCGCCTGCAGGACGGCGGCGTGGTCGCCACCGGGATCGACCGCCCGATCAACCCGAACGATCCGCAGTTGAACTTTTTCGGCCGCCCGGCTGCCCTGCCGGTCGGGCATGTGCGCATGGCGCTGATGGCGAACGCCCGCCTGGTCGTGGTCAGCTCGGGCATGCACCCGGATGGGACCTATTTTGCCGGCTTCTCGGAGCCGATCGAGATGGAGCACCGTTCGGACAAGCACGAAGAACTGGTACTCAACGCCGAACGGGCGTTGAAAATGCTCGAAGGCCCGATCCGCCAGGCCCCGGAACAGTGGCTGATGTTCTATCCGGTCTGGCCGGAGACCCTGCCGCTCGTCAACCCGGTTCCCGGATAGCCCATGTCCCCCGCCCTGACCCTGACCCTGTGCGGCCTCGGCCTGTTCCTGCTCGGACTGGGCCACCGCTTTCCGGCCCTGGAACGGCTGGACGCACGCCTGTTTTCCAGACTGTACGCCTTCTTTGGCGAGGGACGCGGGCTGCCGGTCTTCCGGTCGTTCTGGCCGCTGGGCAGGACGCCGGTGACGCTGGCCCTGCTGGCCGTGCTGTGCATCGTCGACTGGAAGGCAGGCGCGCTGGCGGCCGGGATCTATCTGCTGGCAGCCGGGCTGGAAATGGCCCTGAAACGCCGGCTGCGCCGCCCGCGCCCGTTCGAGGCCCTGCCGGGGATTCAGCCGCGGCAGCCGCGCCTTCCAACCGACCCGTCCTTCCCCAGCGGGGATGCCCTGCGCGTCTGGTTCCTGGCGCTGGTCCTGCCGGCCGTGTTCGGACTGGCCTGGCCGGTCAGCCTGACACTGCCAGCCCTGGCCCTGCTGGTCTCGCTGGGGCGGACCGCCATGGGGATGCACTATCCGACCGACGTGCTTGCCGGCAGCGGGCTGGGACTGCTGGCCGCCGGAACCTTCTTTTTTATTCTCCCCCTGATCTAAGAAAATCGGGCTGGCCTTGGGCCAGCCCGGTCTGCATCTATTTGGCCGCTTTCATCGCCGCCTTGAAATTCTGCAGCGCCTCCACCGGCGTCGGATCGGTGCGGTAGGCCATCGCCAGGTAGTAAGCCATGTAATCGCCGAAGTGCAGCGTCGTCCAGATGTGCGCCAGCGGCGACTCGCCCTGCGCCTCGAAGAAATCCGTGTTCAGACCCTCCATCAGGAATCCCTGGCGGGTCAGGTCCGCGCGCAGACGGTTGCGCGGGTGGTCGGAGGCCGAACGCAGGAAGAGGGTCATGGTGCGCGCCAGGGTCTCGGCCGGGTTGACCAGCGCCGCCAGGGCGTTGTGGTCCGCTTCGGGCAGGCTCTCGAAGCCGGCCCCGGACTTGGCCAGTTCGTTGATCTGTCCCTTCCAGCGCCGCGCCACGGGGGCGAGGATGCCCGCCGCGTAGACATTGACCCAGCGCCCGACCAGCTGCCCGGCCATGCGCTTGGCCGGGTTCTCCGCTACCGGCACCTCCGCCCGCAGGGCTGCCTGCTGGGACTTCATCGCCGCGAGGGCCTGCGCCATTTCCTCGGCCGGGTCCGGGATCAGGCCCAGCCGGGCGAAGGCGGCCAGCAGCAGGCCGAAGGAGAAACCGACCGCGGCGCGCGGCTGGCCGCGATGCTCGAACTTCCAGACCGGGAGGCGCGCCGCGGCGGCCTTCTCAGCCAGCTTGCCGCCGGTGCAGACGGCCATCAGGGTGCAGCCGGATTCGAGGGCCGCATCGAAGGCCTCCAGGGTCTCCTCGGTATCGCCCGAATGGGAGGAGGCGATCACCAGCGTTTCGGGGCCGTCGGCGAAGGCTGGCAGGCCGTAATCGCGGTGGACGATCACCGGCAGCGGGCAGGCCGGGGCGACATAGGTCGCCACCAGGTCGGCGCCGATCGCCGAGCCACCCATGCCGGCCACCACCACGCGGTGCAGGCTTTCCGTCTCGGGCAACGGCAGGGTCTGACCCAGCGCCCAGGCTTTTTCGAGCTGGGCGGGCAGGCCGTCGATCTCGGCCAGCATGTTCTGGGGGTCGAGCTGTTTGAACTGGTTGCAGTCGTCGAGATTCATTTTCCGGTCATTCCCGTCAGGATGGAATAGATCTGCTTGCGTTCCCAGCCGCTTTCCTTTGCCACCCGCTTCGCCAGGGACGAGGGGGCTTCGCCCAGCTTCAGGCCGAGCTTGAGGGCGATCAGGAGATTTTCGCGCGACCAGCGCGGACGCTCCGGCGTGGTGCAGCCGCCGACCACCAGGGTGAACTCGCCGCGCGGCTCGTTGCGGGTGAAGTATTCGCGCGCCGCCTCGAGCGTGCCGCGCCAGATCTGCTCGTGCAATTTGGTCAGTTCGCGCGCCACAGCCGCCGGACGGTCGCCGAGGACGGATTCCAGATCGGTCAGCGAATCGACCAGCCGGTGCGGGGATTCGAGGAAGACCAGCGTGCAGGGCAGCTCGGCCATCCGCTCGAGCAGCGCCCGGCGTTCGGAGGACTTGCGCGGCAGGTATCCCTGGTACAGGAAGGCATCCGTCGGCAGGCCGGAGGCGGCCAGCGCCGCCAGCGGGGCCGAGGGTCCCGGCACGGGGGAGACCGTGTGCCCGGCAGCCAGAGCGGCGCGCACCAGCTCGTAGCCCGGATCGTTGATCGCCGGCGTGCCGGCATCCGAGACCAGGGCCACGTCGCCCTGCGCCAGCGCGGCCAGGAGGACGTCCAGCTTGGACAGTTTGTTATGCTCGAAGTAACTGGTCAGCGGGGTGTGGATGCCAAAGTGGGTCAGCAGCTTCTTGGTGACGCGCGTGTCCTCGGCGGCGATCAGGCGCGCCTCCTGCAGCGTGCGCACGGCCCGCGGGCTCATGTCCTCCAGGTTGCCGATCGGCGTAGCGACGAGATACAGGGTGCCCATGCGGATATTGTATCACCGGCAGGCAGCAAAGGCCGCCGGCGGACCGCCGGCGGCCTGATGGATCGACCCCTGGGTGTGTTTAATACGAGAAATCGAAGTCCCAGAAATCGCCCGTGTCCAGCAGGAGACTCCCGCCGCCCAGGGTGTCATAACGCAGTTCCCAGGTGCCGGCGTTGCGGTAGAGGTACAGGTAGTGAGCTGCGTCCGTCCAGGCGAAGTCGGTCATCAGGGACGAGTCGGACGCCAGGGTGATGGTGCCCCCACCGACCACGCCCAGGTGCGTGCCGGACAGCGGTCCGGGGCCATGCACCTCGAAGATGAAGTGCAGCGAGTCCGGCGCCCAGCCGACGAATTCGAGCGATTCGGCGTTGATGTAGACCGCATCCCCGCTGCCATCGGCACCCGAAATGTGAAGATCGCGCAGGTTGTCCGTCGGGATGCCCACCGGCACGGCATAGGCCAGGCGGTTCAGGTCGGGCGAGATGGCGCTGTCCGGCCAGGCGAAGGGCATGGCCAGGATGCTCGTGCTCAGGCTTTCCGGCGACCCATCCGCCGGGATGTACCAGACATTGGAGGCGGGCAGCGGGTCGGCCAGGGGATCCTGGGGCGGCACGACGACGCGCAGGCCGCTCGAATCGGGCGCCCAGACCGGGCGGGGATAGTACTGGTATTCGCTGTAGGTGATCACCCAATCATAGACCAGCACATTCGGGCGCAGGTTGCTGCCGTCGGCATTCACCAGGTCGATGTGGTCGGGGGCGACGATCGCGATCTGGGCACCGTCCGGGGAGAAGTAGAAATGACCGCCGTCGCCCGGGGCGAAGAGCACCGTCTTCACCAGCGTATCGGCATCGACCATGCGCAGATCATTATAGATGGAAAGTCCGGGACCCTCGTAGATCGGCTGGGTGTTGTAATACAGCTCGTGCGTACCCGGCCGCCAGTCGACCCGGTAGGGGCCGATCCCCATGGGAGCGGAACCTGGATCGCCGGTATAGATGGCCCATAATTCGGCCGTGCTGACCAGCTGGCGGTTGTTGCTCCCGTCGTTGTTGACCGCCCACAGTTCGGGGCCGGAGGAGCCGATCTGGCGGATGTACGCCACGACCTGACCGTCATCGGAAATGAAGGCTTGCTGCGCATCGCCGGAGGCGGTCAGCGCCAGGGTCCCGACGCCTTCCGTCCAGAGCCAGACGTTGCCGCCCTTGACATAGGTCACGCGCAGGACAGCCGGAGCAGGCGGTTCCACCGGCGGCTCGGTCGGACCCCCGCCCGGGGGCGGCGCGGGGGTGAGGGTCGGACTGATGTTGCAGGCCAGGACTGCCGCGACAAGGATCAATGAGCCCAAGATCAGGGGAAGTGTTCTTTTCATGTCCGTCCTCCGTGTTCTTATCATACCATGACCTCCCACGTCACACCATCGGACCTAGGTCCTGCAGGCAGGTTGCCGGCAGGGGTCTAGGCCTCAATCGTTCCTTGATCCATCTTCTTTGTCATCCTCTCCGGCCGGAAGAAGATCCAGGTGAGAGCGATCCCCAGGGCGTACAAGATCCCCGTGCAGAGGAAGAGCGGCGAAAAGCCGTAGCGCGCCTGGACCACGCCGGAGAGGTACGGCCCGACCGCCCAGCCCAGGTTCCATGCCATGTACCGCACACTGTTGACCGCCCCATGTTCGGACTCGTGGGTCAGTTCCAGGCCAAAGGCGTCATAGAGCGGCGCGACCATGTTCATCAGGGCGCCGCGCACCAGAAAGCCGACTGCCGCCAGCCAGAGCCAGGGTGAGAATCCGATCGCCAGCTGGAAGACCAGGCTGGCCGCCTCCCCGAGCACGACCATGCGGATCTTCCCGCCCAGGTTGCTGACCAGCCGCGGGCCAAGGATGCAGGCCACCCCCATCACCAGCGAACCGAGGCTGAAAAGCAGTCCCAAAGCGGAGTCGCTCATCTGGTGCCGTTCGGCAAAGAAGACGTTGAAATACGGCACCAGGATGGCGGCACCCAGACCGATGAGCAGGTTGGGCAGCGAAAGTTTGATCGTCAGCGGCCGCAGGAGCACTTTCCAGGGCGAGACGCGCGGCGCGGGCTTCTGCAGTTCTCCGGCCGCCGCGGTGGAGGCAGGCTCGCGGATCAGGGAAATTGGGATCAGCACGATGAAGCTGGAGAGCACACTGAACAGCAGCACGGACCGGTAGGCCTCCGCCCGGCCCGCCAGGTGGAACCAGGTGGTGAAGGCATCCGGCATGTATCCGGCGATGAAATTTCCCAGGGTGCTGGCCAGCGGGTACATGCCATAGCTCCAGCTGAAGAGCACATCCCGGCTGCGGTCGTCGGAGACCTTCATCATGAACGGCGCCTGGCTCAGGATATACAACTGAGCGGTCACACCCAGCGCAGCCGCGAACAGGAACAGCAAAACCTCGGAGCGGACCAGGGCCATGCCGATGATGGCTGCGTTGGCCAGGCTGAATCCGATGATCATCGCCCGCTTGCGGCCCAGCCGGTCGGAGAGCAGGCCCATCGGCACGCCCAGGAGCAGCGCGGCGATGGACGGGGCGGCATTGACCAGCCCGAGGAAGTCACGGCTGTACCCGGCCGAGACAATATACAGGTTGAAGAACAACTGCCAGGCCGAGAAAAGCAGCCCGTCGAAGAACAAGGCCAGCAGGAAGAGCCGCGCCGGGCGGCTCAGGGAGGTGTACTGCGAGGCAAGGGAACGCAGCAGCCGGTTCATGGGATCAGGCCTGTTCCACCGCCAGCGCCTTGCGGATCCGGGCGACGGTCGCGGCGAGGGGAGCATGGTCGTTCAGGCATTCCCCCACGCAGCGCAGGTCGAAGTCATCCTGCTCGTCGACCGTATTCTCGTGCAGGGTGGAATGAAGGAAATAGGCGATGTCCTCCAGGTTGCGCCGCTCCAGGTAATAGGCGAAGAGTTCGGGATGCAGGGGGAATGCGCCGGGTTGCTTGCGGTAGGCGAACAACATCGCTTCCAGCCCTGCGCCGGCGAACAGGAACAGGTCCGCCTCGGCCGGGGCGAGCATCGCGCCTTCCCAGTCGACCACGTACAGACTCCCCTGCGGGCCGCGGATCAGATTCCCGCCGTGCATGTCGGTGTGGACCAGAACGAACGGGGCCTCCAGCCGGCGGACCTGCGCGGCCAGCGCCAGCAGCTCGTCCGCCCGCTGCAGCAGGTCGTCCCGGCGGGGCAGGATCATTTCCAGCAGGCTGCGCTGACCCGGCCTTTCCAGGCGGGGATCGCCAGCCAGTTCCGCCAGGCACTGGCGCAGGAGCGGCTCGAAGGGTAGCCGGAACCGCTCCGTGAACGGGACTTCCATGCCCAGCTGCGGTGTGGCGGCGTGCAGGCGGGCCGCCAGGACCCCCAGTTCGGCGCCCAGGCCGGGACCGGGCGGCCAGGCCGGCCACAGGTTGGCGCCATCGATGTATTCGCTGACGACCAGCGGGCATCCCCTGAAGCCGGCCTTCAACCCGCCCGCCAGGGTCCGGCGCACGGCCGGCTGGGCCGGGAACAGGCCGGATTCCGTCAGCCGGCTGCGCAGGGCCAGGATGAAATCCAGCCGCCCGGCCTGCTGGTCCGCGATCGTCCCGCCGGTCAGCAGAGTGACGAAGGCGCGCTGCCCGTCCGCGCAGTCTGCGACGTAGTGGCAGCCGACCGTCCCTTCGGGGAAGAAGGTCAGCGAAGCAGCCTGCAGGCCGTATTCCGCACGCAGGGCAGACTGCAGGGCGGCCCGGTCGATCTCAGGCTCGACGATCATGGCGTGGCACCCGCATCCATGGTCTCCATGAAGTCATTCCGCAACGGGACCGCCTGTTGTCAATAACAATTCCGCGGCCCGGGCATTCCCGGGATCCAGTTCCAGGACTTTGCGCAGGGCCGCCTCCGCCGCACCGCGCGCCTCCTTCTGCAGGTGGAGCTCCACCAGGAACAGCCAGGAGTCGACATGCCCGGGAAAGACCCGCAGGTTCAGTTCCAGGAACTCGATGGCCGGGTCGAACTTCTTCGCGCACATCATCTGATAGGCCAGGTTCAGCAGGTCGTCTGCGTCGAAGTAGAAGTCCGGGTCCTCCTTGATCTCCTGGTACCGGGCAAAGGCCGCCGGGGAACCCCCCGACGTCCACGCCCGGACGAGCGGGATCATCCAGGAAACGGTATCGACGACCGGTTCGATCCCGAGGACGGCATGCAGGGCAGCCCGGATGGTGCGGCTGCGGGCGTAGGATTCCTCGTTGCACAGGATAACGATGGCGCTTTTCTTCTCCGGCAGCAGGCACAGGAAATCCGTCCAGCCGAAGCCCATCCCGCCGTGGCTGACGGTGCGGACCCCTTCGTAGTGTCCCAGCGTCCAGCCCAGGCCGGTGTGCTCGTACAGCGGTGGAAAGCCCCATTCGGCCACCGGGGTCCACATGCGCTCGAAGCCGGCCGCAGAAAGGATCCGCCCCCCGCCGTCCAGGCAGGCAAGCGACCAGGCGCACATCTCCCGCACGCTGGAGTGCAGGAAGCTGGCCGGGGCATCGGCGCGGTGGTAGGGATAGACCGGGTTGACGGTCATTTCCGGCGTGCGCAGGTGCGGCACGGCCAGCCGCGGGCGGGGGATATCCGGAAAGAAAAGTGTGCTCTCCGTCATCCCGGCCGGGCGCAGCAGGTTCTCCTGCATGGCAGCCTCGAAGGTCTTCCCGGTCAGCCGGGAGATCAGGACCCCCAGCACGTTGTAGCCGATGTTGCTGTAGGAAAAGCGCTCCCCGGGCGCGGCGATCATTTTCCGCCCGGCCAGGCTGCGCAGATGGCGGGCCGGGGCGTCTTCGTCGAATTCGGGATGGGCAAGCAGCTCATCGTATTCCCGTTCGCCCATGTCCGGCATCCCGGAGGTGTGGCTCAGGACCTGCCGCAGCGTGATCTGCCGGTGGCGCTCATCGTCCAGACGAAACTCGGGCAGGTACGCGACCAGCGGCGCGTCCAGGTCGAGGCGGCCCTGTTCGACCAGCTGCAGGATCGCCGTGGCAACGAAGCATTTCGTGACCGAGGCGACGCAGAAGAGCGAATCGGGCGTGACCGGGGTGTGGGTTTCCAGGCTCTGCACGCCGAACCCGCGCGCATAGGCGACCTGTCCATTTTCCACGATCCCCACCCCCAGACCGGGGATCTCCCAGCGGGCCATGATCTCCAGCAGGACGGTATCCAGTTTTTTTGATTCGATCATCGCTCAATCCCTCCCCGCCGGCGCGAACCGGTCGGCGCGGCGGATCAACACCAGGGCCGGCAACAGCAGGCCGGCGATGCAGAGCAGCGCCAGCGGCACCCGGAACAGGTTTGCCAGCAGGCCAACCAGCAGCCCGCCGCCCGCCTGGCCGATCGACTCCGCCTGCCCGACCATGGAAAGGACCGTGGCGCGCACGTCCGGGTCGAGACGCTGGTTCATCCAGGCCAGCAGCAGCGGATCGCTGACCTCGCCGAGGCTGTAGATGACCAGGAAAAGGACGACCGCCATCCACAGAGCGGGCACCCAGCCAAAGGCGGCGATCGAAACGGCGGTGACGGCGGTGACGATGAACATCAGCCGCCTGACATGCCGCGGCTGCAGGCTGGCAAAACGCTTTTCGACCTGCTGCGTCAACAGGATCGAGAGCAGGATCCCGCCCAGGTCCAGGAGACCGAAGAACCCCAGGGCATTGTTGCCAAACAGGATCGGCGGGTCGAAGTGATCCACCAGATACCATGTCCACAGGCGGTCGAGACCGAAGGTCAGGCTGAAGAACAGGGTCACTCCCAGGACGCCCAGGAGCGCCGGGCGCTCGCGCACGCTGTGCGCGCTCTTGCGCAGGATGTCGCCCATTGCCTGCAGGGTATTGCGCTGCTCCCGGCGGACCGGCTGGAAGCCTTTCTCCGTCATCAGCAGGAACATCAGCCCGGCGAACAGGATCCAGCCCGCGCCACTCACCCGGATCAACGTCGCGACCGAAGTGAAGCTGCCCAGGAGCATCGCCGCCAGCAGACCGGCCAGGTTCCCGTACAGGTCGTAACGCTTCCCCGACAGGAAGGCCCGGTTGGCGCGCTGCTCCCCGATCTCATCGCTCAACCAGGCCTGCGTGGCGCCGCTGGTGAAGGTATAGCCAAGCCCCCAGAGCGCCTGGGCCAGCAGGATCGGCAGGAAGGACGGGAACAGTCCTTCGACCAGCAGGCTCACGCCGATGATCACAAAGCCGATCACGACCGAGAGCCGCCGCGAGACCAGGTCGGCAACCACCCCGGTCGGGATCTCGAAGACCAGCCGGGAGAGGACCATGGCCGTCCCGGCGGCCATCAGCTGGAAAGCGGTGAAACCGGCCGTGACGGTTTCGTAATAGGAAAGGCCGAAACCGGCCGCGATCAGGAAACCAACCCCGAAGGTCAAGAGCAGATAAACGGCGAGGGGATCGGGCCGTTTCATCGGATCAATCCTGAGCGGATGCGCTTCTTTCGGCGTGCAGATGGGCGTTGGCCTGGCGGATGAATCCCAGCGCCGGGGCGAGCAGGCTGCCCGAGATCGACATCGCCAGCGGCACCGAGACGGCCCTGGCCAGCACGCCGATGGACGGCCCGCCGGCGATCTGCCCGACGGCATCCGCCTGCCCGGTCATCGACAGGACCGTGGCGCGCACATCCGGGTCGAGGCGCTGGTTCATCCAGGCTTCCATCAGCGGTTCGGTCAGGTTGCGCAGGGCGGCAATGACCAGGTACAGGCCGAGCGAAAGCCCGAGCCAGGGGGAGAGGGCGAAGGCAATGATCGAAACCATGACGCCGATGGTGATGGCGGTCATCAGGCGGCCGATGCTGCGCGGCCGGGAGGGGTCCAGGCGTTTCTCCACCAGCCGGGTGGCCGCCAGCGACCCCAGCATGCTGACCGCCCGCAGCAGGCCGAAGAAGGCCACGTCGTTGTCCCCGAAAACGGCCGGCAGGCTGAAGCGCTCGATCAGGTTCTTGACCCACAGGCGGTCGAAGCCTTCGCTGTACATGCCGTAGAACAGGGCCACGCCCAGGATGGCGACCAGCGCCGGGCGCCGGCGGACCGTCTGCAGGCCCTTGCGGAAGGTGTCGGCCATGTGCTGGAAGGTGTTGCGGTCCTCCGGCTTGGCCGGGCGGAAGCCCGTCTCGGTCATCAGCACGGCCAGGAAGAGGACCAGCACCAGGCGCCCCGCTCCGCTGACCAGGATCGGGGTGGCGGTCGTCCCCAGGCCGCCCAGGGCGATGGCCGCCAGCATGCCCAGCAGGGCGCCGCCCAGGCTGAAGCGGTTGGCGGTCAGGAAGGTCTGGTTGGCGCGCTGCTCGCCGATCTCGTCGCTCAGCCAGGCCTGGGTCGCGCCGCTGGTGAAGGTATAGCCCAGCCCGTAGAGGACCTGCGCCAACAGGATGGTCGCGAAGGACGGGAACAAGCCCTCCACGAGGAAGGACAGCGCGACCACGCTGTGGCCGATCAGGATCGAGATCCGCCGGGAGTAGACGTCCGCCACCACGCCGGTCGGCACCTCGCAGAACAGGACGGTCAGTTCCAGGGTCGTCCCGACCAGCACCAGCTGCAGCGGGTCCAGCCCGGCGGTGGTCGCCTCGAAGAGCGACATGGCCACGAAGGCCGCCGAGTACAGCGCCGAGGAGGCGAAGGTCAGGATCAGGTAGATCGTGCGCGGGGAAGGCCGGTTCATCAATTCACCATCGCCACCGAGGAGGCTTTCTGCGGGAAGAGGATACCGAGCACGGCCCGGGCCTCATCGCTGGTGCACCAGCAGTCGGCATAGGACTGTTCCAGGGCGTCGAAGCTGCGGTATCCGAAGACCAACTGTAAAAAGGACAGGTCGGGGAAGGCCGCCTGGCCGCCGTCCGCCGGGGTGGGCTGCCAGGCCTCGATGGTCGTCAGCCGGCCCCGCTCGAGCACCAGGCGCAGGCCGGAACGGTAGAAACTGAGCTTGAGTTCCCCGCTGTGCCCGACGATGTCCGACTCAGCGACGTGCCGCTCCAGCGCCGGCGCGATGCGGCGCAGGAATTCCGGCAGGTCCGGGACGCGGATGTACCAGGCATACGGATCGCGCCGATCCGGGAGCGCGTTGCGGAACAGGTCGTAACAGGGGTGCTGGCTGCCGAACCACATCCCAAAACTGGTGCGCGGCTGGGCCTGATTGTCCTGCTGCGCATAGGAGCCACCGGTCGCCCACAGGTAGCGCATCACGCCCGGCGTCGTCTCCAGCCAGGAAACGCCCGGCTTGAGCTCGTACTGGTGGCAGTTCAGGCCGCTTTTCCAGCCATACCAGGGATGGGTCAGATAGCCGAGCGTTTCCCCATCCGGGCGCTGCAGGATGCGGATTTCGTGCCGCTCGCAGTTTTGCGGACTCTGACCGGACAGTTCGTAGCGCCAGAGCGCCTCATCCCGCACGCAGGCGATCAACCTGCGCGTGCAGGCATGGGCGTAGACTTCCATCAGGAAGGGGATGTCCGCCTCGGTGGCGGCTCGCACCACGACCGGCTCGCCCTCCCCCTCTTTCAGCTTCGGCAGCTGCGCCTCGTACCCGATCCGGCCGCCGGACAGTTCCAGGCCCATCTCGTAGCCGAACAGGCGATAGTAGTAGGGGATGCCGGTGATCCCCTGGACCAGTTCGCCGCGTTCGGCGCTCCAGCGGTGGACCTCGTCGAACTGGACCCGGACCAGGCCGCGGTTGCGGTACTCGGGCAGCGTGCCGACCAGTTCCGGCCGCCCGACGCCGAAGGGGATGCCTTCGTAGGCCCAGGTTTGGGAGATCAGGTTCACCGAGGAGACGATCTTCCCGCTGGATGCTTCGACCAGCAGGGTGCAGTCGTCGGGATGAAAGCTGGGATGCGGACGGTCGATCAGGTCGCGCGTCCAGGCTGCGACGCGCAGGTCGGGCTGGTCGAAGCCGAAGTCGCTGTGGATGCGGCCGTTGAATTCGCCGACGGCGTCGCCGTCCCCGGCCCGGGTGCGGCAGAGGAGCAGACCGTTTCCCAGGTCCCGCAGGACAGGGCGGTTCTTCATGTCGATGTGCATGTTCTCCTCACAAAAATGCCCGCCACGCTTGGGGTGACGGGCAAGGAAAGGTCACCGGTGATGGTTCAACAATCGTTTCAATTCGTCGAGCGATCGTTCCGGGTGGGTAAAATGGATGCCCTGCATGCCGACCGCGCGTGCGCCTTCGATGTTGGCCAGCACGTCGTCCAGGAAGACCGATTCCTCCGCCCTGGCGTGCATCTCCTCCAGGGCAAGCCGGTAGATGCGTTCGTCGGGCTTGACCAGCCCGACCTCGGCCGAGATGACCATGTGATCGAAGACGTCGTCGAACTTCTGCCGCCCGATGAAGGCGCGCAGGCCGGACCAGGCATTGCTGATCAGGCAGACCTGCCGGTCGGGGCGCAGGCTGCGCAGGTAGTCGAGCAGGACGGCGTCCGCCCGGTCGCCGGCGAAGAAGCAGTCGACGATCCGGTCGGCCTCCTCCCGGCTGCGCTTGAGCGCCGCGGCAACGGCCTGCCAGTGGGCCTCTTCCGGAATCTCGCCGGTGGAGGCCAGGGCGGCCGTCTCGCTCCCGAAGACGATCTTCTCCAATTCGATGTCGGTCATGCCGAGTTCTTGCGCCGCCTGGATGCGCGGCTGCCGGTCCTCGGTGCGCATGATCACGCCGCCAAAATCGATGAAGACGTTGCGGACGGTCATTTGGTCTTTTTCTTGGCAGCCGGAGCAGGCTTGGCCTTGGCAGGGGCGGGCTTGGCCGCGGTCTTGGCCTTCGGAGCCGGTTTGGCCGCGGGCTTGGCCTTCGCGGCCGGGGCCGGCTTGGAGACAGCCTTGGCCTTGGGAGCCGCAGCGGCAGGTTTCTTCGCCGCGGCGGTCGGCTTGGCCGGGGTCTTGGCCTTGGGAGCCGCGGCGGCAGGCTTCTTCACGGCAGCGGTTGGTTTGGCCGGAGCTTTGGCCTTCGGAGCCGGTTGAGCCGCTCCTTTGGCGGGAGCAGCCGGCTGGGCATCCGCAGCCTTGACCATGGCCTTCAGGTCCGCCTTCCAGTTGGGATAGGCCATCTCGAGCTTGAAACGTTCGACCCGGTTGGCGCGCCGGCAGCGCGGGCAGTGGGCGTCGTAATGGGTTTGTTTGTGCTCGGCCATGTGCTCGAGGCCGGCCAGCATCTCATCCCGGCTGAGGGCGAACATGGTCTGACAGTATGTGCAGCGCAGTTGCATGAGAGTCTCCTTTCGGATGGGAAAACGGCGTATCTTTATCCTAATTTTACCCCAAGGCCTTGCGGTAAATGGTCTGCTGCCTGACCTTGCGGTAGCCGACGCTCTCGTACAGCCGCAGGGCGCCGGAGAGGTTCTCGGAGTCCACGCTCAGGGCGGTCTCGGTCATGCCCATCGTCTTGAACATCTGCATGCTCCGGACCAGCAGGGAACGCGCCAGCCCGCGCTTGCGCCACGGACGGCGGGTGCAGATCCCCTCGGTGTAGCCGCGTTTGCGCCGGTATTCCTCGTTCTCCTTTTTTTCGATGAAATTGTGGATCACACTGGCGATCTGGTCGCCGTCCCAGGCCACCATCCACAATTTCGGATCAAAATCCGGGTCTTCGAGCTGGGACTTGTATTCCTCTTCGCTCAAGTCGCGGATGCCCCAGTGGTCGCGGAAGGCTTCGTTGGAGGCGTCGAAGATCGGGCGGATGTGCTCCGGCTCGACAGGCCGGACTTCCAGTCCCGGCGGCATGGGCGCCTCGGGGAACGGTTCACTCAGGTCACGCAGCATGTGCGTCTCGTAGCGCACCGGCTGATAGCCGCGCCGATCGAGCAGCGCGATCAGCGCCCGCTCCGTGGTGAACGGCTCCGCCTGGATGTACTTCGGCAGTTCAGCCGGGTGCCCGGCTGCGATCTGGCGGATACGTTCCTCGCCCGCCGCCCACAGCGCAGAGCCGAGGCCTTTGCCGCGCCAATCCGGGTGCAGGAAACCGAAGGGATGGTACAGGCGGATGCCTTCCGCCAGGTCATCCCACCAGATGCGTCCATAGGCGACCACCTGCCCGTCCGCTTCGGCAAAGAGCATGTCGGTCTGCGGATCGCAGTTTTCCAGGTGACGATAGTTCCGGGCGATGCCTTCCACCGTGGTGGCACGCTCGAGGCCGTCGATGACCTTGCAGGCATCGATCAGGGCGGCCATGCGGGGGTAATCCGCCTCGCCGCGGAAGCGGCGAAAGATCAGGCCGGGGATAACGGGTGCATGGGGAAGTTCGATCCTGTCATTCATGGGAATCCCTTTCAGATCTGCTTCTTGAAGAATCCGATCCGGTCGACGACCTTGAAGCCGACCGATTCGTACAGGCGGATGGCGGCGAGATTGTCCGCCCCGGTGCACAGAACGGCATGCTGCATGCCGGCCGCCTGCAGGCGCTGCAAGGCTTCACGCATGACCGCCTTCCCCAGGCCCCTGCGCTGGAAATCCGGGTGAGTGCCGACCGGCTCGAACAGGCCGATCCGGTTGCGCGGGTCGCACCAGATGATGCAGAAGGCGCCGATGCGCCCGTCCGGCGCGGCCGCCAGTACGTCCCGCTCGGGGTCATAGGCCGGCGAACGCATGAAGCGTGCGAACCGTTCCACGTAACGATCAAATGGCGCCGTGGAAGCGAACGCTCCGTACTGGGCGCGGGCACGCGCCTCCACCTCCTCCAGGCCGTGGCAGGAGCGGACGGTAAACCCGTCCGGGCAGGCTACCTCCGGGAGCGGGTCCAGTTCGCAGCGCATGAAGACGTCCCGGGAGGCGAGCGCGTAGCCGCGCGCCTGCAGCCAGGGGTTGAGAAAATCGTCCCCTTCGGACACCCAGAACACGGAAATCGTGTCCTTGCCGGCCCGGCGGGTCTCTTCGATCAGTTTCTGCTCCGCCCAATGAACCATCTCCCCGGCCAGCGCTGTGGCGCGTAATTCGGGCTGCGGAACCAGGTCGAAGGTCTGGCCGGGGACGATCAGCGACCAGGCGAGCAGGCGGCCCGGGTTGGCGGGATCGTCCCACACGTACAGGCCGTCCCACAGTTCGCCGTCGAGCGGCGGGTAGAACAGCCACCAGTCGACATCCCCGGGATGGACATAGTGCATGGGCGTCTGCGCGGCGGTCCCGGCCATGAGCAGCTCATGCATGGCCTGCAGATCCTCTTCGCCGCGGTAAGCACGGGGTTGCGGGTTCATCTGCGCCTCACTTCCCGGACTGGCGCTCCTGACGGGCCAGCCAGTCCTCGCGCAGGATGCCCATGTAGAGTACATCCCAGCGCCTGCCATCGCGCAGCATCTGCTGGCGCTCGCGGCCCTCGTAGACGAAGCCGGCCTTCTCGTAGGAGCGCACGCCGCGCTGGTTGTACTCGAAGACGCCCAGCGTGACCCGGCGCAGGTTGAGTTCGGTGAAGGCATAGCGCAGGATGATGCACATGGCGTCCGTGCCGTAGCCCCTGCCCCAGTACTCGCGCTCGCCGAGGCCGATGCCGACGAAGGTGTCGCCGCGCGACCACATCACGCCGTCCAGCCCGACCGAACCGATGATGCGGTCGTCCGCCAGGGTGCGGATGGAGAAGTTGAATTCCTCCTCCTCGGCGTACTTCTCGATCCATTTCTGGGCGTTCTTGACCGAGAAGCGGCGCGCCGGGTCCCAGTTCAACAGGCGGGCGTATTCGCTGTCCGCCGACCACTGCGATTCGAGGCGGGCCAGGACCTCGGACTCCTCCCGCGTCAGGCGGACCAGGTCGCCGCGCAGCAGGTCTTCATTCATGGTTGTCCTCCTTGTACTCACCGGCCAGCAGGCCGAGATGGAACAGGTCCCAGGTGCGCCCGTCCCGGTTGAGGGCCTGGCGGCGGCGCACCTCGTCCACAAAACCGAAGGAATGGAACAGCGCCAGCGCCGGCTGGTTGTATTCCGGGATCATGGCCGTCAGCCGGTGCAGGTTCAACTCCGACAGGGAGTATTGCAGCACCAGGCGCAGGGCCTCGCGGCCGTAACCCTTGCGCCAGTCGGCCGGATCGCCGATGCCGAGGCGGATCATGCCGGTGGCGTTGGTCCAGCTGATCCGGAACAGCTCGGCAAAACCCAGCAGACGCTCGTCGGCCAGCAGACGGATGCGGAAGTGGAACAGGTTGTGCTCCTCGTCGATCCTCTTTTCCAGCCCTTCCAGGCTCTTCTTGACCTGCCAGGGAGCCTGGGGGCTCATCGGCTCGGTGTACATCATGCGCATGAAACGGGAATCGTGCGTCCAGCGCGAGACGATGGCGGGGTCCTTTTCGTGGTCGATGGCCCCGAGGCGGACCAGCTTGCCTTCGAACAGGGGTGTGGCGATGCTCATGAGCTTCTTCTCCTTGAGAATGAAAACGGCCTCCGGGTTCGCCCGTGGCCGTCTGGAAGGAAAAAGAAAACGGCCTCGGGCAGGGGAGTGTCCGGGGCCGCAGCATTAATGCGTGTATCTAGTTAGGCAGCAGGCGCACTCCGCGCAGGGACGGTCTGACCGCTGGGTGCGGCAGCCGGGATTACAACAACAAGCTTGAACTCGACCATCCAGTGCGCCTCCTTTCTGTGAAATTTACAACAAAACGAGTCTATCACGCCCCCCGGGGACGGTCAAGTTGTTTTGAGGTACAATCCTGCCGATGAGCGAAAACAGATACCTGCCGGATACGACCCGCATGAGCGTGCTGACCGCCGCCGTGCTGCTGGCCTTCGGCCTGACGCGCGTGATCAGCGCGCCGGAATACCCGGTCGCCTTCGGCCTGGCCGGCGTGGACCTCTCCTTCACCTTCAACCTGAACACGTTGATCGTCCTGCTGGCTGCCGGCCTGACGGCCTCCGGCATGGACTGGCTGCTGCAGACCCATCCCTCGCTGCAAAAAGGCGAAACGCGCGAGCACTGGCTGCTGCCCACCCTGACCGTGCTGGTGATCGGCATCGCCCTGTACTCCCTGCCCCCCACGGCGGTCTGGTGGCTGGGCTTCGGGCTGGGGGCGGCCATCCTGGTGGTGGTCTTCCTGGCGGAATTCGTGGCCGTCGACCCGGCCGACAGCCGCTACCCGGTGGCCGCCACGATCCTGACCGTGCTTGCCTTTGTCATCTTCCTGATCCTGTCGGTTGCCTTGAAGGCGGCCGACACGCGCCTGATCCTGGTCGCGCCGGCGCTGTTCCTTGGCGCCGGCCTGGCCGCCCTGCGCACGCTGCACCTGCGCCTGAACGAGCGCTGGGAACCCGCCTGGGCCGCGGGCATTGCCATCATCGCCACCCAGCTGGGTGCCGCCCTGCATTACCTGCCGCTGACGCCGGTGCGCTTCGGGCTGGGGCTGCTCGGCCCGGTGTACGCCCTGACCATCCTGTCGGTCAGCCTGCTGGACGGAGTCCCCTTCCGGCGGGCGATGCTCGAGCCGCTGATCATGCTGGCCCTGCTCTGGAGCCTGGGCATCTGGTTCCTCTGACGCACGTCCCAATATCGGGAAAACATGCGACCTCCCGCCGTTTTGTGTGTTATCAGTACGGAGGAAGTCCATGCAGATCCTGATCATCGCCCTCGTCCTGCTCCTGTCCTATCTGATCGGCTCGATCCCATTCGGCCTGCTGGTGGTCAAGGCGATCAGCGGCAAGGATGTGCGCACCGTGGAGAGCGGGCGCACCGGGGGGACGAATGCCATGCGCGCCGCCGGTTTCGCCGCCGGCTTCTTCACCGCCATCCTGGACATTCTCAAGGCGGCCACGACCGTCTGGCTGGCCGGAAAAATGGCCCCGCCGATCCACTGGGTGCATGCCGTCGCCCCGATCCTGGCGGTGACCGGTCATAACCATTCCATTTTTCTCATGCACCGGGATGAAAATGGGCGCATCCGCTTCCGCGGCGGCGCGGGGGGGGCAGCCGCCCTGGGCGGGGCGTTCGGACTCTGGCCGCCGGCCGCGCTGATCATCCTGCCGGTCGGCTTCCTGATCTGGTACCTGGGCGGTTTTGCCTCCCTGACCACGCTCAGCATCGGCCTGATGGCGATCGTCATCTTCAGCACGCGGGCGCTGATGGGCTTCGCCCCCTGGGTGGACGTCTTCTACGGCTTCGCGGTCGAGGTGCTGATGGTCCTGGCCCTGCTGCCCAACCTGAAGCGGCTGGCCGCCGGCACCGAACGCCGTCACGGGCTGCCAGCGCAGCTGGAAAAGCGCCGCCTCGCCCGCCAGCAGGACGAGCGGAAACCTGACTGAGCCTTGCCGTTCCTGGATCGGAACCAAAGCGCCGCCCTCTCGGGCGGCGCTTTGGTTCCGTTTATTTTTTCCCGGCCAGCTCCTGCTCCTGATGCAGCAGGGCCCGCAGGTTGCGGCGGTGCAGTTCCTCCGCCAGCCCACCGAGGTGGACCCGGCTCTTCCCGCACGCCTCGATATGATTCTCGTCCAGGAATTCCTCCGGCGCCCGGCGGCGGGCGGCCGCCTTGGCCACCTTGCGGATGTTGGCCAGGTAGTTCAAGTTCTCCTTGACCGCCGCGTCGATCTCGCCGCGCAGGATGATGTCGCCGTGGCCCTGGATGATGTTCTCGAGGCCCATGCGGCCGATCTTCTTGATCGAGGCGGCGATCTCGTCCGCGTCCCCGTCGACCACGTAGGGCAGCGGCATGAAGGCATCCCCGGCGAAGAGCACCCGGTCCTCCTCGACCAGCACGGAGATCCCGTCCCGGCTGTGGCCGGCGGCCGGCTGGATGGTGATGTTCTTCTTGCCTATACGCAGAGTGAGATTGCCCTGGTCGAAGGTCAGATGCGGCAGGACGATCTTGGCCTGGCGGAAGGCCGGGTTCTGTTTGCGGGCGTTCTCGAGCGACGGCGCCCCGCGCTCCGCCAGCAGCTGGCGGCACAGGGAATGGGCGATGATCGTCGCCCCGGGGAAGAAACAGTTGCCCCAGGTATGGTCGGCGTGGTAATGGGTGTTGATCACATAACGAACCTGGACCCCCACCTCGTGTTCCACGAAATCGCGCATGGCCAGGGTTTCCTCCGGCAGGGCCAGCGTATCGATCACGATCGCCCACTGCGGGCCGGCAACCACGCCGGCGGTCACCTGGGCATAGACCTCACTTTGGAACCAGTATACATTTTCAGAGACACGTTCGCGATGCATGAGAGACCTCTTTAAAAAGATACCTAAATATAGCAAAAATGGCAGGCAAAAGTCAAGAAAATGTCCATTTTGGGTCAAATTGCCCGCGCCGCGGACCTTCATTGCCAGAAACCCCATTTGCGGCTATAATACCGCCTTGCTTCCCGGGGAAAACCCGGGGCAGAGCCGACGGGGCGTGGCGCAGTCCGGCTAGCGCGCTTGCATGGGGTGCAAGAGGTCCCGGGTTCAATTCCCGGCGCCCCGACTCATAAAAATCAGAAGTCTTTTGACTTCTGATTTTTATTGGGCACGGGTTCCCTGGCCGGCTTTCCCCGCACCGGTACAACCGGGGCCTGCCGGCCGCTTGATTCGCGCCCATGGGATTTGGTAGAATCCCCCCGCACGATCCGGAGCGACTTATGGACTACCACGAACTCAAAGCCGCGGCCGCCCGGCCGCCCTCCCGCAACATTTACGCCAGCCTCTCGGCCGCCTCGGGCGGACTCGCCGGGCTGGGCAACCTGCTCAGCCTGTGCGCCATGATCGTCCCGGGCGTCTTCTACATCTGCGCGGTGGTCAACGGACTGTTCAGCCTGGGAGCGCTGGCCACCGCTTTGGTCGGACTGGGCCAGATCCGCCGCGACGCTTCCCAGAAGGGCCGGGGGCTGGCGGTCACCGGCCTGGTGCTCGGCCTGCTGGGGCTGCTCGCCGCCTGCCTGATCCCCCTGCTCGGCACGGCCCTGTGGGGCGCGCTGGGCTGGAGCCTGGGTGACAGGCTGCTCGTCCCGGTGGAGTGACCCGCCCGGCGGGTGCCGGACAGCCTCCCCCATCCGTCTTGCCAAACCCCTGCCCATCGATTATCCTTGCCCCGGGAGTGGTTAGGTCCCGGTGGGCTTCCCGGTCTTCAAAACCGGTGGCGGGTCGCGTTGCGGGCCGCGGTGGGTTCGACCCCCATCCACTCCCGCCTTGTAGTACATCGCTTACCGGTAGATCCAGGTGCTGTCATGACCCTTCCTGAAACCGATCTGCTCAGCAACATTGTCTCACGCTATTTCCGCATCGCCGAAGTCACCCTCGGCGACAGCCGGCAGGGCTACTTCGTCCGCTACCGCGGCGAACTGCTGCTCGACCCTGCCGAGGCATATGCGCAGCTGGCAGACGCCCTGCGCCCGCACCGGATCACCCCGCTCTTCCGCCTGGAGGACGGCCGCCAGACCATCCGCCTGCTGCACGGCCTGGTCCAGCCCAAGCCCGGCAACCCCGCCGTCAACATCCTGATGTTCGCCCTGACCGTGGTCAGCGTGCTCTTCGCCGGGGCGATGTACAGCTACAGCGGCCCGCTGCCCGAGGACATCCCCGGGCAGTTGTGGGCCTTCGTCACCCATCTCTGGACCGGCTGGCCGTTCGCGGTCAGCCTGCTGGGCATCCTGCTGGCGCACGAGTTCGGGCACTACTTCGCCGGGCGCCGGTCCGGCGCAGCCGTCTCGCTGCCTTACTTTATCCCCTTCCCGGTCAGTATCCTCGGCACGATGGGCGCCTTCATCCAACTCAAGGAACTCCCCAGGAGCAAGCGCGCCCTGTTCGACCTGGCCATCGCCGGGCCGCTCTCCGGGCTGGCGGTCGCCATCCCGGTGCTGGTGCTTGGCCTGGCCCTGTCCGACCTGACCACCACGCAGAACACCTATTACACCCGGGCCGCCGGTCAGATGGAGGCCTGCCGGAACTCGGCGGACATTGGTGACAGCTACTCCTGCCCGGACGATGACCTGCTGGAGGGCAACTCTCCGCTGTATCTCGGTCTGAAATACCTGGTCAAGGGCGAACTGCTGCCCTCCCCGCTTTCCACCGACGTTCCGCTCCCGCTCTACTGGCTGCGCTACCTGTTCACCGGCAAACCCGTCCCGGTCGGTGGCCGGGATGTGCTGCTGCACCCGGTGGCGATGGCCGGCTGGGCCGGCCTGCTGGTCACCTTCCTGAACCTGGTCCCGGCCGGCCAGCTCGACGGCGGGCACATCCTGTTTGCCGTCTTCGGCCGGCGCGTGCGCCGCGCCTGGGTCGTGATCCTGGGTTTCACCCTGCTGCTGGGCTTCTTCTGGAACGGCTGGTGGCTGTGGTCCGCGCTGATCTTCCTGCTCGGCCGGACGCAGGCCGAACCGCTCGACCAGATCACCGAACTCGACCCGCGCCGCAAGGCGCTGGCCGTGCTGATGCTGCTCGTCTTCCTGCTCGTGCTCACCCCGGTTCCCTTCGTGACCTTCTGATGCACACCCGTCGCCTGAAATTCCTCTGCCTGCTCCTGATCCCGGCCCTGGTCCTGGCGGCCTGCACGCCGGGAGGCGGGACCCCCACGCCGACGCGTGACCCCTCCGCTCCGGCGCCGTCCGACACGCCCGTGCCGACGGTCACCCCCACCACCCCGCCGGCGATCACCGTCGACCCGGCCAGCCTGCGCGGCCTGGAGATCCAGGTCTGGCATGCCTTCACCGGGGAGAGCTACCCGGTCTTCGCCGACCAGGTGGCGCTCTTCAACGCGGTCAACGAATGGGGCATCCAGATCGTCGAGCGCGGCTACGGGGATCCCCTCACCCTGGCCGAGGCGGTCGAGGCGGCCGTGACCGCCGGCAGCGGGCCGGACCTGGTCGCCGCGCCGCCCGAGCAGATCCTGGCCTGGGACCAGGCCGGCCGGGCCGCCGACCTGAACGCCTATGCCGCCGACCGGACCTGGGGCTTCACGCCGCAGGAACTGGAGGACATCCCGGCAGTCTTCCGGGCGCAGGACACGATCGAGGGCCGCCTGCTCGGCCTGCCCGCCCAGCGCTCGGCGCGCGTCCTGTTCTACAACCGGGCCTGGGCGCAGGAGCTCGGCTTTAGCGCTCCGCCCGCCACGCCGGAGGAGTTCCGCCAGCAGGCCTGCGCCGCCAACGCCTCCTTCCGCGCCGACGCCGACCTGCAGAACGACGGCCTGGGCGGCTGGATCGTCGACCAGCATTGGCAGACGTCTTACTCCTGGCTGCTGGCCTTCGGCGGCGGGGTCGAGGAGGGCGCCGACTACCGCTTCCGCAGCGACCAGAACCTGGCTGCCCTGCAGTTCATCAAGGGCCTGTATGACGACAACTGCGCCTGGCTGTCCCTCGCCGACCTGCCCTACGACGACTTCGCCAGCCGCCAGGCGCTCTTCATCAGCGCCGACCTGGCCGAGATCCCGCTGGTGATGAACGCCTTCAGCCGGGCCGGGAATGCGGATGCCTGGACCGTTCTGCCCTTCCCCGGCGTGGACCAGGATGCGGTCGTCACGTACGGTTCCTCGTACTCCCTCCTTGCTTCGGCCCCCGAGCGGGGACTGGCCGCCTGGCTCTTCGTGCGCTGGCTGCTCTCGGCCGAGAACCAGGCCCTGCAGGTGGAGGCGGGCGGGCTGCTCCCGCTGCGCACTTCGCTGCTCGGCATGATCGCCCCCTACCGGCAGGCCAATCCGCAGTGGCAGGCGGCGGTGGAGGCCCTGCCGCTGGCGGCCGGCGTGCCGCAGAAGGCTTCCTGGGCGCGGGTCCGCTACCTGCTCGAGGACGGCGTGGCGGTCATGTTCCGCGTCGACACCCCCGTCGATCTGATCCCCGGCCTGCTGGCGGAGATGGACAGCCTGGCCGAGGAGCTGGACCGGTGAGCGCGGCGAAGGTGGTCATCCACACCGACGGCGCCTGCGACCCGAACCCGGGTCCCGGCGGCTGGGCGGCCATCCTGCGCTCCGGGCAGACCGAGAAGGTCCTGACCGGCGGCGAACGCGCAACCACCAACAACCGCATGGAACTGACCGCCGCCCTGCGCGCCCTGGAGGCGCTCCGGGAGGATACACCCGCCGAGCTGTACACCGATTCGGAGTACCTGCAGCGCGGCATCAGCGAATGGCTGCCCGGCTGGAAGGCCAAGAACTGGAAGCGCAAGGGCGGCAAGCTGGCCAATCTCGACCTGTGGCAGGCGCTGGATGCCCTGCTGGAACGCCGCCAGGTCAGCTGGCACTGGGTGAAGGGGCATGCCGGTACGCCGGAAAACCGCCGGGCGGACGCGCTGGCGCGCCGGGCGATTCCGCGGTAAATTAATCCCGGAGTTCTTCCCCATGCCGATCTACGAATACATCTGCCAGGATTGCAAGCACGAATTCGAGGTATTGCGACCGATGAGCCAGGCCGACGCGCCCATGGCCTGCGCCCGCTGCGGCGGCGAGAACATCAAACGCAAGATCTCGGCCTTCTACGCCGAAAGCGGCGGCAAGGCGGTGGCGGGCATGTCCGAACCGTCCTGCGGTTCCTGCGCCGGCGGCGACTGCGCCCATTGCGGGCATTGATGGGTATTACCACGACGGACACCACGGTCACGAAGGGGACGAACGCTTTTTGAACTTTGTGACCTTCGTATTCAACAGTTCAGGAGGATGACATGGAATTCACCCAATTAGGTCGTACCGGCTTGAAGGTCTCGCGCCTGTGCCTGGGGACGATGAACTTCGGTCCGCATTCGGACGAGAATGAATCCTTCGACATCATGGACAACGCCCTCGAACTGGGCGTCAATTTCTTCGATACCGCCAACGTCTACGGCTGGAAGCTCGGCGAGGGCGTGACCGAACAGATCGTCGGGCGCTGGTTCGCCCAGGGCGGCGGGCGGCGCGAGAAGACCGTCCTCGCCACCAAGGTCTACGGCCGGATGGGCGAATGGCCCAACCAGTCGCGACTCTCGGCGCTGCACATCCGCCAGGCTTGCGAGGAATCCCTGAAACGGCTGCAGACCGACCACATCGACCTGTACCAGATGCACCACATCGACCGGCTGACCCCCTGGGAGGAGATCTGGCAGGCCATGGAAGTGCTCGTCCAGCAGGGCAAGGTGCTCTACGTCGGCTCGTCCAACTTCGCCGGCTGGCAGATCGCCCGGGCGCAGGAGACGGCCATGCGCCGTCCCTTCCTCGGCCTGGTCAGCGAGCAGAGCCTGTACAACCTGGACGCCCGCACGGTCGAGCTGGAGGTCCTGCCGGCCTGCCGGGCCTACGGGCTGGGCGTCATCCCCTGGAGCCCGCTGTGGGGCGGCCTGCTGGGCGGGGTGCTGGAGAAGATCGAGAAGGGCCGCCGCGCCTCGGATGAGATGAAGAAGCGCATCGAGGAGAACCGCCCGAAGCTGGAAGCCTGGGAGAAGTTCTGCCAGGAGCTGGGCCAGCCGCCCGCGGACGTGGCCCTGGCCTGGCTGCTGGCCAACCCGGCCGTGACCGCCCCGATCGTCGGCCCGCGCACCCTCGGGCAGTTGAAGGGCAACCTGCACGCCCTGGAGATCCAGCTGGACGAGGCGGCCATGAAACGCCTGGACGGGATCTTCCCCGGCCCGGGCGGCGAGGCGCCCGAGGCTTATGCCTGGTAAATGCGAACCGAGAGCGGCGACCAGTTGGTCGCCGCTGCTTTTATGGGTTTCGGTTGTTGTGGAATGGCAGGATTCGCCCTATACTAGGTGCAGGCGGCCTAATCTCCTAAATTAATTTAGCATATTAGGCCGTGCAGGTCTAAAAGATATTAAGCCGAACAGCTTAATCACTGGTTCGGCAGCGAAATACATTCCCCCTTCTTTCGATAAATCATCCTTGCTCTCTTGCTTTATGCAACTTTACCCAGCCTGCAACCAGCCCAGGTAGCCTTTCGATAACTTCGTATCCAAAAAGAACTTCGTCAATGTACCCCATATGAAGCATGTCAATAATTCTGCATAAGTAGGAGCGGCCGCAGTCCCACCAAGTAAAGTGTGAATCCACCATAAGATAGTGCAATACGTCGATGCCTTCAGCCTCTCGAAGCTCCTCAATTTCCATACCATCCAATAAGGATTCATAGATGCCGTCAGCAACTCGACTTCCGAACGTTGTAGTGTAATAATATTCTTTTATTTCCCAAAGTGCTATCGGATTCGTAACTGACGGAAATGCCCCATCCACTCGCCGCGCAAGAGTTCTTATCGGTACTCCATTGTTAGTGAAACTGGTCAATCCGCGTGGATCATAATCGCAGGGTAAACCGCCGCTATTCGCTTCAATCAGCATGTTTATTATGCCAGTCAGGTAAGCCGGGGCTTTTTTGCTTCCAGTCTGCTTATTCATTGGCAACGGGCAGGTAGGGGCTAATCTTTTCTTCAAGCTATCAAATACTTCTTTGGCGCGCTTTACATCCATTAGCCGTGGTTCAACATAGTCATTCAAGATTTGAGCACGATACTCAAAATACGCTGATACCTGCCTAACCATTTCACCGATCTCACTCGCTCCATCGGCAATTGCATTAGAGTCAATGCCGATACTTGTAAACGCATTCTCGACCTCTGAAAATCTGGGCGATAACACACGAGCTTTTCCGCGAGTACTATATCCTACGAATTCACTCGCGGATCTTACGCTTGCCCAGAATCTCTTATCCATTCCGAGAAATTTCGGATCAGGCTTCATTTTCGTTATCCTCAATCTCTCGGATTAAGTCTGCCAATGAGATTTTAAGCACTTCGCAAATATCCCGAAGTTCTGCAAGGTCAAGTCGTCGTTCACCCGCCTCATACTTGCTAACGAATGACTGTGACTGGTTCAATTGACGAGCCACTTCATCTTGTCGTAAACCAGCTGCGATACGAGCATCTTTTAGCGCTTTTTGCAATGAGCGTCTGTAGGTTGTTTGACGGCCTCTGTTCATTTGCTATAATTCTAGTGTATACTGTCAAATATCCCAAAATAGAATATTCCTAGACCGCAATGACTAAACCAACTGTAATATCTTCAACCAACTTTCCAGGCCAACTTACATTCTTCAACACGGTAAGTATGGAGCCGCCAAAACATCAGCTATTGAAATGGATAGGTAACAAACAACGTTTTGCGTCAGAAATTGTCTCTTATTTCCCACATCTATACCGCCGTTATTTTGAGCCGTTTTTAGGTAGTGGCGCTATATTGGCTACATTAGCACCCACAAATGGCATCGGTTCTGATTCTTTCGGCCCTCTTATTGAAATATGGAGTGCTCTAAAAAATTCGCCGCAGTTGCTTATCCGTTGGTATACGGAAAGATGGGAAAAAATGGCAGGGGGTAATAAGGTTTCAGAGTATGAGGCAATAAAAGCCTCCTATAACTCAAAACCTAATGGCGCTGACTTGCTTTTTCTGGCAAGAGCTTGTTATGGAGGCGTAGTCCGTTTTAGGCAAGCCGACGGTTATATGTCTACTCCATGTGGTATTCATACACCAATTCATCCTGATTCTTTTGCGCACAGGGTTGACGAGTGGAACAAACGTATCCAAGGAACCGATTTTCTACAAATGGAGTATGGAGAAGCCATGAGTATGGCTGGTAAAGATGATTTAATCTATTGTGATCCGCCATATAGTGACAGTCAGTCTATACTTTATGGGGCGCACTCTTTTAGTCTAGAAAACCTTTTTGAAACCATCGCACAGTGTAAATCTCACGGCGTTTTTGTCGCACTAAGCATTGATGGCTCAAAACGTTCGGGGCGTAAATATATCAGTCTGCCAATCCCCAATGGGTTATTCGAACGTGAGGTGTTAATTGATGTGGGGCGCTCGATGCTCAAGAGATTCCAAATGAATGGTAAAACTCTTGAGGATGAAATAGTCTATGATCGTTTGCTCCTTACCTATTGAAATCATAGTGAGTAAGATCGCTGCCCACCGATTAACCTCCCTGTCAAGGGATGATGAGAAAACTGAGTGAGACGAGATCAACCCGGCCGTGCAAGACGGCCGGTTTTCGCTTTCAAAGGATGTTTTTCTGCGTTGGGGAACACTCTACTGCCCACGCAAGCATTTTCGTGGCGTGGTTCATGAACTTCTCTGAAGGATAACCGAACTATTCTGGCGGCCCGAGTTCCGGCTTGAGCGCCAAAACGTCCTCCTCGCTGGCCAATCGATACGGGAACTTCGGGTTCAAGGCAATCCGCTTCAGTTCGCTCCCGATCCCCAGGCGCATCAGGTAATAGCGAGCAAACTGCGGACGAGTCATGCCCTGGCGCTC
>Ga0233425_10002231_pt1 | contig 39191 bp, 39 predicted proteins | sample Watercolumn_Towu_2_FD_181712 | JGI IMG/M metagenome (GOLD analysis project Ga0233425, IMG submission 181712) | Freshwater microbial communities from Lake Towuti, South Sulawesi, Indonesia - Watercolumn_Towuti2014_140_MG | ecosystem: Environmental > Aquatic > Freshwater > Lake | place... | reverse complement strand
GAGCAATCAAAAGAATTTTAAACTATCAAAATATGATAGTTTATGGCAAAATATAGATGCAAGTTTTGCGGCTACGTTAATGAGAAAAACACAAAACCAAATCATTGTCCTTACTGCAGCAAGAAAGGAGCTATGATTGAGGAAGAAAATGCTGATGAAATTCTTTCAGACGCATAGATTTTTAAGCCCAAAACTTTTAATGATTTAATAATGGAAGAAGAAAGTATAATCAAAGAAAGAGAGAAAAAATTTATTTCATTTGTTAAAAAAGAGTATGTTTATGTATCCATAATAGTAATAATTCTGCTTATTATTGGAGTATATATAAGAAGCATTCCACTACAAAAAAATATACAAACAGGTAAACCGGGTTTGTGGGATTTTGCAAAAAATGAATGGACTCTGGGGCCTGATTTGGACCCATGGCTATTCACAAGATATGCAAAAACAATTGTTGAAAATGGATCTTTGCCAAAGATGGATATAATGAGAAATGTTCCTCTTGGATTTGATACTACAACAGAACTGCAAATGGTTTCCTATATGATAGTTTTAACCTATAAATTCGCCAGCCCATTTTATAAAACAAACTTGGAGTATTATGCGGCACTTATGCCTGTTTTATTATTTGCTCTCACAATAATATCTTTCTTCTTTTTTACGAGGGAAGTATTTATAAAAAAACATGAAAATAACCTGAAAGCAGATATTATTGCAGCGTTATCTACTTTCTTTATGATTATAATACCTGCATTTGTTTCAAGAACAGTAGCAGGAATACCTGAAAAAGAATCGGTCGGGTTCTTTTTTATGTTCCTCTCTTTTTTTCTATACTTAAGAGCATGGAAAACAGAGAAACTAAAAATTGCAGTTATTTTGGGGATATTGTCTGGATTATCTACTGCTCTTATGGGTCTTTCCTGGGGGGGAGTGATATACATTTATGTTGCTATCGCGGTTTCAAGTTTTGCTGCATTTATATTAAATAAGATGGATAAAAAAGGATCTTTAGTTTATTCATTATGGATAATATCTTCTCTTGCAGTCACATTTATATTTACAAATAGATTTTCATTGATGGATTTTTTCAATTCTTTGGATACTGGAATGGCAATTCTTGTTTTTCTAATTGTTGCTGTTGATTTTTTATTATGGAAAACAAAATTGAAGAACTATGTTGAAAAAATGAAGATGATAAATGAATCAAAGATGCCCAAACAAATCTGGTCTATTATAATTGCAGTTATTTTGGGGATAATCTTAGTTTCTATTATTTTTGGTCCGGGATTTATAATAAGAAAAATCCAAGCTATAAACCAAATGATGTTTAGACCGATTGCGGGAAGATGGGGAACAACTGTTGCGGAGAACAGACAGCCGTATTTCTGGGAATGGGCGTCAAGTTTCGGCCCGTTTATTGATTCATTTCCTGTTTTATTCTGGTTGTTTTTAATTGGTTCTGTTTTATTATTTAAGAATATCACAAATAAACTGCAAAAAAAGAATTCCTGGACATTAACTGGGTTGTTTGTTTTTTTCTTAACTGGGTTGATTTTTTCAAGATACTCGGCAGGCAGTACTTTAAATGGGGAGAACTTTATAAGCAAATTATTTTATTACTCATCTGCATTAATCTTTTTAATTGGTCTTTTATATTATTATATTCAATATAATAAAGAAAAGAAAGAAGGTTTTTCAGAAATACCTTTTGAAGGAATATTTATTTTATTTTTAGGAGTTTTATGCATATTTACTGCTAGAAGTGCTGTAAGGCTGATAATGACTCTTGCACCTATAGCCCCAATATTTGCAAGCTATCTATGTGTAAAATTATTCTCTAGATTTCTTAAAACAAAAGAAGAATCTTCTAAAATGATGAATGGAATTGCGGCAGTAATTGTAGCAATATTGGTTTTCTATTGCTTCTTTGGTCTTCCTCTAAATACTGGAAAATACCCTGGATTTTTTCAACAGGTAAATGCTGTTGTGCATAATAGCATACCTTCTTATTATAATCTGCAATGGCAATATGCTATGAGTTGGGTAAATCAAAATACAGATAAAAATGCAGTATTCGCTCATTGGTGGGATTATGGTTATTGGATGCAGTCAATAGGAAACAGGGCAACTGTCACAGACGGGGGCAATGCCATAACTTACTGGAATTATCTCAGCGGTAGATATGTTTTAACTGGAGACAATCAAAAAGACGCTGTTGATTTTTTATATACTCATAATGCTACTCATCTTTTAATAGATTCCAGCGATCTTGGAAAATATGGCGCCTTCTCCCAGATTGGAAGTGATATTAATTTTGACAGATTGTCCCAGGGGCCTGTTACTTTCTTATCCAACGAAAAAATGATGCAGGAAAAATCAGATTCTGTGGTAAGAATATACCAGATACCTCGAGGCAATAATCAAATAGGCATTGTTCCTTTAGAAGAAGATTTAGTCTATACTGCCGAAAATTCAACAAAGATAACTTTCTTAAAAGAAAATTCTGCTTTAATTGAAATAAATTTAGAGATAAAAAATAGAAACAACAATTCTGTGTTTGGCCAGCCCATAGCTATTTTTGCTGAGATAAGTACACAAAAAAGATTTGGAATACCTGCAAGGTATCTATATTATGGTGGCAGATTTTTTGATTTTGGTTCTGGAATAAATGCGACTATTTATCTATTTCCCAAATTCACAGGAAATTCAATAGATTTGATGGGTGCTGCAATGTATATCTCTCCAAGATTAATGAGAGGATTGCTTGCACAGGTCTATATATTAAATGACCCCCTAAATAACTTTCCAAAATTAAAACTGGTTCATGCAGAAAAAAATACGATAATAAATAGTATAGAAAGCAGAGATTCTTCTTTGAAAATAGGAGATTTTATGGTTTATCAAACAAGCACAACTGATTATGATGTTCAGGGACCAATAAAAATCTGGGAAGTAGATTATTCTGGAGATGAAAAAGCAAGGCAAGAATTCTTAGATAGAGACTATACAAAGTATATATCTTGGCAACTATAAGGTTTAAAAAATGACATTTCTTATTTAATTCATGGAAATATTGTTATTTATATCTGTATTTATAGGCATCTGTTTAACATTATTATTCCTTCCCAAATGGATAAAAAAATGCGGCCAAATAGGATTATTATGGGAAGATATGAATAAGTTTGGGCATCCTAAAAATGTTGCTGCTTCTGGAGGAATCGTAGTAGTCATGTCATTCATATCTGCAGTATTATTATATGTTGCAATGAGAACATTTTATTTGAAAGATATTAATGGAATAAGCCTTCAAATTTTATCATTGCTTGCAGTAATCCTAATTATGGCTTTAGTGGGTATAACTGATGACTTTCTTGGGTGGAGGCATGGTGGACTCTCATGGAAATTTAGAATCTTCCTTGCATTTTTTGCTTCTATTCCCCTTGTAGTAATAAATGCAGGACACCATACTATGAATTTCCCTATTTGGGGCGAATTAAACTTGGGAATAATATACCCTTTAATCTTTATTCCTATAGGGATTGCTGGAGCAACAACTACATATAATTTTTTAGCGGGATTTAATGGCTTAGAAGCAGGGCAGGGAATTATAATTTTATCCTTTTTATCATTTGTATCTTATTTGGCGGATTCTGCTTGGTTGTCTATTGTCGGATTATGCATGGTTTTTTCACTAATTGTTTTTTATTTTTATAATCATAATCCTGCAAAAGTTTTCCCAGGAGACGTTCTTACTTGGTCTATTGGGGCGCTTGTTGCAGGTATTGCAATCTTGGGAAATTTTGAAAAGATTGCGATATTTGTCTTTATTCCATATATAATTGAAACAATATTAAAAGTTCGTGGAAGATTAAAAAAACATTCGTTTGGAATTCCTGATAAGGAAAATAATCTCAAGCTTCCTTATGACAAAATTTATGGACTAACTCATGTTTCAATTTTTATTTTAAGCAAGATTAAAAAAAATGTCAAAGAACAGGATGTGGTTTATCTTATTTTTACTTTTCAGATATTGTTATGTTTAATCTCTTTAATTTTATTTAAAGGATCATTGTTTAAGTAATATGAAATTTATGAAAAATAACCTTGGTGGCGAGATGCTTTTAAGCAGTCTTTTACTTTTAATATTGATGAATGCCTCAAATGTTCTAAATTATTTATTTCATTTTATAATGGCCCGCATGCTAAATCCTGCAGATTATGGAACTCTGGCTGTGATTGCAAGTATTTTTTATATATTTTCTGTGCCTACCGCATCAATACAAACAATTGTTTCAAAATATACGACCAAACATAATATAAAAAAAGACTTTGGAAGGATAAATTGGATGTTTTGCAAACTTTTTAAAGAAGGTCTATATATTTCTTCTATTCTATTTGTACTTTTTATTCTAATTTCTATTTTTTTGTCTTCTCTATTAAAAATCCATTATCTGCTCTTGGTTACCTCCGGATTATTGATATTTGGAACTTTTTTATCCCCTATTGGATTGGGAATATTTCAGGGAATGAAAAAATTTAAGGCTCTTGGATTTAATCTTATTTTAAATAGCAGTGTTAAGATAATTGCGGCAATAATTTTGGTATTATTGGGATTTAATGTGTTTGGAGCTGTTTGGGGACTTATAGCGGGAATATTTTTTTCAATATTGTTTATTTTTCCATATCTCCGGGAGGTTACCTTATCTCAAAAGATTAAAGACAAGGTGAGTCTATTTTCAAAGGAAAATATTCCGACTCTAATCGCAATATTATTTATCACATTAATGTATAGCTTGGACATCATCTTAGCAAAAGCTTTGTTTTCCCCTAAAATTTCTGGGGCATATTCTGTTGCCTCTATGATTGGAAAGATGGTATTTTTTGGGACTGCTTCAATAAGCAATGTTATGTTTCCGATAAGTTCTGAAAAACATTTTAGAGATAAAGATAATAAGGCAAAGAATATTTTTAAGGTGTCATTTATATTTTTGGCGGCGTTATGCTTATTGTCTGTAATTATCTTAACAATTTTCCCTGATTTAATCATCACTGTTCTTTTTGGCTCAAAATATCTTGAAATATCTAATATCCTTGTTTATACTGCAATTTCGTTTGTATTCTTATCTTTAACAAACAATATTGTTTTATATAAAATAGCTATTGAAGAGTTTAATTGGAGCAAGGTGATTTTACTGGGAATATTTTTAGTTATTCAAGTTATGGGATTTTGTATTTTTAATAAATCATTGTTTTTATTTAGTTTGTCTTTTGTTTTCACATCAGCAATAACATTTATAGGGGTGCTATTGTTTAAAAGCATAAAAAAATGAAATTGAGCATTATTATTCCTGCATATAATGAAGAAAAAAGAATAGGAAGAACCTTAGACGCTTATTCTTCTTTTTTTGATAAAATATATGAAAAAAATAAATTAGATTATGAAATTCTTGTGGTGATAAATGGCACTATAGATAAAACCGAAGAGGTTGTTAAAAGCTTTCAAAAAAAGAATAAAAAAATATCTTATCTAAATTTTAAAATGGGTGGAAAAGGTTTTGCAATAATAGAGGGATTTAAAGATTCATTAAAGAGAAAAAATAATCTAATAGGATATGTTGACGCAGATATGGCCACCCCTCCAAAAAGCTTTTATGATTTGGTTTTAGAAATAAATAATTTTGATGGAAGTATTGCCAGCAGATATGTGGCGGGTTCAGAAATTTACCCAAAAATTAGTTTTAGAAGAACCTTAGTAAGCAGAGTTTTTAATTTGTTGGTAAGGACTCTATTTTACATAAGATATAAAGATACCCAATGCGGGGCAAAATTATTCACTCGCAATGCTATAGAGAGGGTCCTGCCCTTGCTTGGAATGACTGGGTGGGCATTTGACATAGAATTGTTATATTTGCTTAAAAAAAACAATTTGAAGGCAAAAGAAGTAAAAACTATCTGGAGAGAAATAGAAGGAACCCATATTAATATATTAAAATCAACTATCCAAATGATTTTTGCGGTTATTCAATTAAGGATTGTAAACTCTAAACTCCAAGGATTGCTAAAACCGGTAAGGGGCATTATAGGATTTTTATGGAGATTAATAAAATGAATATTTTAATATTTAATTGGAGAGATATAAAAAATAGTTCTGCTGGCGGGGCAGAGTTTTATTTGCATGAGCAAGCCAAGATTTGGGCAAAACAAGGAAATGAAATAAACTGGATATGCGGTGGCTGGACAGGTTGTTTAAAAAATGAAATTGTTGATGGAGTAAATATAAGGCGTATTGGGGGTGAATTTACTCAATATATGCTGGCTCCATTTGAATATATAAAATTAAAGAACAAGGCTGATGTGATTATTGATGCTGAAAATGGGATTCCATTTTTTACCCCCCTCTATTCTAAAAAAAAGATTATACTTCTTATTCATCATATACACCGAGATGTATGGTTTAAAGAAAAAAAATTTCCAATATCTTGGATAGGCAACTTCTTGGAAACAAAGATAATGCCTTTTATTTATAAAAATAAAAGAATTGTTACTGTATCTCCTAGCTCGCTTGAAGAAATTAATAAAATAATGAAGAATAACTCCGTGGATGTAGTATATAATGCAATAAGTGATAAATGTTATGATACAAAAAAGAAAGGCGGACAAAACATTATATTTGTCGGAAGAATAAAAAAATATAAAAGTATAGATGTTTTACTAAAAGCTGTTTCTAGAATTGATAAAAATTTGATAGTAAACATCGTAGGAAGGGGTGACGATGAACTAAGGCTAAAAAATATAACCAAATTGCTTGGGTTAAAAAATGTCAGATTTTGGGGTTTTGTAGAAGAATCTGAAAAAATCAAATTATTGCAAAATGCCACTCTGGCTGTAAATCCTAGTTTTGTTGAAGGCTGGAGCATAACCAATATAGAAGCAAATGCCTGCGGAACTATTGTAATAGGCAGTAATGTAAATGGTATAAAAGATTCTATAATAGATAAAAAAACTGGTCTTTTATTTAAATATGGAGATGAAAAAGAACTTGCTGAGAAGATCAGCTCCTTATTGGGAGATCGCAGATTAAGAGAAAAAATGGAAGCTGAAGCAATAAGGAGGGCAAAGAATTTCTCTTGGACTGCTTCTGCTGAAAAATTTTTAAGCATACTCAAGGAAAGTTAATAATATTTTTAAATTAAGTTAAACAAGTAAAAAAGATAAAAATGCCATTCGGTTCAGTATTCAGCGGATTTAAGTATGTTAATCTTTCAACAGCAGATAATATTAATGTGAGATTTATAAATAGTTTCTTGACAAAATTGGGTTTTATTCTATTTGGGGTGCCCCATATTGGACTAAGACTAAGAGCAAAAAAGATTTTGTCTAATTTACAGAATAAACTTGGGAATGTCCTGGATGCTGGCTGCGGGAGCGGAGTTTATTCTTTTTCATTGTCAAAAAAAGCTGAAAGAATAGAATCCATAGATATTGATAAAGACAAAATAAAATACTTGAATGAGGTTATTAAATATAACAATATTAATTTCTCCGAAGGAGATATCTGCAAGCTTAAATTTAGAGATAAAGAATTTGACCTAATAATATGCTCCGATGTTCTAGAGCATGTTAAATGCGATAATCTTGCTTTTTCTGAACTTTCAAGAGTATTAAAAAACGGCGGAACAATGCTTATAACTGTTCCTTATAATTCAAAAAAAAATTATAAAAATTATAAAAATTATGGCCATGAAAGACCGGGATATAATGAAAAAAATTTTGCTGAATGGGCTGATAAAAATAACTTAAAAATAGAAAAGTTGGAATTCTATTCTTCAAATGCCGCTGAAATCGCGTCTGATTTTTTATATAAGTTCAATAAATCTGCTTTAATTTTGGCGGTATTATTTTATCCGCTTTATTTAACTGCGGTAATTTCTGATTTTTTTTTCTGTAAAAAGAGCCATGAAGGAATGTTCTTAAAAATCAGGAGATGAAATTGCCAAGGACCATACACAAAAGCTTCAGAAATACTTCTTATTTCTGATAGTCATCAAAAATTAACAAATTTTTGAGAAGTATGGCATGTTGTAAATTAGTATGGTTCTTGAGCACCTTAAAAATTTACTTTATAAACGATTAAAGAAACTTGTGTTTTTTTATCATCCAAAAAATATGCAATTACAGGACTAAATGTTTTATTATTCTCCTGGAGAAATTGATGAATCCAGGGCTGTGTGTTTTCCCAAATTGAATCTATGACAAAAATGGGCTTTTTTGACTGAATAAATTCTTGGAATAGGCTAGAATTTATTGAAAAGTCATATGTTTGCCTTTCACTATAATAAGTTAATTGGGGTATACTTCTGCCAACAATGACATCGTTTGAATTTGAATTCTCCTTTACCCATAAACCGGCACTTTTTACACTATTGTAAGATTGAACACTTGCTTTTATATGGTTGTCTGCATTTTGGAGGGAGTTATATACCTGAAAAAATAGGATTAATAAAATAATTATTATTGAAAGATATTTGTTGTATTTCTTTAGTAATTTATAAGTTATATCCAAGAATCTTCCTGCAAAGGCAAATGCAAAGGGGAAAACTGGAAGTATAAATGCATCATAAAAAGTTCCACTTCCTCCTATTACCCCATATAGGGTGTATAAAAATAAAGGTATAAAAAAACAAGAGAAAATAAGCAACCAGTTTTCATTTCTTTTTATATTTTCTTTTAATCCAAATCCTAAAAAGAATTCATATATAAAATTAACTAACCCCAGAATTATAAGTATTGTAAAAATCCAGCCAATTCTTGATGGAAACATATTTGTATATGCAAATAACCCAAAAAAACCTGCTCCTTGTTCTTGAGTTGCTGCCTTAAATCCAGTAGCCATTCGGGGGATTGGGAATCCGTAAGTTAGTTGAGAGTAAATTGCATATGGGGTGATTATCAGAATAAATATGCCTAAAACTATCCATGTTTTTTTCATCTTAAATATTTCTAATTTGTATATAACCAAAAGATAGATCCCGAGTCCGAGCAAAAGGAATCCTACAGAAAAATAAGTTTGGAGACCCAGGGAGGCAAAGACTGCAAATAAGTATAAATCTCTTTTTTTTTCATGGATAAAACCTGTATAAAAGAAGTAGGATATTAATAAGAAAAGCAATGGCGCCCATAAATAAAGGAGAATTCTTTCTGTAAAAAATAAATGGAGCCAAAAAAAAGCCATGCCACAGGAAGCGATTATAGCAACATTCTTTGATGAGGTTTTTGATAAAAAGAAATAAGTAAATGCCAGGGTGGCTGTTGAAATTAAAATTTGGATTATCCTCAAGATTATTTCTGTTCCGCCAATCTTAAGAAAAAAAGAGAAAATAATTGGGACTATTAATTCTCTTTCTGAAGCCCATCCTGTGATCGGAGTTCCAAAAGCAAATGCTTTGGCTCTTAGTCCATATTCTGCTTCATCCCACCATAGGGCCTGATTTTTTGTAATATAAAGATAATATAATCTTATTATAAACCCCGAAATTAAAATTAAAATAAAAAGAAGGTTATGGGGGTTTTTAAACCACTCTTTTATTCTATTTCTTCTTGTTTTGAGTATTTGTTCCTCTTGATCCATTTAATTAAATAGAATGGGGGTTTTTATTTGTTTTTATCCAGATTTTCAAGAACTTTTTCTATGGAAATGCTTTTTACAAGATCTTCATTATACTCGTCCATTCTTGAAGGGAAAAATTCGCCTAATTTGGGGGAGATAATCTTTTTTAAAAGACCATAATCCTCTATCTCTTCTGGAGATGTGCAGAAAAACAACCCTATTGTAGGTTTTTTTAATGCTAATGAAATGTGCAGAGAAAATGAGTCTGAACATATCATCTTTTTGCATAGATTAACTAAGGAGGCAAACTCTTTTATTGAATTATCTGGATTGTTTTGATATATTTTTATCCCTTCTTTATTAAGTTTGTCTATTATGTTTTTTTGCTTGTCTTTTTCGTCTTTTCCAGCAAAGAGTATAATATCAAATCCCATATTTTTTGCCATTGCAATAAATCTAATTAGATTATCTTCATGCCATATTTTAGAAGGCCATCTTGAACTTGCACCCATATGTATTCCTAAAATGTTGCTTGTATTAATTTTGTTTTTGTCTATAAAATTTTCAGCATACTCTTTATCCTTATTAATTAAGAAAAGGGGGCAATGATGTTTTCTATATTTTAATTCTGATGCTTCGAATATCATTTCCTGGTAAGTTTTTTTGTTTGCCTTTTTTAATTCGTCATCAAAGATTGTATTTATATAATATTCTGCCCCTAAATTAAAAGCTGATGGAAAACCCTCTTGAGAGTAAAAACCTAATTTTCTTTCAGCATTAACTCTTTGAGCAAGTTCTGATGCTTCGGATTCTATATCTAGGTTAATTAACAAATCAAATTTTTCTTTTTCATTTATGGAAGAGAGAGAGTGCACTTTTGATATATAAGGATTTCCTTCAAATAATTCCTCTGCATTTTTCTTTGTTACCCAATGAATTTCTGAATCTGGATATTTTTCCTTCAGGGCGGGCAGGATTGAAAGAGTTCTTACTACATCTCCAAGAGCTCCAAGTTTTATAATTAAAATTTTCATAAAGCTTATATATAAATGCAAGTTATAAAGCTTATGAAAATAAAAGTATATATTGCAGGAAAATTGAGAACAAAGGAGGAAAGGAAATTTTTAGAAAAAATAGCTAGCTTATGCGAGAAAAAAGGATTTGATACATTTTTGCCTCATAGAGATGTCGGACTAGCTAAAGGCATAAAAGATATTAAAAAGATTTTTAATGGGGATATTATAAATGGATTTAAAGATTGCAAATTGATAATTGCAGTTCTGGAGGGGTTGCATGTTGGTGCTGGAACTGCCTGGGAACTTGGGTATGCTTATGCAAAAAAAATTCCTGCAATTGGGATTAAAACAGATGAAAAATTCGAAGATGCTTTGGAATATTTAAGTGCAATATTGATTGGAAGTATGAAAATTGTTTCTTCATTTAGACAACTTGAAGATGAACTAAAAAATTACAAAAAAGAGATTAAAAATAAGCTTTTTTTAGGAGATATTTAATCTAATGTCCTTGTGGATTTTATCTCATTTTCTCTCCACCCGTCTTTATATGCTTTTTTTAATTTCAAATCTTTAAAAGCAATAAGATAAACGAAAAGTCTTGCAAAAACCAATTCTGCCGTCCACCAAAACTCTCGAAGATTTTTTGGAAAAGATAATGTGAATAAAAAACCTTCCTTAAACTCATTCCAGAATGATTTTGTTCTTGGCATATCCGGAGCAATCTTATTTAGATTTTCATGCGCCTTGATATTCCTTATTTTTTGATTTTTCCAATCTTTCCAATTATCTGGATTTTTAACATAAACTTCTGCTTTTGGAAGATATTTTATCTTATATGCCTTTTTCCAGAACAAATAAGGTATTATTGAATCTTCTGAAGTTTCTAATGGAAAATCTAGAATCACTCCTTTTCTTATTGCAAATAGATAACCCGAACATTCAAAAAAAGACTTTTTATCTGAAAGCTTTTTCCTTACTTTATCTATTCCAGAAAAAAGAAGATTGGACCAATAACCATATTTTTTCTCTCTAGAATCTAATGCTTCCGGCTTGCCGGTCACGCATCCTATCTCCTTATTTTTAAATGCATTAATTATCTCTGCTAAAGCATTTTCAGAAACATAAACATCTCCGTCAGTTAATATAAAAATATCATCTGAATTTTTTGAAGCATATTCCTGAAATAGCAGGTTTAATGCATAACTTTTTCCTTCACCTGGATCTAAAAAAAATAATAAGTTCTTATTTTTTATGTTTTCGGTTAAGAACTCCCCTGTTTCTGGAAATGGGTCTACAACAGTTATCCTAAATTTATCATGAATTTTTTGATTCAAAATAGTTTTTACTGCCCGAAGTGTTGATTTTGGTTCATTATATGAAGTAATTATTATATCAATCATATTATATCAAATGGGTAATTTGATGGACGAATTATTACAATACTCTCCCCGTTATTTTTCCTTGCAACAATTCTGCATTTTCTTACTCCTTGTTTGCCAATATCGGATATCTCAAGACTTTCTATTAAGATTTTTTCTCCTCCGATTGATAGTTTTTCCCCTTTTTTTAATTGATCCGCAGTTTTTTTCATAAAGTTAATTAAAAAATCAAACTTATAAAGTTTGTTATATACCTAGATCTTAATGAAAAAGGCAATAGTCCTATGCTCTGGGGGGATAGATAGTGTAACTATGGCATATTATGTCAAAATTAATTTAAAATATAGTAGAATAAAGATTTTATTTTTTGATTACGGGCAAAGATCCCTAAAGAAAGAAGAGATTTTATCCAGAAGATGTTCAGATAACTTAAATGCTGATTTTATAAAAATAAAACTTAAATGGCTTGGAAATATTTCTGGCTCGCTAATCAATAAATATGAAAAGTTAAAAAAATATAGATGTTTAAGTAATACAAAGAAAGAGGGCGGCAAGTTTTATGTTCCATGCAGGAATACTATTTTTTTAACATATGCTCTTGCTCTTGCTGAATCAGAGTATATAAAAAATAAATCAATTAATGATATTTTTATTGGATTTAAATGTGAGGGAAAAGAAAGTTATCCAGATACAACAAAGGGATTTGTTAAAGAAATAAATAAAATTTCTAAAATATCCTGCAATTATCCATTTATAATAAATGCGCCTTTAATAAATAAGGATAAAGAAGACATTATTATTTTGGGTAATAAACTTGGAGTTTATTATAAAGATACCTACAGTTGTTATGTTTCAGATAAAAGGCATTGCGGGATTTGCCTCGCTTGTAGATTGAGAAAGGCGGGATTTTACTGGTCGGGAATAAAAGACCCAACTAAATATAATGAAGAATAGATTCAAGTCTTTTAATTAAATCCTTCCATCTAAATTTTTCTGCTGTTTTTCCAGCATTATATCTTATCTTATTGAGATCCTTGTCTTTCATCAAACTTATTTCTGTGATTAGATTTTTTAGTTCGTTTGCATTTCCAATTTCAAAAATAAAACCATTGACATTATTTTCTATAATCTCTTTCCCCCCGCGGTTTGAAGAAGAAATACAGATTTTACCCCGGGACATTGCTTCTATAAGAGATTGGGGCATTGCCTCTGTTTTAGATGGAAGAATAAAAATTTTATGGCGGTCTATTAAAGAGATTTTTTTATTCAAGTCAAAAACCGGGGGAGAAAGTCTAGCATTAAGCATCGTTTCAGAACTTATTAGATTCAAAAGTTTTTTCTTGTATGCTTCTTCTCCTGGCCCCACAATATCCAAATCTATCTTTAAACCATTAACGGCTTTAATCAAAGTTTCTAAGTCTTTTATTGGATGAATTCTACCCAAAAAAAGTATTTTATTCTTTTCTTTATGGGATTTTTTCGTAAAAAAATCTTCTGGAATTCCGTTAGGGATGTATGCTATCTTTTCTTTTTTAACACCCATTTCAAGCAAAATTGATTCTTCCCATCTTGTGATTGTGATTATTTTGTCAAATTTTTTTAATGCCTTTCTTCCTATAAAGGGATCATAAAACAATCTTATACACCATTTTGATAAAATAGACCTTGTTTTATCCCCTTCTATAAATGGTGCATGAGTTACTAATATTGTTTTACAAATTTTCCCTTGTTTTTTTAATATCCTGGCTAATTTTAAGGCCTTTGTTGTATGGGGGTGCCTGTAACTATGAGCAATTATTACATCTGGATTAAAATCTATTCCTTCTTTTTCAAAGTTCCAAATCATAAAACTTTCTCCCCCGATTTTCTTAAAGGGAAACCTTTGAATTTTTATATTTCCCAAGGAATCTTTGGCAGGAGCCAAACCTGGACCCCCCTTTATTGCATTGGAAGAAAAAATTCTTACCTCGTAATTTCTTGTTTTTGCCAATTCTTCTGCTTCTTGTTTAACTCTTTGAAAAACCCCACAAATACCTGAAGAATAATTGGTTAATTCTAATATCTTTAGCTTTTTCATATTATAGCCAAGAAACGTACATTTAAATATTTTAAAGTTTCATCCAATTTATGAATGTTTCAATAATAATGCCTTTATTTAAATATGATAAAAAACTTTTAGAAAAGATTTTAAAAGCTATAAAAAAGCAAGATTTTGATGGAAAAATAGAAATAATAAAAATTGATAAGGGTTTTGGACTGGCAAGGTCATTAAACTATGGTATTAAAGAGGCAAAGTATGATGTTATTGTTTCCCTTCATCAAGATTGCCTGCCTTCATCTAATAAATGGCTGGTTACATTAACAAATCCCCTCTTAGAAAAAAAAGTAGTTGCTTCTGTTAGCAAGGTTGAATTGCCTTATCAATTTTGGAAGGGTTTTAGTTTTTTTGCAAGAGTTTTCTCAGCAAAAGAGCAAAAGATAATTAAGCCATTAATGGACGAAAAGGGATGTGCTTATAAAAAATCTGTGCTTATAAGGGTAGGTTTGTTTAATGAAAAAGATTTTAGAACTGCTGGAGAAGATTTTGACATGTACATAAAATTAAAAAAAATTGGAAAAATTGCTTATCCAGATTGCAAGGTTCTTCACTTTCACAAGCATACTTTTAAAAATAGATTTAAAAAAGAGTTACAATTAAGTAATGGTTTTGGGGCACTTGTTGGAATTTACGGAAGAGAGATGCCTAAATCGGCAATGGGGTTAATTAAGTCTATCCCGATTTTGGGATTGCCTTTGTTTATTATTAATTTTCCATATAAAAGATGGTTTTTAGGGGGTTTATGCTGGATAATTTTATGTCCGATTATTCACCTTGTTTATTGCTATGGTTTTTGGAAGGGTTTTTTAAATAATAAGCAGATAATTTAAGGATAATTTTATTTTTTATTGGATAATATTTTCATTAAGTCCTCTCTTGATTTTTTTGCTTTTTTTATGTTCCTTAAAGCATATATTAAACTAGAAAAATAGATAAAATATAACTTTAGATAATTGCTACTCATTTTTTTATGAAAGAATATTGCTAAGATTTTGTTAAAAAGGTTCTTACGTGCCTCATTATATCTTGCTCTCATAGAATAATTTAAGATTGTATTTATAAAGAAAAGTGAAGCTAAATCAGTTAGTAAAAGTTTAAATTTTAATTCTGTTAATATGCCCTTATATTTGTTATAGAAGAGTATTTTTGAAATTATCAAATGTTTTAATCTAAACTCTTGATTCTTATCTTCAAGACTTGGATTTATATGAAAAACTCTTTCGTTATTAAGATATTTGCAACTTAAACCAAAAAGCTGACACCTTGTAAAAAAATCTTTATCCTCTAAATAAAAAGAGAATAATTCAGAGTCAAATAATTTATCTAATTTTTTTAATGACTCTTTTTTTATTGCCCCAAATGCAGTAATTCCTGCATATTTTTGTTGTTCTTTTGTCTGGGGATACATCCTATTATTATTTTCAAAATCTATGTCTGTAAAAACCAGATCATAATCTCTTAGTGCTAAAATTACCTTATTAACAATTTTATCTGTCAAAAAAACATCACTATCTACAAAAAAAATAATAACTCCTTTTGCTATATTAAAACCTATGTTCCTTTGAAAAGAAGTTGATTGAATTTTTGAGTTTATTACTTTTATTTTTTTATAGATTTTTAATTTTTTTAATGTATCGTCTGTTGAGTTTGCATCTATAACGATTACTTCATTATTAACATATCTTTGGTTATATATTGAATCTAAGGTTCTACAAATTGTTTTTTGGCTGTTCCATGTGGGGATTATAAAGCTAATTTTTTTCATGAGATATTAAATTTTTAAAGGTATTTTTTAAAAAAAATGGAGGATAATAAACCTCACTTGGCCCGATAAAGCAACCATGGGTGCAATAACAATTTTTAATTGATTTTCTTATGGCTTCTGCCTTTTTTGAGTTCCAAAGTTTATGAAAATTAAAATTAAACTCTTTTAGATTTGCAAAGTGATTTATCATTTCGCAGACAGATACATCTCCATTTGAATAAATAACTGTCATTGCCCTTCCTGCCAGGCATGGAACTCTTTTCTTGTTTTCATTACCTCTAAGGTAATTTATGCTATATCTTAGACTGTCCAGATATCCGCGAACTTTTAGTGAATTTAAACTTTCTCCATTTGATTTTATTATCTTTTTTATTCGGTTATAAATATTATCCAATTCATTTATTGGTGGCGCCCCTCCTGTCTCTAGTTCTCTAGGAGTATATTTATTTGCATGAACTCTGGAACGAATTAGATTATCCATCCTAACCATGGAAAATGAGTGGGGAATCTTTAATTTACTTACAAAGTCATTTATTCTTTCTAGATGTTTATAATTACTATTTGAAATAACTGTTTGTGTTGTTAATTCTAAATTTTTTATGTCTTTTAATTTATTCATTGTTCTAATTGTCTGGTCGAATATGGGAACTCCCCTTATTTTTTCGTGTAATTCTTTATCTCCATCTAATGAAATATAAATTTTAAGTTTGGTTTTATCATTTAAATTTTTCATAATTTCTTTAATTGTAGAATGGGTTTTTTCTGTAAGACTTGCATTTGTTGCAATTGTTATATTTTTAGTTTTATCCTTAAAGATATTGCAAATTTCTGCAATATCATCTCTTAAAAATGGTTCTCCTCCAGTCAGAATTATTGTCTCTACTTTATTCCTGAAGGAATTTGCTAATTTTTTATAATCATCTAATGTCATTTCATATTCTTTTTTGTTTAACTCTCTCCAATAGAAACAATGCTTACATTTTGCATTGCATCTTTTTGTTACGAATAGAGTTATCCAAGCAGGAGTTCTATTGCTATTTCTAAAGTCTATGCATCTTTTAAAATAAATTAAGGGGTTTTTCATTTAATGGTCTAGGATATTGTAAATTTAAACCTTGTGGTAACTTTAATTGATATATTAATATAAATCGAATATTTTAAATATGAACCTTGCTAGTTAAACCTATGAAAGTAATGTTTGTTACAAATAAGAGTATTTATAGTATTAATGAGGGCAGATCCGGATGGAATATGCTTACTCATATATTTAAAGAGAAGTTTAAAATAAAGTGTTTAAGAAAACAAGACCTTCTTTTTTTCTATTTTCATTACCTTAAATTTAAACCGGATTTGATTGTTGGATCTTGGGTTCCTGCAGGTATAATCCCTATTTTATTTAAACTGGCGGGGTTGGTTAATTGCCCAATAGTTCATGCATGGGATGATTATTATGCAGAACAAATGACAAAATACCCTAATTTTATTGTTAGATTAATGGAATTGTTTGCAGTAAAATTTTCTGATTATATTACGACGATGAGCAAGTATAACCAAGGTATTGCAGAACATATGGGAAAAAAGGTTTTTTTTATTCCTCATGGCGTGAGTATGGAAAAAAATAAAACAAAAATAAATTTAGATAAATTAAAGGTAGAAACTAAAAATATTAAGGCAATATATCTAGGAGAACAAAGCAAATATAAAAAAGTAGATGAAATAATTAAGGCAGTTAATGGCCTTAATTGTGATTTATTTTTATTTGGAAAAACAAATGAAGAATTTAGAGAGATTGCTAGTAAAAATGTACATTTTATGGGTTATGTTGATCCTCGCGAGGTTTTTTCTATATTAGAACAAGCTGATATTCTCATAAATCCAAGTGATCAAGATAGCAATTTTAAATTTTTTGAATATATTAGGGTAGGAAAACCAATTTTGTGTTTTAATGGACGACCAAAATTCTTATTTAAACATAAAGAAAATGCTTATTTAACAAAGGATTTTAAACTGGGATTAAAAGAATTAATAGAAAATAAAAAATTGAGGGAAAAACTAGAGAAAAACTTGAAAAAAATGAAAACTCTTACCTGGGAACAAGTTGCTGAAGAACATATAAAAGTTTACAAGGAGGCGATAAAAAAATGTTAAGGTTTTGTCTTGTTGTTGATTGCGAAAGATTTCTTTCTTTTAAACAGGGAAACCCTAGATGGAACAGATTTGAAAAGTTTAAAGGAAAAATTAATGATATAATAAAAAATTTTAGATATAATAAATATGGTTTTGAATTAATCCTAAAAATAATAAAGAAGAATGATTTTCCAATAACTTTAATGCTTGTTGGTTCTATTCTAAAGCCTGATGAAAATATTAAATTGGTTGAATGGGGCTATCATACATTAAATCATAAGCCATTAACCCTCTTATCCGATGAAGAAGTTAAAAAAGAAGTTAAAAATATCTATAATTGCAAATCAATTACTCCTCCATTATGGATGGTTGAAGATATAAAAAGTCCAGAAAGAATATTTAAAATACTAAAAAAAGAAGGATTTTATAATATTGTATATAAAGGAAAAGATGATGGAATAATTTGCTTGCATTCTCTTGAAGTATCTAAAATAAAAAATAAATATGGGCTTAGGTGCATAAGTGTAAGCAATAATTTTGAGGGCAATTCTCCAAAAAGACATATTAAAGAAGTTAAAGCAGATATTATTAAAAATTTAGATAAAGATGCTGTCTATCTTTTGTCTACTCATGATTTTACACACAAAAATGATGGAAATCTTATGGAAATTATTAGTTTTATTAAAAAATTGGAGAAAGAAAATAAATTAAGAGCATTTATGTTAAAAGATGTTTAATATTATTAAAAAAATAAGGGGGAAAAATAGAGATTCTTTTGGGGATACTCTCTGGAGTTATAATTCCCTTGCAGATAAAAAAGCTTTAGTTCTTTCTTGGTTTTTTAAGCTTCCTAAAAAATCCAAGGTATTAGAGGCTGGCTGCGGTACTGGCAATTATGTGGTATCTCTTACTAAAATGAGACATAATGTAACTGGAATTGAAATTGATTCTAAGAGAGTTAATATTGCTAAGAAATATATGCAAGATTATAATATTGATCCTAAAAAAATTGTTTTAGGAGACCTAACCAAGCTTCCTTTTAAAAAAGAGAGTTTTGATGCAATATTTTGCCACGGGGTAATTGAACATATTATAGATAGCAATAAAGCTATTGAGGAAATGACTCGGGTCTTAAAAAAAGGGGGGTTTGCTATGATTAGTGTACCAAATAGATATACTTTTTTTACAATATCTAAGATATTACTACAAATAGTGGATAACTTATTTGGAACAAAATTATGGAATGTGGGGTATGAAAAATCATTTTCGCAATATAGATTTAAAAAAATGTTAGAAAATCATTTAAAAATTATTGATTTTACTAAAAAAGAGGTTGAATCTGGTTCAACATTTCCCCTATACGGCAGAATATTAAGAATCCTGGATAAACCTCTTTGGTTAATGGGTATTGGTGGCGGTTGGTTATATTCTTGGTCTAAAAAAATTAGATGATTTTATTTGAGCTAAGAACTTTTATAAAGCATTATTTATAACTAAATAGATGGATAACTATCAATTTAAAAAAGTATTATTAATTGGAATAGATGGCGCTCCAATTGAATTAATTGAGAAATGGAGAGATAAACTTCCCAATATTGGAAAACTTATGAAACTGTATGGTCCATTAGAAAGCATAATACCTCCTTTGACCCCCGCTGCTTGGACTTCTATGTTTACTGGAACAAATCCTGGAAGACATAATATCTTTGATTTTTTTAAGAACAATGGTTATAAAAAAGAAATTGTAAATCGTCTTGATTTAAAAGAGAAAACAATTTGGGACTATCTTGATGAAAAAAAACTAAGGTCCATTCTATTAAATGTTCCTTATACTTATCCTGTAAAACCATTAAATGGCATACTTGTTTCTGGTACTCCAGCCAATATATCTTTTGATGACTTGACTTATCCTAAACCTGTAAAAAAAATACTTCTCAGCGAGGTTCCAAATTATAAAATTGGTGTTGACTGGCAAAATATAAATAACAATGATGATGAATTCTTAAAAGATTTATATAATGTTACTGAAGATCTAACCAATGCAAGCATTATGTTTATGAAAGAAGAATGGAATTTTTTTGCAATAGTATTTGAAGACCTTGATAGAATATTACATTTTCATTGGAGATTTATGGACAAAGATCATAGATTTCACAAAATTGATTTGAAAAAAACAGAAAAATATGAAAAATCTATAGAAGATTATTTTAGATTTTTAGATTTTTGTATTGGAAAAATTGTTGAGAATGTTGGAAAAGATACCTTAGTTATAATTGCTTCTGATCATGGTTTTGGGCCAATAGAAAAACAAGTGAGAATAAATAATTATCTTGAAAAATGGGGGTTTTTAAAAAAGAGCGGTAAAGAGAAATCTAATTGGATGGCAAAATCCATTCCATTTTTTTACAAGTTGGGTTTTTATAAATTATTTAAGAGTCTGCCTGAAGGATTGAAAAATGTTTTTAGGAAAAGAGTTGTTGAAGAGGAAAAACTTCCCGAAATTGATTGGAATGAAACAAAGGCTTGGTTTGATTCCCTATCTTGCCAGAGTATTCGTATAAATCTTAAGAGTAGAGAAGAATTAGGAATTGTTAAGAAATCAGAATATAATAAGCTCTTAGATTCTCTTATAAATAAATTAATGGGTATAAAAGATAATGGTAAAAATGTTGTAAGAAAAGTTTGGAAGGCTTCAGAGGTTTATTATGGAGATTACTTAAAAAATGCTCCCGATCTTATTCTAGAGATGGAAGAAGGTTATACTGCCCAGAAGGGTTTTTCTTCAAATAATATTGAAGATTCTAAGGAAGATAGAACATTTAAGTCAGGAGATCATAAAAGACAAGGATTTTTTGCAATTTCTGGAGAAGGAATAGGTGAAAACAGAATAAATGCAAACATATATGATATTGCTCCTACTGTTTTGAAAAATTTTGGAATAACTCCGGATCTTGATGGGAAAAGTATTATTTAGATTTTATTTTTTTTAATTTTTCCAAATATTTTTCATCTACTCCGCATTCACCAAGAGGGGTATTTCTGCCATATCCATGAAAATCGCTACCGCCTGAAGCCAATAATCTTTTTTTGGAGGCAATAATCTTCATCTTTTTATTGTAGTTATCTGATTTTAGTTTATCTATTCTAAAAACTTTATAATAAGGATAATCTGTTTCAATGCCGTCTCCGCCATAAGAAATAAATTTTATTAAAAGATCTTTAAGTCTTCTTTCATCAATCATTCCTGGGTGAGCTAAAAATGCCATTCCTCCTGCGGATTTTATTATAGATATTGCTTGATTTAGAGTTATTTGAAGGTTATTTTTAATTTTTGGCTTTTTAATGAAAGTTATTTTTAATTTTGCTAACAGATTTCCAAAAAATCTTCTTCTCAAAAATATTTTTATTATCCTTAATAAGCATGAAAATCTTGGATTTCTATATTTTAATGAAAATGAAATAAGATTTTGATTAGTATAATCTATAAATAAACCGATTATATGAATCTTCTTGATATTTATTGAGTTTTCAGAACACTCTATCTCAATACCCGGTATAACTTCAATATTTTTTCCACGAGCATATTTTATTGCTTTTTCAACTCCCAAAATAGAATTATGGTCCGTTATTGCAAATGCCCTTATTTTTTGTTTTATTGCTAGATCTACAATTTTTTGCGGTGAAAAAGATCCATCTGAAAATGTTGTATGTGTATGCAAATCTATATTTTTCATAGTAATAAATATTAAAAAGAATATATAAAATTATGGAAAGCTATAATTTTTTTGTTTTATAATAAATAAAAACGCCTATGTAAAGTATTGCTGTAATTATTCCTAGACTGTATTTTATTTTTAGTGGGTTTTGATTTATGAGCAATGCATAAACAAGTGCGATAATATTTGCAATAAGATAAATGATAAATAATGCAATGCTTACTCCTTTTGTGTCTCTTGATTTTATTGTTTTAATTATCTGTGTCCTACACAGGGATAAGCATTATAGAAAAGAATACTGTTGCTGTCCAACTAAGTACCTGAGAAAGTTCCAAAACCATAATTTAAAAGTTAACTATACCCTAGTGCCCTTAACTTTTCCATGATAGTTTCTCTTGCAACGCCTCTGCCTGCTCTTTCATGGGCTGTTGGGTCGGTATTTAAAGAAGTGCATTCTATACACCCAAGAGAAGTGAATCCTTCTGCATATAACGGGTTTGGTTTAATATTATTTTTCTTTAGATACTCTTTAATATCTTCGGGGCGCCAAAATAATATTGGATGAACCCTCATATGTTTTGGTGAAGATCTTGGAGAAAATAATGCTTCTTTGGCTCTCTCTTCATGCTCTACCCCTCTTATGCCGGTTATCAATGCATCTAATTTAAGGAAATCTACTCCTCTTCTCATGGGCTCGATTTTATGGAACTCGCAACAAATCTCTGTAAATTCCGGGGTTTTTAATCCATATTGATCAATAAATTCTTGAACTCTATCTGAATTTGCCTTGAATGTATGAAAACTGGTAAGTCCCCATTCTTTTAGTACACTTCTTATAAAATCATAGGTTTCCTGCCGATCATGCTGAGTATCTGAAAAAAGAATCGGAGTATTTTGGGGGAATATTTTTAACGCTAAATGAAGAAGGGCCAAACTGTCAGATCCTCCTGAAAATCCTATTCCAATTTTACTAAACTTTGATTTTGCTTCCCTTAAAATTTCTAAAGACTTTTCTACTTTTTTTTCTAGAGGCAAATCCAATAAATCCCTGACTTCTGGACGCATAAGATCTTCACATTTTTTTGTTCTGAATTCTTTTTGAAATCTTTGTTCTACCATTATGTATAATTATACATAATTAGGGGTATTTAAATCTTTCTAATAACCAAGATTGTCTAATCTTTTCCTTATCTCTTCTTCTTGAGATCTTGTAAAAACTTCTTTTGAATTTTCCAAGGATAAGATTTGCCTTAGAATAAATGCTACATATGATGAAACTGAATTCATTCCAGTTCCCTTTATTCTTTCTTTAACTTTTTCTATTAAAGGAATTGGTAAAGATATTGTTCCATACTCTACTTTGTTATCATCTGCTCTTTTTTCTTTTTTCATATCTATCTAAGGGAGTAGATGTTTTAAAATGTTTCTAAGAATCTAGGAATTATTAGCTTACACTAAATTTTTAAACATGTTTAAGCTATAATAAAAATGAATGAAAGGAATATTTTTTTAATAAATAATTTAGAACAAGCTAAGCATTATATTAAAAATCAATCTAACATTAAAGGAAATTGTGCTATTATTTTTAATTTTCCTTCAGAAGAATTGTTTATTAATAAAAACATAGAATTTGAAAGTAGCGATGATTTTGAATATGGGGGGTTATATCCGGAGTTATACTTTTCATCTATGAATTCTCTTGAAAAATTTTGCAAGGCAAAACCAGTTTACCATAAAGGTATAAATATTATGGAAATTATTAAACTAGATTTATTTCCTTTTTTTCATCTATCTCAAAGATATTTAAAAATTATTGAGGCAATATCTTCTATTAAAAAAAATGAAAAAATAAATATTTATGATTTTAAACAAGATATTTCTGATGTTATCCTACTTAGAATTGCAAAAAATATTTTTGGAGAAAGATTAAATGTAATCCCGGTTAATATTAAAAGAAACGATTTTTATTTTTTTTTCATATTGTCTTTTTTTCAGAAAATAATTTCAAATTCATATCTTAGTTTTCTACGAAGTAAAAAGAAAAAAATATTTTTTTCTGGGTCTAGAGATCTTTTTGATGATCTCTTGAAAGAAATGATATTTGAAGGTAAATTTTCTATATTTAGATTTGGTGACTCTATTCAGAGAAGTTTTATTTTAAATGGAAGATATATTCCATTTTACCAGTTTTTAAAAAATTGTAAAACAAAGCTAAGAACCATCGACGGAGATATATCTAAGATTGATTTTGTTTGGGAACTTGGAGTAAATAAAAATTTAAGCAAGATATTAAATGAGGAGATTAGTCTATTTCTAAAAAAGAGGCTTCCAGAGATTATCTCTGTAATTGAAGAAACTATTTTTTTAGCTGAAAAAAATAAAATAAATCTTGTTATCTTGGACAATAGTGTTGAGCCTTTTAAGCAATCAATAATTGAGGTATGTAAAAATTTTAAAATTCCTACAATTGTCCTTCAACATGGAACAATTGTTGCAAAAGAAGGATTTCTTCCCTTAAATTCTGATTTTATAGCTGTTTGGGGAAAGAATTCTAAAAAACAACTTGTTAAATGGGGAGTTAATAGAAAAAAAATTATGGAGTTAGGTTCACCAAAATATGCTCGTTTTTTCTCAAGTCATTTAAAAGAAAAAGATAGCAAAAATATTCTTTATATTCTAGATGCAATAAATAATCTAAATACTATTCCTGGAGTTCACCTAACTAAAAAAATGCAAAAAGAGACATTTACTAAGCTTTTTAGGACAATAAAAAAATTTCCAGATTATCATCTTATTATAAAAACTCGTCCTGGTTGTGAAATGAATAATCTCCCCAAAATCATTGCTAAAAAGGAGAATTTTAATAATTTTGAGATAATTGAGAAAACAGATAATCTTCAATTAATTGATAATGTAGATGTAGTAATTGCAAGCCATTCCAGTATGGGGATTGAAGCAATTATCCGGAAAAAGCCCCTTATTTCATTATCTTTTAAAGAACTAGACAAATTTAATTTTTATAAAGAGATTATCCCAAAAAGAGTTGTCTATTCAGAGGCAGGATTAAAGGATAACTTGGTTGAAGCAATAAAAAATAATGGTTTTCCTGAAGAAAAAAAGGTGATAAAAGATAATTTTAATTATGTAGATGGTAGAGATTCAAAAAGAATTATGGATTTCATGAAAAAGGTCATGAAAAATCAGATTTTTTCTAATAAAAATGCAATGTCTTGATTGTCGCTATTAAGATATTTATATTTTTTCTCTTTTAAGATTCTTAAATTTGGATGCTCTTTTAAAAATAAATTTAAAAAATGATTCTTCCAGAGAAGATTTTTATTTCCCCTATACTCTATTTCTATGCAATTTTCTGAAAAATATTCAAAACACCAAATGAATTTTTTTGATACCCTATATATTTCATTAATGACTTTTTTCAAATCATTTGGGTGTATATGAATTAAAACTCCTGAAGTAAAGACCAAATCAAAAGATTTGTCTTTAAATGGTATGTCTAATGCTGATGCTTTTACAAAGTCTATATTTTCTGTTGACTTTTTTGCCTGTTCTAGTGCATAACGAGATATCTCTATCCCGGTTAAATTTGTGAATCCCATTTTTTGCAGGCCAGATAATTGAGCACCACAATTTGAACCTACTTCAAGAATTGAAATATCTCTTGGCAAGAAATCCAAAAATTCCTTATTTAGTGCTGACCTTGTTGTATTAAAATATCCAAGATACAATTTATCCATGTCATCTATGTTTTTTGGATTTCTATCTGTATAATCTTTGCCAAAATCAGCTGCCCATTTTTTTGATTGTTCTGTTTGCTCCATCTAAATTCTGGGTTCTTTTAATATCCATTCACCTTTTTCATCCTTTTTAAAAATATCTGTGTTTACAAAACCATCTCGAATTCTATCAAATTCATTATCGCTTATGCCTAGATAATTACAAAATTCTTTTTTATGTTCTATTTTTCCATCCCTTTCTTTTACTATTTTAAGTCCCTCTTCTCTTTTTATATTTCCATTTCTAATATAAATATTTACTTGATCTGTTGCTCTCCCATAGCCAAATTTAATCCATTTAAGATGTTCTCTTATTCCTATAAACTTCATATCTATATTCTCATAAGAAACCCATGAACCTGCCTGGGGTTTTGATAGTTCTTTCCATCCAAGATTCTTTGCTAATTCTGCATTTTTTGCAGTATCCCATTTAAAAAAATAGCCGTAGAATAATCCTGTGACTCCTACTCTTTTTATTTCTTCGTCAGATGGATAAATTAAACATTTTAAGTCTGAAAGTTTTATGTCTCCATCAACCATATCTTCTTCTCTAAATCCCCTCATACCTGAAAATTCTTGTCTCCATCTTTTATCTAAAACTTTTCTTTCTCTATCTGCTGCAGGCCCACCATACTCTAATTGAGAATTTTCTCCCCAAATTATTAGGGGGATATTAAAGGCCACTGCAATTTTAACAGGCACTGTAAAAATTCCTACATGATTTACCCAATATGGGTCTCCTACAATTTCAAATCCTTTTTTAACTAATTTTCTTATTATTTTTGGGTTCATTGTAAAATGAATATGATCTACACCAATTTCTTTTAATATCTCGAGATTATATTTGCTTTCAGGAGTACTGTCAAATTGATCAAAAGTCACGGCAAGAGGATTCATTTTATGAATTACTTTCATTACATATGTTTGAAAGACACTATCTTTTCCACCACTTACTGGAACAATACAATCATATTTTGATCCATCTTTTGAACGATATTTTTCAATTATTTCCTTAAATTCCTTTTCTCTGGAACTCCAATCTATTCCTTCTTGGTGATTATGTTTCTTTTTTGCTGACCTACAAGCATCGCAAATACCTTCTTCATCAAAATAAATGTCTGGTTTTGTATCTGGGAATAAACAAGATTTACAGTATCTCATTTTTTTATCAGATAGTCCTCATTTTTAAACCTTTTGAGGACATATAATCTTTTGCGGTAATTATACTTTCACCTACAAAATAAAATATGCTTGCGGCGCAGACTGCATCTGCTTTACCTATTTTTACTGCATCAACAAAATCCTGCAAAACCCCGCACCCTCCTGCAGAAATTACAGGAATATTTACTGCAGAGGAAACTTCTTTTATCAAATTAAGATCATACCCCTTCATCATTCCATCACGATCTATAGAGTTCAAAAGAATTTCTCCTGCACCAAGGGATTCAACGATCTTTGCTAATTCAACTGCTTTGAATGGTGTTTCTTCTCTGCCTCCAGAGATAAATGCTTTATAAACTCCATTTACGCTTTTTGCGTCTATAGAAACAACTATTGCTTGCGAACCATACTTATTTGATATTTCTTTAATTAATTCTGGATTGCGGACAGCAGCCGAATTTATTACAATTTTGTCCGCACCGATCCTGAATAATTTGTCCACATGCTCAATATTCTGTATTCCTCCCCCAATTGTAAGGGGCATAAAACATTCTTTTGCGATTGCCTCAATAACCTCAAAATTGGGCTCTTTATTTTCTCTGGTTGCCATTATATCTAAAAATATTAACTCATCTGCATTTCTTTCGTTAAAAACTCTTGCACAAGTTGTTGGATCACCAATCATTCTAAAATTATCAAATTTTATGCTTTTAACGATAGTTCTGTTCTTAAATAAGAGACATGGAATTATTCTTATTTTTAACATTTTAAATTTATGAAATTTTTTAATAATTGTAAGCCTTTTTTCTGGCTTTTTTCAGGGTGAAATTGGGTTGCAAATATATTTTCTTTTTGGATTATAGAAGAAAAGATTGTTCCATAGTCTGTGAATGAACAAAGAATTTGTTCATTTGGATGAGGATAATAACTATGAACAAAATAAAAATTACTCCCTTCTTCTATGCCTTCAAGTATCTTTATTTTAAAAAAATCCCCCCCAGAAACGCTATTCCAGCCAACATGGGGGATTTTTAGCTTATTTGTTTCAAAAAGAAATCTCCTAACACTGCCTTTTATAAATCCTAGCCCTTCAACAAATCCTCCCTCTTCGCTATTGTCAAATAATAATTGCATCCCCAGGCAAATGCCTAAAATTGGCTTTTTTTTGATTAAAATCTCCTGTCTTAAAAAGTCAGTTAAACCTAAATTTTTTAAACGGGCAATTCCTTCTTTAAAAAATCCTACTCCTGGAAGGATAAAATGAGAAGCAAATTCTAAATCCTCAATTTTATTAGAAATAATAAACTTTGCACCTAATTTTATTAGAACCTTCTCAATAGATCTTACATTTCCCATGCCATAATCAATTATACCAATCATAATCAATAAATTCTGACTCAATTTATAAATATTTATATCTAAATAGTAGATGGGGCTACCATAATATTTAAAAGTTCTTAATTATCTGAATAGCTAACAAAACAATGGATAAGAAGATAGGCATAATAGTCCAGGCAAGAATGGCTTCTACTAGGTTGCCTAATAAAGTAATGCTCAAATTGGCAGAAAAGGCAGTATTATGGCATGTTATTCAAAGATGCAAAAAGGCAGAGGCAGATGAAGTTATAATTGCTACGTCTATAAATAAAGAGAATGATATCATAGAAGAATTTTGTGTGAAGAATAATTTTGAGTTTTTTAGGGGATCTGAAGAAGATGTGCTCGATAGATATTATCAGACTGCAAAAAAGTTTAAATTAGATATTATAATTAGGGTTACTTCTGACTGCCCATTGATAGATCCGGCGATTATTAATAATTTAATAAAAAAGTTTAAACAAGGAAATTTTGATTATATGAGCAATATTGCTCAAAGAAGTTTTCCTAGAGGCTTAGATGTTGAAATATTCAGCTTTGATACATTAGAAAAAGCTTATAATCTTGCTAAAGAAAAATTTCAAAGAGAGCATGTTACTGCTTTTATTTACAATAACCCTTCTATTTTTAAAATAGGGGATATTGCTGCAGAAGGGATTTTAAAAAGACCTGATTTGAGAATTTGTATTGATACTTCTAAAGATTTGTTTTTATTAGAAGAAATATATAAAAATCTTTACAATTTTGGGGGGGGAATAATACAAATAGAAAAAGTTATTGATTTTTTAAATAAAAATCCGGAATTGGCAAAAGTCAATATTGATAGTGAAAAAGAACATCTAGAAAGAAGCAGAGAATTAAAACAGGAGTTTATAAAATAAAATGACAAAGAATGATAGAGTTTTAATTCTTGGGTATCAAGAAGGAAGAATTGTTGATTTTTTAAGAACTGAAAGTTGCGAAGTTCAAATAGAAGATGGGCCTCTTAGCTTGGAACAAATAAGAGCTATAAATCCAAGGCATATAGTTAGTTATGGCTACAGGCACATAATTAAACCGAGGGTGGTTGAAGCATATCCTCGCGTTGTGAATTTGCATATTGCACTTTTACCTTGGAATCGCGGGCGCAATCCCAATTTTTGGTCCTGGCTTGAAAATACCCCAAAAGGAGTTACTATACACCACATTGATGATGGAATTGATACTGGTCCGGTTTTGGCACAAGAAGAAGTTCAATTTGATGAAGATAAAGAAACGCTGGCAAGTTCATATCGTGGACTTAAAGATAAAGTTGAAACTTTATTTATAGAATTTTGGAGACAAATAAGTACTGATGGTGCAAGAACCGCTCCCCAAAGGGGAAAGGGAACTTATCATTCGGGGATTGAATTTGAAGATTATAAAAACTTGCTTTCTCTGGGGTGGGATACTCCTGTAAGGGAAATAAAAAGATATGGCAAAGAGGGAGGATTATGGGTTTTAAATGAAAGAGGAGAAAGGATAAAATGAAAAATTTGATTGCAACAATAAAATCTTGGAATATTGAAAATGCAGGAGCATTACAACAAACAGACCATGAAAATGAATGGCATCTTATAACTAATCCAGAAGAATTTACGCCCGAGGCAGTCAGACAAATAGATCCAAGATATATTTTTGTTCCTCACTGGAGTTGGATTATCCCTCAATCTATTTGGGGGGGTTTTGAAACTGTTGTTTTTCATGGAACTGACTTGCCTTTTGGAAGGGGCGGGAGCCCAATACAAAATTTGATTGCAAGCGGAATATATGATACACAAATATCTGCTCTAAAAGTTGATAACGGGCTTGATACTGGACCAATTTATATGAAATCCCCCATGGATATTTCTCATGGAACTGTTGAGGATATCCTCAGAAAAGCATCTCAAATTATTTTTGAGAGGATGATCCCTTTTATTTGCTCAAAACAACCAATACCTCAACCCCAGGCGGGAGAAGCTGTTTTATTTAAAAGAAGAACTCCCGAACAAGGAGACTTGACAAGATTAAACAGTCCCTCTCCTAGAAGGTTATATGATCATATTCGGATGTTAGATGGTGAGGGGTATCCTAAAGCCTATATCCCTATTAATGGAGGAAAACTTGAGTTTTATGGTGCACATCTTGATGGGGATAAATTTGATGCAAAAGTTAAATTTGTAGAAAATAAAGGGCATGGTTAAAAAAGTTCTGGTTATAGTTGCACATCCGGATGATGAAATATTGGGTGTTGGGGGAGCAATAAAAAAGCATTCTAAAATTGGAGATGAAATCTATTGTTTAATCTTGGGGCAAGGAATAACGAGCAGAGGCAAGTCAGATAAAGAAAGTATAAATAATCTTAGGCAAGATTCCTTTAGAGCAGGAAAAATTGTTGGTTTTAAAGAAATTTTCTTTGAGGAATTTCCAGATCAAAGATTTGACTCGGTTGACTTTTTGGAGGTTGTTAAAAAAATAGAAGAGTATATTAAAAAAATAGGCCCTTCAATTTTATACACGCATTACTATAATGACTTAAACCTAGATCATCAGATTACTTCTAAAGCAGTGATTACTGCGTGTAGACCTTGTAATAAAGATTGTCCTAAAGAAATTTTATGCTTTGAAACACTTTCTTCAACAGAATGGCAATTAATAGGTAAGAGATTTAAACCCAATATCTATGTTGACATAGAAAATGAAATTGAAGCAAAAACTCTGGCTTTAACAGAATACTCTTCTGAAATAAGAGAATACCCCCACCCAAGATCTGTAGAGGGCATACAAATTCTTGCTCAATATAGGGGAATGGAATGTGGAAAAAGATATGCAGAAGCGTTTAAATTAATGAGGAAAGTTGAATGAAAAAATTTGAATTCGGAAATAGGGTATTTATTATAGCTGAAGTTTCTGGAAACCATAATGGAAGCTATGAAACAGCTGAAAAAATAGTAAGGGCTGCTTGTGAAGCTGGAGTGGATGCAGTTAAACTACAAACCTATCCTTTAGATGAAGTAACAATTGATTCTGATAAAAAGTGGTTCCAAGTTAATGTTAATGATGCATGGAAAGGTAGAAAATTAATTGATTTATATAAATTAGTCTATACTCCTTGGGAATGGCAGGAGAAATTAAAGAGAATTGCTGAAGAGGAATATGATGTTCTTTGTTTTTCAACTCCTTTTGGGTTAAGAGCAGTTGATTTTTTAGAACAAATTGGGGTGCAAGCATATAAAATAGCCAGCTTTGAAATAGGAGACTTAGAGTTGTTAAAAAAGATAGGTGAAACTAAAAAACCAGTAATTTTTTCAACAGGTCTTGCAAATCTAGATGAAATTGAGCTGGCTTATAAAACTTTAAAAGATTCTGGCTGCCCAAAAATAGGAATCCTGTATTGTATTAGCTCATATCCTGCAGATCCCGATCAAATGAATTTATCTACCCTCCCAAATTTAAAAGAAAAATTCCCCGAGGCAGTAATTGGGTTATCAGATCATACACTGACTACAGAAACTGCTGTTGCAGGTGTTGCTTTTGGAGCAAAAATAATTGAAAAACATATAACCTTAAGGAGAAGTGATGGGGGGCCTGATTCTGGATTTTCATTAGAACCTCAGGAGTTCAAAGAACTTGTCAGGCAAGCAAGAAATGTAGAAAAATCTATTGGGAAACCAACTTATGGGGTCGGAGAAAGAGAGAAAGAAAATCTTGTTTTTAAAAGAAGCTTGTTTATTGTAAAAGATATCAGAAAGGGAGAAATATTCACTAGGGATAATGTAAAAAGTATACGCCCTGGGTATGGATTAGCTCCAAAATTTCTAGATAAAATTATTGGCAGAATTGCAAGAGAGGATATAGAAAGGGGGACTCCCATCTCTTGGGATTTGGTTGAAGAATGAGCTATGACTGTGCTATCATACTTGCGCATGAGTTAGTTAAAAAAAATGGATTTTTTACTTTAAGCGAAATGTCTAAACAAAGAGTTGAAGAAGGTATAAATTTGTTAAAAAGTAAGAAGGTTAATTTCTTGGTTATGTCTGGTGGAAGAGAAGACTTATATGGGGGTTTAAGACTTTCAGATATTATGAAGAAATATTCCATAGAAAAAGGAGTATTTGAGTCTCAAATAATAGAAGAGCCATTATCAAAAGATACAATTGGACAATTAATATTTGTAAAACAAGCTGTAGTGGTACCTAGAAGATTTAAGAGGTTAATTATAATTACCCACGATTTTCATTTAAAAAGAGTTAAGCAACAAGCGAATTTTGTTTTTGGTAGAGGATATAATATAGATTATTTATCAATACCAGATAACCTGGATTGTGCTATTAAGGAGGAAGAAAGCTTGATTGAATTTAAAAAAACATTTGAGGGGATATCGCCTGAAGATGATAATCTTATTTTATCTAGACTTTTAGAAAGACATAAGTATTATAATAAAGATCCTTATTTCTTTATAAATGGGCTTAAAAGAATGATTGCTAACTGCCACAATTAATTTATATTAAAACTTCTACCTGTCTCCATAAATCTTTGAAACTTAATGTCTGAAATGTTTTTTCCATCATGTACTGAAAGTTTTTTCCATATAAATTATTTGCGTCTCTAATTATATTATCAAAATCTTTCTTATCTGTAAAGATAATATATCTTACTTGATTTTTATAAGCTAAAATATTTTTTGATTCTTTATTCTCGCAGTACCACTTATCAACATCATAATCAATTGTTAAAACTTCTTTTTGCTCTCTATACTCTTCATCTTGAAGGATTTTTTCAAAATCGCGTGTTGCAATCATCCATCTTTTTACTGCATTCAAAGCGTTCTTAAGTTCTGAATTATTTTGTATTTTAGCAAGTTCTATTATTGCATCAAAGCAAAGCTCAATAGAATCTTTCGTATGGTATAATAAAAGTTTTGTTTTATACTTCCTTATTAAATTATTTCCTAAATCTCCATTGACCAATTTCCTATAATTTTCTTCTTTTTTGAAATATTCATATAATCCTTCTTTAGAGTCCCAAAGTTCTTCTTTTGTTTCTTGTATATAATCTAAATATAGTCTGGATAATTCTGTTTTTTCTAGTTTAATTTGATTATAGAGATATAAATAATATTCAAACATATTTATCCCTGATTCCAATACCAATCTTCTTATTGAGTCAAACTGCTCACTTGTAAATAATGCCATTATAAATGCTATCCCCCTGCATTCTAAATAATCTTCAAAAGATAGTGTATTTGTTGAAATGCAGACTTCTTCTACTTCGAAGCATTTTTTTCCATCATATTCTCCAAATTGGTTTGGGATTATTCTGAATTTTTGAGATAATTTGTATTTCTCTCTTGATTCTTTTGAGGCGAGCGGAGTACCTTTTAATAACATTGTTGTATAGGGGATAATAAACTCTACCCCGCAATCACTTAATGTTTTTATTCCATCAAAGAAAGACTGTTTTGTTTCTTTAGGCAGAGGCACTATTAATTCTGCTATGGAGCCCATACCTCTTTTTTTTAATTCGGTTTGAACACGAGAATATTCTCCCAAGGGGATATTTTTTCTCTTTATTATTTCTAAGGTCTCTGGATTTAATGATTGAACAGAACAACCAACTCTCATCTTATTCTGCAATATTTCTGCTATATACAATATCCTATCATGGTTTGTTCTTCCAGTATTTACTTCAAAAACATTTGGCCAACCATAACTATCCTGCATTTCCCTAATATACCTTGCAATCTCTTCATCTCTATCATACATACCGAAGTTTGCATCAGCTAATGATAAGGCGATACTAGAATATCTATGTATTTTTTCTGTTATGTACTTTATCTCTGCTTTTACCCGGTTAATATCAAATGAAGATATTTTACAATACCATTGCTGACTCCCCCAACAATATCCGCAAGTAAACGGGCACCCCCTGCTTGTCTCAAGAGCTGGAGAAAATCTCCCATCTAAAAATTGATCCAGCAACCCGGTTAAGTATGGGGATGGAATCTCATCAAGATTTATCCTTTGTATGTCCGGACCTATAACTAATTCATCAGTATGGGGGTTAATTGACATTACGCCGTCTTGGGGACTGCTTTTTAATTCATTTATATCTTTTCCTTCTAGAACTTTTTCTATAATCTTTTTGAATGCAATCTCCCCTTCTCTAGTTGTATAAAAATCTATCTCCTTTCTTTCTTTAAGATATTCATTGCATTCTTGGGAGTCTTCTGGGAATTCGGGTCCTCCCGAAATACAAATAACCTTTTTTAAATTAGTTTTTGCGTAATTAAAAATCAGGGCTGATAGATTTGCATTCCAGCAGTAGTTAGATAATCCGATAACATCTGGTTTCCAAGAAATAATATCTTTCATTATTACTTCTGGATCTTCATATAATCTCACATCAATTTTATCCCTAAATTTTGAAATTGCATATGAAGCTATAAATCCAATATTTATTGGAATTACTACAGAATGTCTTCCTATCGTGTGGTGCCTTAAATCCCCCAATGCAATTTTAAGTTTTTTACTAGACAATTCCATTTTGATTAGGACTAGATAAAAGTTGCCTTATTTAAACTTTCTTGTGTATATAGAACTTAATGGCGAAAAGCTTATAAATTCTATCTCTTCCGCTTTATCATGCTGGATTTAATAAAAGGAAAAACAATCTTAATTACTGGAGGAACGGGTTTTTTAGGCATTGCCCTAACAAAAGAACTTTTGAAATTTAATCCAAAAAGTATACGTCTTTTTAGCAGAGATGAGGTAAAACACCATAAAACCCAAGAAGTCTTTGAGAATCATCCACTTTTAAGAAATCTTATAGGGGATGTTAGAGATTACCCCCGATTGTTAAAGGCAACAAAGGGAGTAGACATTGTTATACATGCGGCTGCTTTCAAAAGATTGGATATAATGGAATATAATGTTGAAGAGGTAATAAAAACAAATATCCTTGGCACCCTGAATGTTGTAAATGCTTCTCTTGAAAATAATGTTGAAAAAGTAATTTTTATTTCTACTGATAAGGCCTGCTCCCCAGTTAATACCTACGGTGCATGTAAATTTGTCAGTGAAAGAATAGTTACAGAAACAAATTATAATAAAGGTAATGCAAAAACAATATTCACCTGTGTAAGGTATGGTAACGTTTTAGAGAGTACTGGATCAGTAATACCTTTTTTTGAAAATAAAATCAAGGCGGGTTTAAATATTCCCCTAACGCACCCAGAAATGACTAGATTTATAATCACGCCAAATCAAGCAGTAGACCTAATTTTTAATGCTCTTAGATATGGAGAGGGTGGAGAGATTTTTATCCCTCAGTTGCCTTCAATGAAAATAGTCGATTTGATTGATATTTTAAAAGAAAAGTATGGAAAACCTGAGCTGGTTGCAGAGGTTATAGGTATAAGGCCTGGAGAGAAAATACATGAACTAATGTTGAATGAAGCTGAAATTTCAAGAACTTATAAATTTAATAACTTATTGATAATTACTTCTTTGATCCAAAAATATCAGGAAGGGAATGCTTCTGCAATTCCATATTATATAAAAGAAGGAAAATTATTAAGATTAGAGGAAATAAAAGAATATAGTTCAAAAGATAGTGTTTTACCAAAAGAGGAAGTTTCAAAATTATTAAAGTCCTACGGTATTGTTTAAAATGAAGGTTGGCTATGGAAAGCAAACAATAGAGCAAGATGATATTGATGCGGTTGTTAATTCTTTAAGGTCTGATTTTCTAACAACCGGGCCTGAAATAGAAGAATTTGAAAAAGAATTTTGTAATTTTGTTGGAAGTAAATATGCTGTTGCAGTATCAAATGGGACTTCCGCATTACATCTCGCATGTCTTGCTGGAGGATTAAAAGATGGAGAAGAACTCATCACTACTCCCATGACTTTTGCAGCTTCTGCAAATTGTGCTTTATACTGCAATGCAAAGCCTGTTTTTGTGGATATTACAGAACAGGGGTTAATTGATTGTGATAAAATCGAAAAAACAATCACAAGTAAAACAAAGATAATTATTCCAGTACATTATGCTGGATTGCCCTGCGAGATGGAAAAAATAAGGGAAATTGCTGAAAAATACGATTTAATTGTAATAGAAGATGCTTGTCATGCTTTGGGAGCAAAATACAAGGAATCAAATATCGGGAACTGTAAATATTCTGATATGACTATTTTTAGTTTTCATTCTGTAAAACACATAACGACTGGTGAAGGAGGAATGATAACCACAAATTCAAAAGAATTGTATGAGAAGCTAAAGATTCTTAGGAACCATGGCATGGTTAGAGACTCAAATAATTTTATAGACAAAAATAATTCCGATCCTTGGTTTCATGAAATGCAATTTCTGGGATATAACTATAGAATAACTGATTTTCAATGCGCTCTAGGCAGAGCTCAATTAAAAAGAATAAGAGAGTTTGTGAAAAAGAGAAGGGAAATTGCTGAAAAGTATAATCTAGCATTCAAAGATAACTGTAATATAGAGATTATTAAAGAAGAATGGTGGCAATCAAGTTCATATCATCTGTATGTGATTAAATTAAAAAACAAAGAGATAAGAAGAAAATTATTTGATTTTTTAAAAGAAAATAATATTTTTTGCCAAGTTCATTATATACCTGTCTATCTTCATCCACATTATCAAAAATTAGATTATCAAAAGGGGTTATGCCCTGTTGCTGAAAATTTTTATGAGGGAATAATAAGTTTGCCAATTTATCCTCTTCTGACTGAACAAGAGGAAGTGATAAAAAAAATAAAAGAATTTTTCAATTAATTTTGCTTTTACCAAAAATTTCTCTAATAATCGCCTTAAGATAAATAAAATCTTTTTTTGATATCCCTTGAATAAGATAAAGAGATATGAAATAAATAATAATGCCTCCAATAATTGATAATAGCCCCAATAAGACTGTAAATGATCCTTGAAACTCCAATAAAAAATAAAACAAAAATATAGACATTATTCCGCTTGCAATCAGAGGTCTAATAAAAAGGTTATAATCAAAGCTCAAACCGAATTTTTCTTTTGAATATCTTAATAGACTTGAAAGCATATAAAATCTGCTTAAAACAATTGCAATGCCTGCCCCAACCGTTGCATATATTGCCCCAAAATTTAAAAAAATAGAAATCAATAAGATTACTAAAAAAATATTTAACAAACTAGTAAAAATAACTACCCTTGCAGTTATTTTGGATTCTCCTTGAGAGTTTATAAAAAACCGATAAAGATCTCCTAAAGGCAGGATGATTATCAGCGGAAGTAGAGAATACAGCGGAATTGTTGAAGGGAGGTAGGAGTAATCAAATAAAAATCTTATAAAATATTTTGCTAAGAATAATGTTCCAAACATTAGGGGAATTGTTAAAATTAGAAGATATCTTATGGTTATTTTAAATAAGCTGTTAATTCTCTTTATTTCAAGCTGAGTTAAAAAAGGATATAACAATGAACCAACACTAAACAGGGTGGATAATAGAATTGCAATAGAAGATGCCGCTCTATAGAATCCCAGAGATCCTGTATCTACAAATTTTCCTAAGATAACTATGTCAGTATAAACCAGTAATAAAGCTGAAATTGAACTGATACTTAGATATTTAGTATAAGAATGAATCTCTTTTTTATCAATACTTACTGATTTAAACTTAAAAATAAAACTATAATTTAAATAAATATAAACTGCACAAAATAAAATGGAGATAGCTGCCGAGATTATTGCAAAAATTAAAGGCAGTGCTGAAAGAGTTATAAATGAAAAAAGCGGTGTAAGTGTTATCAAAAAGATACGAAGAGAATTAAATACGGCATCCTTATAAACAACTTGCCTTAAATTGTTTTGAGCAAAACAAAAACTTGAAAGAAATTGCATAATTGGATAGATAAAAAGATAAAGGCTTCCTATTAACAAAAGAGGATATAATTGCTCCTTGTTATAAAAATGAGAGATTAGTTTTGAAAATATCAACAAAATAAGTGAAACAATAAATAAAATGGCTATTTTTAATTTTGAAAAATATAGAAAATAAGATTTTATTTTAGATTTGTTTTTAATACTCATAGAAATATATCTTACCATAGATTCGTTAATGCCCAAATCTGCAATAGTCATTAAAATTAACACCACCGAAAGCGCTAATGTATAAATTCCAAAAGATTCGGGAGAAAGCATTCGAGCTATTATCACTGTAAAAATAATTCCTCCTCCCTGGGTTAAAATAAAAGAAATCCAATTGTAAATATTGTTTTTCACGAATTTTGGAGCTATACGATTGTTTTTCATAAAATTATTAAGGGTAAATGATTATTAAATCTTGTTAATTAAACTTTTCTTTTCCTCTGTTTTTAACAGCAGTATAGACTGCTGAAAGTTTAATATACAATGGATTGCCTGTATATAAAAGCTCTATCCAATCAAAAATAATATGGACTGCAAAGCCCGTTAAAACCCATATAAAGAATTTAAATTTCAAAGATAATAAAAAAACAATTATCCAGCATTCTACTCCATGAAATATGAAGATGCTTCTCATATATTTGTTTTTTTCTTTTTTAGGCAATGCTCTAAACGAGTTGTTTTTTTTAATAGAAGATAAATAAAAATAAAAGAAATTTAAATTCTTTCTTTTGATAATATATAATAAAAAATGGTCGAGGTCTATTATAAGGAAAGATGATATAAATATGATTAAACCGGAAAAAATAGCAATATTAAAAAAATAAACCAGGATATATGAAAATAAAAAACCAATTAAAACATGCCATTTTGGTAACATAATCTGATAGGTAAACTAATATTTTTAAATCTTTATAATAAACTAAAAATCCCTTTTTGAAGTAAATAAAATGAAACTACGATAAAAACAAATATTGGAAGAGATATGTAAAGAGATAAAAACATTACTAATGAACAGACGATATCTCCAAACGATGCAAAATCCCTCATAATTGAAAATGAAACTCCTTTTATTAATATCACAAAGGCAAAAAAGGCTATTATCCCTGCAGGGATAATATGCCAGAAGCCAAAAGACCAAAAAAATATGGCTACAAGGAGATCAAGTGTTCCAAGGATTTTGACGATAACCATATTTAAGTTAATACAGAAAGATATATATATAT